>Ga0308001_10001361_pt1 | contig 11043 bp, 6 predicted proteins | sample Neamet5_FD_203167 | JGI IMG/M metagenome (GOLD analysis project Ga0308001, IMG submission 203167) | Marine microbial communities from water near the shore, Antarctic Ocean - #5 | ecosystem: Environmental > Aquatic > Marine > Unclassified | place: Southern Ocean | collected 2014-06-04
AATATATCCACATAACATCAGCATCCTTCTTCGGATCTGCATCTACATGAATAAATGTATTACCTACACCTATTCTATTAAATCCCACATCCAATAAACAATTTATAAGATTATACCTATCTCTTGAAGTAGTGCAGTGTATATCTACTGCATATCCTTTTAAATGAGCTGAATTAGATTTTCCACCTATTTTTTTATTGTGAGCAGCGGTTCTATAACCACTATTTATATGTATAGCTTTATCAAACTTAGCTCTTGCTTCGTCTAACATATCCAGTACTGATTCTTTCATCACTCTACCACTACCAACTTGATCAGGACTATCAAACTCAGTTATGTTGAAATAATTCATTATCTTTTTTTTATTTTAACGCAATTATTAACCATTTTTATTTTACCTCCTTTGCCTTTCTTTCCGCTAGGAGATTTCTTTTTACCCTTTGCTACATATCCTTTCCAGCATTTTGGGCCTTTCATTTTCTTCATTAAAGGTGATTCCATAATTTATTTTTTACATTCACAATTGTCTTTTCCACAAGAACATTGGTTACCAAAAAAAGTTAATTTTTGTATCATTTTTGCTTGCATTTCAATAATCATTTCTTCAAGCTGATCATTTCGTTTTTCCATTTGATGAGTAGTTGTTTCTAATCCTTCGTTTTTCTTTTGTAGTTTAGTAACTTCATCCGGCTGTTGCCCTATTATAACATATACGACAATTCCCAAACTAGAAACCAAAGTTCCCACGATGGCCACAAATAAATCTTTGTTTACTGGTGGTATTTCTACATAACTTAGAAACATTAATAACAATATAATTAAAGTAAATATACCGGCCGCACCGATGTAATGACGCATCTCTTTTTTATCGTTTTGCATATTTATTTATTTAGTTAGTTTTTATCGTTCTCTTGTTGTTCTTTTTCTTGTTGTTCTTCTAGTAGATCTTTTTCTAGTAGTTCTTTTAGTTTCTTTTTTAGAATCTTGTATACCTAATTCCCATTTACTCCAACCTGCTGCTGAAGCTACTCTTTGCCAAGCTTGTAAGTCAGAATTACTAGCATTTCTAATATTTTCTATTTTTTTAAACGCTCTATCAAGTGGTATGTTAGTTGTTGCTGCTATAACTTGGCCAGCTGCTAAATATGCAGGATTATCTATAGACCAACCCATTGTCATCATGTCTTTTTTATTCCAAGAAAAAGATCTACCTGCTGCTCTTAGTTTTCCAACCTTAGATGATATAGGCGGAGATATTTGTAATATTTCTTTTTGCAATACATCTTGATATTTAGGAGATTTTTTGTCTGATTCTTGATTTAATCTTAAAGCTACGTTTTTTAATACAGAAAATATAGCACCACCAAGACCCGTACCTCTTAATATACTATCAGCCATACCATTAACTATATTAGTATATCTTTTTTCTTCTTTTTCTTCTTCTTCATCATCAAAAGCTAAAGCAAATAAAGCCTGTTGCATTGCATTAAATATTAAATTCTGTGCAACACCATAATATATTATCTTAGATATATTTGCCTTAGTATCACCTCGGCCATTCTTAATATCGCTAGCAGCTTTTTTCATTATTCTTGCATACTGAGCTGGTGTATTTGCAAAAGCTAATATAATACGTCCTAATGGACCTGCTTGTTGTTGACTAATCCTATCTGGTCTACTTGATTGCTGAGACTCTTCTGCTGTTTCTCTAAAATCTTGAAAAGCTTGAGCTTCTGCATCTTTTTTAGACATGCCTTGTTTTTCTAAAGTTTTAAGTCTATTTCTATAAAAAGTAGAACCTCCTGATGCTATAGCAAAACTATCTGCTAATTGTGTAGGTAAAAAACCTAATCTAAGTAATTCACTTATAACACCTTTAACACCACCTTTTTTTGCCATTTCAGCTATATCAGCTTCGTTTACATTAAGTTTCAAACCATCACGTCTTTCAACTAAAAAATCTGAATTAAATAATGTCTTAAAATCTTTCCAATATTGAGGCTGATTAGCAAATGCTTTACCAGCAGCATACACATTATTATCACCAAAGTTTATAAAGTTAATAGCTGATATTGTTTGAAGCACAGCTGATCTAGTGTTAAAAAACATTATAGCACCAATAGAGTTTGTAAGCCAGTCTGTAAATCTACCAGTTAAAGTATCACCTCCAAATGATCTGTTTTTACCAGTTTTCATTCTTTGTAAACTATTTTCTAATGCTACTCTATAATTTTTACCATACGCAGCTTCAAGTTTATTTAAATTTGATTCAGTAAATATTTTATCTGCATTTGATTGCCATTGTTCTAAAAACTTAGATCTAGTAGTTGTATTTATACCCTGTATAAGGTCTGTTGTTATATTACCAGCAAGCCATCCTTCTTGTGGTGCTGCGTATTGCTCATCTTTTTGAAGTGTTAATAATGTATCAGCGAAAGATTTTAATTCTTTATTATTTTCAATAAAATCAACTAAACTTTTTATATCAGTTCCTGCCATACCAGGTATAGTCATACCTTGTTTATCCCAAGAATATACTCTTAAAGCTTGTTCTTGTGTAAAGTTTTCACCTGGTATTTTTTTCTTTAATGTTTTAGGTACAATGTTTAATCTTTTCTTGAGAGCTTTAAAATCATTCATTAAGGCTACTCTAGATCTTGATATATTATCCATAGCCACAGCATAAGGATTTAATAAATGAGCTTTATACCAAGCCATTTGATCATTACCTATTTTACTTTTACCTAATGTTTTATACAATAATCCCACAAAGTCTTCAGCTGATGGTGGTATAAACCAATTAAATCTACCTTTACTAGCACCTACAACTTCAGCTTTAACTTTAGAGTATGTTTTTTCTGAAGCAATTCCACTTTTATTTTCTATTATATCATTAAAATCTTTATTAAGATCTATATTGTTTGTAAAATCAGATTGTTGTTTATTATTAAAATCATCAATTAATTTAAAATTATTTAATATTTCATTAGTAGAAAACTTAGGTGACTGACTGTATAAAGATTCTTCTTGTACTTCTTGAGGCACAATAGCAGGACCTATTTTTTTATTGAATTCTGCTCTAAGTCTTTCAATACTTTTTATGTCCGCAATATCTGCACCAACATTATTTACACCAAAAGTTTCAGCAACAGTTTTGCCTGTATCTAGTTCTAAATTATTAGGATCAATTCCAAAATTTATCATAGCTACATTAGAATTAAAATATCTAGCCCATATGTTATCATTTAAAGTAAAACCTTCTGGTGTACTTTTTATATAATTAAAACGTTCTCCATTAATACCTATACCTTTTAACTTGTTATCATCAAGTTTAGATAAAACACCTTGCATATAATTTTTTTCTATACCTTTAAAGTTTTTAGCAACTGTTCCACTAACGGCTTGTTGAAATAAATATTTAGCAGCTAAAGAAGCTGGTAGCGTGTGTTCTTCTACTATTTCTACACCAAGTATGTTTTTAGCTATAAACTTCATAGGAGCTGAAACTCTAACAAAACCATTTTGATGACCACTAGTTTTAGATAAAATACCAATTATATATCTAGCATTTGTAGAATCATCTTTCATCATTTGTTGAAACACTTCAAACATAGCTTTTAAACCTCTTAACTTAGCGGCATTTTGTGCTCTAAGTTCTTTAGTTTTCCATAATGTTTCTAAAAACTTTTGCTGTATGTTTCTTTTTTTTCCTTTACCAGAAGTAAAACCTTGCTTATAAAACATAACTTTTATGTCTGCTAGTTGTTGTTTAGACACGGTTGGACTTTTATGTTTTTCTTTAGGTTCATATTTCTTAGAAATATCTCCCGCTTGTTTAGAATTTTCAAAATAGAAAGACTCACTATTACTTATTTTACTCCAGTCTGCTTTTTTAGAATCTACAAGATCATCAATATTTTTTATACCTAATGCTTCTAATACAAACTTTTCTTTACTATCAGTTCTTTGTTTTTTATCTTTTGTAGGGTATTTTTTAGGGTTTGCTTTTGCAGCTTCATTAAATTTATCACTATTAGCTTTGTAATAACTAGCAGGACCATTTGTCATAGTAGGTCCAAGCAGTGCTATTATTTCTTGTGGTAAATATTGTGGTAAGACTTGTTGAAAAAATTGCTTCATGTCTTGTTTATCAGACCAACTACTAGGATCAAGAGGACTAACGCCTGCAGCGTCATAAAAAGGTTTCCAAGATGACGTATTAAAACTATTGAAATCGTCATTAGCAGATTCTAAAGCAGCTTGTTGAAATATATTTATACCACTTATCTCTTTTACTTTAGTGGTGCTAAACATAGAAGGATTTTTACCTTCTGCTATATTGTTTATAACCAATGGGTTATACCCTATAGACTCTAAATAATTTCTAGCAACAGTATTAGTCATACCTCTCCCAACTAATTCTAGTATACCTTTTAATGATTGTGATGTATTTGTTCTAGCTTTAAATGTAGGGTCTTTAATAGTACCCTCCATACCTAATTCATCTCTAAGTGTTTCAACAGTTAAGTTTGGTTTTTTTGTCCACTGTGTATTATTACCAACTCTTTTGCCCTTATCATAAAATTTATTAAGAACATTTTGAGGCACACCTGTTGATTCTCCACCAACCTTAACCATTTTGTTAGGATTTGATTTTGATACAACACTTTTTATTTCAGTGTGACTATCAGGAAGCATGTTTAATATTGCTTGAGCATTTTTATTAACATACATCAAAGCATTTATAGCATCTTGATTTAAATTGTCTGCTTTTTGAAATATTTTATTAACAGGTATACCAGTTAGATCTGCAACACCTTGCTCGTCTAAAGTTTTTAATGTTTTATATGTTAAGTTGTCTATATTTGAAGGCAAACCTAAACCAAATACAGAATTAATTAAGTCTAATGAACCTAGCTCTTTTATTTTATCTATAGTATTTTTTATAAAAGACTCTCTAGCTTTATTATCTGAACCAAATAATTTTAAAGGATTTGTAGTAGGTTTAACATCTCTTTTTTTATTTGTTTTAGTTTCAGTAGGTGTATCCGCTATTTGACCCGCTCTTTCATCATCTATGCTAGTTGTTACTGCAGCATCACCTATTTGACTGTCATAAAATTCCATTCGTTTAGGGGTAATGTTACTAGTAACCCACGTAGAAAACTTAGATTCTTTAGGATTAAACCTATTCATTATACCTTTAAACTTAGCATTAACAAAGCTTACCGCTTCTGAAGGCACTATAGTACCCGCACTTTTTCTATACCCTAAAGCTTTTAAAGCAACATTAGTATATTGTCTTAATAAATCTTTTTCTTGTGTAGAGTTTTGTTTAAATGGAGTAGTTTTATTTTCAGTAGCTAATTCATTTATAGTATCAGTATTAGTATTTAGTATTTCTTTAGTATCAAAGCTTGGAGATCTTGATTCTGAAGATGTTTTTTTATCTTCTACCTTAACATTACCTGGTACTGCTTTTATTATAGCACTACTTAAATCACCTGACTTCATGCTTTTACTATATTCTCGCATAAAATCATATATTTGCTCACCACTATCAAACTTAATGTTTTTAAATCCAGCAGCTCTAAGTATAGGAGTTACTGTATCTAATAACATTGTACCTAAAGTATCATTATATTTAATTTTACCTTCAGCTATAAGATCAGAAAATTGTGTTATAAACTCATCAGGATTATCTGCTATATAATCAGCTTCATAGTTATCAGTAAGTTTTTTATCAACTAGTTTGATTTGATCTTTAGTTAATTTACTTTTAAACTGTTCAATTATTTTTTCATCTACTTTAGCTGCATTAGCTAATATACCATGCAGCAATTCATGACTACCAACTGTTACAGCTCTTGTTTCAGCCGCAACCTCTTTATTTATGTATATAGCACCGTCTCTAAAAAATCCATTAGCTTTAGCTTCTTTTTCTCCAAACTTTTCTAATATCTGTGCTGGTGATAAATCATCTACAACTTCAAATTTTAATGCTTTTGCCGCTTTTTTAACAAAACTTACATCTTTTTCTACTTTTGCTTTTGAGTCTTCTTTAATAACATTAAGTAAATTACTATCAACAGCTTCTAATTGTTCATTTAAAGCATCAAGTTCTTTTTGTTTTTTTGCAGATAAAGCTTTATTATCTATTTCTTTTATATCTTTCTTTAATTTGTCAACTTTTATTAAATCATTTATAGCCTCACCTTCTCTTACATCACTAAGTTTTAAACTTTTTAACCTATTTGATCCACCCTGTACATCTAAAAATCTTTGTTTTATATCTTTACCTTCTTGTTCTGATATATCATTTCTGTTAACCATCCTATCTACTTGATAGTTCACTATTTCTTTACCATTTTTAAGTTTAGATATACCAATTTGAGCCTCTCCTATTTCTATATTTGGATTAAAAGCTTGAGCTGAGTTTTGATTTAAATTAGCCTTTTTTAATAAATTAGATGCTTGAAGCTCATCTTGCATCGTTCTTATTTTTTTATTATAACCTATTACACTAGTAACTTTACCATAAGGACCTAAAATACCTTCTTCTATTATTTGTTTTGCAGAAAGTTCTTTACCTGAAGCTATCATCCCGGCAGTTTCACCTACCATTCCTACACCAGCCTCTGCTGTTGCTGTTGCAACTCCACCAGCAGCTATACTAACAACTTTATTTGCTCCAGACTTTTGAAGTGTTTTTAATGCAAGCCCTCCGACTTTTATAGGTAGAAGTTTAAACATAGTTTCTATAGCACCAACAGTAATACCTCTACGTTTTGCATTTTTAATAATACCTTCAACATTATCTTTATTATTAAAAAATGTTGCCATTTTTTCTTCTGTCAATTCACCTTCTATCCCAGCATTCATTTCTTCACCAAAAAACAATTGAGTTTCAAGTTGTTTCATAGCGCCAAACATTAAACCATTAACTCCACCTGAAGTAAATCCAGTAAAACCACCAATAGCACTTCCAACTGGTCCACCGATAGCACCAGCAGCCGCTGAAACAGCAGCACCAGTCGCGGCACCAGCTACACCATAAGTGGCCGCTTCTTTAGCTACAGCCGAAGATAATAACGGAGAACCAGCTACAGCGGCAAGAGAACCCATAGCCATGGGAAATCCAGCTTCAGGATTACTTACTAAAGAAATAAGTGTTGCTACTGTCCCACTATCACCCTCTTCTATTCTTTTATTATAAGTTTCTTCATAATCAACAATACTTTGTATTGGTTTATTATCATTAGCCCTGTTTTTAGCTTTAATATATTGTCGATAATCTTCATTAGTTAAATTACCATCTTCAAATGCTTGCATTAAATCAGCAGATTCTTCGCCCTCACCAATAGCTTCAAGTCCTTCCATGAAAGCTCTATAGCTTTGTGCGGCAACACCTATATAAGGGAGTTTTTCTACAACACTTGTAATCTTACTATCCCCATCAGGAGTAAGATCACTTATAAGATCAAAACGATTATATTCTTCATCTTCAGATTTTATATCCGCAGATTCTGTATCCGAAAATACTAAAGCATCGGACACGTTTCCCACTTCCTCCACAGCCGCATCCGTCTCTGTGGGTGATTCCTTTACTATTTCTTCTTCTTCACCAATTAAAACAGCATCTGCAAAATCAAACAAAAATTGTTCAACTTTTTCTTCTGGCACATTAAAAATTTGATCATTAACTTTATATCTAGGCATATTTATTTAATTTAATTATTACTTGGCTCTAACATAGCTATGTATTCGTCAGTTAAACCTGCCGAACTTGTTAGATCTTTTTCCGCATCCATACCAGGATAATATATGCCTTGGTTTGCTCTTAAGTTTAATATAGACTCTCTCACATCTTTTTTCATTTTTTTATCTTCTTTAGGAGTTAGATCAGGATGTCGAGATTTAATATACTTATCTACTATTTTTTGTACATCATTAACATTATTTAAATCAAAAGTTTGAGTTGCTCTTGTATTCATAGATTTAACACCCTTATCAGTTGAATAACCAGCATTAACTATCATAGTAAGATTATCTCCATCTATTTCAGAACCTACAACTTTACCTCCAAAATCTAAACCTTCTACTATAGGTGTCCATTGTGAGCTGTTGTATTGAGGAGCTTTTCTCTGGCTATTAGGATCATTAGGATTACTTAACTCAGTAACACCGCCTAAAGCTACTGCAAATTCATTTGTTATTCCCACATAAGCATCGTTAAATGTTCCACTACCTCCTTGCCTGCTTGTACCATTACTAAATGTTGCTCCAGGTTTTGAATGTGTTTTAGATTCTCTAAAGCCTTTACCCATAAATTGAGTCATAGCATATTCACGGTATCTTTTTTCAAACATTTCTTTTGATTGATCAGTTAATTCAAATTTACCGTTTTTATATTGTAAATTTTCAACAGTTGCATCTGGATCGTTTGGATCAGCACCTATAGAAAGCCAAAGAGCATTCATATTATTATATTCAGACTGACTATCAACAGCAGAAGTCATACCAACAGCTTTTTTTTCTGCCATTTGCCCCCAGTTTTGCATTACTCCAGGTTTAATAGGAACTTTTCTTGTTGTTGTTTTTATACCATTAATTATTGTTGTTGTATCTTTAGGTGGATCTAAAGGATTTTCATAATCTAAATACTCATCTTTTATTTGACCATTTTTACCATCAATCTCCATGTTGTTCCACTCTAATCTTAAACCTGCATTTATATCTTCAATTTCTACTGCTGGTTGATTTATAGTTGCCAAAACATCAAAGTCTTCATACCCTTCTAATTTGCCCATAACCGTACCATCATCTTTTTGATAGTATTCTACAGGAGGCAAAAGCCCAGTACCTTCATTATTTAATTGAGATCCTAATAAAGCATTTTTAAGCCTGATGTTATGATTAATTTTTTGACTCCACTCACTAGCATTTTCCGTATCATCACTACCAATAAAAACACCACCTGGTTCATTTATTCGACCATTCATTTCAGCTAAATAACTTGTTGAAAAGTCTTTATAAGTAGCAGCATAATTAAAAGCTGCTTTTTGTTTTGCTTCAGCTGATTTAAAATTACGAGACTCAAATTCTCTTTCTTCAGCACTTTGAGCATTAGTTAAAGCACTTTTAGAATTATAAATACCATCTATGTTTGAATTAGACATTTCAAAAAAACTATCACTTTCAAGACCGGATGCTGCAATATTGTCCGCGGCTTGACTACTATATTTAAGTTTCTCTAAACTTAATCTATTAGCGCGAGCATTGGCCTCTCTAAACTCTTTTGATTGACGTGCTTTGTTAGCTTCTATTTGCCTTACTCTTGTAACACCGATATTGTTAATAACATCAATCATGGCTTTACCACTAGTGTCCGGTATGTATTGTGGATTTTCGTATGCTCCCATATTTTTATTTTCTTGTAATTATTCTAGTGATGCTCCGTACATACTTCCAGCAGCTGATATACCTGCGCCTAAGGTATTCATTTGATCAGAAGAAGCTTGTGATTCTCTATTTCTTTGGTTTTGAGCTTGACCTGAAACTCTATTCATTGCTGCAACTTCTCTATCTTCTGTTGTATTAAACTCAAACATTCGGCCTTGAACATCAACATTTTGCATTCTTTGTGCTTCGCTCATTCCTATATTTTGAATTCTTGAGGCTTCTGAAAAAGCAACATCTTGCATTCTCATTGCTTCGCTCATACCTACATTTTGTATTCTACCAGCTTCAGAAAATTGTGCGTTTTGTACTCTATTTTCAGCGGCCATTTTTTGTTCTTGTAATCTTTGTTCTCCTTGTGCAGCTTTATCATTATTAGCTTTTTCTTGACCTTGTATGTCTGCTGATATTCCTTTTTTACTTTGAAGAGCCGCTTGAGCAAGTGCGGTTGCACCACCTGCAGATGCACCAGACGAGGCTAAAGCATCAAGAGTATTAGCTAATGAAATATCAGCTTGTTCTGCTTCAAACTCAGCGGCAGCGGTTGCAACTCCTAGATTAGCCATAGGATTAGAAAGATTATCACTAGTATCAGTTATTAATCCAGACAAGTCTGTAGCCATAGCTGATAAATTTGTTTGTAATCCAGATAAATTTTCAGCCATACCTGATAGGTTAGTCACCCCCTCATATGGATTTATAACATCCTGCCTACTATTTTCTAGCTGTTCTAGCTCTGCTTCTTTTCTACCTGCTTCACGCTGTGCATTTTTTCTTTTTTTATTAGCGCTGTACATACCAACACCGGTAGTTACAATGCTAGCACCAATTGCAAATACTGCCATAATTATTTATTTTTTAATTCTAACTTTTTTTTCATACTTTCAATACTTATATCTGGATCATCAAAATCTTTAGCTACAATTTCAGCTAAAACATCTTTAACATTTTGTTTTTTTGTTGCGTGTACTGTTATCCATATAGTATCTTCGTGCGTATATAATATTCTTTTCGCACCTGGCTTAGTTGTACCGTTATATGGAGCTTTTATTCTTTGTATACCATCTTCTGATAATATAGATACATCTCCTTTTTGTACAAAGTATGCATGATCTTTTTTATGTATACCTGATGTTATTATTTGTCCAGCAGGCATAAATATTTCTCTTAAATATAAACCACCAACAAAAGTATGCTTTAAAGGATTTATCTTATTAGCAATTTCATTTTGACCTGGAGTATTAGCATCTCCATAAGAACCAGGAATATCAATAAGTTGTTGTTCAAATTCCATTATAGATCTTCTAAAATGTTCTATTGTGTTTATTTTATCTAAACTAAAATCTTCTTGTTTAACTATATCCATTTAATTTAATTTAATATGCAGAGGAGACAAAATCAGATGAAGCAGCAAATAATTCTTTTACTCCTCCTGGATCTGTTAGTGTATCTGTTGATATTCTAACTGTAGCAAAATAACCTTTTATACCAGTCATTTTATCACCAAATACTATTTCACCTGGAGCAGCTACACTATTATTTACTAAGTTTGCCATATATTTATTTTCTTTTCTAGTAAATCCA
>Ga0308001_10001370_pt1 | contig 11012 bp, 4 predicted proteins | sample Neamet5_FD_203167 | JGI IMG/M metagenome (GOLD analysis project Ga0308001, IMG submission 203167) | Marine microbial communities from water near the shore, Antarctic Ocean - #5 | ecosystem: Environmental > Aquatic > Marine > Unclassified | place: Southern Ocean | collected 2014-06-04
GTAGGAACGGCGTTGTGGCTGCATGAAAGACCCGCTTAAAAGGCTAGAAATGGTGTCCACTTAAATCAGGTGGACATCATCGCCTTTGGCGTCGGGGCCAGGAAGGTGTGTTGGCCGGACGGATACAAATAAATTCTATGCAATAGCATTTTTCCCAATGTGCCTACTCGGCGCAACTTTTGTCCATGCCGATGAGCTTTCAGCCATCCGGGCAGCTGCAGGTAAGGGAGAGTGCTTCGTTATTCACGAAGGGCGACAAGAGCCGTCCGTTGCGCTGACTGCATCGGCCTACGATCTTCCAAGCTCCGATAAGCAGGAGGTTCTGAGGCTGATATCAGCATTCCTCGCTCATGGTTGCTCGATTGAGCAACCCGATAGTGCGGGGATGTCGCCGGTAAATGTTTCAGTGTTGACGGCTGAACCGGAGTTGTTGCGCTACCTACTCAAAGCCGGTGCGGATCCTTCTTTGCGGATTACCGGTTCCCGCCCATGGGCGAATGGGAAGAACAGCGTCGAGTTTGCCCAGGCATTGAATAAGGCGAGCCCCAGCGCGCGCCGCGCGGAAGTGATGGAAATACTTAACTCGAACTGAATTTTAAAATACCGGAAAGGAGGCTGTGATGGGCACCATCAAACGTGCGGCAGATGCTGCAAAAGAAGCGATTGAAGGCGGTAGCGAACCTTACTCTAACGAGAATCCAGGTAATGCTGCCGATGTGATCGATGATCTGGCAGATATTCTGCCGGGCGGAAGTCTGCTCCCCGACGGATTCTGGGACAAGGTCGTCGACGATACTCGCAAGCTAGGTACCCACGATGACTTAGAGAGGCTCGAGCGCGAGATGATGGGAGACCCAGAGTCGCTGCCGACTCCAGATACGCCTCCTGAAAATGACACGCCGCCTCCACCACCGCCTCCTGCACCACCCGAGCCTCCCCGCGACCCGCTCTCCATCGATATTGATCGCGACGGGGTGATTTCAACCCTGCACAAGGACCATGGTGTTCACTTCGACCTCGACAATAGCGGATTCGCGGAGAGCACCAGTTGGATCGCCTCTAGCGATGGCCTGCTAGTGCTCGATCGCAACGCCAATGGACAAATCGATGGTGGCGCCGAGTTATTCGGCACCGAGACGATGCTGTCCAATGGCACCTTTGCTTCCAACGGTTTTGAAGCCATTGCCGATCTTGATGACAATGAAGACGGTATTATTTCTGCTGTCGACGAGGTGTTCTCGAGTCTACGGGTCTGGATCGACAGTAATAGTGATGGTATTTCCACTGAGGCAGAGCTCCATACGCTTACGTCGCTCGGAATAGAGTCGATTTCTACCCATTATCAGGTAACGCCTAGCCTCGATGCTAATGGCGTGGAGCACCGTGAGTTCGGTGAGGTGACCTACGCAGATCAGTCGAAGGGGTTGGCCAACACTCTCTGGTTTAACTCTGACCGCACCGATACCATTCCTATCGAGATACACACAGGCGAAGGTATCCCGCTGCCAGCTGACATCCTGGCTTTGCCCAATGCAGTGGGCTACGGGAATACCTATTCACTGCACCAAGCAATGTCGCTTGACACTTCCGGGCAACTGAAGAGCCTGGTGACTGCGTTCACCCAAGAAACAAACCCCTCCGCCCGGAAGGCCCTCGTTGGGCAGATCCTGTCTCTTTGGACTGGGCAGATCGATACACCACCTAATAGCCGGGGTTCTGGCATTGACGCTCGTCAACTTGGGGTGTTGGAATCGTTCTGGGGGTTTCCGGCTCTCCAGGAGAACCCCTCTGGTCTTTACGCGCAGAGCCTGCGCACTGTCTACCAACAACTGGAACAGTCCATCTACTCGCAGTTGATGACATCCAGCACGGCGCGTGGCGATTTTGCGCTGGTTTCATCTACCATCCAAGGCAATACCCGCATCTTCGACTTCACATACTTAGCCGCGAAGTATGCCCTGCGCGTCAGCCAGGGAGATGCGGCAGTTATCGCAGACCTCAAGGATGCCATTGATATTGCAGCCGGCCTCAACCCGTATGATCCCTCCGTCAGAGACCAGTTCCTGGCGTCTCTGGAGAACAGTGCAAATTACCTCAGCGCCGCTGATCGTCACACGCTGTATCAAGTTATCAGGGCCGGTGACGACACCATCGTTGGTACCAGCGGTTCGGATATCCTGCGAGGCTACTCCGGTAACGACGTGATAAAGGGGGGCGCAGGTAACGACCTGATCCACGGTAATGAAGGCAACGACACGCTTTATGGTGGAACCGGTGACGACTTCCTAGTGGGAGACCTAGGAAATAACACGCTATATGGCGAGGCCGGAGATGACAAACTTCTCGGTGGCGAGGGGCAGGACAAGCTCTACGGCGGCGCTGGCAACGACTTACTCATTGCCGGCAGTGGGAGCAACTCACTCTACGGAGGGGATGGCGACGATACTCTGTTCGCTGGAGATGGCACGAGTGTGCTGTCGGGTGGAGCCGGTAACGACTTCTATGTATTCTCTGCCGGCAACGGCAATACCATCATTAACAACTGGGATAGCCAAGCTACTAATGTCGACAAGCTGATCATTGATGACTACGTGTTAGCCGAGTTGTCCATCACCCGTTTCAACGAAGACCTCATCATTAAGGTTAAGGAAACTGGACGGACATTGACCATCCAGAAATACTTCGAGAACGATGCGGAAGGTGGTTACGCGCTTGATTACATCGGCCTGGTAAAAGACGGAACGATTCTTGACATTGCCGCTATTAAGGCGCTGGTGCAAGTACCGTCCGAAAGTGCTGATCGGCTCTATGGCTATTCTGACTCTGATACGTTGTCCGGCCAGGGTGGTAACGATCTGATCTTCGGTGGTGCAGGCGACGACATACTCTCCGGTGACGAAGGCGACGATCAGATCACCGGGGGAGACGGTTCCGACGTCTACCGCTTTGAGTTCGGTTGGGGTCAGGACATCATTAACAATTACGACACTGGCACTGATAAGACCGATGCAATTGTCTTCGGGCAGGGCATTGCTCAGGGCGATATTGCCATCACTCGTAGCAGCTCCGACCTAATCCTTAGTTTCAAGGGCACATCGGACAAGATCACCGTAAGGAATTACTTCAATAGCGATGGCTCCAGTGCCTATAAGCTCGAAGAAATTCGATTCGCCGACGGCTCGCAGTGGACTATCGCGCAGGTCAAGGCGTTGGCGATCCTAGGTACAGACGGCAACGATACGCTAACCGGGTACGCGACTGCCGATACTATTTCCAGTGGTGCCGGTAATGACCGCATTGACGGACTTGACGGCAACGACACTCTCGACGGCGGCGAAGGTAATGACACGCTCAATGGCGGTTCAGGTTCTGACGTCTACCGCTTTGAGCTCGGTTGGGGCCAGGACGTCATTAATAATTACGACACTGGCACTGATAAGACCGATGCAATTGTCTTCGGACAGGGCATTGCTCAGGGCGATATTGCTATCACTCGTAGCAGCTCCGACCTAATCCTTAGTTTCAAGGGCACATCGGACAAGATCACCGTACGGAATTACTTTAATAGCGATGGCTCCAGTGCCTATAAGCTCGAAGAAATTCGATTCGCCGACGGCTCGCAGTGGACTATCGCGCAGGTCAAGGAGTTAGCGATCCTAGGTACAGACGACAACGACACGCTAACCGGGTACGCGACTGCCGATACTATTTCCAGTGGTGCCGGTAATGACCGCATTGACGGGCTTGACGGCAACGACACTCTCGACGGCGGTGAAGGTGATGACACGCTCAATGGCGGTGCGGGTGACGACGTGCTTATCGGTGGGGTTGGCAATGACACGCTCAATGGCGGTTCAGGCTCCGACGTCTACCGTTTTGAGCGTGGCTGGGGGCAGGACATCCTCGACAACTACGACTCCACTGAGACCAAGGTCGACGCAATTGAGTTTGGCTCTGGCATCACGAGCGGCGACATCCGAGTTACTCGTAACAATTCTGACCTAATTCTTACTCTTGTGGATTCTGGTGACAGTATCACCGTTCGCGGCTATTTCAACCAAGATGGCGCTAGCCATTCTCGGCTGGAGGAAGTGCGATTCGACGATGGCACAACCTGGACTGTGGAAACAGTCAAAACCTTGGCCATTCAGGGTACCTCGGGTAGCGACAATCTGCGTGGCTATGCTTCTGACGACACTATTGCAGCTGGCAGCGGTGACGACTGGATCTATGGCGAGGCTGGCAATGATTCTCTGAGCGGCAACGAGGGCAACGACCATCTCTATGGTGGCGCTGGCGACGACTTGCTTAGCGGAGGCGCCAACGACGACCGGTTAATGGGCCAGACTGGCGACGACGTCTTGGATGGTGGAGAAGGCAACGATTACCTAGCTGGTGGAGCCGGCTCCGACCTATATCGGTTTGCTCGAGGTTGGGGTCAAGACACCTTGGATAATTACGATACAGATGTAGCGAAACTAGACGCTATTGTCTTCGCCGAGGGTATCGCACCAACAGACATCACCGTTACCCGCAACAGTGACAATATGGTGCTATCGCTTGTAGACAGCGCTGATCGCGTCACCGTTCTCAATTTCTTCCAAGCCGATGGTCAAAGCCACTATCGGCTTGAAGAGGTTCGCTTTGCCGACGGCACTACCTGGAGCATCGACCAGGTCAAGGCGCTGGCCATTACCGGCACCACTGCGGACGATCACCTGCGTGGTTACGCCAGCGACGACGTGATCTCTGCTCAGGATGGCGACGACATTGTCTATGGCGCGGCAGGCAACGACACCATAGATGGCGGTCAGGGCAATGACTTGTTGTATGGCGAGTCCGGCAACGACATTCTGTCCGGCAATGAGGGAGACGACAGGCTGTGGGGGGGTGAAGGGAACGACGTGCTGGCTGGCGGCATTGGCGACGATCTGCTCAATGGTGGGGCCGGAGCCAACACCTATGTCTTCCGTGCCGGCGACGGGCGGGACAAGATTAACGATGATTATACCTCCGGTCTTACGCTAAAGCTGCCGGATACAGTCGAGACGGAAGTTGTCTTCAGGAAGGTCGGCAGCGACCTCCAGATCAGCTTTATCGGTAATTCCGATCAACTGACGTTGGAGGGCTTCTACCATGGGGAAATGCCACGCACGACTATCGACTTGCATCTGGGCGGCAATCCGCCTGCTCTCTTGGGAGCGGCGCAGCTGTACCTGCTGACCCTCACGGGTACGAATCTCGCGGATATCATCCATGCCTATGCGTCCAATGATGTCGTGCACGGGCTGGATGGCAATGATTTCATTGATGCCGGAGCCGGCGACGACGAGATTCACGGTGGCTCGGGCGATGATACGCTGCTGGGTGGTGTCGGCAACGACATCATCAACGGTGGTGTCGGCAGCGATCTGCTCCAGGGTGGCGCCGGCGATGACACCTATACCTTTATCGGCGGCAGTGGCAATGATGTGATTGAGGACAGCGCCGGTGCTGATACCCTCCATTTTGGCGACGCGCTGGCGACCGAACTGCTACTGCGCCGCGATGGAGTGGACTTGGTAATCACTCGTGCGGCTACTGGTGACCAACTGAGGATCCGGGGCCAGTTCTCCGATCAGGCTGGAGTGCCGGGAGCAACTGCAGTGGAGGCCATCATCTTCTCCGACGGAGTGCGCTGGGATCACGCCCAGATCAAACAGATGGCGCTTGCAGGAACAGAGGCTCCGGACACGATCTTCGGTCATGCCGACGACGATCTGATACATGCGGGGGCTGCCGACGACATCGTTTATGGCCAGAATGGCAACGACGAGATTCACGGCGGCGATGGCGCCGACACGCTCTACGGTGGCGACGGTGATGACCTGCTGGCCGGTGACGCCGGTGACGACCTACTCGACGGCGGCTGGGGCAATGACATCCTGCAGGGTGGTGAAGGACACGACCTGCTGATCGGTGGCGGTGGCTTTGATGAGCTGTATGGTGGTGCGGGCAACGATACCCTTCAGGGACATGGCCTGCTCGACGGTGGGGATGGCGACGACTTGCTCGAAGGCAGTGGCGAACTGCTCGGCGGCGCCGGCAACGACACTCTGCTCGGCCAGGGCTTCGATACCTTGCGTGGTGGTGCCGGCGACGACGTGCTGGAGGCCTACAGCAACGCCTGGAATCAGGGCAGCAATACCCTGGAAGGCGGCACCGGCAACGATACGCTCTATGGCTCGTTCGGCGACGACACCTATATCTTCAACCTGGGCGACGGCCACGACCTGCTGATCGAGCGTCGGCCGGGAGAGGCCTACAGCAACATCGAGCCGAGCACCGATACCCTGAGTTTCGGCGCCGGCATTGCTGCAGGCGACCTGGGCTTCGTGCGCCGCGGTAACGACCTGATCATCGAGCATGCCAATGGCAGCGACTCTATCACGGTGCAGAACTGGTTCCAGGAGCCCACCGACCACTTCAAGCTGGAGCATTTCCTGTTCGCCGACGGCAGTGGACTGAGTCAGGCCGATGTGGAGAACCGGGTGATCTGGCAGGGCACCTCCGGAGTCGACAGTTTCATCGGCTACCGCGACCTCGACGATCATATCCGTCTGGGCGATGGCGATGACAAGGCCTGGGGACGTGCTGGCAATGATCTGATCCATGGCGAAGGTGGCAACGACTATCTGGAGGGCGAAGCCGGCAACGACACCTTGTTCGGTGGCAGCGGCAACGACCAGCTCGACGGTGGTGCTGGCGACGATCTGCTGGTCGGCGGCACGGGCGACGACAAGTACATCTATGCGCCGGACGGCGGCGCAGACGTCATCGACAACAGCGGCGGTGGCTACGATGGTGTGTTCTTCTCCAACGGTATCGGTCAGGATCGCCTGACCTTCGGTCGCGACGGCGACGATCTGTTGATCCTGGTCGATGGCGACACGGCCCAGTCGGTACGTGTGCTCGATCACTTCCTGGGGGGCGACAACGCCATCAGCTACGTGCAGCCCTCTGGGGGCTACCTGCTGACTGCAGAGCGCATCGGCCATATCGTCGCTGCGCAAGGCGTGGCGGGCGATTTCGAGGCCTTGATCGAAGGCACGGCCGCCGGCGAGCAATTGGCCGGTTATGACGGTCGCGATCTGCTGCGTGGCCTGGCAGGCAACGATACGCTGTTCGGTATGGGCGGTGATGACCAGATCGAAGGTGGTGACGGCAACGACTACCTGTCGGGTGGAAACGGCCAGCACAACGGTTCGGGCAACGACCTGCTGATTGGCGGCGCCGGTAACGACATCCTGGTCGGCGAGGATGGCGACGATACCCTGATCGGTGGTGCCGGCGACGATGCCTACTACTACCGCGCGAATGGTGGGGTGGATATCGTCGACAACAGCGGTGGCGGCTTCGATGGCGTGTTCTTCCTGGACGTGCCGCGCAGCCGTTTGAGCTTCCACCGCGATGGTGATGATCTGCTGATCCTGGTCGACAGCGACCTCGGCCAGCAAGTACGTGTGACCAACCACTTCCTGGGCAGTGATTACGCCATTGATTACGTACAGCCGGATGGTGGCAACTACCTGACCACCGCTCAGATCGCGGCACAGCTCACGGCGCTGCCCGATGGTAGCGGTGGCGAAGAACCAGGCGAGCCTGGAGAACCAGGGGAACCGACCGATCCGGGCAATCCGGGTGGGCCGGGAGAACCGCCCGTGGCGGGTGTGGGTGGTGATGACCTGCTGGTTGGCACAGCTGGTAACGACATCCTGCTCGGTGGCGCCGGCAATGACACCTTGAACGGTGCGACGGGCAACGACACGCTGATCGGTGGAAGCGGTGATGACACCTACGTCTACACCGCCGGCCAGGATGTGATCGAGGAGATTGGTGGCGCCGACACCCTGGTGTTCGCGGGGGGCATCACCTTCAACCAGGTGGCCTCCGGCCTGATGAAATCGGGCAACGACCTTATCCTGCGGGTCAATGGCAGTACGGCCAATCAGGTTACGCTGAAGGACTTCTTCTTTGGCGGTGACAATCTGGTCGAAACCATCGCTTTCGAGACGGGTGGCCAACTCACGGCGGCACAGATCTTCGGTGCTTTCGGCTTGGCTGTGCCAACCCCGGCTGCAGCCTTCGACGACACCGTTCAGGGTTCGACCGGCGATGATGCCGCTCTCGACGGCACGGCAGGCAATGACCTGTTACAGGGCGGCAACGGTGACGACGTGCTGTTCGGCGATGCCGGGAACGATCGCCTGGAGGGCGGCAACGGCGACGACATCCTGGACGGCGGTACGGGCAACGACACGCTGGTCGGTGGTCGAGGCGACGATACCTACATCTTCACCGCCGGCGGTGGGCAGGATGTGATCGACAACAGTGGTGGTGGTGCCGATACGCTGCATTTCGAGGGCATCAGTTTCAACCAGGTCGCCAGCGGCCTGATGAAGAGCGGCAACGACCTGGTGCTCAACGTCAGCGGTGGCAGCGACAAGGTAACGATCCGTAACTGGTTCCTTGGTGGCGACTACGTTGTGGACACCATCACCTTCGCCTCAGGAGGGCAGCTCACGGCCGCCCAGTTGTTCGGTGCCTTCGGCCTAAGCAACCCCGATCCAGTTGGTTCGCCGGACTACCAGAACCTGCCTGACGAACGTGCGTTTGGCACCGTGCTGACTGGACGGTCTGGTGACCAGGTCATCCTCGGTTCGTCCGATGACGACATGATCGACGGCGGTGCTGGCAACGACACTCTGCGTGGTAATGCGGGTAACGATTACCTGATCGGTGGAGCAGGGAGCGACACCTACATGTTCGCTCTCGGTGATGGTCAGGATGTGATCAACAATCTGTCCAACACCCCGGACTCCGACACTGATGTACTGAGTATCGAAGGTGCTGCCCGAGAGGATCTGTGGCTGTCGCGTAATGGCAATGACTTGGTGATTGATTTGTCGGGCTCGGAAGACAGCATCACCATTCAGGATTGGTATGCAAACTCGGCCCAGCAGCTTGACGTGATCCAGGCAGGTGGTTCGTCGCTATACGCGAATCAGGTGGATAGCCTTGTCAATGCCATGGCTGCTTTCGGTGCACCAGCAGGTGGTGAGCTCGACTTGACGGCAGTGCAGCGTGATCAGCTGAACACGATAATTGCGGCCAATTGGCAGTAACTTTTGAAAGAGGAGCCGGTCAGCCGTTTTGGACTGGCTCCTTGCTTTTTGAATGTTCGCAATTGCTAGAAGGAGCTTCAGTTGTTTGCAGCTGCTGTGCATGCGACAGCGGCAGTAGTTTTATTCCTTCCTATCGCTTGATCCAGTGCTTTCCTGAATTCGCTGACCTCTGAAGACCTTGTCGATGTGCCAGGTCCCGTTCCTTTGGTAGAGGCCACTAATGGTTTTTCGCGCCATAGTTTTTCTCCTTGGCGCTCGCTGCGGGAGTGATCATGTCCCTTGGCACCTTCCTTTTCAATGATGGCCCGGTCGATGTAAGCGTCTGCCCAGGCATCCAGCTCTTGGCGATCAAAGCCGATGCCTTGCACTCCAATGCGGAATTCCCGCACGTAAGGCCGGACGGTTTTGTTGAATTCTGTACGGCACATGCCGAGGTAGGCGGGGGCCGCACTGGCTCGCAGGATTCGGGGTGGGCAGGTGATCAAGCGTGCGGCTATCTGTTCAGATGATGCGGGCATGAATGTCGCCTCCTTATCGACCCTGATCCGTGCTGCAGATGCTGTCCGCTGCTCGCTGGACGAACAACGTAGTGGAGGGGGCTGCGGAGGGTTTGGTACAACAACCGTTTTGGCTCGGTTTGACCTGATGGATCGTGGCGTATGGCCTGTCGTTGGCTGGTACGGTGATATCAGGCTTAAGGGTTTATGCGTGTCTTCCGAAGAGGTATCCCAGCAACCTGGTTCCAGTTCTGGTGGCCCAGTCAGTCGTGAGGAGATGTACGCAGAGGTGTGGCGGCTTCCCATGACCAAGATCGCGGATCACCACCGTGTTTCTTCCAGCTTCTTGGCGCGCGTGTGTGCCCGCATGAATGTCCCGCGGCCGCCGCGTGGGCACTGGGTAAAGCTGGAGAATGGAGTACCCAGTCCTCAGCCACCCCTGCCTGAGGCTGGGCCTGGTGACCTCCAGGTTTGGCGCAGGGGAGATGCTCTTGGTGCTGTTTCTCGACCGGTACCGAAGGCACCTGCACCACGCAAAATCAAACCCGAACAGCTCCGCATATCGCGATCAAGGCAGCATCCTGTTGTCGTGGGGGCGTATGAGGTCTTTGAGCAGGGGCGAGTCATCGACCAGAGGTTCCTCAAGCCAGGTAGGCAGCGCCTGGTGGATGTCGTGGTGACCAAGCCTCAGCTTGAGCCGGCCCTGAAACTGGCGAATCAGCTGTTTCTCAAGCTGGAGGCTGCCGGCCATCGCGTGATGTTTGCACCGAGTGACCGAACCTATGCCCGGGCCTCGTTTGATGAACATGAGCACCCACCCAAGAAGCCAAGGCACCGGCATCCGGCGTTGTGGTCACCATCCAAGCCCACAGTGGTCTTCATCGGGACGGTTGCCATTGGGCTGACGTTATTTGAGATGACTGAGGAACTGGAGGCCCGCTACATCGATGGCAAGTACATCCCCACCTCCAAGATACCGCCGCAGCAAATGCGCCGCTTAAGCTCAACCTGGAACTGGTCGACGCGCATGGACTTTGCGACCGGCCGCCTATGTATAAGAGCGTTCTCGCCATATCCGTGGACTGATTGGTCTCAGAGTTGGAAGGAGGCTAAGCAAGGCTCGCTCTGTAGTCAGCTGGATGAGATCGTCCAGCAGCTCACGGACGCCGCGCCTGTAATTGCTCGATTAGTAGAGGACGCCGAGGAGCAGGCCAGAATTAGGCAGCAGGGTATCCGTCCGGCCAACACACCTTCCTGGCCCCGACGCCAAAGGCGATGATGTCCACCTGATTTAAGTGGACACCATTTCTAGCCTTTTAAGCGGGTCTTTCATGCAGCCACAACGCCGTTC
>Ga0308001_10001378_pt1 | contig 10958 bp, 13 predicted proteins | sample Neamet5_FD_203167 | JGI IMG/M metagenome (GOLD analysis project Ga0308001, IMG submission 203167) | Marine microbial communities from water near the shore, Antarctic Ocean - #5 | ecosystem: Environmental > Aquatic > Marine > Unclassified | place: Southern Ocean | collected 2014-06-04
CCTAGTAATAAAAACTGCGCTATAGCCTTCATTATAAAGTACCTTCTGTCTTAACAGGCAAAACCAACAAATCTGGTGGTAATTGCTTCTTCGCAACTTTCAAACCTTTATCAATCGCTTCTCGATATTCGCTGTCAAGAGGCTGCCAGCCCTCATCCCATACTCCCGCTTGCTGTCCATCCAGTGTTAAATAATACAACCCAACTCGGCCAATACGTAAAAAGTTAACTGTTCTTGTTCTTTCATCTAACTCTAGCTCGTCTTGGTAAGCTTCAATCGTTCTACCATATTCCGTTTCAACCTGATAAGCCTCAAGTACACGCCGATATTTTTCAGCTAAACTCACATCAGCCCTTTCCATTATTGTTTGTAATTCGGCAACTCTAAACTGTCGCTCTTCTGGTAAAAAAGGGATGTCCAATGCAACAAACTGAGAAATCACCTCAACCATTTTTAACATTAACGGTACGATTTCACGTTGGGTCGTTTCCATATTTATTAACTGCTCAGCAATAGAGTTTATTTCACCCTGTTGTGATAGTACTAACTTATCAAGTTGGTTGTTATAGATACGTAAACTTTCTGCTTGACGTAACAAGTTCCGATACTCTGCAAGCATCTGATCAGCTTGGTCGGCCAGCCCATCTATTTTTTTCTGAGACTTTTTTGCTGTTAATTCAGTTTTAATTTGTAAATCAATCGTATTTTGTAATTTATCTATATGGTCTACCGCATAAGTAAGCGAACATAGCATCACAGATGCTAATCCACAGACCCAGTTAATAATAATAATTCGCATAGCGGCACTTTCCTATTTGTAAATTACTGGCTATTTAAGCAATATGAATTGGTTGAATAGCGCTAATTTGGTTAGCTATAATAGCACTCTCAGTAGCCTTAGCGCAGGTTAACAATCACCATCCTCAGTAGCATACCCTGTGTAATGAAAATATAAATGGGTGATATCACCCAATCGTAGGCTAAATCGCTCAGCATTTTCATGATAAAAGACATTAGATTATGAGCAGCGCTATAACCAGTAATAAAATTAAAAATCGGCTAAAATGATCAACTCGCGTCACATTTAAAATTATTTCGACTAAGGATCCTTCATGCAAACAAATCATGACCTCTTCACTCTAGCCCAGCGTCACATACCTGGCGGAGTCAATTCACCCGTAAGAGCATTCAACGGTGTGGGTGGCGATCCTATTTTCTTTCGTGAAGGTAAGGGCGCGTGGCTAACTGATGCCGAAGGTAAAAAATATATTGATTATATAGGCTCATGGGGCCCTATGATTCTCGGCCATGCCCACCCAGAAGTTGTTAATGCCGTTCAAAAGGCAGCAATTAAAGGTCTTGGATTTGGGGCACCAACAGAAATTGAAATTGAAATGGCTGACTTAGTTTGTCAGCTAGTCCCCTCGATGGATCTTGTACGGATGGTAAGTTCCGGGACTGAAGCCACAATGAGTGCTATTCGTCTTGCCCGAGGTTACACGAGACGGGACAAAATTGTTAAATTTGAAGGCTGTTACCACGGCCATGCAGACTCGTTGCTCGTTAAGGCAGGATCGGGAGCCCTCACCTTAGGTGAACCATCGTCAGCTGGCGTTCCAGCAGCTCTAGCTGAGCACACCCTGACCCTAATCTACAACAACTTAGACTCCGTCAGCCAGTGCTTCAAACAACAAGGTAATGAAATTGCATGCATAATCGTCGAACCCATTGCCGGCAATATGAATTGTATTCCACCTCAAGCAGGATTCTTAGAGGGCTTACGTCATCTTTGTGATCAATACGGTGTTGTTCTTATTTTTGACGAAGTTATGACTGGATTCCGCGTTTCTCTTGGCGGTGCTCAGGAGCTTTACAACGTCAAACCAGATTTAACCACACTGGGAAAAGTAGTTGGCGGTGGGTTACCTGTCGGCGCTTTTGGAGGTAAAAGAGAAATTATGGAATATATTGCACCCTTAGGACCCGTCTACCAAGCAGGCACCTTATCTGGTAACCCTATTGCCATGGCAGCAGGTCTGAGCACATTAAAATTACTACAAGCGCCTAATTTTCACCAACAACTTTCTGACAGTGCAGCAGCTCTAGTTCAAGGTTTACAGCAAGCTGCTGATAATGCAGGTATAGGCTTCGCTACAAATCAAGTTGGTGGCATGTTTGGCTTTTTCTTTACACAAGAGAAAAGCGTGAGTTACTTCGAACAGGTAGTCGCCTGTGATCAAAAGAGGTTCAAACAGTTTTTCCACGGCATGCTGAGTGAGGGAATCTATCTTGCTCCATCATGTTATGAAGCCGGTTTCATCTCTGCAGCTCACGGTGAAGTAGAAATCAAAACAACTATAACTGCTGCAAAAAAAGTATTCTCGACCTTAACAACAGAAAAATAAGGGCTATAGATGAAAACACTTTACTGGCACGATTATGAGACTTTTGGCCTAGACCCACGCTATGATAGGCCCTCACAGTTTGCAGGCGTTCGTACCGATGAGGACCTTAATATTATTGGTGAACCATTAATGGTTTACTGCAAGCCAGCTGATGATTTCTTGCCGCAACCACAAGCCTGCCTTGTGACGGGTATCACGCCCCAAGAAGCCGCTGAAAAGGGAGTTAATGAAGTTGAATTCATTAAACTTATTCATCAAGAGTTATCCGCTGACAATACCTGCGGCGTTGGCTACAACAGTTTAAATTTTGATGATGAATTCACCCGATTTATCCTCTACCGCAACTTCTACGATTCCTATGCAAGAGAATGGCAAAATGGCTGTTCTCGATGGGATATTATAGACATGGCTAGACTGACTCGAGCTTTAAGGCCAGAGGGCATCAATTGGCCTAACCGTGAAGATGGTAAACCTAGTTTTCGTCTGGAACACATCACGGCAGCTAATAACATTCAACATAAAGGTGCTCACGATGCTCTAGTAGATGTCTACGCAACTATTGCGTTGGCAAAGCTCATTAAAAAAAACCAACCAAAACTGTATGATTATGTTTATCAGCATCGGCAGAAACAGGCTATATCACCTTTGCTAAATTTGAATGACCGGCTGCCTGTACTCCATGTTTCACGAATGTACCCCAGTGAATATTACTGCACAGCTTTAGTCATACCCCTTGCTATAGATCCCAACAATTCTAATGGTATTATTGTTTATGACCTCAGACATGACCCCTCTGATTTTATTAACGAAGATCCTGCCATATTGAGAGACTGGTTATTTTCACCTTTCCAAAACTTAGCTAAGGGTGTTAGACGACCTGCATTAAAAACTATTTATATCAACAAATGCCCAATTATTGTCCCAGAAAAAACGCTCGATGATGCCGCTGCTGATAGACTACAAATTGATAGAGAACTTCATCAAAAACATTTGTTCCAGATAAATGATGCTGGGGACCTCACAACCAAAATTAATGCCATTTTCACCAAACCGGATTATCTCTCTATCGATGATCCCGATGCCAACCTCTACGGTGGTGGATTTTTTAGTGGTAATGATAAAAAAAACATGGCTTTAATTCACGATACAGGAGCACAAGAATTATCAGCGCTGGCAATCTCCTTCGATGATTCTCGACTTGATGAGATGCTATTTCGATATCGCGCACGTAACTGGCCTGATAGTTTAAATCCTGATGAAAAGGAAGAGTGGCAAGACTTCTGCAAACAGCGTTTAACACAAGAAGGTAACTCAGCTATTTTGACATTCAGCCACTATTTTAGACAGATTGATGATTGCAAAAAACAAACTCTAAGTAAGAAACAACAAGATGTCTTAGAAAAACTCAAAACATACGGCCTATCTCGTCAAGTCCAACTAACTGATATTTGAAAAGATTTTGTGAATTAACACAAAAAGCAGTGCCCCAGTATTTAGATAATTAGTTTAGCCAAGTCTTTAAATTCAGCCCTACTCGCATCACCCAACCATTCAAAAAAAACAGACTCAACATTGGTGACAATGACGCCAGCTTTGCGTAACCTATGTAGCCCGTTATCTTGATTAATCTTCGAGCGTGAACACACCGCATCTTCAACAACAAAAACTTGAAAGCCTTCTTTCTGAAGAGCCAAAGCCGTTTGCAAAATACAAATATGTGCTTCCATACCAACTAATAGAATTTGCTTGCGGCCACTTTGTTCAATATGCTCAGCAAAATCTAACGCATCAAATGCCGAGAAGGATGTTTTCTCAATAATAGCAACTGATCTGGTAAGTTGTTCATTCAAAGCTGGCACAGTTGGTCCTAAACCATCGGGATATTGTTCCGTCACAATAATGGGAATAGACAAAGTATTCGCTATTGTTAATAAGATATTTATCTTTTCAACAACACTTTCTTTAACTTCGCTAGGCATAACTGAAGTCAGTTTTTGTTGCACATCCATCACTACAACCAAGCTATCTAGGGGATCAGTTAAACAAAAGTTACTTTCTGTCATGCTCAATGCTCTAGCCATTGATTAATCAACTCAAGATCATTTCTACTTAGTGTTCCTGCAGATTGCTTTAGACGCAAACTTGATAGAATGTAATCGTACATTGAACTAGAGTAATCTACTTTAGCCTTAAAAAAGTCACGCCGAACGTTAAGCACATCAACCGTCGTCCGAGTACCCACCTCATATCCCGCTTCAGTAGACACAAGTGCCTGTTCACCAGAGAGCAGTGCTTGCTTCAAAGCTTTCACTCTACTGATACCAGACACCACACCATTATACGCCTCTCTACTTTGGCGAATTACTAACCTGCGCTGTCTCTCCTCATTTTGCATTGCTTGATCCATACGATGTCTAGCTTCACGCGTCTTGGACAGTACATTACCGCCCTCAAAAAGAGGAAGGTTAAATCGAAGGCTCAATGTATCTTGATGCACCTTAGTACTACCTCCAAAATTGCTATCACTTTGTGATGTGTAGCTCTTTTCACCCACTAAATCTAAGCTAGGAAAATGGCCACTCTTTTCCAAAGAAATTACTTGTTCCGCATCTTCTTTCACATTTTTAGCCACTCTCAAACTTGGGTTCTTTACTAATGCTGCTTTTACCCATTGTTCAATATTCTCAGGTTCTGGCTTTACTAATGGTATTTGATTTTGTAACGGAGCCAAACGCTCCCAATACCGACCGGAGGTTTCGCGTAAATGTTCTTTACTATTATCTAACTCATTAAAAGCTAAAATAAGGTCAGCATTTGCCAAATCCAAGCCAGCTTGGGACTCACTTAAGTCGGTAATGGTTGCTAAACCCAGGTCAAAACGTAACTGCACTTGTTCTAATTGTTTAGCATTAGCTTCTTTTTTTGCAGCGGAAAAGCCTACCTCATCCTGTCGAGCAAGAAAATTAAAATATTGTTCTGCAACACGTAGAAGGAAATCTTGTTCAGCAATCATATAATTGGCTTGAGCCGTCTCAATTGCAATATCTGATTGATTGTTTTTTATGATGCTTTCTAGTCGATATATGGGCTGAGTAAGGCTTAATTCATAACCATGGCTGTTGTACTCATTATTCCCACCAAACATCATTGCCGAAGATTTACGGCGTACTTTGCCACTATTACCTGATATTGAAATTTGAGGAAGGAAACGTGCAGTCGCCTGAGAATCTAATTCACTCACAGCTCTTTGAGAGGCTGCTTCTGCTAACAATTGAGGATCACTTGTTAGGGCACTTTCAAAAACTTCAATTAGGTCGCCTGCCCAAGTCATTGATGAAGATAATACAGCGAAAAAGCCGATAGTTATTGCAAACTGTTTCACTCTATTTTCCTAATATACCGTCATCGAAGTATCAACGTTAGTCGCCCACGCATTCATGCCGCCAGACAAATTGATCACATCAGTAAAGCCCAATTGTTCAAGGTACTCTCCTACATGTTCACTTCGCTTTCCGGATCGGCAAATCAGAACAATAGTCTGACTATGATCTTCGCCTAACTGATGTAATTGCTCTCCAAACTCCTGCATGGGTATAGCTATTGCGCCAGTTATCATTCCATGAATTAGCTCATGCTGCTCACGGACGTCGACTAAAGTTGGCGCCGGGCTATTACTCAATATGTTAACTAACTCAGTTGCTATTATTTGTTTCATATCACACTCTATTTAAAATTTAAACTCAGGTTTTGGCTCAGCATTAATTACAGCAGGAACCACTGTTTCTAGTACAGTTTTGGACTGCCACTCTCTTTCAGCTACTCTCTGGATCAATTGTACTTCCATATTTTGTTCTTGTCCTACGATTGCTAAAAGACGGCCACCCACTTTTATGTTTTGTAAATAGTCATCAGGAACAACTACGAAAGCAGCTGTCAATACAATCACATCAATTCGATCAGAAAGTGGATAGGTTTTTGATGCATCTCCAACGCAATAGGTTATATTGTCAAAACCATAAGCCTTAATATTTTGTTTTGCTGTTGAAGATAACTCCTTCATAATTTCAATAGTTGTGACATGTCCCGCTAAAATAGATAACAATGCAGTGAAGTAACCTGACCCTGTGCCAACTTCTAATACATTCTCACCGTTGTGTATATCCAATGCTTGCAACATTCTCCCATGTAGAATCGGCGGCAACATTATTTGACCATGGCCAATGGGAAGTGCAATGTCAGCATATGCAATTCCTGATAGACTTTCATCAACAAAATCGGCACGCTTGATCTGCTTTAATACTCCCAATACCTTGTGATCTAAGACATCTCCAGGTCGCACTTGTTGCTCTAGCATATTAAAGTGAGCTGTATTTTGATTTTGCACTATATTCATCCAAGTCAAAAAAAGGGATAATCCTTATAAGCTATAAGGATAGAAGCTTTCATATAGTGGTGCAACCACATAGTTATGATAAGGATAAAACAATGACAATTGCAACATTTTCTGCTGGCTGCTTCTGGGGTGTAGAGGAAAAGTTCAGGCAGGTTCTCGGAGTATTATCTACGCGGGTGGGTTATACAGCAGGTCATACAAAGGACCCCGATTATAAAAGCATTTGTACCGGCAATACCGGTCATGCAGAGGCTATTGAAATCACCTTTGACCCAAGCCTTATAAGTTATGAGGGTTTACTCGACATTTTCTGGAAAATACACGACCCGACGACTTTGAATAGTCAGGGGCCAGATATTGGCAGCCAATATCGTTCGGGAATTTTTTATCATGACCACGAACAAAAAAAGCAAGCACTCGACAAAAAGCAGGCACTCAATCAAAGCCACTTTTCTGCTCAATTAATTGTGACCGAAATTACCCCTGCAAGTCATTTTTATTCTGCAGAAACTTACCATCAATGCTATATAGAAAAACAAAAACGTTACTAAGAAAACTGCTCTAAGAGTCCACTACCGTATCCATGTTGCCTTTTGATCCTAAGTTATCCACCCAGCGGATTGCAATCGTATCGCCTACCTCGCCACCCGCTAATTCAAATGAAAAATATGGGTTTTGTGAAGTTCCACCCCCACACTTAATCACTAGCACCTCATTTTCATTTCTCCAGCATCGAATATCCTGAATAAACTCGGCATTGATGAGTATATTATCTGCATTCATTTGACGTCCCGAATGCATCGGGTGAGCAAGCAATAGTCTAATATGAGTGTTGTTAGCTCTTAATGTGGCACGAATACGATCTTCAGCCTTTATTATCATCAGATATCACCCCCAGTATCAACTCGCACTTCACGCTCTGTCATATATAGCTTACCACCCGCTCGAACAACCGCTATCACTTTAGACTTACCCTTGATCAGTTTAATCCTAGTTTTTAAAGGTAATAATGCCTCGGGACTAAAATCTATACTCATTACCAATGGAAAAGGGTTGTTATCAACTAAAATTGCAAACCGCTCAATATTTTCAAGTTCACTATTGATTTCTACTGAAACCGATCCGCCATTCGCTATTCGTTTGGCTGGTTTTCCCACGGAAAAATTTAACTTTTTACTTGAACTAATATCGGCTTGTCCTAGTAAGGCCAGTAAAACATCTTCCACTGTTTCCGCATTAAAAGCTTTAGTTGGCCAGTGCGCCAACACGCGCTGAGGTAACAATAAACCACTCGATGCCACCATAGCCATTGTCGAAGCTGAAAGTGATTTTTTAATCAATATTCGTCGTTGTATATTAATTGTTTTTTTATTCATAACTCTTCCAATTGAACTAATATCGCTTCCACATCTTTGAGCCTTGCATTAAACTTAGCCAATTCATATTGGCTGTCTTTAGAAGCTTTAACAGCCAACTTTAATTGACCGACTGACTGCTTTATTCTACCCGCACTATAATAGTATTCTGCTAACCAGCCATGAGCATCACTAACGTTATTCATATCACCAGATGTCTGCGCCAATAGCTTATAAACTTTAGACGACTTGTTTCCGATTACTAACTGCCTCAATAATAATTTTCTGCCTTGGTCAGGTGAGCTAGACTGTATAAGTGCCGACACCTGTTTTATTGTTAAAGCTTGATTATCAGGAAATATTTTTTGATTAGTTTGGTAGATCTTTAAAGCCTTCGACACACGACCTCTTGCTATTTCTATATCTGCCATTGCCAACTGATAAGTTAACCTTTCTTCATCCCAAACAATTAACTTTTTAAGTTCCGCCATTGCTTGTCTGTAATCACCCATGGCCGACATCACTAGACTAAGGCCATATCTAACTGCCTTAACATTACGATAGTTACCATCCACTAACGCAGTCTGATAATACTGCCTAAGTTCTGCAAGATTTGTTGTTGACATAACTCGGATCTTCTCGCGCATCAGATAAAACTGTAGATTATCACTTGGTTGGCTTTTAAGCCGATGAGTCACTGCTCTTCCACGTGCTTCTGCGATGCGGGATGTTGTCACTGGATGGGATCTCAAAAATTCAGGCACTGCATTGCCTTTATTAAAACGACTGGACTCTTGCAGTCGCTCAAAAAAAGTTGGCATTGCCTGCGCATCAAACCCAGATTTTACTAAAGTAAGCATACCTATACTATCAGCTTCAGCTTCATGGGCCCGTGTATGATCAATTCTCGCCTGTACGCCACTTGCTTGCAAAACTGTCATTGCTGCAATACCCGCTTGTGGATCAGCTGCTGCAAGTAAAAATGCACCCACCATTGCAGCAGTTCTTGGCAAACTTGATTGGTTGTTTTTCTCAAAACTCCGAATTAGGTGCCTTTGGGTCACGTGAGAAATTTCATGTGCTAAAACTGAAGCTAGCTCATCTTCTCTCTGACTCGTCAACAACAAGCCACTATTTACGCCGATAAATCCACCTGGTGCCGCAAATGCATTGACTGAAGGGTTAGCTACCATGAAAAATCGGAATGTCAAGCTAGGGCTCGTGCTATACATCACTAAACGCTGGCCTAACTTACTTAAATAACTATTTATTTCAGTGTCATCCACTAAATCAACAGATTTCTGCAAGCGCCAAAAATAAGCTTGTCCAATACGATATTCTTGTTGCGGTGAAATTAGACTCCCCGCGCTATCACCAATCTCTGGTAAATCTATATCAACAGAATTCGCATATGAAACTTGCCATAAAAGCAAAATCATAAATAGCATAAGAATATACGTTTTCATGGTGAATCTAGTCATTCTATTTCATCACAAAGTTTCTAAAGAGTTATTGTGGCCATTCTAACAATAAGTTAGTAATTTAACATTTAATGGTGAAAATCATCCTACGATTGGCTTGCTTAAATATTGCAAAGCCACAAAATTAGTAATCAAGTAGATATCTAGCTTAATTCATAACCTAATCAATATTATTGAGCAACACAATGTAAATAAATGGATTACTTAAGAAATAATCATTGCATACGCTAATGAGAATGATTATCATTAGTGGGTTGTATAGGATGAATCAGTATTCACTGACCTCCAACAACCTGAAAGTTAGTACTAAAGGAAATGACTATGAGTAATAAAACGGATAATCGATGGCAGCCATTGGCAGAACATGAACAATGGCTTGTCGAATATCGAGCTGATTCTAATCTTGTTCGTGTAAACCTTGGTGACACTATCATACATCTGAAACGTGACGAATATGAGATGTTATGGGGCGTTATAACCCAAGGCTTAGATGAATTAGAGCGCGTGGAAGATGCTCCCTCTGGTTTGATAGAGCCAAATTTCTCAGCTGATCCTCAAGCTACTCGACTGAAAACCCGTCATTAAATATATTAAATACTTAAGAGGATAAAAGTATGTCAATCAAGATTGGCGCACGTCTAAAAATAATGCGTGCACTTGGTATAGATTTACCAGGATTGTCACGCAAGAGCATAACAAACCGCCCACACCCACCCGGCCAGCATGGTCCAAATAGTGGTCGACGTAGAAAGTCTGAATATGGCCTTGCGTTAATGGAAAAGCAAAAATTACGGTTTAACTACGGCGTAAGTGAACGTCAATTACGTACGATGATGGTGCGTGCTCGTCGTATAGATGGTCCGTCTGGTCAAACTTTACTACAAATGCTCGAATGTAGACTAGACAATGTTGTCTTTCGCTCTGGGTGGGCACCAACCATTCCAGCTGCTAGGCAACTTGTAAGCCATTGCCATATTTTACTAAATGGCAAACGTGCAAACGTTGCTTCAATTCGTTTAAAAGTGGGTGATGAAGTAAGTGTGCGTCAGCGTTCTCGGACTATGCCAATGGTAGTGAACACAGCCATGATGCCTTCTTTAGAAAGACCGGAATGGTTAGCTTATGACGAGCCTAGCTTTACAGCTAAAATCACAAGATTACCAGAGGCCGATGAGGTACCGTTTCCTATAGAGATTCATTTGGTTGTGGAGTTATACGCCAAAAGCATGTAGATATACTAACTAGCAATGATTCTCATAATATGATTTGATATAAAAGAGCTGGGTAACTGCCCAGCTCTTTTTCGTTAAAAAAATATTTTTTA
>Ga0308001_10001379_pt1 | contig 10953 bp, 9 predicted proteins | sample Neamet5_FD_203167 | JGI IMG/M metagenome (GOLD analysis project Ga0308001, IMG submission 203167) | Marine microbial communities from water near the shore, Antarctic Ocean - #5 | ecosystem: Environmental > Aquatic > Marine > Unclassified | place: Southern Ocean | collected 2014-06-04
ATTAACAACGGAAACTAAAATTATTTGTTGTTATCCAACCGAAAAAGATTTTATTTTATCTTACTCTAATTTAATTAAAGAAAAAATTAATTTAAAAAAATTAAACGAAATAACGTTAATCTTTTCTGCGCATGGCCTGCCAGAGAATAAGATTAAACGAGGAGACCCTTATCAATGGCAAGTTGAGCAATCTGTAAACGAGTTAGTTAAAAAATTATCAATCAACAACTTAAATTATATTCTGAGCTACCAAAGTAGAGTTGGCCCACTTAAGTGGATTGGCCCATCAACAGAAAAAATTATTAAAGATGAGGCAAAAAAAGGAAAAATAATAATTGTTGTTCCCGTTGCTTTTGTTTCCGAGCATTCAGAAACATTAGTTGAACTTGATATAGAATATAAAAAGTTAGCAGAAGAAAATGGTTCAAAAGAATATATTCGTGTTCCAGCAGTCACAGCTAACCGTGACTTTATTAATTCACTTAAATCAAGTATTTTACGAGCAGGTAGTGGTGAAAAGTTTACATCTTCTATTAAATGTCTTGAGAAGCACAAAAAGTGCCCAAGGTTCCAAAATTTATAAAAAAATGAATTATTATCTTTTATTTAAATCCTTACATTTAATTTCTGTGATTTCTTGGATGGCAGGTCTTCTTTATTTGCCAAGATTATTTGTCTATCATGCTGAAACAATCAACAACGATGAGAAAAAAGAAACTTTTAAATTAATGGAAAAAAGACTTTTTTTTTATATTATGAACCCTGCAATGACTTTGTCTTGGCTGTTTGGAATTTTGTTAATACACTCAATTGGCTTGGAAAGTTTTGCTTTTCTTTGGCTTCAGCTAAAAATGGCTATGGTCTTATTACTAACATTCTATCATTTTTTTCTTTTTCACTGTCTTAAAAGTCTTGGTCAAAATTACAGTAGATATTCCCCTAAATTTTATAGAATTATAAATGAAGTGCCTACTATTCTCTTAATAGTTATTATTTTTACCGTTATTTTTAAACCATTATAGTGCTTGAATTTTAACCAAAAAGACCTATATTTGTATTTACTTACCTCTTCAATCTAACAATCACATATGAACCTACAAGAATTAAAAAAAAAAAATCCTGCTGAACTTATTACTCAAGCTGAAAAACTTGAGATTGAAAATCCTAGTACATTAAGAAAACAAGAAATCCTTTTCGCTATATTGAAAAAACTAGCAGAAAAGAATGAACAAATTACAGGAGCAGGTGTATTAGAATTATTACCAGATGGATTTGGTTTTTTAAGAGCTATGGAATCAAGTTATTTGCCTGGCCCAGATGATATTTATGTAAGTCCAAGCCAAATTCGTAGATTTGGATTAAGAACAGGAGATACAGTAGAAGGAGAAATAAGATCACCGAAAGATGCGGAAAGATATTTTGCACTATTACAAGTTACTAAGATTAATTTTGAAGAACCTGAAAAAGGAAGAAACAAGATTGCTTTTGATAACCTAACTCCTCTTTACCCTAATCAAAAGATAACTTTAGAAATAGAGTCGGCTAAAATAGAAAAAAAACCAGATAACACAGCAAGACTAATAGACTTAGTTAGCCCCATTGGAAAGGGACAAAGAGCTTTAATCGTTTCACCTCCTCGGGCCGGCAAAACGATAATTTTACAAAATATCGCGCAATCTATTACCACAAATCATCCCGAGTGTTATTTGATGGTACTGTTAATTGACGAAAGACCCGAAGAAGTTACAGACATGCAAAGATCTGTAAAAGGTGAAGTTGTAAGCTCAACATTTGACGAACCAGCTACCCGGCATGTTGCTGTTGCTGAAATGGTAATAGAGAAAGCAAAAAGATTAGTTGAGCATAAAAAAGATGTTGTAATTTTATTAGATTCTATAACAAGATTGGGAAGAGCCTATAACGCAGTTATCCCAAGTTCAGGAAAAGTGCTAACAGGAGGTGTTGATGCAAATGCCCTACAAAGACCAAAAAGATTTTTTGGAGCTGCTAGAAATATTGAAGAAGGCGGATCACTGACAATCATATCAACAGCTCTGGTAGATACTGGATCGAGAATGGATGAAGTAATTTTTGAGGAATTTAAAGGAACTGGTAATTGTGAACTAATCCTTGATAGAAAAGTTGCTGATAAACGTATTTATCCCGCGCTAGACATCACTAGGTCAGGCACAAGAAGAGAGGAACTCTTGTTTGAAAAAGATGACCTATCTAAAATGAACGTTCTAAGAAGAATCATAAGTCCGATGGGAACCATGGATGGGATAGAATTTTTAATTTCAAAACTTAAAAACACAAAGAACAACGCAGATTTCTTTGACTCCATGAACAAGACAAATTAAATTTTTTTAAATTTTTAAGATCTACTTCTGTGCTATTAATAAAACCAACATGAACATTTATGCACTCTCATCTGGCAGAGGACCATCTGGCATAGCAATAATTAGACTATCTGGAAAAGACGCCTTGAATATAACAGAACTAATAACCAAAAAAAAAAAAACAACATTTAAAGAACTAAATCTCAGTAAATTCTATGATCCATCAAATAATACTTTAATAGACGAGGGTTTAATATTATCATTTCCAGGACCAAACAGCTTCACTGGCGATGATTTAGTTGAGTTTCATGTGCATGGCAGCAACGCAGTAATTATTTATTTTTTGAAAGTATTATCAGAGCAAGATAATTGTAGATTAGCAGAAGCAGGTGAATTTACTAAAATAGCTTTTCAAAATAATAAAATTGACTTAATCGAAGCTGAAAGTATTGGAGATTTAATTCATTCCGAAACTGAGATGCAAAGAATACAAGCTTTAAAGCTGGTGCAGGGAAATGCGTCAAATTACTACAACGTTTTAAGAGAAAAACTTATTAAATCATTAGCATACATAGAAGCTAAAATTGATTTTGCAGAAGATGATTTACCAGAGAGTGTTTTAAAAGAAGTTCAAGAATCAATCAAAGAAGTCCACTTTGACATAAAAAAAATTCTTGAAGACCATAAGGTAGGAGAAAAAATTAGGGATGGATTTAAAGTATCCATAGTAGGAGAAGTAAATGCAGGCAAATCATCACTACTTAATTTGCTGTCCAAAAGAAATGCAGCAATCGTTTCAGCTCAAAAAGGAACAACTAGAGACGTTATAGAGGTATATTTAAATATCGATGGCTACCCAGTTATATTAGCAGATACCGCAGGGATAAGAGACTCCCAAAATGAAATTGAAAAAAAAGGGATTTCTTTAGCAATTAGTAGATCAAGAGAATCCGATCTTAGTTTAATCATGATCGATAATTCTTCTAAAACTATTGATCCCAAAATCTTAAATTTGATTAATAAAGATTGTATAGTTGTTTTAAATAAATCTGATATTAACAGTAAACAAAATCACAATTTTTCTAAAGCTCAAGTAGTACTAGTCTCTGTTAAAGATAATAAAAATATTATTCAACTAACAACTAAGATAAAAAAAAAGTTAAGTAGCAAATTTATAACATCAAGTGATGTTTTAGTAACAAGAGAGAGACACAGAGTTAAACTAAACGATTGTTTAAAAGAAATAGATAGTTTCCTTAAAAAAGATCAAAACAAAGACATAGAAATGGCAGCAGAAGACCTTAGATTAGCAACAAGACATCTAGGCGGAGTAGTTGGAAAAGTAGATGTTGAAGAAATCCTTGACTCGATCTTTAAAGATTTTTGCATAGGTAAATAGTTAAAATAAGATCTTGTAAAATAATTTTAGAGTAATACATTTAAAACATGAATGATATTAGCTATGATGTAGTAGTTATTGGTGGTGGTCACGCTGGATGTGAAGCTGCTGCTGCTTCCGCTAGAATGGGCGTGAATACTGCACTTTTTACACATAAAATAGAGACTATAGGTGAAATGTCATGTAACCCTGCTATTGGGGGTCTAGGCAAAGGGCATCTTGTAAGAGAAATAGACGCTCTCGACGGCGTAATGGGTACTGTGACTGACAAGTCAGGCATTCAATTCAGACTTTTAAATAGAAGTAGAGGACCAGCGGTAAGAGGTCCAAGGACACAATCAGACAGAGCTCTTTACAAAGAGCACATGCAAAAAATTTTACTAAACTATGAAAACCTAACCGTGATTGCGGACCCAGTCATTAAGTTTTTATTTGATAATGACAAAGATAAAATAATAGGATTTGTTTGTGAAAGCGATAAACAAATTTTCTGTAAACAGCTAATTTTGACTACTGGAACCTTTTTAAACGGACTAATACATATCGGGCAAAAACAAATACCAGCAGGGAGATTTAATGAAAAACCATCAACTGGTTTAAGTGAACAATTAGAAAAACATAATATTAAACTTGGTAGACTCAAAACAGGCACACCTCCACGTTTAGATGGGCTGACTATAAATTATGATGAAATCGAAATGCAGGCAGCAGACACTGAACCTTATTTTTTTTCTTTCTTAACGAACAAACTTAATAATAAACAAATTTCATGCGGTATTACACACACGAATAATGAGGTACATAAAATTATTAATGACAACATACACCTAAGCGCCATGTACTCTGGTAATATAAAAGGCGTTGGCCCAAGATATTGCCCTTCCATAGAAGACAAAATCGTAAAATTTAAAGAGAAAGAACAACACCAAATTTTTCTTGAGCCCGAAGGATTAAAGGACAATACTATTTACCCAAATGGCATATCTACCTCACTTCCAGAAGAGATTCAACTCCAAATGTTGAGTAAAATAAAGGGTTTAGAGCAGGTTAAAATGCTTAGAGCTGGCTATGCAATTGAGTATGATTATGTTGATCCAAGGGAATTAAATCCAACGCTAGAAACAAAAAAAATAAAATCGCTGTTTTTAGCCGGACAAATTAATGGAACAACAGGATACGAAGAAGCGGCAGCTCAAGGACTGATAGCAGGTATCAATGCTGCGCTCAAAATAAAAAATGAAAAAGAATTTATTCTTGACCGATCAGAATCTTACATCGGTGTTATGATTGACGATTTGATTACTAAAGGAGTATCAGAGCCGTACAGAATGTTTACATCTAGAGCGGAGTATAGACTTTCTCTTCGTGCTGACAATGCAGACCAAAGACTAACGCCCCTTGGTATTAAAATTAACTTAGTTAAAAAAATTAGAGAAAAAAGTTTTTTAGATAAACAAAAAAAATTAACTTACGTTTACGATGCTTTGCAGTCAAAATTAATATCACCTAATGTTGCAGCCAAACATTCTGTTAAAATAGCTATGGATGGAGTCAAAAGAACTGGTATTGAAGTTCTTTCCCAGAAGGGAGTAACGCTTGATAAGCTAAGAAAAATATGGGATGATGTGCCCCAATTTGATAGAATTATTGACGAACAAGTTGAAATAGACGCTCATTATTCTGGTTACCTGAAAAGACAAAGTCATGACATAGCTGCCTTTAAAAAAGACGAATCTATACCTATACCTGATGACATTGACTATAGTAGCTTCAGCAGTCTATCTAATGAAATAAAATCAAAGTTAAAATTAATAAAACCGAGAACTTTAGGTCAAGCATTAAGAATTGATGGTGTCACCCCTGCCGCAGCAATTATACTCTTAGCATTCATAAAGAAAAGCAGATATAAAGTATCTGCTTAATGACAGAAAAAGAAGTCCACTCAATTTTATTAGATAAACTAAATTTCAGTCAAGACGCTTTATATAAAATCCATATATTCTGTCGTGAAGTAATTGAATATAACCAAAAATTTAATCTAATTTCTAAATCTACCGAAGATAACATATGGGATAGGCATGTTCTAGACTCAGCGCAGCTAGTTAAGTTTATAGATTTCAAAGATGGTTCAAGTTTAGCCGATTTAGGAACCGGTGCTGGTTTTCCAGGCATAATTCTTGCTATATTTAATAGAAATAGTAAATTTCACGTGAAACTTTATGAGAAATCTAGAGTAAAAACTAAGTTTTTATCAGTTTTATGTAAAAAGCTTAATATTAACGCTCATATCCATGAAAATGACTTTAGATCCCACGTTATTAACAGCGATTATATTGTATCGAGGGCATTTAAGAAGCTAGAAGAGCATATTCGTATTTCACGTGAAATTGTAAAAGTTAACCACAAACTTATCATTCTCAAAGGTAGAAATGCAGAAGAAGAGATAAAAAAACTTAACAACGATTTGAATTATAGTTATAGTTTAGAAAAAAGTATTACTAGTCCAGATTCAAAGATAGTAATAGTGGAGATTAAAAAATAATATGACAAAAATAATTTCTGTAATAAACCAAAAAGGTGGAGTAGGTAAAACCACAACAGTAATTAATCTCTCAACAGCTTTAGCACAACTAGGAAAAAAAATATTAGTAATAGATTTAGACCCACAAGGAAATGCTACAACAGGACTTGGAAGATCTAACAGCGAAAGTGATAAAAATATTTACAAAGTTATTATAGGGCAATCTGACCTAAAAAATTCAATACAAAAGAGTTGCGTAGAAAACCTTGATATTATTGGCTCAAACGTCAATTTATCAGGTTTAGAGGTAGAAACTGCCAATGATCCTAATAGAGCTTTCCTTTTAAAAGAGATTTTAACCGAAAAAAACAAAGATTTATTTGCCAAGTATGAAAATATTTTTATTGATTGCCCTCCGTCATTAAGCTTGCTCACAGTTATGTCATTGGTTGTTGCGGACCAACTATTAGTTCCTCTTCAAACAGAATTTTTTGCACTAGAAGGAATTTCTCAATTAATAAAAACAATTGAACGAATTAAAATAAATTTAAATCCAACACTTGAAATTAGAGGAATCCTTTTAACTATGTTTGATAAAAGAAATAAATTATCAACGCAGGTAGATGATGAAGCTAGAAAATATTTTAAAGAAAAAGTATATAAAACTGTAATACCCAGAAATGTAAGATTATCAGAAGCACCATCTCATGGTATCCCTTGCATTATTTATGACAAAACATGTCTTGGAAGCCAGTCTTATATTAATTTAGCCAAAGAATTTATAGGACAAGGAAGTAAGGGAATTTAATGGTAGAAGAAAAAAACAAAAAAGGTTTAGGAAGAGGCCTAATGGCTTTATTTGGTGACGAAGTAGAATCATCTAATAGTAATGAAGTTTCTTCTAATAAAAAAAACCCTAATAGCTCCTATTTGTTAATGCCAGTGCATGATTTGGAGAGAAATAAATATCAACCAAGAATCCATTTTGATTTAAAAAAAATAGACGAATTAGCTCAATCAATAAAAAAAAATGGAATAATTCAACCGATTGCGGTTAGACAATCCAAAAATAACACTTATGAAATTATAGCTGGAGAAAGAAGGTGGCTAGCTGCACAAAAAGCAGGGCTTCATGATGTTCCAGTAATAGTTTTAAACATTAATGATATGCAATCTTTAGAAATAGCAATTGTAGAAAACATTCAAAGAGAAGACCTTAACTCTATCGAAGAAGCTAAAGGTTATGAAAGATTGATAAGTGAATTTAATTATGATCACGAAAGACTTTCAGAGTTTATGAGTAAAAGTAGAAGTCACATAAGCAATACACTAAGACTCCTTTCTTTACCCAGGGAAGTCATCAAAATGGTAGAAGAAGGTAAATTAACTGCAGGGCAAGTCAGGCCTTTAGTTGGGAGGTTTAACGCAATAACTATTGCTCAATCGATCATCAAAGAAAAGCTTAGCTCAAGATCAATTGAAAATATAGTAAAAAACGAAAAAGAAAATGAGAATAGTAAAATAGTTAGTACTAAAAAAACTGATCCAAATATTCTATTAGAACAAAGAAAAATCGAAGAAAATATTGGCTTGAAAGTTAAAATAGTAAATAGAAAAAATAACTCCGGTAAGATTATTGTTGATTACAGCAACTCTGAACAGTTTGAGCTAATATCTAAATTGCTTAGGCGGAAAAAGTAGAGGCTTCTCTTGAAAGAGATACTATAAGATCTTTAATTATAACATCCTTCTTTATCAGCGAATTTTTTTTCATTAATACTTCCGTTTCACTTATCTTATAAGCCATTTTATTCAAATTCTTTAAGTTCCATTTTTTAAGTTGTTCTAGAAAGATAGGTTTATCTTTCCAAAAAATTGGTGGTTTAATAGATTCTAATGTTTTCTCATAGCCCTTAAATACCTCATTGGCCTCCTGTAGTTCAATAAGTTTTAATATCCTATAATTAAGATTGTTAAGATAAAAAAAACTGTCTTCATTTAATATATCAATTTCAGAAAGGAGTTTGTTAATTTTGTCTTTTTTTCCCATTAAAGCATTATCTCTTATTTCATCAAACCCAATATCATTTTTAATATTTAAAATTTCTAAAAGTTCTTTTTTAATAATTTTTTTTTCAAGAAAAAAATCCTTTATTTTAATAAGTTCATTTTGTATGATTCTCCTATTCAAACTTGAGTTTAATATTATTATATTAATTATTTCCCCTGTTAAACCTTTGAACCCAACCAATTCTTTACTTATATAATTAATTAGAGTTCTTTCATTATCTTCGTAGCATGCAATGATTGCTAACTTTTTTTCTTTTGTAAATAAAATTTTTAGTTTTGATTTCTTATCAAGATTTTCTGAAAAAATATAAATTTTAGTTTTTTTATCTATTTTTTCTAAACAATCAGAAATCTCATTTAATATTTTATCTGTAGCCGCTTGTATAAAAATTACTTTTTCTTCGTTAAAAAGAGATTCATTAACAATACTTTCATATAAAATACTTTTATTTTTTATAATATCGCTTTCAAAATAATTTATTATTTCCGCAGTTTTGTTTGCATCTTTTAATTTAGATTTAATATCATCTTTAATCCCATCGTTTACGCCGTATAATAAAACTGCTCGATATTCATTTAAAATATTAAGATTTTGCTCAACTATAAAACTTTTTAATATCACTTAGTTTTTGTATAAATCGTTATGTAGTTTATTATTTCTTCAGATAACCCTTGTACAGTAGTGGAGAATGCTTTCTTTTCATTACTGATAGTTTTCGTATGATTTGTCTCCACCTCATAATCTGAAGTATAATAAAATGATTTTTTTGTCGTTTCCAGGCTATCATTGTTTTTCAACGACAAGTCCCCTGATATGCCAACACTATATCTGGTTATTTTTCCCGTTTTATCTTTAATTTTAACAGATTTGTTTTTTAAAACTGTCAAATCGACGTCGTACTTAATTTCTGCATCCTTATTAGAGATTAAAAGAATATCATTTTTTATTAAGTAGGCAATACGACTTTCTCCCTGAACATTTACATTTTGTAAATAAATTTGATTATCAATTTGACTAATTTTTTTGAAACCACAAGATGACAATAAAACAGAAAGAGTAAAAATAAATATAATATTAATATTTTTTGACATAAAAGTTTATTTTAATAGATAGTTAATTATTTTGTTTTTTACAAATATAGTTTTTATTATTTCTTTATTTTTTAAATTATCATAAATTTTTATATTTTTTTTACTTTCGCTTATAGCATCTTTTTCGATTAAATCTTTTTTAACCTCTATGATTTCTTTTGTTTTACCATTAATTTGTATGGCAATTTTAATCTTTTCATTTAAAATAAATTTTTGATCAATCTCTGGCCACTTATCCGTTGCAAGTTCCCCAATTTGTTGAAGACATTCGTGTGCTAAGTGGGGCGTGAAAGGAATGAGCATCCTCATTAAGTTAGAAAAATTTTTCTTTAGACATTTATTGCTAATTTCTTCATCGACTGCTTTTGAAAATAAACTATAGATGCTGTAAATATTTGCTATCACAACATTAAATTGAAAATTATTAATTAAATCAGTTATTTTAAGAATGTAATTGTTGAATTTAGTTTCAAATTCTTTGTCAGTTTGGGATTTTTTATCTTTTCGACTAACTATTAAATAGTTTAGATTGTAGATCTTTTGTAAAAATTTATAAGCCGCATTTACACCTTGGTTCGACCACTGCACATCTTTCTCTGGTGGGCTATCTGACAAAATAAACCATCTGACAGCGTCTGATCCGTAGGTCTTAATCATACTTTCAGGATCAATAACATTTTTTTTTGATTTAGACATAGACTCTGAAGGTCCAACAGTCACTTTAGTTTTGTCGGAAATTTTAACAAAGTCCTGCTCACTATTTTTTTGTACTTCATCTGGACTCAACCACTTACCATTACTGTCCTTATAGGTCTCATGACAAACCATTCCTTGTGTGAAAAGACCTTTAAACGGTTCTTTACAATTTATTTCTGGGTTATTGTCCTTAACTACGCGCATAAAAAATCTAGAATAAAGCAAATGCAAAATAGCATGTTCAACACCACCAATGTATTGATCAACTGGCATCCAGTGGTTCAAGTCCTGCACATCAAAAGGACCACTTTTATTCCGAGGTGAACAAAATCTCATAAAATACCAAGAGGAGTCTACAAATGTGTCTAGCGTATCAGTTTCTCTTATTGCAGGTTTACCTGTTTTTGGATCAGTTATTTTTTTCCAGGTGGGGTGATTATCAAGAGGATTACCACCTTTTTTTAAATCTACATCTTCTGGAAGTCTTACAGGAAGATCTTTTTTATCAACCGGCACAACACTTCCATCCTCTAAATACATCATAGGTATTGGACACCCCCAGTATCTTTGTCTTGAAACACCCCAGTCCTTTAATCTAAAAGTAGTTTTCTTTTTTCCAATATTTTTTTCTTCTATCGTTTTAATTATTTGTCGTTTAGCTGAAGCTATGTCTAGACCGTTTAAAAAATCAGAATTAATTAATAAACCGTCAGATGTATAAGCTTTATTTATTTTATTAAAATCCTTAGGTTTATCCTTATTTTCTGCAACAATTTCAATAATTTCTAGTTTATACTTTTTAGCAAAATCTAAGTCACGTTGATCGTGCGCCGGAC
>Ga0308001_10001380_pt1 | contig 10952 bp, 10 predicted proteins | sample Neamet5_FD_203167 | JGI IMG/M metagenome (GOLD analysis project Ga0308001, IMG submission 203167) | Marine microbial communities from water near the shore, Antarctic Ocean - #5 | ecosystem: Environmental > Aquatic > Marine > Unclassified | place: Southern Ocean | collected 2014-06-04
AGACAAAGATCATTAATGGACCCGAAAATATAAATCTCGCTAAGAAATATAAGATCCAAACCTATCCGTCTTTAGTAAGAGTCACTAATGGTAGGCACAAACTTTTCAAGGGGAAAAGAACAATGAATAATATCTTGAAATTCTTGAAATAAATTTGATTTAGATTACCTATTCGTTGGTAATCAAACTAATATGTCTTCTACGATGATTGATCTCAGTGATAAAATCACTTATTTCAGTGATCAATCTGATATGATTTCTATGGTAATCATAATCATCGTCCTCCTTATCCCTATAACTTTTCATATCTATTTCAGGGAGAGGAATATCCTACTTCTTAATCCTCTATACAAGGATCTGTTGCGGAGAATCTCATTACTTTTCCTATCCTATATCGGTGCTATGCTATTCGGTTTACTTTATCGTCTATCACAAGAGGATGGAACGATATCTATCCGTGGTTCTCTATCCGATGCTAATTTCAATGCCGATTGTTCTGATGATAATAATTTCTCATGTTGTAGTTATTATGATAACTGCTATATTTCAGATATGGGACCTGAAGGTCCCATTGATCATGATACAATTATTATTCCGGTTAAGAAGGATTCAGAATGTCCTCATCTAAGTGAAATCCTTTATAGACGAGATGAATATCTAGATTATGATGCCGATTGTTCTGAAAGTGAATTTGGCTGTTGTATGATGCGATCTACATGTGATTCTTATGTAAGATTAAATTTCTCATATTCATTATATGAACATACTATTGAAAGGGGATTCCCAATCGGATATATAACATCAATGGAACCTAAGATTGATGAAATAGGTTCAAATTGTCCTGTTTCCATCGGTGCTATTGTAGATGACTATGCGCATCTCCATGTAGCATCTCAAAGTCATCAATTCGCTTTCATTATCCTATCTTTTATTGGGATTATTGTCTTATGCTTGGGTGTCTGTATTAGAAATCATATCGTGGAGATGAATTATAATACCTTAACGGAAAACAAATTAGATGAATTAGAATCAGAAGAATCAGAAGGATCAGAAGGAGAATATCCTTAGTAGTCACGGATCAAACCAAAATTATCTCGTTCCCCTCTTGTCCCCCTAAACGCAAAATAAAAAATCCACTCGGGGTTTGCTGTGCGGGGTGCTGTCCCTGGATTTCGGCCCTGTATCACTTCTTGACCTACTGGAAACTTTGTTAATACATTGTCGTAATATTTTCTCCAATTAGACTCGCTTGCCCATGGTTTGCCGCCGGGCTGCGCCCATCCAGTCTCGGTAATCCATAGTTTTTTATTTGTAAGATAGCCCGAGGGGTCATTACTCATGGCATATTGTACTTGAGCGATTTGGTCATGCAGGAAACTTTTACCTGCCTCCACACTCAATAACTCTTCTTCTGTCGCGCCCCCGTCCGAAAAATATGGATAAAAGTTTACTGAAACCACATCAATGTGCGCTTTAATCTTCTCCAAATAATCGCCTACTTTAAATTCATCTATATTCCACTGGTCGGGTGGATTACTTGCTACATTTAGGGACGCCTTCAAAGTTGATGTAATAAGCGCGTTCGGAGGGAGTCTCCCTGCCTTCTTATGTTGCTGGAGTGTTTGGAGGTGAGATGCGATGTCGGCGGAGGGGTAGGAGGAAGGGTTACCTCCCCAGTTCACTTCATTTCCCATAGATATCCCCATTACATACTCATCCCATCCGTCGCCATTATTTTTATAATCATCCACGAGTTGATTGATCTGAGACTCAATGGACCCTTCGTCAGAAGCCCAGATGCCTATTAATACTTTAATCTTATTTTTAATTAAGAATTCTGTCCATGCCTTGCCTTCGTTCGTTCCGCTCCTGTAATCATATAGTCTGACCGCTTTGATACTATTATCATCGCCTTGCTCCTTTGGTATTTTACCATCTGGCCACACGCCGCCACTAATCAGATTCATCGCAGGCCCACCCATACTCGTCGTCATGTTATCTAAATTCATTCCATAATTTATTGCGGCGGTCCCAGGTCCAGGAGGTGGGGCAGGTGGAGTAGGAGGTCCAGGAGGTGATACATTACAAACAACAGTTCCACCCTTTTCCATGTTAAATGTTGAGCAGCCTGCTGGTTCGCCTTGCTGACTCTCACCTAGCCAACATAAACGAGCGCGCCCATCCTCATCTATTTCATAATATCGCCGGCATTGCTTCTCATCCAACTCGCTGCACCAATCACCAACCTCATTCACATTATGTCTCCCCTCCATCATTAGGGAGCAGTCCGGGTCTTCTGAAGGCGACCCCCCACCATCCCCACACCAAATGCCATTTTTGCCAGGTGCCCCAGCAGATTCACATGTCCTTTGATCCTTAATAGCGGCGCACGCATCACCATCTTGCATATAACACGGTGCTCCTGCATTACACTTAGCACATTGGTCTCCATCTTCAGCCCCTTCCACTAAAAACAACTGATTATAAACACAATATAATAAGATACCTACTAATAAACCAGTTAATACTGTTTCAATCTTAAGTTTCATATATATATTATGAAATTATAAAAAATAAAGGAAATAATTTATGGGATAATGAATGATAACTATTTTTGTGTGTTCCACGGCGCATTTGGAAATGTTGGTCCGCCGTATGCGACGGTTGCCGCCTCCACTTCAAGGCAGGGCAAGGACCACATCGTCGGTTGATCCTCACAGCATAACTCCCCGCCGCTGGCCGCATTGCAGGCGAAGCCGCAATCGTGGCAATTATCAGGAGGAGCACCACCACCTCCGCCAGGTGTAGCACTACCACCACCGCCAGGTGTAGCACTAGTATCGGTACCGCTTGCCCCACAAGAACATGGCGAGAGAGATGTTTCATTAACCCATGCAAAATCTCCACCTCTCGCAGCTGGATCGCCAACCCTATTCAGACTAGTACAATTTTGTTCTGGGGTGCCGTCTCCGTCCAGAATCCATGCGTCCGGAAATTTCTCGTTGGTCTTGCCTGGCCCCAACGGACAATCTCCTCTTACGCTTGCCACTAATGTAGGATCATCGTCTTTACCATCCTTTAAAGTTTGAATACAAAAACCCGTATATGTGTTTCCTGTTTCGCTCGCCCAAAGTTGCCACGCACTCCTACATTCTTCTTTGCTCTTATGACAGGTAGCACCACCGGTGCGTCTATTCCAAAAAGCATCATCAAGCGGTGCTGAATTTTCCAGGGTCGGATGGGCATCATCACCATAATATCTGCATGTTGATGGTGGTGTCGGAGGTGCCGGAGGTGCCGGTGGTGTCGGAGGTGTCAGAGGTGTCGGATTCGGACAAGCGTCGATTCTTGAGACAAAAGGCTGGTCCGTGTTGTATTGGGCTCTTAGCTCAGACAATTTTAATAGACATTCTTGCTGCGTCTGATAACCTTTGTCGACACTGGAGTCATCATCAGGACACGATAAGACCTCGTCAAAATTGGATATAAAGGGCCGATCGCGGTTGAACCCATCTTGGCGCTGCCATCCAGGGCACGCCCCAGCTTCATACTCATCCGTTGAGCAGGTGTTGACTCCTGTAGTGCACTGATATAATCCCTCAACACAATTAAAATTACCTAACATGACAGCAATACAATAACCAACGCCAACTAAAAGCACACACTTTAAAATGTCTTCGACCTTAAGTCCAAGAAATTTATTCGCTAAAATCTTATCCATTTATAATTAAGACTTATATTTTTTTTATTTGAAAATGATTAAATTTAATTACTGTATGCCAAACCTCCCATTCCACTCATTATTCTTAATACATTGTAATTTACAGCGTAAATATTAAAAGCAGATCCATTCGCAGTATTGAACATAAGTTGCGCGTTATCAATACGAGAAAAATTACACGTTCCACTCGGTTGATGTTCTTCAGGTTTGAGGGCAAACGAATAAACATTTATTTTCTTTGTTAAATTACTGACACTAGGTAAATCATTCACGTGACGAGAAACTATATATATGTATAATTCATCATCGTCTTGGTAGCCGGTTGGAAGAGAATCTGCTTTAATTGCTGGTGATACAGTGATTACCAGACCAGTTCTACCTGTTACTGTGTATGGATGATTCTGGGATTCGGCCGTAGTTGTGAGGCGCTTGTTTGTACTCGTTGAGACTGATAGACCATCCCCCACAATTGGTATCTCAGACGTGTCCGCATGAAATGTAATAGTTGTCCCTGCTGCGATAGTTGCCTTAGTAGCCGTAGGTGTATCGTGATTTGCCACAACACCCGTGTCCGTGTAGGTGCCGACGGCATTTCCGTTTTCATGGTATGTAATATTATATCCAGGAATATTTGTATGATACTGATAAGGTTGTCTTAATTGGAAATATTCTTCTTCTTGTGGTTCAAATCTATCATGACCATTTAATACCAATTTCGCATTAACATATGCATTAGTGGCCGCTGAAGTCCATATTAATTCTTTTACTGGATGATTAAAATTTAGATCAAATGATTTATTGTCTGCAGCAAATGAATCTTTCTGTAATTGTTCAATTAAATATTCATGAGATACTTGAGCGAATCTACGTCTTTCATCAGTATCAAGATAGATATAATCTGCCCATACTTTACAATCCGCGGTAGTTCCAGCCTCAGTGCTTGTACCCCAAGTAAATTTAAGTTTGACTTCATGATACTGTAAAGCAATAAGGGGTAAAGCGAGACCCGGATTCCTACAAAACCAAAAATACAAAGGGATTTGAACCATACCGATTGAATTAGCTTGCCCAGTACTTGTATGTGTATGAGTAAAACTATTTTGCATACATTTAAGCCCCGCTTGTTTAGCAGCGGGAGTAGTTAGCTCTTGCCACACCTGATTCCATTCTTTGAAATGTCTATCAATTAATTGTCCGCCAATTTCTAAATCTACGCTCGCAATAAGAGCAGAACCATCTGTAATACCCGCCTTTGCACTAGTAACATAAACGCCACTCACTAAATCACCATTCCTTGAAATGGTAACATCTCCGCTAGTAGTCCCTGTACTTAATGTAGAAGTTCCGGCAACCGTCTGCTCAATACATTCCATGGAGAAATTAGTATGTCTGCGATAAACAACCTTAAAGAAAGTAATCTGAGGATTACCAGTCAAATAAATATCCTGAGCGCCATAAGCAACCAATTGCATTAATCCTCCACCCATTTTATATATATATAGTAGAAATATTTTATTTTCCTGGAACTAATATTCCTTAACTTAATGTTTTTCTTTGCTATTGTAAATATAAAATCCGGCAAGTATTGTGAAAACACCAAAAATTTTCTTTAACTCATTGATATCCATTTCTGTACTATACTTAGATGAGATTGTTGCGAAAATAGTAAACAAGAGACCCATATATAAAGCCGCCTTCACATCTACAAAACCTTTTTCATAATAACGTAGAGCAGCGAATAATCCTATAGGAGGTAACAACATGAATAGAGAGGTTCCAATTCTCGTCTTAAGATTGCCCACTATACTAAATAGAGTTAATAAGGGGACAATTAATATTTCTGCTCCTCCGCCTATAACTCCCGCAGCCAAACCACTAACTATACCTGTAATAGTCAATCCTATAATATAGACTGCATTCATCAATTATTATTATCTAATTTATATTAAATAAGAATGCCCAAATACAATATCTATATCATTTGTAAAACAGAAGAAGATTTCCTTGAAAAATCTAAGGTTATTTCAGATCAATATAAATCAAAAATATGTCATATTCAATGGATCCCTGCCGAATATCTTAAATTAACTCAATGTAACAAGAAATTATTAAAAGACTTAAATACTCGCTGGAATACTGAAAGCAAAAAAGTCTTAGCGAAGTTAGGAACTATCGCCGCACACCGCAAAGCCTTGCTAGCAATCTACATGAATAAGACTGATAATAATATCATTCTTGAATCTGATGCTACGTTTTCAGCGAAGCTCCCTGCTCCGCCACCAAACTCGTGCTATATGGGAGGATGGATTATCCCGCCTCAGATTACGAAAGCAGGTTTAGTTAAAATGAATGTTCATCCTAAGAAGGGTCTAAATTCAATTGAATATGGTACATTTAGTGTCTTAATGGCACACGCTTTATTCATTAAAACATTTGAAGAAGCAATGGAGTTGTTTCAAACAACCATCACTGATAAGATAAAAAACTATGATATTCACTTAATTGATATGGAATTTTTCAAACAATATTACTACCCACCTATCTTTGTTCAGGGAAAACATGTATCAGAAATTGATAAAGTTACAAATAAGAATGATTTAAGAACACATTTATACGGACTTAAGATGTAGAAAAATTTGATTTATTATACAATATTTATTTTATATTAGTATAGTATAAATGAGTTCCGCCACGCCCGCCGAAAAGAAGATCGCCAAGGAGTTGATGAAGCTCCTTGATGCCCCCAAGAAATCTACACCTAAGAAGAGAGGCAGACCTAAGAAATCCGTTACTAAATCATCGCCTAAGACAAAAGAATGTCCGCCAGGAAAAGTATTAAATCCTAAAACTAATCGTTGTAATAAGGTCAAGACCCCGAAAAAAACTAAAAAACCAGCACATAAGAAATCTGTTAAGAAATGTCCACCTGGAAAAGTATTAAACCCTAAAACTAATCGTTGCAATAAGGTAAAAGTGCCAAAAAAAAAAGAATTCTTGTTGAATTGGGTTGAACTAGATGGACCTCCACTCGCTGATAATAGAGTTATCAAGAACTCCAGTGGGAGCACCGGTTCCAGTTCTTTTGGATCCCATGCATCTAATCTAACGCCGCCGACGTCACCCAAATCACCCAAGACACCCAAGACACTCAAATCACCCAAGACACCCAAGACACCCAAGACACCCAAGACACCCAAGACACCCAAGACACCATCACCATCACCGAAACAATATGCTAAATTCTATAATATTATTGATAAAATAGATCCAGATAATGATGGTTATTATATTGATGATAAATATGATAATGATAAACATTTTATAAATGTTATAAATGGCCTAAAAAAAACAATGTTAAAAGATTTAAAATTCGGTGATATATTATTTGTTGGTAATAGTGGAGAAGGAGAAGGGGGTTTTATAATGTATTTAGAGAATGATATATATTATGATGAAAACGGATATAGTGGACCAACTAGATATGTTCAAAACTGCGGCTGGCAAAGAGGCAAAGAGAAAGAATGTAAAAAAATGAAAACTATTAGATATAGTAAATTAGTAATGGATTTACAAGATAATAATCAAGAAATGTATGGACTTTTCGGTGGTGATTGGTTGGATTTAAATGATATTAAAGAAGAATATGAAGCATTAGGTATATGGTAGATAAATTAACAATCTTGAAATATAGCATTCATTTATTTTTTTTAACTCTCCTAAGAAGGTCCGGTAATTTTTCAAACAATATTACTACCCACCGATCTTTGTTCAGGGAAAACATGTATCAGAAATTGATAAAGTTACAAATAAGAATGATTTAAGAACACATTTATACGGACTTAAGATGTAGCAATATCTTCTAGCATCTTAGATACCGTCTGCGGGTGGTGTGTGTCGGTCCCATCTGCTGTCTCTTTTTCAAGTTCATTCTTAATATGCTGAATCATTTCCCGTCGCAACCTCATCTGCTGATTCATATATTCACCCTGAATATGAATCTGGAGATTCTGAATGACCTTTTTCCTATGACGCCTTGTCTGAGGATTGTTCGGAATAGAATGGTCTTCTTTCTCTTTAACACGATCTTCCCTGAAGTGCTCTAGCCAGTCATTATCCGTCATCTCCTTTTCACGGACTTCCTTGGCCAAGACCTCATCCTTCTTCATCTTCTCCTGGAGAATACGCTTCTCCAGAGACTCCTGTTGCTCTTCTAGAGAAGCGATCTTATCCATGTCCCATGATCCTTCCTTGGACTTAAGGTGGCGGATCTTCTTGCTGACCTTCCTCAATTCCTTCTGAAGCGGAGTTAGTTGATTGTCCATCTTTGTTATAGTATTGATTGACTTAACAAATGGTAAATCAAATTTTTTTATCAGAAGAATGAGGTTGTGACTGCTCCCCCATTCTGTTCTTCTGTAGCATCATCATCATCATCATCAGCATCTGGAGCATCTGGATCATCATCAGCATCTGGAGCATCATCAGCATCGTCCTTAGGGTTGGTATCTACCACAGAAACTTCTTTAGAAGGGTTAATCGCCATGTAGAACATGTCCTTTTCCGTCGGTTCAGATTTATTAACTATCTTTTGCATAACTTCTTCAATCTTCTCGTCTGTAACTTCATCATCCTCTTCGTCTGAAGGTAATTCTTCATCTGAATTAGACCCGAACACGCTTGTTAAATCCGAGAGCATTCTTAGGAAGCCAACAGATAATGGCTCATTCGGTCCAATCCTCTCCATAATTTCACCCAATCGCTGTTGTTTTTCGTCAATTCCTTTTTTCATTGATAAACACTTATGTTTATTCATTTCCATTTCTTTCGCCATCAATGTCGGTACTAATACAATATTCAAGAATATCATATTAATCTTATCTGGGATATGACGATTCACTCTTTTATTCACATGCTGTATCATATTTCCTTCCTTATCATCATTCATTAGTTCATCTAAATAAAATGGTTTGTGTCTCGTGCTTAAATCACATAAGACTCCTCTATGTAATGGTTCATATTCATTACATCTTTCCTCAATCTGGAGAAGATTATCTTGAAGATTTTGTCCGCAATCGTGGAAATTACCACGAAGACCCTCAAGTGAATTATAAAGTCCTGAATCATGTTCCCCGATATCGGTATCCAGTGATTTTAATTCTTCTTCGTGAGCCTTAATTGTTGCCATTAATTCATGCACTTTATCTTGTTCATAACATGATTCGGGGCAACTGAATAAATCAGTGGGATCTCTGTCATTCTCACCCCATTCACTTAAGACTCGTGAAAGTTTATCTTTGAAGACGGGAGATTGATTTAATCTTACTATCATATCACCGTTAAGCTTCTGTTGAATCACCGATAATAATCGTAAACGATTTGTTTTATGTCTTTGACATAAAGCATCACAGTGTTCTAGGAATGAAACGCGTCTCATTTCATTTCCGGTCATGTTTGGTATTTCAGCATATGAAGAAGGTCCTAACTCTCCTTTCGCAACTAAGTCAACAAATTGGGGTAAACTGTAATCATCTAAACAACTCATAATCTATATTGTAATAATTATATATTTAATTTTCTTTTAACTTATTTATTATAGATGTTTGAATGTATCCTCACTGCCGATACTGGTTCCGGAAACGATGATCAATATTTGGTCTCAGAATCTATGTCTAAGTTGATAGCAAAAAATCCTAAAATTCAATCAGTGATGATAGTCGGTGACAATATTTATCCAGATGGGTGTCAGACTGTGGATGATGAACAATTCATTACAAAATTTCAAGATCCATACAAGAACATTGATTTGCCTTTTTATCTCTGCTTAGGTAATCATGATTATCATACGAAAGCACAAACACAAATAGATTATACATTTAGTAAACACAATAAAGATCATAAATGGAATATGCCCAAGAAATGGTATTCACAGCAATTTCCTCAGTGTGAATTTTTCTTTATCGATACAAACTTTGAATATTATTCTGAATCTGTAATCCAAAAACAACTCCGAGATACAATTCAATCAATTAAAAATTCTAAAAAGAAATGGAAGATCCTATGCGGTCATCATACATGGCGTTCAGTTGGGGGACATGGAAATGCTGAGAAACGACATGAAACATTCATGAATGATCTACTGACCAAAGCGAAAATAGATCTCTATGTATGTGGTCATGATCACTGTAAAAGTATCATTAAAGTTGGTTCGCATAAAACACTTACCTTAGTAATAGGCACGGGTGGTAAATCATATGATGAGACTATCTTTTATCCTGAGAAAATGAATTCAGATAATTCAATCTTAGAATTCTTTTCTCCCAATCTAGGTGTCTGTCATATGAAATGTAAGAAAGATTCATTGACTTTGATTTGTTACAATGAATTACTAGAAAAAGAATATCAATATCGTATTAAGAAATAAATTTAGATAAATATTTACGAGCTGTTACCGTGTATTATTATTTTCTTATTTTTATTCTTATCTTCGGGTTTATCTCCAAAATATACATTTACAGTCACTCCAGTAATTATTAAAATACAACCTATTATTTTTTTTAATCCTATCTTTTCATTTAAGACTAAATATCCGATTATTAATGAAAAAATTACTTCCAAATTCTCTAAAGATGAATATAACGCGGCAGATAGATTGTTATATGATTCAAAATACAACATGTTATAGGTATATGTAATAGTAATTGAAACTGCTAAGAATGCTATGAATGATGATTTATTAAATGTTTCATTTAACATAAATTTGCTTAATTTGGATTTATTGTATATATTTATGAATATTAGTAATAGAATGGATATTAGTAAAGGTATCGCAGTTGTTTGTATTAAATCAATGTTCGCTTTCATAAAATCTGGTATAGTCTCTTCATAATCATTCATTTTATTTGCATCCTCTTTTATGAATGTCCTTTCGGGAGTAACTTTCAATATTGTATAACCTAATCCAAAAGCGATTGTGCCAATTAACATTGCCAATATGGCTTCTCGTGGTAACCCTCCCTTTATCTTATTTTTACTATAACAGATAAATATAATTCCGATAAATGTTATTATGCTACCTAAAACTTGCATTATATTGAATTCTATTTTATTGATTAGTCTCTGTGTGATAACAAGTGTTATCGGAAATAACATGAAGATGGGGAGAGAAATGGATAATGGCAAAATTTTGAATCCGTATGTACATAGATAGTAAAACACTGTTAATAAGAATCCA
>Ga0308001_10001382_pt1 | contig 10950 bp, 12 predicted proteins | sample Neamet5_FD_203167 | JGI IMG/M metagenome (GOLD analysis project Ga0308001, IMG submission 203167) | Marine microbial communities from water near the shore, Antarctic Ocean - #5 | ecosystem: Environmental > Aquatic > Marine > Unclassified | place: Southern Ocean | collected 2014-06-04
ACCTAATGAAGCTGAAAAAAATGCTCTTTTAAATTTGGCAAAAAGATTAGAGTTAGCTAAGCAAGATTCAAACCCTGAAGATATACAAACAGTTGTATATACCGCAGGAAAAGAAAATGGCTATGAAAAAAAACTCAGGGAGTGGTTTATATTGATATATGAAGTTCTTTTTGGAAGTTCAGATGGACCCCGAATGGGTTTTTTTATTAGTTTTTTTGGTGTCAAAGAAACAATTAAACTGATTAATGACAAAATTAAAAAAAATTAAATGTTTTCACTTTTAAGACCTTATATTTTTACTTTAGATCCAGAAGCAGCTCACGATATGGCAATTAAGTCATTAAAATTTAATTTTATACCAAAAAGTTTTTTTCAAGTTGAAAATGAAGAAATGCTTTTTACAGAATTATTCAAAAATAAATTAAAAAATCCTGTTGGTCTAGCAGCCGGGTTCGATAAAAGTGCTGAAGTATATAATTCTTTATTTAAATTTGGCTTTGGTTTTGTTGAGGTCGGAACAGTAACACCAAAAAGACAATTCGGTAATTCTAAACCAAGGGTTTTTAGACTCGTGAAGGATAGAGCAATGATAAATAGACTAGGATTTAATAATGACGGTATAGAAACAGTATCTGAGCGATTAAAGAAGAGTCCACCGGATGAAATTTTGGGCGTCAACATAGGCCCAAATAAAAACACTAAAGAAAAAATCCTAGATTTTTTAGAATGTTTTAGTAAGTTAAATAAATTTGCCAACTATATAACTGTTAATATTTCTTCTCCAAACACAGCAGGTTTGAGAGATTTTCATGAAGAAAAACTACTATCTGAACTTTTGAGTAAACTTTTAGAGATTAAAAAAAAACAAAAAACAACATGCCCGATTGCTTTGAAACTTTCACCAGACATTAAAGAAAATGAGATTACCCATATTAATGAAATGGTATTAAAATTTAAAATTGATGGATTAATACTTACAAATACCACAAATCAAAATAGAGATAGTTTAGTTGATTCAAATAAGAATGAAAGTGGGGGCCTATCTGGCTTCCCATTACAAAAAATATCATTAAAATTTATTAAAAATTTTTACAAGCTAAACAAAGGAAAAATACCTATTATTGGAGTAGGTGGAGTTGATAGTGGGCAAAGTGCTTTTGAAAAAATTGCTGCTGGCGCAACAGCAATACAACTTTATACTGGAATGGTTTATAAAGGACCTGGAATAGTCAAAAACATTAAGAAAGAATTAATTAAAATTTTGAAAAAAGAAAAAATAAAAAATATTCAACAAGCTATTGGTATTAATTCTTAATTTTTTTTGAGTATCTGAAGTGATGTATTAGCTCTCTAATGTAAGAAAAAATAAATCCGACAAATACAACAGACACTACAGACAGAGATGCATAAATTATAGGGGAATTTTTTGCTAAACTGACAATCAAAAGACTTAAGTCAGACTTAATTTCTGGTAAAGGTGTAATTTTTAAAACATCAATACCTTTATTAAAAATAAAAGTTTCTATGCCCATAAAAATGCCGACTGCAATTAACAAAATAGCTAGCAAAGCTTTGTACTCTGAAGCTTTTAATTTTTCAGAAATTTTTAAACCTACGTGCAAACCTATAATTGATCCAAATAATAAAAAAGAGACCAATACAAGATCTACAGACTTAAACTGGATGGCATGTGCCACAACTACAAATCCAGTAATAAAAATAGTCACAAATAATGACGTACCTGGAATTAATTTGGTTGGCATCCCAATTAAATAAATCATTGCAGGTACCATCAAAAAAGCCCCACCAATTCCCATGATAGAAGCAAACAATCCAACAATAAATCCTAAAATAATAGGTGTTAATGCACTTTCATATAATTTAGACTTACTAAATCTTATTCTAAAAGGAAGGCCATGAATCCAATAATGTGTATGTAGTTTTTTTTTAACTACCACTTTTTTTTTTAATGCACTTACTTCTTTAACACCCTCAGCAAAAATAAGTGTTCCAATAATTGCTAATAAATAAACATAAGCTAATGCTATGATTGTATTAATATTTCCTATTTCACGTAGATACTGAAAAATTTGCATACCTAAGATGGCTCCAGCTAGACCACCAGCTACAATCATAAAACCCATTTTATAATCTAGAGTTTTCTTATACCAATGAGTTGTTGCACCAGAAACTGATATACCTAAAATATTGTTAGCTACATTTGCCACAGCATAAGTCGCTGGAATACCAAGAAAGATAAGTATGGGGGTCATTAAAAAACCCCCGCCTATTCCAAATATTCCTGACAGCACGCCAACACCAAAACTTAAAAGTATAACCGTGATGATACTAATTTGAACTTGTGCAATAGGTAAGTAAAAGTCCATTAAATTTAATATTATTTGATTGTTTAATTGTCAATCTAGATATATTAACTTGACCATAGTAAATACAAGATTTATACCACTGAAACTAAATTATTTATGTCAAAAAGATGCGAACTTACTGGAGTATCACCTTTAAAGGGTAATAATGTTAGCCATGCTAACAATAAGACCAAAAGAAGGTTTTTACCAAATTTAAAAAAAGTAACTTTTAAAAGTGATAAACTTAATAAAAATATCACACTAAAGGTAACTAACTCTGCCGTACGATCAGTAGATTTTAAAGGGGGTCTTGATCAATACTTGAAATCTGTAAAAAAACAAAAACTTTCCAGAAAAGCACAAAAATTAAAAACCAGTATCAACGCGCTTGTTTAGGTGCCAATAAACAAATCATCAGATAAAAAATTTTTCATAACACTCTCAATTATAATGGGAGTGATAATTATTATATCAAATTATTTAGTTCAATTCCCAATAAATAAATTTAACTTACAAAATATATTAACTTATGGAGCATTTAGCTATCCTATAACTTTTTTAATTACCGATTTAGCAAACAGAAGATTTAAAAAAAAAGAAGCTAGAAAATTAGTGTACATTGGTTTTGCTATAGGAATTTTATTAACGACATTAGTCTCAACAAATTTTCGCGACATAATTTCAATTAGAATAGCTATTGGTTCAGGCACAGCTTTTTTAGTTGCTCAATTAATAGATATAGAGATTTTTCAGCGCTTAAGAGATAAAGTATGGTTTGTTGCGCCAATAACTTCGTCTATTTCAGGTTCAATTGTTGATACTTTTTTATTTTTTTCTATTTCATTTTTAGGAACGGGCATTCCATGGGTATCACTTGCTTTTGGAGATTTGTTTGTAAAACTTTTAATGGCTATTATAATGCTAATTCCATTTAGATTATTAATCTTTAGGATAAGAGACTTAAACGGAAAGAAATATACAATCTAGTGCAGTTTTTTTTTTTTATTTTCACTAAATAAATCAGTTAGTTGATTTATCATAACGTCTCCAAGGTCTTGAACGTCAGCAATTTTAATTGCTTTATTGTAATATCTAGTTACATCGTGGCCAATACCAATCGCAAGTAACTCAACAGCAGAATTTTTTTCTATCCATTTTACTGTCTGCTTTAAATTATTTTCTAAGTAATCACTTGCATTTGTAGATAATGTTGAATCATCAACAGGAGCTCCATCGGATATAACCATCAGTATTTTTCTTTCTTCTTTTCTTTTTAAAATTTTATGGAAAGCCCATTTGAGTGCCTCACCATCAATATTTTCTTTCAACAAACCTTCTTTGAGCATAAGGCCCATGTTGTTTTTAGACTGTCTCCACGGTGTATCTGCTGACTTGTAAACAATATGCCTTAAGTCATTTAACCTGCCAGGAAATAATGGTTTTTGATTATCAATCCATTTCTGCCGACTCTCTCCTCCTTTCCAGTGTTTAGTTGTAAAACCTAATATTTCAACTTTTATAGAGCATCTCTCCAAAGTTCTTGATAAAATATCAGCACATATTGCAGCTACTGAAATTGGTTTACCCCTCATAGAACCAGAATTATCAATTAAAATAGTAACTAAGGTGTCTTTAAACTTTATGTCTTTTTCTTTTTTAAAAGACAAAGAGTTTAAAGGATCAATAATAACCCTAGTTAGTTTTGAGGTATCTAGTGCACCCTCTTCCAAGTCAAAGTCCCAAGACCTATTCTGTTTTGCTAATAATTTTCTTTGTAACTTATTGGCTAATTTAGAAATAAAATTTTTTAAGCCTAATAATTGTTGATCGAGATTTTGTCTTAACCTCAAAAGCTCGCCTTCACTCTCTAATTCTTCAGCTTTAATTACCTCATCAAACGCATGTGTATAATATTTATATTTAGTATCTCCGAAATTTTTACTTTCTCTCTTATTTCCCCTGGGCGATTCTAAAGATTCATTTTCTACTTCGTCAGTCTCAATTTCATTATCAGCTTCTGATGACAATTGATCTAAGTCAGGTAAATTTGCGTCAATAGATATATCTTTATTTTCGGAATCCTTAGAATCTTTTTTATTTTGTTTACTTAACTCATTATCCAAGTCATTCTCATTTTTTTGATCATTATCTTTTTCTTCGAATTCTGTACTTTCTTCAACTTGCATTTGAGAAATTATCTTAGAAATCAAAGAATTAAATTTTTTTTGATCAAAAATTGAATTACTTAATGAATCTAATTGATTTCTTAATTTAGTATCTAGTTTTTTTTTATATTTTTTATATTTATTTTCTGCTTCTTTATCGTTGCTCAATTTAAAAATTTTGTTTCTTAGATAATTTTCAAAAGCATCTACAAATTCATATTCATTTTTTTTATAATCAATTTTTTGATTAGCCTTAATCTTGTAATATTGGTTTAAATTTTCTCTAACGCCTTTAAAATATGAAGATCCAATATTTTCACATCTAATCTTCTCCGCCACAGCATATAAAAGTTTTGAAATAGAACCTTGAGGCTCAAAGGAATTATAAATATTTAGATCTGAACATCTTAATTTTAGAGCTTCAGAATCTCCTAAAGCCCTTGTTTTTATGTAATCAATTTTGTTATCTATGTTTTGAACGTTTGGGAGGTTGATAATATTTATATTTTTCTTCTTTACTTCATTGCCAAATACCACATCAATATTTTGGTCACCCGTAATAGATTTTATTGTAGATGTAATTGCTTTTTTAAAATTTTCTAAATTTTCTATTTTTTTTCCCATCTAGGAAATTGTAACGTTTACAGAAGACTCCGGAAGATCTTCGCCAAAGCATCTTTGATAGTATTCAGAAATAATTTTTTTTTCTGTTTCATCACATTTGTTCAAAAAAGTCAGTCTAAATGCATATCCTTGGTCTTTAAATATCTTAGTATTTTCAGCCCAGTGCAGAACTGTCCTGGGGCTCATGACAGTTGATATATCGCCATTCACAAATCCTTTTCGAGTTAAATCTGCAACTTTGATCATATTAGAAATACTCTCTTTTTCCACATTAGAGCTATAATTTTTATTTTTTGCTAGAACTATTTCTAGCTCTTTTTCAAAGGGTAGATAGTTAAGAGTTGTAACAATATTCCATCTGTCCATTTGGCCTTGATTAATTTGTTGAGTTCCATGATAAAGTCCAGTTGTATCTCCAAGACCAATTGTATTTGTAGTTGCAAACATTCTAAAATAGTCGTGTTGCGTAATAACTTTGTTTTTATCAAGCAATGTAAAGTTGCCCTCACTTTCAAGAATTCGTTGAATAACAAACATTACATCGGGTCTTCCAGCGTCGTACTCATCAAACACTAAAGCAACAGGGTTCTGAATAGACCAAGGCAAAATTCCTTCTTTAAATTCCGTAACTTGTTTGCCATCTTTTAAAACAATCGCATCTTTACCTATAAGATCAATTCTACTAATATGACTGTCGAGGTTAACCCTGACACAAGGCCAATTTAATCTAGCAGCAACTTGTTCGATATGAGTAGATTTTCCAGTACCATGATAACCTTGTATTAAAACTCTTTTATTAAAAGCAAATCCAGAAAGAATAGCTAAGGTTGTATCTCTATCAAATTTATAATCTTGATCAATTTTTGGAACGAATTCATTTTTTTTTGAAAATGCATCAACTTCCATTTCAGTTTCTATTCCGAAAGTTTGTTTTACAGATATTTTAATGTCTGGTTTTTTTAATGATGTCAAATCTGTCACTTTTTTTTTCCTATTGTCATTTTTAACTGACTATATGCCAATGTAATTTTTTTTAACTTATCTTCAAATTTTCTGCTTCCTTGGTTTTTATCAGGATGATATTTCTTTACAAGAGTTTTAAATTGTTTTTGAATTTCTTCCCATTTAGCGTCATATTTTAGTTCCATAGCATCAAACGCATCTCTGTCTGTATTACTTAATTGGGTTCTTTTATATTCATTAAAATTTTCAGATTTAAAAATATTTAGCTTATCTTCTAAAGCATTATTCCAAAGAATGTTAAAAAAATTATCCGATGATCCGAAGCTTTTCGTGGCCTTGTGCCAAGTCAGATCTGACTTAACAAAATATTCAACTTCTTGATCAGACATGTTTGAAAAATAATTCCATTTTTTATTAAAAATTTTAATATGTTCTAAGCACAGAAGTCTATACTTCTTACTATTATCCTTTTCTACAGGCGCTCTATAGCCACCTGTTTGATCACAATTTTCCCAATCACAAATAATTTTCATATTAAAAAGTTAGTTATATAGTAAATTATAATTATATGAATGATTTTTTAAAGCTTTTAGAAAACAAGATAAAAAAAAATATTAAGATTGAAAGTATTTTAATAACAAATAATAGCGCGCTACATAAAAAACATAAATTTTTTAATTCTGAAAAATACCACCTAAAGCTTGAAATTGAATCTAGTTTCTTAAGTTCTTTGAGTAAAATTAACGGACAAAGGCAAGTTATGAAAGTACTATCTGAAGAATTAAATACGAAAATTCATGCGCTAGAAATAAAAATCAAATAATTTTATTAAATATTTTTTTTAATTCCAGTTTAGTGATTTTATAAGAATTCGGTAGTGTAGTTTGCCCAATTTTTTTTAATAAGATTAAATTAATTTTTTTATCGTTATTTTTTTTATCATTTGTCATATTCTCTATAATTTTATTATATTCACTTTTTTTAAATTTTTTTTTAATATCATGTTTTAAGCCGCTAAATTTATAAATATTTTTTACCTGTAAGAGTGTTTGCAAACTGCATATTTTTTTTAAATATGACAATTTTGTTGCCATCATCATGCCCATAATAACTGCTTCACCATGATTTATTTTTTTTGAATAATTATTTTGTAATTCAATAGCGTGAGCAAATGTGTGTCCAAAATTTAAAACCATTCTAATATTTTTTTCATTAATATCTTTGTTAACAAAATGTATTTTTACATTACAGCTCTTAATAATCGCTTCTTGTAATAAGCTTGAATCTCTATCAATGAGTAATTTATTCGAATTTTTTTGCAACCAATTAAAAAAACTATTTTTAAGAATTAAAGAGTGTTTTAATATTTCAGCATAGCCACAAATTAATTCTCTTTGAGGCAAGCTTTTAAGAATTTCAACATCAGACAATACAAGTTTAGGTTGGTAAAAAGTTCCAATCAAGTTTTTTCCAAGTCTTGAGTTAACACCTGTTTTGCCACCAACAGAAGAATCAACTTGAGCAAGCAATGTTGTTGGGATATTTATAAAATTAATTCCTCTTTTAATTATACTTGCAGCAAAGGCACCTAAGTCACCAAGAATTCCACCACCAAAAGATATCAAAATATCACTTCTGTTAAAATTGTTAAAAAGACATTTTTCCACTAGCTTTTCAACATTTGAAAATGATTTAAATTTTTCACTCACGGAATATTCAAACACATAGACATCGTATTTTTTCAAAAGATTTTTTAATCGATCTTTAAATTTCTTTGGAATTTTTTTGTCTACAACTATGGCAATTTTTTTAGCATCCGGACAAATTATACTAATTTTATTGGGAATCTGTTTTAAAATATTTTTTCCAATAATTATAGGATATCCTAAATTTAGATTCTTTATTTGAAGATTAGTTTTCCGCATAAAGTTTAACTATTTTATTGGTTATTAAATTTACATTTAATCTATCGCAGTTTATTCTATAGTCTGCCATAGCGTAAGTTTTTTTTCTTTCTTTATAAATTTTTACTAAGGTTTCGCTTAAATTTTTATTATCTAAAAGAGGCCTTTTTTTGGATTTAATTAATCTTTTTTCAAGTAATACCGTGTCCATATCAAGCCAAAAACTTTTGCTATTAAAAAGAATACTTTCTCTAATTTTTGAGTTCATAAAAGCCCCCCCACCTAAGGATATTACAATACTTTTTTTATTTATTTCTTCTAATGTGATTTTTTCCTCTAATTTTCTGAAAAAAATCTCACCTTTCTTCTTAAATATTTTCTGGATACTCATTTTAAGTTTTATTTCAATTATTTTATCTATATCTGAAAACTGCATCAAAAGCCTTCGAGACAAAGCTTTGCCCACAGTTGTCTTTCCAACTCCCATCATTCCAGTTAAAGCAAGGTTTTTTTCCATTAATGTCCTAATTTATAATTTGATTTATCACAAATTTGTCTTATTTATTTAGTTTAAATATATTTAATTATTATGCAATTTAATTACAATAATCGTATCAATGTAAGATCAACAATTAAGAAAAAAGTAATTAGCTTTTTTTTGTTAGTTATAGCTTTATTGCTGATCTTATTTTTGCTTAGTAAGTTTAATTTTCCAGCACCAAAGCAAGAAATCAAAAAAAATATTACCAATGAAATTATTAAGCTCAAATAAAAAAATATTTTTTTTTATTTTTTTATTTACATTCTCTTCAGAACTTCTTTCAGAAGATACCATCGATATTTGGGAAAAAAAAAATTTAAACAAAAAAAACAATACCACTAAAATTGAAAATGAATCTTTTACAAAATTTAAAACAAATATTGATATTAACACAAAAGCACCCAGTGAAATTGAAGTTGGTTTAGCCGAATTAAATATAAAAGATCCTCTTTACGGAATATACGAACCAAGTGAAAATAATTTGACTTTAGAAATGTGGGTAAGCTCAGAAGGAACAAGGATTAAAGATACGATAGAAAGAATAAATAAGATTGAACTTTCTACATTTTCAGAAGAATTATTTATAAGTACTTTGTTTACAGTTTCAAAACTTCCAGATCAAAATATGACAGAAAAAGAATTTATTAATTATAAAATAGATTGGCTTATTGAAAATAAAAAAGATGAAATAATATCTGCTTTTTTAAACAAGAATAAAAATTTTCCCAACAAAAGCAAAATTATAAAATATTTAGTAGATCAAAATATTGCAAAAGCAAATTTGAAAGACGCTTGCAAGAAAATTTCTTTAATTAGTGAAGATGTAAAAGATTCATATCTAGACCAATTTAAGGTTATCTGTCTAATAAATGAAAATAAAAAAAACGAAGCACAATTACTAATCGATTTACTTAGAGAACAAAACTTATCTAATAAATTTTTTGACGACAAAATTAATTATATTTTAGGAATTAGTACAAAAGAAAATAAAAAAATTGACGACAGCAATCTTTTAAATTTTTATTTATCATCAATTACTGTTTCTGATTTTAAATATAAGCCTAATAAAAAAACTGATATAGAAATATGGGAATATCTAAGAGCTGCTAACTTAATAAACGTAGATGATTTTGAAAATAACATACAAATAAAAGAGTTAGAGATTGCTGCTAATAATAATAATTTGGCAAAATCTTATATTCTAGAAGTTTATAAAAATATAAAGTTTGATTTTAATGATTTACTAAACACAGATAAAATTTACCCAACCCTTGACCCTATAAGTGCTAGAGCATTAATTTATCAAAAAATTCTATTGTCAGACAACATTGAGTTAAAATTGAAATATCTTTTTATATTGAACAATTTATTTAAAAGTGACAATCTACCTAATGTATTTAAAGACTATTTAAGTCAGGAACTAAAAAATTTAGATGCTGAAAAAATACCTTTAGAATATCAAGTATTAGTAGAGAAAAATATTATTTCTGAGAAAGAAAAAATATTAGGAAAAATTAAATATAACGACAAAAGCTACCACACATCTAAAGTTGTAAGATATTATGTGGAAAAAAGTCTTTCAAAAAAAAATACTGAAAAAGAATTACAAAGAATACATAAGAAATTAAAAAAAAATAAGAAATATAAAATTTCATTAAATGATGTCATTTTGTTAGATTCACTTCAGGATGACGGTCTATTAATACCAAAAGAAATTAATTATGAAGAACTAAGTAAAAGTAATTTACCTCCGGCAGAATTGATAAATTTAGTAAAAAATAATGAAATTGGGTTAGTTTTACTAAGAATCGTTGAGTTAGTTGGAGAAGATGAGCTAATAGATTTAGATTCTCAGACTATTTATTTTATAAATCATCTTTTATTAAAAGCAGGACTAACGAAGCTTAGAAATAAAATTTTAATCACGGTACTACCAGATAGAACCGAAATCTAATACAATCCACATATGACTATTAGAAAAATTTTAACAGAACCAGATCCTTTTTTGAGAAATAAATCACAAAATGTAGATAGAGTTGACGACGAAACTAGAAAGCTAATGAATGATATGCTTGACACAATGTATGCAGCCCCAGGTATTGGTTTGGCAGCTATACAGATAGGCGTACCAAAAAGAATCATAGTAATTGATCTATCTAAAGAAGAAGAAAAAAAACCTTTATTTTTTATTAATCCAAAAATAATTTTAAAATCTAGCACTAATACTTCATACGAAGAAGGATGCTTGTCGGTACCTGGGCAGTTTGCAGAAATTGAAAGGCCAGACAAATGTCATATAAATTTTCTAGACTTCAATGGAGAAAAACAAAGCGTAGAAGCTGAAGGTCTTTTGGCGACTTGTATTCAACATGAAATAGATCATCTAG
>Ga0308001_10001385_pt1 | contig 10944 bp, 4 predicted proteins | sample Neamet5_FD_203167 | JGI IMG/M metagenome (GOLD analysis project Ga0308001, IMG submission 203167) | Marine microbial communities from water near the shore, Antarctic Ocean - #5 | ecosystem: Environmental > Aquatic > Marine > Unclassified | place: Southern Ocean | collected 2014-06-04
TCTATACTTGCGGCTACACATACAGGACCTATATCTTCTGGTTCTAACGCTGTTAATGTTGGAACTGTTACAACAACTGGCAATTTGTCTATGGCAACAGATAATGCAACTATATTTATAGGTGCAGATTTAGACCTAAGAATTAAACATACAGGTAGTGCAGGAACAATTACAAACAATACTGGCGACCTAACACTAGACGTTGCAGGAGACCTTACCCTTGATGTTGATGGTGGAGATATACAGTTAAAAGATGGTGGTGTAGCTACAGGTAGACTAGGTCTTGAGAATGGCGACTTAAATATTGCTAGTATGAGACAAGACTATGATATTAGATTTAAGGGGATGGATGGAAACACAACGCCTTTCACAGCACTCAAGCTTGATATGTCAGAAAGTGGAGATGCGTTCTTCAATGCTGATATCCGTGTCTTAGACGATAAAAATATTCGCTTAGGTACAGGACAGGACTTTAGGCTTCGCTTTAATCAGACAAATTCTTTTGTTGACCACGTTCCTGGGTCAGGAGCATTATATCTTAGAGGAGATACTCTTAATATAACTAGCTATACCGGAACAGAAAATTATTTAACCATGGCAGTCAATGGAGCTGTTAGTTTATTTAATAATAATGAAGTAAAACTATCCACAACAAGTACTGGTATAAATGTTACAGGTACAATACAAGCAGATAACTTAACCATGTTAGACAACGAGTTTATCCGACTAGGAAACTCAAATGATTTACAAATTTTCTGTGATGGAACAGATGGTTATATAAGAAACCATGTATCTGGTGGTAGTATATACAATAGAGCTTATACAAATTGGGTAGTACAAACTAATGCATCAGATGGTGGAGCTGATGATGCAATAAAAGCTTTAAGAAATGGAGCAGTTGAACTTTACTATGATAACGATTTAGTATTTCAAACAATAACTTCAGGTGCTCAAATTGGTAAAAATAATGATGGTACAGTAAGATTACAACTATATGGAACAACAGCTGCTGACCATGAAATATTCTTTGGTAATGATGGAACTAATGGACATAAAGACGGAGCAATAAGATACTTTGGTGAAGCAAATGGTGTTACTGCAAATCGTAGGTCTATGACTTTCTCAACAGCAAACTCTGAAAGACTAAGAATTGATAGTGCTGGAAAAATTAAAATAGGCAATAATATTCCAATGTGGTCAGGTTCCTATGGAGGAGGTTTATTCCTTAAAGGTAACAACGCTACATCTGATAGATATGCTCAATTGTGTATTGTTGATTCTAATGGTGCTATTGCACAACAAGGTTTAACAATTAATAACAATGGTTCAGCTACTTTTAATGCAGGTGTGACTGTAAATAATGGTCATGTAAATATCGATTCAGGTTTGTCGTACCAATGGGGAGATTCACACGAAAGAATAGAACAAAGCGATCAAAAGATAGAGTTCTTTACAAATAATGGTCAGCAAATGACTTTATTTGGAGGCAATCTTGGTCTTGCAGACACTGCTCCTTTCTCTCGATTACAAAGTGGATCTAATACCTTCTCTGGTGGTCATGGTATGTATACCGATGGCCGTGTAGGTATTAGTAATCATGGCAATCTTACTGGACTGATGTTAGCGTCTACTTATAACGATGCAAGTCACCCAGAATATGGACTTGTTTTTATACAAGGCCCAAGCACTTCTAGTTATAACGTATGGAGTATATCCCCCGACGGGCCAGCTAAAGGTACGGGTCTTAACTTCCATTATGGGCCTCAAGCGACAAATATACATGCTGCTAGCCATCACAAGATTACATTTAAGGGCGACGGTAAAATTGGTATAGGAACAACTATTCCAACGGCAAAGCTACAAGTAGGCAGTAATTGGACTATTAATGGTTCATATGGAAGTGATAGCTTATACATTAAAGGATCGAGCCCTGTAGCTGATGGTGACCCACGTGTGGTCAACACTTCCGACCTAGGTCTTATAATAACTAGTGGCAGCTCTAACACTAGCGGCCCTGATAAAGCAGGTCTTATACTACACAATGATGACACCACTGCAGGTGCTTTCTCTCCTATGCTCTTATTTACAAAAAGAGAGTCAGGAAGTAGTCCGTATAAAGCAACGATGGCAGGAATATGGGCAGAAGCTCCGACAGGAACTGGTGACGGTAACTCTTGGATTGATGGTCAACTACATTTCGGAACATCAGGAGCTGCGACTAGTGGTGTTAGATCTAATATGGTTATTAACAAAGAAGGCAATGTTGGTATCGGTACTGCTAGTCCAGATGATAGATTAGATGTTATGGGTGGTGGTTATGACCAAATAAGAATTGGAAGTAATAAAACAGATAATACAAACAAGTTAGCGGGCATAGTTTCTACAACATATACGAATCAATCAGTAAGTGCATTCCAAATGTTTAATCAAAACGGTGCTAATACTATTTACTATGGTTCAGCCGATAGTTCACACAGAGGAATACAAACACACAACTTTTATGTTAACACAAATTACAACTCTACTTCAGGCCATGTACGAGCATTACAAATTAGGTCTGATGGTGATGTTCATGCCGCATATACAGGTTCTGCAGATACTTCAGGATACTTTTACGCAGGTAAAGATTGGGGTGCATCCAATCACAGAATAAATAGAAACTTAACACAAGGCAGTATGGTTTTAGTAGTTTCTGCTTATGGTGGCTCAGGTATTGGGGCAGACACAGCCCTATTTTTTGCTGCCGCTGGTGGAGGTAGAAATAGTGCTGCTACTGCTATGGCTGTTGAAAAGAATAGTTCAACAAATAGGTCAATCAATGCTGCAGGAACTATAAATGCAAGTGGTAGTGACTATGCCGAATATATTAAAAAATCAGATACATGTGGAGCAATAGCAAAAGGAGATATTTGTGGTATAGACGCAAATAGTAAAATAACTGATAAATGGTCAGAAGCACATTCATTTGTAGTAAAATCAACAGACCCATCTTATGTTGGTGGCGACAGTTGGGGTACTCTTAAAAGACCAGAGCTTACAAAACAAGGTCATGCAGACCGTAATAATCCAGCTGATGAAACTGATTCAGAATATGCGACAAGAACAACTCAACACGAAACAGACTTAGCAGCATTTGAAACTGCTTCAGAAGCAGAAAGAGTTAAATATGACAGAATAGCATTTAGTGGACAAGTACCTTGTAATTTAACAGGTGCAAGTGTAGGAGACTACATAATTCCAAAAGAAGGAACATCAGATGCAATAATAGGAGAAGCAGTTTCTTCTCCAACATTTGAACAATATCAAAAAGCGGTTGGTAAAGTATGGAAAGTACTAGACAACGGCAACGCTTGGATTTCAGTAAAAATAGGATAAACAATGGCAATAACAAAAGTAACAAATAGTTTAGTATCAGTAAACGCAATCCATGGTACGCTTATAGCGGACAACGCTATCACGTCTGTACATATTGCGCAGAACCAAGTTACTGCCGTGCAAATACCAGATGGAAGTATAACAGCTACGCAACTCGGAGCAAACTCCGTAGATTCTAGCGAACTTGTAGATGGTAGTATAGATACTAGTCATCTTTCAAGTAATGTTGTGACAGAGCCAAAGATTGCAAATAACTCAGTACGAACAGCAGCAATCGCACAAAATCAAATAACATCAAAACATATAGCTGATGGCTCAATAACAGACACACAATTAGGTAGTGGTGCATTTACAATGGGCACTATTACTACTACAGGACAGATAAGAGGACCAGCTTCTCTTACTCTTGACCCCGCTACGGTTGGGGATAACACAGGTACTGTTGTAATAGCAGGTAACCTACAAGTAGATGGAACAACAACAACAATTAATTCTACTACTCTTAATTCAGCAGACAAAAACATAACTCTAGGATTTGGCGGAAGTGCCTCAGCAAATAATGGTGGTGGAATAACCATAGCTGGAGCTACAGCAACTTTACTATATAATCACAGTGATACTAGTTGGCAGTTTAATAAACCTACAAGAGTAATTTCTTCCGAGTTTAGCGTTTCTAGTGGTGCTGGTTATACTACTCATTTTAATTATGAAAATGGTGGTAATAACATTATAAGTCAAGCTAATGGGGCAAGCACTGCTATAAGAAATAGTGCTAAAACTTTATTTACAGTTGCTCCAGCAGGTGATGTAACTATAGCAGATGGAATCTTTACTAGTATTCATGATATAACAACTCTTAATAAATTTAAAACAACAAATAATAATACAAGAGCAGCTCTTAGTTTAGAGTCAAAAGATTCTTCAGGCAATGCAGTTGACTTAAGAATGCACGCATTAGGCGACGGACCTCGTGGAGAAATATTTACACACTCAAATCACCCTCTAGCATTTTCTACAAACAACGCTGCTCCTCAGATGACGTTATTAACTAACGGAAACTTTGGTATTGGAGCAACTAGTCCAAGTGGAAAATTACATGTTCGAGTAACAGATACTACTGGTGATATTAGAATTGGTGGAGGCAACGGTGCAAATAATCATAGAGTCTTTATCTCAGCACATGCTACAGCCGCATACATTGATAGCTATGGAGGCAGTGCCTACAATAACTTAGGTATTCAAGCATCCACACTACATTTAAATAGTGCTTCAGGTACAGGCAGCGTTGGTATTGGAACAGCTTCTCCTGCGGCTAAGTTGCATGTTAACGGAACTGGAACAGATGGTCAAGAAGTATTTAGAATAACATCTAATGGAGATGTAGCCGACAACGGGTATCATTGGATGTCTTCTTCAATAGCAGGCTCCCAGAGCACTAATGCCAGTATGGTTCACCTAATCGGAGTAGCAGAGAATACTAGAAATAGTGGGTATTTCGGGTTTCATTATACCGGTGCCGGTAGTACTGATAACTATTTGAAGTTTGGAGGTTACGCAGCAGATAACCTAATGGTTATTAAAATGAACGGCAACGTGGGTATAGGAGAACTTTCTCCAGCAAATTTACTTCATGTAAAAGCAAGTGATACAGGTATTGCTCCGCATTCTTCTGCACAAATAGTTTTAGAAAGAGAAGGCACAAATTATCTTCAATTCTTAACAGCAGAAGCAGGAACTTCAGGAATATTATTTGGTGATGGTTCAGATGTAGATGTTAGTAAAATATCTGTAGACCACAACACTACAAAAATGACATTCACAAATGAAACTGTTGACACTATGACCTTAAATGGTGCAAAGGTTGGTATCGGAATAGCTGCTCCAGGTTACCCTTTAGAAATTTCAAGTGCAGCAACAGTTTCGTTTGCATATCAAAGAACTGGACATTCTTGTAAAAAATGGGGTTTTAATTCAGATAATTCAAATACTTATTGGATGAATCTTACAGATAATGTGTATGGACCAACTGTAAGTAACGCAGGCAAAGTTGGTATAGGAACAATTGCTCCAGGAAACATGCTTGAGGTAAAAGCTTCTGGAGGCGACCAAGGTATTAAGTTGAAAAGCTCGTCTAATGCTGACCTTATTTGGCTACATCAACAGTCAACTAGTGAAGGTGTACTTCGTATATATGGAAGCGGGGGTGCTAAGGTAATCATTCCTGGTCATAATAGCCCTACTTACTTTAATAATGGCAATAACTTTGGTATCGGAACAGCTGTTCCACTAGCTAAACTTGATACTCACTTAACTCAAACTACTGGCACTCTTACAACGAGTAACTACGCTCACTTTGGTAGTCAGGTGCATTCCAACGGCGGAATTATGGGTATCACTTTAGGCTATAGAGAACCTAATTTGAACTATAGAAAAGTAGGAATAGTTGCCGAAGGCCTAGGAGATAACGCAGCTCGTCAAGATTTCCACATATTAGTAAATACAGTAGATTCTGCGGCAAGTGTACAGAAGTCCGATTCTAAACTTATGATTGATGGAATAAATGGCAACGTCGGTATTGGAACAACTACTCCTGCTACTAAATTACACGTAAACGTTCCCGGTAGCTCCGACGGATATGCTGTAGGCGGTAAAAATCTAAGTATGACTACTGCCTTTCAGACAGGAGCACAATTAGAAATAACTTTAGGAGACCATCAAGGGTGTTATGTAAAAGTATTTGTTACTGGAGACTGGGGCAGTCATAGTGCTATGGCTTTTATGGGAGAGTACTTTATACAGAATGGAGCTAATGGGTATTCAGAGCCTGGAATGATAATAAGAGAGGTAGACAACACTAATACAGTAGACTCTTTATCTTCTCAAATTTATGATGGTGGTGACGTCAACTCTTTTCAAATACAATTTAAATTAAATAGAACGCTGGGTGCAACTAGTACCGCCGCGAATCTTACATACCAGGTCATGGGTCAGTTCGACTCAATTACATAGGAGACAATAAATGGCAAACGTAACAGTACCTTCATACAGAAATAACTCAGGTAAAGTAACTACTGGTGAGGGTAACTTTGATAAAATAACAAAGCAGACCTCAGAAAGATTCCTTAGTAGGGGTTTTTCAAATGGAGTAGCAAATCAGAAAGTACAGTTAATATTAGCAAATACTTATTGGGGAGAGCTCGAAGTTACTCTTACAGGTACATACTCTAATCAAAACATGGCTGGAGTAATAACAAAAAAATACGGTACTGGACTAAATGCAAATGGTGTTTATACTAATACAAGTAGAGTAACAGAATCACTAGGAGTTACAGCAGATAATTTTCATCTTGGAGACCCCATATGGAACGCCACTTTAGCAAAATGGGTTATAGTAATATCTCATAGAGTTTCCACTGGAAATACGCTTGGAGTCAGAGTAAGAGCCTTTGCTGAAGCAGCAAGTGATGGGACAGACCAAGATAGTTTCTATCTTTCAGATGTATACACAACAGACAGTACAGTATATGGAGAGCAAAGAAGAAAACCTGCTTTTAGAGCAGCTGGAAACAACTCATGGCAAGCCCTTAGTGGAAATGCTCAAGTTCCCTTTAACGTCGTGGTCGTCAATACGGGCGGCAATTATAGCGCCTCTAATAAAAGGTTTACAGCTCCAGTAACAGGTGACTATTACTTTGCGTGGCACACTTATAATGATAGTGGTTATAGTAATGCAATAGTTCCTAGAGTTAATGGTAGTGCTTTGACAGGCGGAGGCGGAGACGCTATAGTTGCTTTTAACGCGTCAGGTGTGGGTGGCAACTTAACAATTAGTGCATCAGTCGTACTAGCTCTTGGAGCTGGCGATCGTGTTGATTTAGGCTGTCGTAGTGGTCACAGCTCAAGAATATACATGCCTCATTCACAATTTTCAGGCTTTTTAATAGGATAAAATAATGGCAAATACAAAAATACCATCAGAACTAGTAGCGATTAACGCTATATCAGGAACCCTCATAGCCGATAATGCTATCACTTCCGTACATATAGCACAAAACAATATTACAGCTACTCAGATAGCAATCAATGCTGTCACAGCCTTACAGATGGCAGATGGTACAATCACATCAGCTAAAATAGCAGACGGAACAATAGTTACCGCAGATATAGCTGAGGGTCAGATTACAACTAGTAAACTTGCAGATAGTGCAGTTACTACAGGTAAGATAGCCACAGGCACAATCGTAGCTGGAGATATAGCAAACAATGCTATACATACACAGCACATAGACGACAACCAAATTACAGCAGACCAGATAGCAGATAACGCAGTTGGCATAGGTCAACTAGCAGGTATAGCTCGTGGAAAAATAATAGTAGGAGACTCAGCAGGAAACCCTGCACTACTTGCACTAGGTGCTGCGAACACATTATTACAGAGTGATGGTACAGACATAGTCTTTGCCCCACTACAGTCAGGTATTGACGACAACTCAAACGCAGTTGCTATAACAATAGACAGCTCAGAGAATGTTGGAATCGGGACGACTAGTCCAGGCAATTACTACGCAGGAGCAGAACAATTAGTTGTAGCTAAAGCTAGTGGCGAAGGCGGTATTACGATTGCTACTGCCGCTAATACAAGTGGTGCTTTATACTTTGCCGATGGAACTAGTGGTTCTCAAGCATATATGGGAGGCATGGCATATGCTCATGGTACTGATGTTTTGACTTTGGTTTCGGGTGGAGTTGCAAGAGTAAATATAGCTACAGCTGGACACTTATATCCTAATGTAAATAATGCGATGGATTTAGGCTTGACTAATAACAAGTGGAAAGACCTTCGTTTATCAGGTTTGGCTTATACTGATAAAGTGGTAACACAAACTATTTTCAGAGAGGGTTCAGACGGTTCAGGTTTACATTTCACTACGAATGCTATTTATCCAACCAATCAAACCTCTGCCATTAGTAATGGTACTGAAGATTTAGGTTCGTCAAACTATCGCTTCAAAGACCTCCATCTATCAGGAACTATATCTAGTGGTGCTATTACGGCAACCGCCGCTAATTCTTTTTTCCGCGATGATGACAATGTGGGAATACAATTACAAACAACGGCACAAGGCACGGGCGGGAGTGATGGAGTACGCCTAGGTTTAAATGGAACTCACGCTTTTATTTGGAATTATGAAGCTAAACCTTTAGCGTTTGCAACAAGTGGAACAGAACGTCTTTCTATTAGTGCTACAGGTCCGTTTGACTTTAAAACAAACAACCTAACCAACATCGGTGCTATTACAATAAATAATAATAATGATACTTATAATTTCAAAGCAATGGCGGGTGATACTGATTCTTGGTTTGGAGTTTATGACGATGCTAATAATAGTGCGAATATCATTGTAACACGTTCAGACGGTGCAACATCATTTAGACATTTAGGCCATTCGGGTGCAACTATAGTAAGTGGCACTCTATCTAGTGGTGCTATTACAAGTACAGGTCTAAACAGCACTTCAGGTACAGTTCAATATACGGATGGAGGTTCAGCATTTGACAGTTCAGATGCAAGCGGTTATGCAAGGTTTACTGTTACAAATGGTTCAGCGCAAATAGGTTTATTTAGAGCGGGTAGTTCAGCAGGCGGTTCTTATATAGGTGCAGATTCTGGTAAGCTACTAAGAGTTTATAACTCTTCTTTTGCTCCTAAGTTTGATATTGATACTAGTGGTAATGTACTTTCTGAAGGATACTTAAGAACTAAACAATATTTTCAAGTATTTGAAGGCACTTCTCAAGTAGGTTTTATAGGCAAAGAAAAAAGTATAGTAGGTTCGGGTTCTTCATTAGACATGTGTTTCTTCGCCGAAAGCGTCAGTGGAGGTGGAGACATACACTTTATGACAGGTGGTGCTTCAACTAAGAGACTAACTGTTCTAGCTAACGGCAAAGTTGGACTTGGAAAAGATGTTCCTACATCTCAACTTCACATAAAAGCCGCAACCAACGGTTATGATGGAGGCATTTTAATTGAAGACACTGATTCAACTACTAAAAGTGCTATTACACATGTAAATGGAGGATTATATCTTTCTAGTAATGCAACAAATGACCATTTATTTATTACCTCAGCAGGCGATATTTTAATAGGTAACACTACTGTTCAGCCATCAAGTCAACACAACAATCAGGCAGGATTTGGCTACGATGTATCTACAGCACAGTTACAAATAGCAAGTACATCTAACAATGCGCAGATGGAACTATCAAGAAATAGTAGCAGTGACGGTAACTGGATAACATTCCGTAAGCAAAGTAATGTCTTAGGTAATATTGGTACTTATGGTGGTACACTATACATTGGTAGTACTGCAGGTGGCCTCATGTTTAATGGTGCTGATTGTGAGCCAACTTCTGGTGGAGCTACTAGAGTAACTAACACCGTTAGTCTAGGCTCTACTAATTATAGGTTTAAAGATATACACTTACATGGAAATGTAGCCGCCCATGGTGGTGCCTTTGTTATTGCAACAGACGGAGCTGGAAGTTACTTAGGTAAAACTGATAATAGTACATTAAGAATTGTTACTGCCAATGCTACTAGAATGACCGTAACAAACACAGGTATAGTTGGTGTGGGTGGCGCGTCTACAAAGAGTATGCATGGTACTTCAACATCTGGAGCGACTACTATGGCGGTTGCAGGACCAATTGGTTCAGGATATGCCATGGGAGAAGCTACAAGCAATATTCCTAGAATATATAGAGATTGGTTTGTATACGCTACAACATCTTCAGCTACTCATAAATATGTACATATGAAAACAGATATATGGGCAGGAGGCGCGAGTGCTGGTAATATACACTATACTATGAGTTGTTTTACTTATAATAATTACTATGCTTATGGAGGTGCTCAAGGCCAGGGTTCGATTGGGTGGCACAACTGGGCTGGCTCGTTCTATAATATTCAGCGAATAAACAATGGTAGCCTACAATTAGTTCAGAACAGCTATGTTTCAAGTGATGGATATGTAGTACTAGTAGCACTAATAGGTGGAGGGTATGCACAATTTTCAATAGATTGGTCACAATGGGCTGGGTATCCTTTTCAAGAAAAAAGAGTAACAGCAACATCAAGAACATCAAGCGCAAATGGAGCATATTAATGAGTAAAGAACAAGCAACAACAGAAATAAACGCAATGTTGTTTCCCGTAGTAGAAGAAGGAGATAGAGCTAGACACGAAGGCTTTATGTTCACCTATACTTCAGGAACATGGATAGCAGATTAAGGATAAATTATGGCAAACACAAAAATACCAAGTGAACTAATCGCAGACAGTTCAATAACAGCCGCTAAACTAGCGGACGGAACAATCACGACTGCTGATATTGCAGATAGTAATGTTACTACTGCAAAGATTGCAAATAGTGGTGTAACTACTGCAAAGATAGGTGATGCCCAAGTAACGACAGCTAAGATTACAGACTCAAATGTGACAACTGGAAAGATAGCTGACGACGCAGTAACAACTGCTAAAATGGCAAGTAATTCTGTTACTTCAGA
>Ga0308001_10001396_pt1 | contig 10903 bp, 8 predicted proteins | sample Neamet5_FD_203167 | JGI IMG/M metagenome (GOLD analysis project Ga0308001, IMG submission 203167) | Marine microbial communities from water near the shore, Antarctic Ocean - #5 | ecosystem: Environmental > Aquatic > Marine > Unclassified | place: Southern Ocean | collected 2014-06-04
CTAAATATAACTAAAACATCTGAAGTAAGAGAACCAAAAAAACTTTGTATTGTAGCGGCATCTTGCCCAGCAAAATATCCTGTTGCGGCTTTCATACTGTATGCAAGTGTCCAACCACCAATGATTGAATAGATTGAAAAAACGACTATAGATACAAAAACACCTACAAGGCCCATATATTTCCACCTTGTGCTTTTTCCGGCTTCTTTAGCAACCTTTAATATGGCCAAAGGCGGGCTCGCATGCCCACGCCGACCAATTAATAGTTCAGCTATTAATATTGGGGTCGCCAATAATAATACTGCCGCTAGATAAATAAAGACAAATGCACCGCCTCCATTCTCGCCTACGACATAAGAAAACCTCCAAATATTAGCAACACCAACTGCGGATCCAACTGCGGCTAGAATATAAGTTAGTTTTGATGACCAAGCTTTATCTTCATCTGTTGATAATGCGCTCACTCTGCCAACCTTCCGGCACGATAAGTTGTTGGAATGGTTCGCTCGGGATCTTGAGACCATTTTTTCCAAGTTTCAATTACGTCGCCAAGATCTTTTTCTATATCTGTAATAGTGAACTCGCCACGAAACTCAATAAACCCATCCTCGTCATACCATTCTAATGCATCGATTTCACCAGGTTGACGATATCTTTCGATAACAAGACCAACTGAATTAGTGGGTCTTTGTGGTGAATGGCGAGTATGGGCAGGCAGTAAAAACATTTCACCCTCCTTAACAATCACATCTTCACGTTTTCGCGTTAGTGGATCAATAAGACGTAATGTAAGGTCACCTTTGATCTGATAAAAAAACTCTTCCCCAGGATCATCGTGATAATCTGGCCTAGCATTTTCGCCAACAATCATTATAACAAAATTTTCCCACTGCTCCTTGTAAAACTGATGATTAGCGACTGGAGGTTGAAGTTTATCCGCATTATCCTCTATCCATTTCATTAAATTAAATGGGGGCATCATAGACATATGTTTCTCCTCTTATATGGATAAAATTAAATCGGCTTGTATGCGGTAACCTTAATTTCTATTAAAATTAATGGGTGCGGAAGCTGGTCTACTGCTACTGTAGTCCGAGTGGGTCCTCCATAATCAAAAAACTCAGCGTATGCTTCATTGTAACCTTTAAAGTCATTTATATTGACAAGGAATGTCGATAAATCAACTACATCCTCAAGGCTTGCACCGGAGGATTTTAAAATATCATTAATATTGTTAAGTACGGCACGGGTCTGTTCTCCTATATCTAAAACAACGTTACCCATTTCATCTGCAATTGCTCCTTCGAAAGTACCGTCCTTGCAGCGAGATGAGACGCCAGAAACAAAGATAAAATCACCTGCACGTTTCAGGTGGGGGTATTTCCCCCGTGGTTTGGCCTTATCAGTGAGTACCTTTTCTTCGATCATTTTATTTTCCAATTAAATTACTTTATATTACCTAATCGTAACTACTCTGGCATTCTTTATTTAAGTAACTTCTTTTCGAACGGAATACTTTGCTTCTTTCCAAATTTCTTTTTTTAGAATATTTGAAAGTATATCTGCAGCCTTCCAAACATCTTCATAGGTATTGTAAAGTGCTGAGAACCCAAACCTAATAATATTGGGAGCTCTAAAATCACCGATAACCTTATGGTCGATCAAAGCCGACATAACCGGATACCCATCCTGATGCGTGAAGGAAACTTGACTGCCCCTTTCTTCTGGGTCTCTTGGACTGATAAGTTCTAATCCCATACCTTCGCACTGTCCCTCTACTAACTCGATAAAATATTGAGTAAGACCTTGAGATTTTTTACGAAGTTCGGAAAACTCAATCGTTTCATATATTTTAATACTTTCTTCAATTGGAAGATGTGCGAGAAGGGGAGGAGATCCAGAACGAAATTTTTCTATTGTATCGGATTCTGTAAATGATATATCAAAATCGAATGGCTTCATTTGTCCATGCCACCCAGAAAGACTGTTTGGGGCATCTTGAATATTTCTTTCAGCTACAAACATATAAGCCGGGCTCCCGTGACCCGAATTAAGATATTTATATGTGCAGCCTACAGCAAAATCAACATTATGAGCGTTTAAATCAACGGGGACGGCTCCAAGAGAGTGACACAAATCCCAAATTATTAATGCACCTACTTCATGAGCAGCATCAGTAATTTTTTGCATATTTCGAATTCTACCTGTTTTATAGTTTACATGGGTAAGGCACACTACAGCTGTATTTTCATCTATATAATTTAAAATATCCTGGTCGCTCTCTTTGCCAAGCTTTAACTCCATGCTTGGAAAGAAATTTTGGAGAGCTCCTTTGATAACATGAACATCTGATGGAAAATTACTTGCTTCGCTTACAACATTCTTTCGTCCGGGACGCATTTTTATTGCAGCAACTAAAACTTTAAATAAATTCACAGATACCGAATCTGCAACAATTACCTCTCCACATTCAGCTCCCATTAAAGGCGCCAATCTATCTCCCAGTGTTAGAGGAAGTCTATGCCACCCAAGATTATTCCAGCTGGTAATTAATCCGGTGCTCCAGCCTGGATTAAGAGCTTCACTCATCTTTTGTGGAACAGTTTTTGGCATTGCCCCTAATGAGTTTCCACATAGATAAATAATGTCACTTGGTAATTCAAACATACTAGTCAAGTAGGATGTTGGGTCAGTTTTATCTTTCTGAAGTGCAATTTCCTTATCGAATTTATTAATTTGTACTACGCTTGTGTTTGTCAATTTATTCCATCCTTATTAGTAAACTGTATTGCTCGAAAAATTTGGGCTGATTTTTAACAACATTATAAAAATATATATTTTATGTCAAATATATATTTTATTTGACATATGTCAGTTGATTGATAAATTTGTACTAAGAAATTTATGTGCTTTTAACTTAGAACAAAAGGAGGAAAGTATAAAAAATTCTCAAATTGCACATGTAATTGATCAAACTGCAAATAAAAATTCAAGCGCATATGTTACACTGCGTTCAATGTTAATTAATTCTGATTTCCCACCTGGTCAAAAATTACAAATTGAAGCGATAATGGAGTTAATTGGTGCGGGTAGGACGCCTATTCGAGAGGCTTTATTTCAACTTTGCGCCGAAAATATAGTGGAGTTTAGGTATCAGAGAGGGTTTTATGCATCTGAGATTAGTCTTAAGGATGTAAGCAACCTTATTGCCCTCAAGAATACTATTGAAAAAATGCTGATAAAAGAGTCCTTATCTTCTAGGGATGATAACTGGGAAGATAATTTAATTTTAAGTTATTATCGTCTAAAAAAGAAACGGCCATTTGATCCTGCTGCTGATTATTCTGTAAATAGGGACTGGATAGATAACCATCGAAAATTTCATACTTCTCTGGTTTCTGGCTCCTCAAATAAAGTCGCATTGAAGACTTATAGCATGATAGAGGAGAACCTAGACCGCTATAGGTCGTTTAGTTTCAGGTTTTGTAGTAATGTTACATCTGATACGTCACAAAAAAAGTTATACACTAAAGTAAAATCAGTAAGTGCTTATGATGAGCACACTAATATCTTTGACCTTGCCGTAAATAGAAAATCGAAAGAATTGTGTACGTACCTGCACGAGCACAATCTACAAACACTAAACATATACAAAAATTATATTTCAAGTGCTAACTGATTAAATGATAAAGGTAGCATATTTTAATAAATAATTATTAATTCACTTTTCCACCTTAGTCAGTGGAGTAAAATTTAAGAGAGTATTTAAGATGAATAACGATGCGCCAGAAAAAATACTAGAAGGAAAAAAACGTCCATTTACTGGTAAAGAATATCTCAAGTCTTTGCAGGATGATAGAGAGGTTTATATATACGGTGAGCGTGTTAAGGACGTGACTACACATCCAGCATTTCGGAATTCAGCATACTCTATTTCCCGATTATATGATGCTTTGCACGACAAGAAAACAAAAGATATACTTACCTGTGAAACAGATACTGGTTCAGGGGGGTATACTCACCGCTTTTTTCGTTACGCTAAAAATGGTGATGATTTATTTGCTCAGCGTGATGCCATCAAAGAATGGGCCAAGATGACATATGGCTGGATGGGGAGGACGCCTGATTATAAAGCTAGCTTTACAAATACCTTAGGGGCAAATTCTGATTTTTATGGAAAGTTTGCTGACAACGCGCGTCATTGGTATGGTCGATCACAAGAGGCAGTTCCTTTTATTAATCACGCATTAGTCAACCCACCTATCGATAGGAACAAAATTGCGGATGATGTCAAAGATGTTTACATATCAATTGATAAAGAAACTGACGCGGGGATATATGTTTCTGGTGCTAAGGTTGTTGCTACCTCATCGGCACTTACGCATTATAATTTTCTTGGTCAAAACATGTCTGCTGAGATTAATGACCCATCCATGGCCATCATGTTCATAGCTGATATGCGGACGCCTGGAATAAAATTAATTTGCCGCCCATCCTACGAATTGGCAGCAGCAGCTACGGGATCCCCTTTTGATTACCCACTAAGTTCACGATTCGACGAAAATGATGCTATATTTGTGTTCGATAATGCGTTTATTCCTTGGGAAAATGTCTTCGTTCACCGGGATATAGATATGATTAAAAAATTCTATCCAAAATCGGGTTTTGTCAACGGTTATACATTCCAAGGGGCAACCAGGATGTCAGTAAAGCTTGATTTTATGGTTGGTCTTTTAACTAAAGCATTACGGGCTTCTGGCACAGATTCTTTTCGTAGTGTTCAGGTCCTGTTAGGCGAAGTTGTAGGTTGGCGTAATTTATTTTGGTCTCTAACGGATGCAATGTGTGGGGCGCCAGATAAGTGGGTAGGAGACGCTGTGTTGCCAAGTTCGAAAGCTGCTTCTGCTTACAGAATTTTTTCAACAGAAGCATATCCTCAGATTAAAGCAATCATTGAAAAAATTGTTGCGTCTGGATTAATTTATCTACCATCCAGTAATAAAGATTTTGAAAACCCAGAGATTGATAAATATTTAGCAAAATATGTTCGGGGCTCTAATGGAATGGGCCACCGGGAACGTATTAAAATTATGAAATTACTCTGGGACGCGATTGGTACCGAGTTTGGTGGACGTCATGAGTTGTACGAGCGAAATTATGCTGGGAACCATGAAATCATCCGAATGACGGCATTATTTAGTGCAACTGGGTCTGGAGAAATGGATGAAATGATTGCATTTGCTGACCAATGTATGAGTGAATACGATGAGAAGGGATGGGCAGATAAAGGTTACCATTCTGGTGAAGATATATCAATAATAGGAAAACTTTAATGTCTAAGAATTAACTGCAACCCCTATCGATAAGGTTGTAACCCTAACTTCAGGATCTGCTAAGGAGAGTTCAATGAACCAGAAATTAAAACGGCGGCATATTCTCCAAGGAACAGCTCTTGCGCTGGGGTTGGCCGCATCTTCACCTATAATATTGGCCGTTTCTGCCTATTCTAAAAGCGCCGATACACAGGCGAGATCAAATAGAAAGAGTTTTTTAAATACTCTCGAGCGTAAAATGATTGATATTCTAGCGGAGCTTATCATTCCTGAAACTAATACGCCTGGTGCTGCTGCTGCGGGTGTTCCAAACTTTATCGATATGATGGTATCTGATTGGTATACAGATAAAGATAAAAAAGAATTTATTGATGGATTACGTAATATGGATCACCACTGTAAAACTTCATTTAATAACAGCTTTTTAGATTGTACTGTTAATCAACAAATAGTTACCCTTGAAGACCTTGAGCAAAATGTTGCCGGCACGATTAGTGATGGAAGGCGCGGTGGTGAAAGTGCCCGCGTTTCAGTGCTGCATAATGATTATGCTTTATGGGGTAATCGTCCTCTTGAAGGTAGAGATTTCTTTGATCAACTAAAAAGCCTTACCATTCTTGGCTATTATACATCAGAAGTTGGCATTAAAAATGAACTGATTTATGACCCTATACCCGGCATTTATGATGGTAGTGTAGATTTTAGTAAGTTTGGGAAGCACTACACGAGCTGAATATATTGTTCATAATTGAAAATTCGGAGATATAAAAAATGAAAAATAGTGAAGATTTTGATGTGATTGTAGTTGGTTCTGGCGCAAGCGGAGGTTGGGCTGCAAAGGAATTTTGCGAAGCGGGGCTTAAAGTTCTTGTAATTGATAGAGGGGAGCCAACAACTCATAAAGAAAGTTATACCAATGAGTTTGTTGAACCATGGGATCGTCCATTCGGTAATCAAGCACTGCCTGGGGAACGAAAAAAAGAATATGGTCTAAACTCAGCATTTGTTTCAAATTTAAATCCGCACTTTTACGCAAAAGAAAAAGATTGGCCTTATGACAATGATAGTAAGAACCCATTTATGTGGGCAAGGCCCGGTGCTGTTGGTGGGAAGTCATTAGTTTGGGGGCGTCAAGTTTACCGTTGGAGTGATCTGGATTTTGAAGCCAACAAAAAGGATGGTCACGGTATTGATTGGCCGATCCGTTATAAAGATATCGCACCATGGTATTCATATGTTGAAAAATTTATAGGCGTTCAGGGATCATATGAAAACTTACCGCAGCTACCTGACAGCGAATTTATGCCTGCGATGGAACTTAATTATGCTGAAAAAATCGTTAAAAAAGGTATTGAAGATAACTTTAAGGACCGTAACCTTATTATTGGGCGTTCTGCAAATATCACCCAAGCAAAACCAGAACAGGACCGTGAGGCTTGTCATTATAGGGACCAGTGTGTAGGTGGTTGCTCTTTCGGTGCTTATTATTCTTCTGTGAGTGTGACGCTTCCTGCCGCGGCAAAAACCGGAAACCTTACAATTCAAGCAAATGCTGTAGTGTCATCACTTGAATATGATCCCAAAACAAAACGTGTAACAGGCGTGCGAATTATCAATACAAAGACAAAAAAGAAAGAAAAAATTAAATCTAAAGTTGTTTTCCTTAATGCTTCGACAATAGGTTCAACACAAATATTGATGAACTCTACCTCAGAAGCTTCTCCTCAGGGACTTGGTGGGTTCTCAGGCGCGCTTGGGAATTATTTAATGGATCACACGTGGGGAACGCGAATTCAGGGAACTGTATTGGATACCAAAGGAAAAGTTGAAAAAGGCCGTCGACCAACTGGTATTTATGTGCCACGTTATAGAAATATTAATGAAAAAAATGATAAAGATGTTGATTTTTTACGCGGGTATAATTTTCAGGGTGGTGCAAAGCCTGAGGGTTGGAAACAGCGCGCGGCAAATACACCGGGTTTCGGCGTATCTTTAAAAGAAGGAATAAATACCCCTGGAAGTGATTGGATCTTCACTATATATGGCTTTGCCGAATGTCTCCCTTACAAAGAAAATAAAATGGTGTTGTCATCTAAAAGTGACCCTTTCGGAATACCGCAGGTGAAATTTGACGTGGAATTTAAAGAAAACGAATTTAAGTTGGTCAAAGACATGATTGAGGAAGGTGAAAAAATGTTAAATACTGCTGGTTTAACCAATGTCAAAAGTACTATGGGTGAAATGCGCCCTGGTCTTGGTATTCATGAAATGGGGACTGCGCGTATGGGAAGCGACCCCTCAAAATCCGTGGTTAATAAATGGAACCAAGTACATGAAGCTAAGAATGTTTTTGTTACAGATGGTGCCTGTATGACATCGTCGTCATGCGTCAATCCAACACTTACGTTCATGGCAATAACTGCACGCGCTGCAAACTACGCTATTGAAAAACTAAAATCAGGAACTTTGTAAGTTAAAGGTAGTAATTCCATGGAATTATCAAGACGAAAAATGTTTTTAGGCGCCAGTGCTTTGGCGGCATCAGGAATGTTATCTAATTCTTTTAGTAACGCACGCAATAAAAATTTATTTGATATGAACTTTGCCCCACATGAAGGGATGTTTAAGGTCTTAGCTGGTGATGATATTGTTGATCAGATAAACTTTGCAGCCTCTCAAGGATTTAGGTCATGGGAAGATAATTGGTTGGTAAAGCGTTCCATAAACGAACAGGACCGTATTGGAAAGGCTTTAGCTGATAATAATATGACCATGGGTGTATTTATTGCGAGTGATATTGATTGGGTGAACCCAACAATGTCGCTTGGTGATAAAAATTATATATCTAAATTTATAAATGATATTAAAAACAGTGTTGAGGTGGCCAAACGTGTTAACGCAAAATGGGTGACTGTCGTTCCAGGTGTTGCTGACCTGAAAATTCATCCAAATTATCAAATGGCAAATTTATTAGAATGTTTAAAACGTGGAAGCGAGATTCTTGAAAATACTGGCTTGATCATGGTGATTGAACCTCTCAATAATTATGAAGATCATCCTGGACTTATTCTTAAAGAAGCAGCACAGGCCTATTATCTCTGTAAAGCTGTTGATAGTCCGTCGTGCAAAATACTTTTTGATATCTATCATCAACAAATAAGCGAGGGTCACTTGATTACCAATATAGATCAAGCGTGGGAAGAAATAGCTTATTTTCAAATTGGCGATACACCTGGACGGAATGAGCCAACAACCGGGGAGATAAATTTCAAAAATATTTTTAAGCATATATATAAAAAAGGATATAGAGGTGTTATGGGCATGGAGCATGGTAATTCAATTGCCGGTGTTGATGGTGAAAATGCTGTTATTGATGCTTATCTTGACGTGGGCAATTTTTTATAACAATTTTAATGAAATAAATTAAAATTTGAATTTAATACAAGACAAGTCCAAAAAATATAATAACCGTCTTGATAAAATATTCGTCATATATAATAAGGCAATATAATACATCAAAGAGGTGTTTCTATTAAACAGGATCACTCATGAAGGAAAAATCATATGGAAATTACCGTAAAATTTTTAGAAAACCTAAGACTTGAAGCGAATTTTGATGATTTTACAGTCATCACAGACCAGCCTATTCGCTATAAAGGTGATGGATCTGCACCAAGTCCCTTCGATTATTTTCTTGCTTCATCAGCATTATGCGCAGCCTACTTTGTGCGAGTTTATTGTTTAGCTAGAAAAATACCGACTGATGATATTAGAATTTCTCAAAATAATATTATCGATCCAGAAAATAGATACCAACAGACCTTTCAAATTGATGTGGAATTGCCTGAAAGTATTTCAGAACATGACCGTGAAGGAATTCTGAGATCTGTTGATCGATGTACCGTTAAAAAAGTTGTTCAACAGGGTCCTGATTTTAAAATTGAACCAGTTAATAGTCTTGAAAAAGCGTCAACACTTTTGGATTTTGAGGTTCTTAAGGATAACGAAAAAACAATTATAATAGGTAAAGATCTTCCACTTGAGGAAACTATATCAAATATGTCCAAAATTCTTAAGGACCTTGGTATTAAAATTGAAATTGCCTCTTGGCGCAATATTGTCCCAAATGTATGGTCGCTTCACATTCGAGATGCGATCTCTCCAATGTGTTTTACAAATGGAAAAGGGGCGACAAAAGAAAGTGCGCTCTGTTCAGCGTTGGGGGAATATATCGAGCGAGCAAGCTGTAACTTCTTTTATAACGATTATTATTTTGGACAAGATATTTGTAAAAGTAAATTTGTCCACTACCCTGATGAAAAATGGTTTCAACCAGGCCTTAAGGATGCACTGCCTGATGGAATTTTAGATCCTCATTGCTTAAAAATATTTGATCCTTATGGTGAACTTAGAGCCTCTCATCTAGTAGATACAAACTCAGGACTTTCGCAACGCGGAATTTGCTCACTACCATATGTGCGACAATCGGATCAAGAAACTATATATTTTCCCTCTAATATCATCGAAAATTTATTTGTTAGTAATGGTATGAGTGCCGGAAACAACCTTTACGAGGCGCAAGTACAATGCTTGGCAGAAATTTTTGAACGAGCGGTTAAGAAAAAAATTATTGAAGAAGAAATTATTTTACCTGACGTACCTATGGACATTCTTAAAAAATATCCAAATATTCTTGCTGGTATAAATGAACTGGAAGATAAGGGTTTTCCCGTGATTGTTAAGGACGCATCATTAGGTGGTATATTTCCCGTGATCTGTGTGACTTTGATGAATCCTAAAACAGGGGGTGTTTTTGCCTCTTTTGGAGCCCATCCAAATTTTGAAGTAGCCTTGGAGCGAAGTCTTACCGAGTTATTGCAAGGCAGAAGCTTTGACGGACTTAATGATATACCGCCAGCAACTTTTAATAGTTTAGCTGTATCGGATGCTAATAACTTTGTTGACCATTTTATTGATTCTACTGGTCTTATTTCCTGGAAATTTTTTAGTACTAAGTATGACTATAATTTTTATGAATGGGATTTTTCAGGAACTACTGAACAAGAAAATAACACACTTATGAATATTTTGATCAGCATGGGTAAAGAGGTATATATAGCGACCTATGATGATTTTGGGGCGACTGCATGTAGGATACTGGTGCCAAGTTATTCAGAGATTTATCCAATTGAGGACCTTATTTGGAATAATAACAATAGATCTCTTGGATTTAGATCAGATATTCTTAATATTCATACACTTAACGATGAGACCCTTAAAAACCTCCTTAAGCGATTAGAAGACAGCGACCTTGATAACCATACAGTAATTTCAAGTCTAATAGGCATCGAGTTTGATGAAAATACAGTCTGGGGAAAGTTGGATATTGGAGAGCTGAAAATTCTCATTCATTTGGCTTTAAAACAATTTGTGGCCGCAAAAGAACTAATATTCAACTTCCTAAATTTTAACGATAATACCGTAACGCGAATATTATTTTATCAAGTCCTGGATGCTCTTTTACACATAACAATAGAAGAGGACCTTGATGTGACTGATTTTCTGCCAAA
>Ga0308001_10001397_pt1 | contig 10899 bp, 8 predicted proteins | sample Neamet5_FD_203167 | JGI IMG/M metagenome (GOLD analysis project Ga0308001, IMG submission 203167) | Marine microbial communities from water near the shore, Antarctic Ocean - #5 | ecosystem: Environmental > Aquatic > Marine > Unclassified | place: Southern Ocean | collected 2014-06-04
AGTAATTTTGTAACACATTAATTTATAAATTATCTATGTTAATTACCAGTTTTTTTATATTTATCTTGCATTTTTACATCTAATATTTTGTTTATTTTGACATTAATGTGTTATTTTTTATATAGACCAATTATCTCATTTACTTTTATACATTTGTAACACATTATATTATGAATAGAATTACTTATTCTTTAAATTACAGAAAACCTAAGGAGGAATATAGTCTTACTGATGAGTTAATGGTTTGTCTAAGATATTTTTACAAAAATTTTTCTGATCAAAAAGGTAAAATAATCAAAAAAAGTACTGGAGTTAAATGTAAATTGTCCGATTGGGATATTGACTGGCATAAAAATCCAGACAGATCTCCAATTAAAAATTCAGACAAACTTTACCTAAAAAAAAATAAATTATTAAAAGATAAAGCAAAAGCTTTTAAGTTTTTTATTTCTAACATAGACTCAGATTCCGTTAAAAATTCAGTTAAACTATGCTCTAAAGTACCTTTAGGTCCTATAGCAAATCAATGGTCTGCTCATAAAAACAATATTCGTCTAGTTAGTCCTGCAAACAAAAGATTACTTGATGTAATTGTTGTAGGTACAGGTTTAGCTGGAGGTTCAGCCTCTGCTACCTTAGCAGAACTTGGCTATAATGTTAAATCTTTTTGTTTTCAAGATTCACCAAGAAGAGCTCATTCTATTGCTGCTCAAGGTGGCATAAACGCTGCTAAAAATTATCAAGGTGATGGGGATTCTACTTATCGTTTATTTTACGATACAGTTAAAGGTGGAGATTATAGATCCCGAGAATCCAATGTCTATAGGTTAGCTGAAGTTTCTACTAATATTATAGACCAGTGTGTAGCTCAAGGAGTCCCATTTGCAAGAGAATATGGTGGTTTATTAGACAATAGATCTTTTGGTGGAGTTTTGGTTTCAAGAACCTTTTATGCTAAAGGTCAAACCGGGCAACAACTTTTACTTGGAGCTTATTCTGCCATGAACAGGCAAATTGCACGTGGAAAAATCAAAATGTACAATAGACATGAGATGTTAGATATTGTAAAAATAGATGGAAAGGCCAGAGGAATAATTACTAGAAATTTAATAAATGGTAAAATTGAACGTCATTCTGCACATGCTGTTGTGATTGCCTCAGGAGGTTATGGTAATTTATTTTTTTTATCTACCAATGCGATGGGAAGTAATGTTTCTGCTACTTGGAAAATTCATAAAAAAGGAGCTTTTTTCGCTAACCCATGTTTTACTCAAATTCACCCAACTTGTATTCCTGTTTCTGGAGATCATCAATCTAAATTAACTTTAATGTCAGAATCTTTAAGAAATGATGGACGTATCTGGGTTCCCAAAACGATGGAAGATGCTAAGTCTATTCGAGAAGAAAAAATTAAACCTACTGATCTTTCAGAAAATCAAAGAGATTATTATTTAGAAAGAAGATATCCTGCTTTTGGAAATCTTGTCCCTAGAGATGTTGCCTCAAGAGCTGCAAAAGAACGTTGTGATGCAGGTTACGGTATTAATAAAACTGGAGAAGCTGTTTATTTAGATTTTGAAGCAGCAATTATTAGATATGGGAAAGAAAAGGCTCATCTTAAAGGATTAAACGAAAATGACAATGAATTAGTAAAAGAATTAGGTAGAGACGTTATTAAATCAAAATATGGCAATCTTTTTCAGATGTATGAAAAAATTGTAGATCAAAACCCTTATTATACTCCAATGATGATTTACCCGGCCGTTCATTATACCATGGGAGGAATTTGGGTAGATTATAATTTAATGACAACTATCCCTGGATGTTTTGCTATTGGTGAAGCTAATTTTTCAGATCATGGAGCGAACAGACTTGGAGCATCTGCATTAATGCAAGGTTTAGCTGATGGATATTTTGTTTTGCCTTACACTATTGGGGATTATCTGGCAGATGATATTAGAACAGGCTCTATACCAACTGATTTGCCAGAATTCGAGGAGGCAGAGGAATTAGTACTAGAAAAAATAAAAAGTTTATTAGAAAATAAGGGTTCAAAAACTGTAGATCATTACCATAAAATTCTGGGTAAAATCATCTGGAATAAGTGTGGAATGTCTAGAAATGAAAAAGAATTAAAAGAAGCTATTGTAGAGATTCAAGAGCTAAGAGTTGATTTTTATAAAAATGTTTTTGTTCCTGGAACTAATGAATCATTTAATGAACCTTTAGCTAAAGCTTTAAGAGTTGCAGATTTTCTAGAACTAGGAGAATTATTTGCCAAAGATGCATTAGAAAGAACCGAATCATGTGGAGGACATTTTAGAGAGGAATCCCAAACTTTAGAAGGAGAGGCTATGAGAGATGATAAAAATTTCACTTTTGTATCTGCTTGGGAATATAAGGGCGTTCCAAGCAATGCAAAATTACATAAAGAGCAGCTTTCTTATGAGAATATTGAATTAAAGACTAGATCTTATAAATAGTTATGAAATTAACATTAAAAATATGGCGCCAAGAAAATGCTGATTCGAAAGGAAAAATAGTTTCTTATCAAATTGACAATATTTCTCCAGACATGTCATTTCTTGAAATGATGGATGTTCTTAATGAGGAATTAATGATCAAGGGAACAGATCCCGTTGCTTTTGATCACGATTGTAGAGAAGGAATATGTGGTTCTTGTTCTATGTTTATAAACGGAGAAGCTCATGGACCTGATCGATACGTAACTACTTGTCAGTTACATATGAGAAAATTTAAAGATGGAGATACTATTTATATTGAGCCTTTTAGAGCTAAAACTTTTCCAGTTATAAAAGACTTAGTCGTTGACAGAACAGCTTTTGACAGAATTCAACATTCAGGAGGTTTTATTTCGGTTAATACATCTGGAAACACTCAAGATGCAAATGCTATACCCATTGAAAAAGCTAAAGCTGATAAAGCGTTTGACGCGGCTACCTGCATTGGATGTGGTGCATGCGTAGCTACTTGTAAAAATTCAAGTGCAATGTTATTTGTTTCTGCTAAGGTTTCCCAATTCGCCTTGTTACCTCAGGGAGAGATAGAGGCTACCGACAGGGTTATAAATATGGTTAAGCAAATGGATGAGGAAGGTTTTGGGAATTGTACAAATACAGGAGCATGTCAAGTAGAATGCCCAAAAGGAATTTCACTAGACAATATTGCAAGAATGAACAGAGAATTAGTTAAGGCACAATTAAAAAAATAAGTTTATTCTAATATTATTTTTTGTTCTACAATCCAGTTAGCTCTTACATTAACTTCATCATCAAAATGATATGTTTGTTCAGGATTAATTCTTTTAAAAAAATTTCCAGTATCCCACTTTTTGTTTTTGTTTTCGTCAATTATTACTTTAATATAATATTTAGATGGAACTAAATTTTTAAATACGCACGGATCTGATAAGGTATTTAATGTTTTTTCTCTTAAAACTTTTTCGTCTAAATCTGTCAATTGAACAATAATTGGATAGCTTTTTAAGTTTTGAATTTTAAGTTTTACTGTTCCGTAATCTGATCTGCTTTTTGTTGAAAAATTAAAACTCAAGGTGTCGTTCGAAGAACCCAAAAAATCGTTCAAAGCATTTGGGAGTAATGATAATTGAAATTTGTCATTTGGAAGCATGTCAAAATCAAAAATCACATCAAAATTATTCTTATCTATTTTAGTTTTAAAAGGAACAACTACAGAATCCTTATTAATTATAGAAATTAAATCATTATTGATATTCAAAATAGGAATATTGCTGTATAACTTGAAATGGTCATTTAAATTAATTAAACCATTTTGGGACGGGGTTATTACTAATGAATCCTTTTTTTTCTCTTTATATTTTATTGTATAAAAAGCTTTTTTATTATTGCTCTTTACAACAAAACGTAATGAGTCATATTTAATATTACTAAACCAATAATTTAAAGTGTCTGTCTCTTTATTTTTTGTGATAATTGACTTAAAGTCATTAGAAAAACTATCGATTAATTCAATTTTAATATTTTCATAATTTCCTCTAAAACCAAATCCAATTTTGTTATTACTTTCAATGAAAGGTCTTGAACTTTTGAAGAGAAGTTCTTCTTTAAAAACATCAATATTAATCTTTTTTGATGATGGGATTTCTACAAAATTTTTAATAAATCCAATTTCCTCAAGACCTGGGTCAAATTTGTAATTGTTATTTAAATCGTTCAAGGCTATTAATAAATACTTACCCTTTTTTAGATTACTTATTTCAAAATAAGTGCTATCCAAAGTACTGCCAACATAAGCAGGAATTGACTTGTATATTATGGAATCCGAATAATTTTCATCAATTGGATAAAGTAAAGCACTAATAAACTCATCAGGATTTCTATTAAAAGCACTTTTTATATTTCCTGAAATCTTTAATGAATCAATAGACTCACCTGTAGAAAAAACATATTTAAAAAAAGGCAAAACATTACCTTCATTATTATCCATTACACTTTGTCCAAAGTTAAAAACATAAGTAGTGTTTTTTGGTAAAACATCATTAATGTCTATTTGAATATATTTTGAAGCGCCAGATTGAGGGGAAACTGAGTACAAACTTTTTTCAATCGGAGGCGACACAACCAATTGTTTTCTAAAATCATTTAATTTAATATATTCATCGAAAAACAAACGAATTCTTTTTTCGTTGAAATTAACTGAATTTTCTTTTGGAACAGCATTAACTAAAATCGGCGGGTTTTCATCATCTGGGCCTCCTTTTGGATAACCTCTTGTTGCACATTGTGTAAAAAAGAAACAAAAAAAGATAATAATTGCAATTTTAATATGATTCATAAATTATTTAGATCCTTATGCAAATTAAGAATTATTTTGACCTATTTCTATTAAAATAATATAATTAGAATTTATTAAAATATAACTAGTATTTTTGTTGCTATGACATCTGAAGAAAAATTTAAAAAAGTTATCTCCCACGCTAAAGAATATGGTTTTGTTTTTAAATCAAGCGAGATTTATGATGGGTTAAGTGCTGTTTATGATTATGGCCAAAATGGGTCAGAACTGAAAAAAAACATAAAAGATTATTGGTGGAAAGCTATGGTTCAATTAAATGACAACATTGTCGGAATTGATTCTGCTATTTTAATGCATCCTACAATTTGGAAAGCTTCAGGACATGTAGATGCGTTTAATGATCCATTAATTGACAATAAAGATTCAAAAAAAAGATATCGAGCAGATGTTTTAGTCGAAGACCATATTGCTAAAATAGAGTCCAAAATTCAAAAAGAAATATTCAAAGCTGAAAAAAGATTTGGAGATAAATTTGATAAAGAACAGTTTATAGAAACTAACAATAGAGTTATTCAATATAGAACCAAAATTGAATCAATTCATTCGGATTTTTCTAATGCTCTAAAAAATGAGGATTTAGTTGCTTTAAAAAGAATAATCGTTGACTTAGAAATAGTTTGTCCTGTTTCTGGTTCAAAAAATTGGACAGAAATAAAGCAATTTAATTTAATGTTTGGAACAAAACTTGGTGCTTCATCTGAAAGCGCTATGAATCTTTACTTGAGACCGGAAACAGCTCAAGGAATTTTTGTAAATTTTTTAAATGTTCAAAAAACTAGTAGATTAAAAATCCCTTTTGGGATTGCTCAAATTGGTAAAGCATTTCGAAATGAAATAGTTGCAAGACAATTTATCTTTAGAATGAGGGAATTTGAGCAAATGGAAATGCAGTTTTTTATAAAACCAGGAACGCAAAAAGAGTGGTACATTAAGTGGAAAGATGACAGAATGAAATGGCACCTATCTTTGGGGTTAGGACAAGAAAATTATAGATTTCATGATCATGAGAAATTGGCTCACTATGCTGATGCTGCATGTGATATTGAATATAATTTCCCTTTTGGATTTAAAGAGTTAGAAGGAATACATTCAAGAACAGATTTTGATTTGTCAAGTCACGAAAAATTTTCTTCAAAAAAATTAAAATATTTTGACACTCAAGAAAATGAAAGTTATATTCCTTATGTTATAGAAACCTCTATTGGAGTTGATAGAATGTTTCTAGCTGTTTTTTCTAACTCACTTTGTGAGGAAAAATTAAAAGATGGATCAAATAGAACTGTACTTAAGTTACCTGCTATTTTAGCGCCAATTAAAGTAGCTGTTTTACCATTATTAAAAAAAGATGGATTGCCAGAAATAGGAAAAAATCTTATAGAAAAATTAAATATAGAGTTCGCGGTAAGCTACGACGAAAAAGATGCTATCGGAAGAAGATATAGGAGACAAGATGCTTTGGGCACTCCTTTCTGCGTCACTGTTGATCATCAGTCTAAGGAAGATAATACTTTTACATTAAGAGAAAGAGATTCAATGATTCAACATAGACTAAGTTTTGAAGAATTACTAAAAAAAATAGAATCTACGGTTTCTATTAAAACTTGGATATAAATTTCAATGAAAATTTTTTCTTACAATGTTAATGGGATTAGAGCAGCTATTAAAAAAGGTTTTTTAGAATGGTTAAGTGAATATAGTCCAGATATTATATGTCTTCAAGAAATTAAAGCTAATTCTGATCAATTAGATTTAGATCTATTTAATAAAATAGGATACAAATATAATTATTGGTTTTCTGCCAAAAAAAAAGGATACAGCGGGGTAGCCATACTTTCTAAACACAAACCTATATCAGTTCATTATGGAACAGGAATTGACCATATGGATTTTGAAGGAAGAAATCTAAGATTAAATTTTAAAAAATTTTCTGTTATGAGCTTGTATTTGCCATCAGGAACTAATATTCAAAGACTAGGATATAAATTTAGATATATGGAAGAATTTCACAATTATATCATGGAATTAAAAAAATCAATCCCAAATTTATTGATTTGTGGAGATTACAATGTATGCCATAACTCTATAGATATTCATGACCCCATTAGAAATGCTAAAGTTTCTGGATTTTTACCCGAAGAAAGACTTTGGATATCTAATTTCATGAATTTAGGCTTTGTAGACTCTTTTAGACACTTGAACTCTGAACCACATTTCTACAGCTGGTGGAGCTACAGAGCTAACTCTAGAGCTAATAACAAAGGATGGAGAATAGATTATAACATGGTCAGTGAAACTTTAAAATCAAAAATTTCATCATCTTACATCTTAGATCAAATTTTTCATTCGGATCATTGTCCTATTGCAGTGGAATTAAAATTTTAATTAATGAAATATACTTATTTACCAAATACTGATATAAAAGTTAGTAAAATTTGTCTTGGAACCATGACATTTGGGAATCAAAATACAATTGATGAATCAGAAGAGCAGATGAACTATGCTTTAGAAAATGGAGTGAATTTTTTTGATACAGCCGAGCTTTATCCAGTCCCTGCTACGCCAGAAAGATATGCCGACACTGAAAAGATAATTGGTAATTGGATAAAAAGAAAAACAAACAGAAATAAAATCATTCTAGCTACTAAAATTGCAGGTCCTGGAAATTACACTAAACACATTAGGACAACTGGATTTAGCGAAGAGTCTTTATTTGAAGCAGTTGATGGAAGTTTAAAAAGACTTAAAACAGACTATATTGATTTATACCAACTTCATTGGCCAGAACGACTTACTAATACATTTGGACAAAGAGGCTACAAATTTGAAGAAGATAAATGGGAAGATAATTGTGAGAAAGTTCTAGAATCATTAAAAAAGTTAATTGATTTGGGAAAAATTAGACAAGTAGGTCTTTCAAATGAAAATCCTTGGGGATTCATGAAGTTTTTAGAATTATCTAAAAAAAACTTACCTAAAATGATAACCATTCAAAATTCATATTCTTTGTTAAACAGACTTTTTGAAGTAGGAAATGCAGAGATATGTATTAGAGAAAATACAGGTTTACTTGCTTATTCTCCTTTAGGATTTGGGGTTTTAAGTGGAAAGTATTTAAATGGTAAAATGCCTGAAAATAGCAGACTTAAACTTTTTCCCAATTTGAGCAGATTTGCTGGGAAACAATCAGCTAAAGCAACAGAAATGTATATGGAAATTGCGAGCAAACACGGAATGTCCCTTGCGCACATGTCTTTAGCTTTCGTTAACTGCAAACCGTTTGTTACTAGCAATATTATTGGAGCCTCTAAATTAGATCAGTTAAAAGAGAATATTGAGAGTATAAATATAAATTTAAGTGAAGAAGTATTGAAAGAAATCGAAAATGTTCAATCTTTAATACCTAACCCTGCTCCTTAAATAAATTTTTTATCAATTCTTCAATTCTAGAATATCGTAAAATTTTTATTTTTTTAGGAATTTTAGAAATTTTAGTGGCTTCGCTTATTATTAAAAATTTAAACCCAAGTTTTTCAGCCTCATTTATTCTCTGATCAATTTTAGAGATATTCCTAAGTTCTCCTGAAAGTCCAATTTCTGCAGCAAAACATACTCCTTTGGGAATAGGAATATTTATATTACTAGACAATATAGCTGCAATTACTGCTAAATCAATAGCAGGGTCTTCAATTTTTATTCCTCCTGTTATATTTAAGAACACATCTTTTGTTCCTAAATTAAATCCAGCTTTTTTTTCTAAAACAGCCAGTAGCATATTTAGCCTTTTAGAATTAAATCCAGTGGTACTTCTTTGTGGCGTCCCATAAACCGCAGTACTTACTAAAGCTTGAATCTCTATCATTATTGGTCTTATTCCTTCAACAGTTGCAGAAATAGCATTACCACTTAAAGGATCCTTATTACTGGAGAGAAGTAGTTCACTTGGATTATCCACTTGACGTAACCCATTACTTAGCATTTCATATATTCCTATTTCAGATGTCGAACCAAATCTATTTTTCTTTGATCTTAAGATTCTATAAACATGATTTCTGTCTCCTTCAAAATGTAAAACAACATCAACCATATGTTCAAGAATTTTTGGCCCAGCAATCCCTCCGTCTTTTGTAATATGTCCTACCAAAATTACTGGCAGATTAGTTTTTTTTGCATATTTTAAGAAATGGGATGTAGATTCTTTTATTTGAGAAACGCTTCCCGGGCTACTGTCAATCGTGTCAGTTTGTAAAGTTTGTACAGAATCTATAATTATTAGCTTTGGTTTGATTGAATTAATCTGTTGGATGATTTTTTCAACATTTGTTTCATTTAATATAAAACAAGATTCAGAGTTAGAATTAATTCGGTCGGCTCTTCTTTTGATTTGTTGTGGACTTTCTTCTCCAGAAACATAAAGAACTTCTATGTTTAAAATAAGAGAAATTTGAAGTAGTAATGTAGATTTTCCAATTCCAGGTTCTCCTCCAATTAATATTAATGATCCAGGAACAATACCTCCACCTAATACTCTATTTAATTCTAAATCCATTAGGTCTAATCTTGGATTATTAGATGTGTCAATTTCGTTTATTCTAGTTGGTTTAGAGGAAGATTGGCTTTTGGTTAAACCTATTGGATTTTTTTTTGGGTTTTCTATTACTTCCTCAACTAATGTATTCCATTCTTTACAAGCTCCACATTGTCCTAACCACTTAGGGTAGTGAGTTCCACAATTTTGACAAAAAAAAGCAGTTTTTAAATTAGGCATTGATTAAAAAATATTTTAATAAGTATTTTTTGTTTTGTTCAATATAGGCAAAAAAATAAAGGATAAAGAACCAAAAAATAATATCATTATTGTTTGTGAAGTCCAGATTATCCATCCTAAAGCAAGAGCGATTTCATATGAAACGTTATATTGACTTAACACCGCAGCAATGGCTAAAGGGTAAACTCCAATTCCTCCATTTGAAGTTGATAATGCGATGGCACCCGCAACAAAAGCAATAAAAAGGGGTTCAAATCCTAGTGTTGCTGTTTCCGGGAGACTAAATTTAATTAGGTAAGTCATTAAAAAGTACATAATCCATATAAATAAAGTGTGTAAAACAAACTTTTTCTTTTTTGTCACAAAATAAATAGATATAAGCCCTTTCTTTAGCCCTGAAATAATGCTGTAAATTTTATTTTTTATTGATAATTTTTTTAGTAAAAAATAGATTAAAAGAATTATAAAAAAGCTAATCAACATGTAAGTTAGATTATAATTAAAATGCCAAGATTTAAGGTCCAACATTTCAGGATAAAGAGATATTCCTAAAATTACACAACAAAATAGAATAATTACATCAATTACTCTTTCTGTTATAATGGTTCCTAATCCCTTTTCAAAGGGAACATTTTCATAAGTGTATAGAGAAGTGGCTCTTATTAATTCACCCGACCTTGGTATTCCAAGGTTCCCCAAATATGAAGACATTATTGACATTATAGAATTTGAAAAACTAATTTTATAGCCAATGGGATTTAGTAAATATCTCCATCTGTATGCTCTTGATAAATGACTCAATATACCAATGAATATTCCAAAAAATATATACTTGTAATCTGCTATTAAAATAGAATTTACAATGGAAACCCTATCTTCTGAAGATGTGCTGTTGTATGAGTAGTAAACAAGAAAAAGTCCAATTAAAAGCGGAAAAATAGTTTTTAAAACGAATAATAATTTTTTAATCATTTTAATTTAGAAAATTATTATTATCAGGAAATATTAGAGTTGGATTATAATTTTCTGCTTCAGAAATACTCATTCTAGCATAACTAATGATAATTACTTTATCTCCTTTTTGAACTTTTCTTGCAGCAGGACCATTTAGCGTTACTTCTCCACTGTTTTTCTTGCCCTTTATGATATATGTTTCGAGTCTTTCTCCGTTATTTATATTTACAACTTGAACCTTTTCTCCAACTATCATATTTGAGGCGTTTATAAGGTTTTCGTCAATTGTAATACTTCCAATGTAATTTAAATCACAATCTGTT
>Ga0308001_10001399_pt1 | contig 10893 bp, 10 predicted proteins | sample Neamet5_FD_203167 | JGI IMG/M metagenome (GOLD analysis project Ga0308001, IMG submission 203167) | Marine microbial communities from water near the shore, Antarctic Ocean - #5 | ecosystem: Environmental > Aquatic > Marine > Unclassified | place: Southern Ocean | collected 2014-06-04
TTGGTACCGTCTGGGGGATTATGAACGCATTTATTGAGATTGCAGCTCAGCAAAACACTAATTTGGCGGTTGTTGCGCCCGGGATTGCCGAGGCTCTTTTAGCTACCGGATTGGGACTGCTTGCAGCCATTCCGGCTGTGGTTTTTTATAACTACCTGAGTGCCTCTAGTGATAAGGTGATTGCAAATTATGAAGCTTTTGTCGATGAGTTTTCAACGATCCTGTCGCGCCAATTGGGGGGCTGAAAGGTGGCGGTTAATCTTAATGGCCCAGACCCCGTACGCAATAGACGGCGGCGTAGACGTACCAAGCCTGTGGCTGAAATCAATGTGACGCCATTTGTGGATGTGATGCTGGTACTGCTGATTGTTTTTATGGTGGCTGCGCCCTTGCTCACTGTAGGAGTGGACGTGAACTTGCCTAAAACTGCGGCAGGGGCGTTGCCGAGCGAGTCTGAAGAGCCGCTTACAGTAACTCTTACCGCTGAGGGAGGCATTGTGATACAAACTACTGAAATACCGGAAGTAGAATTCCTTACACGTTTGCGTGGCGTGGCGCAGGAACGGTCGGATGATAAGGTATTTCTACGTGCCGATGGTTCCATTCCGTATTCGCGTGTGATGCAAGTTATGGGGGCCATGAATGCTGCTGGGTTTGGCAATATTGGGTTGGTGACAGATTTGGGTGGGCCAACATTTGATGGCTCTGACGGATAGGGCCTCATGTCGGCAGGCACCTACATCTCGCTTACTTTGCACGCCGTCCTGGTGGGGTGGTTGCTGTTCGGAGGAGATTTTGATCACAAACCACGTGAGGCTCCTGTGACAGAGGTCTCTGTGGTCTCGGCTGAAATATTTGATATTCTAGTTAACAATATCCCGCCGAGCGTAGACACAAGCCTTGAGAAGGCCGCTACTCAGCCGGACATAGAGCAGAGTGAGCGACCGATTGATCCGGTGATGGATGTTGCACCTGAGAAAACCACACAGTCCTTGAGCCCAAATGTTCAAAATGATACTTTGCCTGAGAGTGTGCCTGATAAACCTGTACGCATGGAGGAGGTTGTAATCATTCCGCCTGTTGATTTGACTGAGCTAAAAGTCGAGGATCCTAAATTGTTGGAAATGAGCCTGGCGCCTAAGCCCCGGCCTACGCTCCGAGTCGCTCCGGTGGCAGTTGCTCCACCAGCTCCCGACATTGATATTGGCGATATTACTAGAGATGCGGCCGCCCCACAGGTAGACTCGGTCGAGGTGGCCCAAGAACAAACGGCCAAAGTGCCGGAAGCTGTGGCGCCTGAAATTGTGACAGAGGCTGAACCCCCCTCGGAAGCTGTCAAGGTTTCAAAGCTGGCCCCGCCGCGCAGTGTGCGGCCGCAACGTCGTCCCACGCCGCGGCCTGTAGGTGAAACGTCGATTGATCCACCAGAGCCCACTCCGGTGCCGATTGACCCAATGGCCGCCGCTTTGGCTGAGGCATTGAGTGCGAAAACGCCAGCTTCCTCAAATCAAAGGGTAAGTTCAGCGTTGGAGGCAGCGATGAATAATGCAATGCGCGATTGTAATAATAGAGGTGGACTATCATCTGCAGCTGCTGCGACAACCGTTGTTGTGAGCATAACCTTTAGTGCTGATGGAAGGCCTGTGCCTGAAGCCATAAAATTGGTAGAGTATATTGATGGATCTGAAAATAATGCAAAAGTTAGGTTTGAAGCTTACAAACGGGGCGTATTAAATAGTGAATGTGTGAATAAAATGGCTAATATTTATAGAAAGGGTGTGCAAAATGAGCAATTATCCGTGGGTGTGCCGCTCGAATTTGTTGTTCCGCCCGGAGAACCTTAGGAGTGATAATGCGAGTAATTTACTTAAGTATTTTAGCTTTAGGCTTTTTCGTTCATAACGCCCTTGCTCAAAATGGGCCGTTGCGGGTGAACATAACTCAGGGTGTTATCGAACCCTTGACCTTTGCCATCCCTATTTTTGAGGCAGAAAACCTAGAGGCTGCTGCTGTTGCAACGGAGATTTCGCGCATCGTGGCCGCAGATTTGACTAGCAGTGGCTTGTTTCGTGAAATTCCTTTTGATCGTTTTATTTCGCGACGAACCACGTTTGCAGAGGCCGTGCGTTATCCTGATTGGCGCGCGATTAACACGCAGGCTTTGATGACGGCGGCTGTAAAAACTACTAGCTCAGGCCGTTTGATTGTTAAATTTCGGATTTTTGATATTTTCTCTGGGGTTCAATTGGGCAGTGGTATGCAATTGGCTGGCAATACTAAGGCGATACGACGCATGGCGCATAAGGTAGCCGATCAGGTTTACGAGCGGATTACTGGCGAGGGACCGTATTTTGACAGCAAGATTGTATTTGTTTCTGAAAGTGGCCCCAAAGATAATCGCCGTAAGCGCTTGGCTATTATGGATTCTGACGGTGAAGACGTACAGTTTTTAACTGGAAATGAAAACATCGTGCTGGCGCCGCGAATCTCCAATAATGGTAAACAGGTGTTGTATACCAGCTGGGAAACTGGTTTTCCACAGATTTACATACTGAATGTTGGCACAGCTGGTCGTAAACCCTTGCCTACGCCCAAAAATGGAATGGGTTTCTCCCCACGATTCTCGCCTGACAGCAAACGTATTGTCTATTCTTTTGAGCGCGGTGGAAACTCGGACATCTATCTTATGGATCTAGCCACAGCGCGTTCGGCTAGAATGACTTCAAGCCCATCCATTGATACGGCGCCGAGCTTCAGCTCTGACGGCCGCCAAATTGTATTCGAAAGTGACCGCAGCGGCACCCAACAGCTCTATATTATGCCAGTCTCAGGCGGAACTCCTAAGCGGATTTCTTTTGGCAACGGACGCTATGGAACTCCAGTTTGGAGCCCTCGTGGAGATTTGATTGCCTTTACTAAGCAAAGCAATGGTCGATTTGGAATTGGAGTGATGCGTACTGATGGTAGTGAAGAGCGGCTTTTGTCTGCCTCTTTTTTAGATGAAGGGCCTACTTGGTCGCCGAACGGCCGTGTGATAATGTTTGCTCGTGAGGATCGGGGTCCTAAAGGAGCACCTAGTCTATATTCTGTGGATATTACTGGCAGGAATCTGCGCGCGTTGAATTTGCGGGCCCCTGCCTCTGACCCATCTTGGGGACCTGTGCAGCCATAAAGCTGTAAGTCCTATGACATGTTTCTGTGAAAGGAGACCAAAATGAGATTAATTTACCTGGCCTTAGTGCCATTTTTGGCTTTGGCAGCCTGTTCCGATTCTGATGGTGGCTCAGGGATACTTAGCGGTTCTTCGGGTTGGGACGATCCTGCAGCAAATGCAGAGGATCAAAATGATCCAAAATCACAAGCTTTTTTTGAGAAAACGATTGGAGATCGGGTGTTTTTTGAAGTTGATCAATATACGTTGAACAGTTCTGCAAAGGCTGCGCTCGACACTCAAGCGCAGTGGCTTATGAATAACGTTGGGTATGTAATCATTGTCGAAGGCCATGCTGATGAGCAAGGCACCCGCGAATATAACTTGGCGTTGGGGTTTCGGCGGGCGCAGTCTGTTCAAGAATATCTTGTGGCCCGTGGTGTATCTGGTCTGCGGTTGAAAACACGCAGTTATGGCAAGGAACGCCCTATTGAAATTTGCAGTGTGGAAAGGTGTTACTCAAAAAATCGCCGTGCTGTAACGCTTTTAACTGCTGGCCTTAGCTGATGCGTTTGAGCCGTGCCTTTGTTTTGATGACAGCCCTCGCAGGGCCAGTATCAGCGGATAGTTTGGCTGATATGCGTCAAAGTCTTGCGGCTCTTTTACTCGAAACACAAAGTTTGCAGCTAGAAATGGTAACAACCAGGGAGACTGGGTTTATTAATGGTGGAGCGCTTCTTGATCGGACTGCTTCCATCGAAAAAGAATTGCAGCGCCTAACAGGGCAAACTGAAGAGCTGGCCTACAGGATCTCTGCAATTGTACGCGACGCAACTCAACGGATCGCTAATCTTGAGCTTCGAATTTGTGCGCTTGAGCGTGGATGTTTAGTAGCAGAATTAGGGGCCACCTTGCCTATTGGCCCTGAGCTAAAGCCACTACCTAATCTTATTCTCAGTCCAAAAATATTAACGACTGCTGAACAAGCAGAATTTGATGCGGCTAACAAAATGCTGATATCTGGAGATACAGTTAGCGCGGTGCAAATGCTGGAAGACTTCGTAATAGATTTCCCTATTGGACCATTAACGCAAAAAGCACATCTATTTTTGGGCCATGGTTATATGGATATTTTCGAATTCCGGCTTGCTGCGCGAGCTTATCTCGAGGCTTATTCTGTGGATGAGACAAACGCAGTGGCTTCCTCAGCGTTGTATCATCTGGCCTTAGCGTTCCATAAAATGGGTAACGCTGAGGAAGGGTGTCTAACATTGAAAGAAGTCCAATTTCGCTATGCTGACTTGGATATTGTGGCAGATGCGAAACAAGCTGAGACAGAACTGGCCTGCGTATGACCGATCATATCCGTTCCAAGATATTATCTTCTCTAACTCACTTTATGAAAGATGTTGCTACCGACAATGTTATCGGCGTTGCGGTATCTGGCGGGTCTGATTCCGTGGCCTTGCTTTTGGCGCTGCAAGAACTTTTGCCAGTTTCTAAACTTCGGGTTATCACCGTTGACCATGGACTACGTTCTGCGGCTGTTGATGAGGCGCTGTGGGTTGGCAGGCTCTGCAAATCACTTGGGATCTTTCACAGTACAGTACCAGTTAAAAACCTTGCGCCTGGCTCGAACTTGCAGGCAAGGGCTCGTGAGGCGCGCTATAATGCTTTGGCAGATTGGGGGCTGGGCTGTGATCTTCTCTGCTTGGGGCATAGCCAAACTGATGTTGCCGAGACGTTTCTGATAAGGTTGGCGCGGGGGTCTGGTGTGGATGGACTGGCTGCGATGCGTGCGCACTGGCGTATAGGCGATGTTGACTTTGCCCGGCCTTTATTAGGCTTTTCACGTGATGATTTACGCGGATATCTGCGTGCGAAGGGACAAACGTGGTGCGAGGACCCCAGCAATGAGGACCATACGTATAAACGGGTACAGATGCGTCAGGCGCAACAGACTTTGGATAGATTAGGATTGGACACAGAGCGTCTGGCGAAGACAGCTACGCGAATGTCCAGCGTAAAAGAGGCTTTGGCCTTTTCCCTAAAAACAATCAGGCCTAAAGTAATGCATCTTGATTTTGGGGACATTGTGTTTGATAGAACAGCACTTGATGCTCTCCCGGGCGAATATGTTGAACTTATGGTGTCAGAAGCCCTTGGTTGGATCGGTGGACAGGTTTACAAGCCTAGAAATTTGGCGCTCCTGCGGGCAATTTCTACAGAAAAGGTATTTAGTTTGCACGGCTGTGTCCTAATACCGCAGATTGGAAATTTATTACGTATCAGCCGAGAATATGCTGTAGTGGCGTATGAAACGTCAACCTGCCCAGCACTTTGGGACAACCGTTATTTTGCGCCAAATCATGATAAAAATAATAAAATACAAGTACTTGGTTCGAACGGATTGGCCCTTTGCCCTGATTGGCGTGCCAGCCGAAGACCACTTATTGCATTGAAATCTAGCCCTTCACTTTGGCAGAATGATAAGCTTATTTCGGCCCCTATGGCGGGTTTTGGAGAAAAAGATGTGCTTCAAGTGGTTCCAACGCCGTGGGAATGATAGTAACCCGTTGAAATTAGTGGTGTGATGTCTATCTTAGTTTAAACCCTGGCGCGGATTAGCGTCGACACATCGCGTTTCTGATAGGAGTTTCCCTTGGGTAATCTACGCAACATAGCCTTCTGGTTTGTTTTGTTCATCTTGCTTTTGATGCTTTTCCGCCTGTTTTCGGGGGACGGTGGGTCAAGCAATAGTCGTGTTACCACCTATTCTGACTTTGTACTGGCCGTGGAAAACGGCCAAGTGAGTAGCGCAACCTTGGACGGCGAAACAGTCAACTACACAGGTCCAAATGATATGGAGTTTGTAACAATCGTGCCTAGTGACGCACGGGTCAGTGATCTTCTGGTCTCTAAAGGCGTATCCGTTGTTGCTAAATCCCAAGAAACATCGATGTTTCAATCAGTGCTCTTGTCGCTCTTACCTATTATGCTTCTGGTTGGGGTTTGGGTGTATTTCATGAACCGTATGCAGGGCGGTGGAAAAGGTGGAGCGATGGGCTTTGGCAAAAGCCGCGCTAAAATGCTGACTGAAAAGCAGGGCAATGTCACATTTGACGATGTCGCTGGTATTGATGAAGCTAAAGAAGAGCTGGAAGAGATTGTAGATTTCTTGCGGAACCCTGAGAAATTTAGTCGCTTAGGTGGTAAAATTCCAAAAGGCGCGCTGCTTGAAGGTGCACCCGGGACGGGTAAAACATTGCTAGCCCGTGCTATTGCAGGAGAGGCCGGGGTACCTTTCTTCTCTATTTCAGGGTCAGATTTTGTGGAAATGTTTGTGGGTGTCGGCGCAAGCCGCGTACGTGATATGTTTGAGCAAGCCAAAAAGAACGCACCGTGTATTTTATTTATTGATGAAATCGACGCGGTGGGCCGCGCTCGTGGTGCTGGCTACGGTGGTGGTAACGATGAACGTGAGCAAACTCTAAACCAATTATTGGTTGAAATGGACGGTTTTGAACCCAACGAAGGTATAATTATTATAGCGGCAACCAATCGAAAGGATGTTCTAGACCCAGCTTTACTGCGTCCAGGCCGTTTTGACCGGCAAGTGACAGTACCCAGCCCAGATTCACGTGGTCGCGAAAAAATATTAGGCGTGCATGCCCGAAAACTCCCAACGGGACCAGATGTTGACCTGCGTATTATTGCGCGTGGAACGCCTGGGTTTTCTGGTGCAGATTTAGCCAATTTGGTGAACGAATCTGCATTGGCTGCTGCTAGAATTGGGCGCCGTTTGGTGACGATGGAAGATTTTGAGAAGGCCAAAGATAAAATTCTGATGGGTGCTGAGCGCCGTTCTATGGTGCGGACAAAAAACCAATTAGAAAAAACTGCCTATCATGAAGCTGGCCACGCCTTAGTCGGCTCGTTGCTACCAAAATGTCAGCCAGTCTATAAAGCCACAATAATTGCACGTGGTGCTGCTGGCGGCATGGTGATGAGCTTGCCAGAGATGGATAGGTTAAACTTTTATCGGGACGAATGTCATGATGAGTTAGCAATGACTATGGCTGGAAAAGCTGCTGAGATCTTTAAATATGGTGAAGATCAGGTGTCTAATGGGCCGTCTGGTGATATTCAGCAGGCTTCCAGTTTGGCGCGGGCCATGGTGATGCGTTGGGGAATGTCTGATAAGGTTGGTAATATTGACTATGCAGAGGCTGCGGAAGGGTATGCTGGCCGGACCTCTGGGCTTTCGACCTCTGCAGGTACCAAAGAGCTTATAGAAGCTGAAGTGCGCGGCTTTGTGCAGGACGGATATGATCTGGCACTTAAGACAATCACTAAAAATAAAAAACGGTTTGAGAACTTGGCGCAGGGCTTGCTTGAATATGAAACTCTTACGGGAGCAGAAATCAAGAAGGTCATGGAGGGTGAAACCCTTAACCGCGATGAGGATGATAGCACTAGCGTTGGTGGTACCCCGTCTTTCACGGCAATCCCCAAAACTAAACCAAAAATTAGTGATGGCGGAATGGAGCCAGAGCCTTCCGCATAAAATGAAAAACTTCCACCAAATTAATAGGTGGAGGTTTTTTATTTCAAGGTAAGGACCATAAGATGCCTGCATTGGTGGCAACAGATATTTTTGTCTAAATTATTTGGGTTGGGGTGGTCACTGCGCGCCACACGACTGAGATTCAGACTGAGAGCCGTGCTACGATTGATCTTGATTGGGATGGTGTGATTGGTGGTGCATATAATAGTCGTAGCCGCAGTTCTGACAGCCGTGTGTTGCAGCAACACAGGCCTGACACTCAGATTGCCAATGTTCGCCAACTTAGCATTGTTAGCCAAGAAGATATTGACCATATTGCCCACGCTATGGGTATTTCACAGTTTAATCCGGAATGGCTAGGCGCAAACCTTGTAGTTTCTGGCTGTTGCGATTTTTCATATATTCCACCTTCTTCACGGCTTCAGGCTGATAATGGTACAACGCTTATTGTGGACATGCAAAATTACCCCTGCCATCAAACTGGTATGACCATTGAACGTGATCTGCCAGGTCATGGCAAATATTTCAAGCAATACGCCAGAGGTCGGCGGGGTGTCACTGCTTGGGTTGAGCGTCCCGGTCAATTGGCTCTTGGTGATAAAATGCGCTTGCACAGCCCAGAACAGCGGGCATGGCAACCTGAAGGCTAGGCTCGCTTGCTTTAGGTCTGCATTTCAGCCCACATAATAAAAAGGTTGCAACGCTTAGAAGTGCGACATGAAGAGCAAAGTAGATAGTCATTAATAATTCCTCCAAATAATTAAGATACATTTGTCGAATCTTTTTTAAAGCTGAAACGCATGTTTCCGATTGGCACATCGGCAGTTATTTACTGCCGCACACGCAAGCACGAATGTCGGATTTACTCTGCTTTTTTAAATACGATGGCGGTACATGCAACGGTATACCTTGGCCATAGCGCCACAGCGGGAGATAAAAATGAGTTATAAGTCGGATATCGAAATAGCACGTAGCGCTTCGAAAGCACTGATTCAGGATATTGGGGCGAAGATTGGCATTGGTACTGAAGACCTGCTCCCTTACGGCCACGATAAAGCAAAGGTGAGCCAGTCTTTTATTAACTCGGTCCAGAAACGTGAAAATGGCAAGTTGATTTTAGTCACTGCGATCAACCCAACGCCTGCCGGTGAAGGTAAGACTACAACTACTGTTGGACTTGGTGATGGTTTGAACCGTATTGGCAAAAACGCAATGGTGTGTATCCGCGAAGCCTCTTTAGGACCAAACTTTGGTATGAAGGGTGGAGCTGCTGGAGGGGGCTACGCGCAGATCGTTCCCATGGAGGACATGAACCTGCATTTTACGGGCGATTTTCATGCGATAACATCTGCTCACAGCCTTCTGTCTGCCATGATCGACAATCATATCTATTGGGGCAATGATCTGGAAATTGATACACGCCGCGTTGTATGGCGCCGAGTCGTGGATATGAATGACCGAGCTTTGCGTCAGATTACAGCCTCTTTAGGCGGGGTACCCAATGGGTTTCCTCGTGAAACTGGGTTTGATATTACGGTTGCCTCAGAGGTGATGGCAATCCTGTGCCTGGCTAACAACCTTAAAGATCTGCAGAAACGCCTGGGTGATATGATCGTCGCTTACCGCCGGGATCGCAGCCCAGTTTTTGCACGGGACATTAAAGCTGATGGCGCAATGACCGTTTTGCTCAAAGATGCGATGCAGCCAAACTTGGTTCAAACATTGGAAAACAACCCCGCCTTTGTTCACGGTGGCCCGTTCGCCAATATAGCACATGGTTGTAATTCTGTTATTGCCACTACCACAGCGTTGAAGCTTTGCGACTATGTTGTCACTGAGGCTGGATTTGGGGCTGATTTAGGCGCTGAAAAATTCCTCAATATCAAATGCCGTAAGGCTGGGCTTGCGCCGTCTGCGGTTGTCCTTGTCGCGACAGTGCGTGCGATGAAGATGAACGGTGGTGTACTCAAAGCTGATTTGGGTCCTGAGAATGTGACGGCAGTTGAAGCTGGTTGCCCTAACTTGGGTCGCCATATCGAAAACCTGAAAAGCTTTGGGGTGCCAGTCGTAGTAGCGATCAATCACTTTGTGACTGATACTGAAGCTGAGGTTCAGGCCGTAAAAGACTACGTAGCTAGCCAAGGCTCTGAAGCAATCGTTTCGCAGCATTGGGAATTTGGCAGCAAGGGCTCCGAAGCTTTGGCAACCCGCGTTGCGGAAATTGCTGATGCGGATATGGCTAATTTTGCGCCAATCTACCCAGATGAAATGCTACTAGCTGATAAAATTCAGACAATTTGCAAGCGAATTTATCGTGCTGATGAAGCCCTAATGGACCAAAAGATCCGCAATCAGCTAAAGGAATGGGAAGATCAAGGTTATGGTCACTTGCCAGTTTGCATGGCCAAGACCCAATATAGCTTTAGCACAGATCCAAATTTGCGTGGTGCCCCTGTAGGGCATTCTGTGCCAGTCCGTGAAGTTCGCCTATCGGCCGGTGCTGGGTTTGTGGTTGTAGTTTGTGGTGAAATTATGACGATGCCGGGCCTTCCACGTAAACCTGCGGCAGAAACTATTATGTTAAACGATATGGGTGAGATTGAAGGTTTATTCTAGGACCTTCGCCCCCCACTTCGGTGGGGGGCATGCCTCTGGCTAGAGTGTCTTGGCTGGGCGGATTGTGTTCGAAAAGAAAAATAGAGGCCTTAGGAGACCTTAAATGGCTGCAGAGATAATTGATGGTAAAGTATTTGCCGCGCGCGTGCGCGGGCAGGTGGCCGAATATGTTGTGCGTTTGAAGGCCGAGCATGATATTATACCAGGTCTTGCTGTGGTTTTGGTCGGTGAAGATCCTGCCAGTCAGGTCTATGTGCGGTCCAAGGGTAAGTTGACCGTTGAGGTTGGCATGCATTCTGTAGAGCACAAGTTGGACGTAGACACATCAGAAGCGGATTTACTTGCGGTGATTGATCAGTTGAACGTGGACGCTACCATTCATGGGATTTTGGTTCAGCTTCCCCTGCCCAAGCATTTGAACGAAGATTTGGTGATTAGCAGCATTAATCCTGCCAAAGATGTTGACGGATTTCACGTCTCGAATGTAGGTCTTTTGGGCACAGGGCAAAAGTCGATGGTACCCTGCACGCCTTTGGGCTGTTTGATGATGCTACGCGAC
>Ga0308001_10001402_pt1 | contig 10876 bp, 10 predicted proteins | sample Neamet5_FD_203167 | JGI IMG/M metagenome (GOLD analysis project Ga0308001, IMG submission 203167) | Marine microbial communities from water near the shore, Antarctic Ocean - #5 | ecosystem: Environmental > Aquatic > Marine > Unclassified | place: Southern Ocean | collected 2014-06-04
AACTGATATTTGTATTAATTTAATTGGTATTTTATATGAAAGTGGCAAGGGTAATACTTTCAAAAATATTCACTCTATTTTTCCGTCTATTTTAGCTAAACTTTGTAAAGAATATAAAGTTCAGCAATTTATTCATTTATCAGCGTTAGGAATAAATAATGCAATAGATTCAGAATACTCAAAAAGTAAATTAGATGGTGAACTTAGCATTCAAAAAAACTTTCCTTTGGCAACAATATTAAGGCCTTCTGTAGTTTATTCAGTTGATGATAATTTTACTACGACCTTTATGACTTTACTAGGTAGGCTTCCGTTCTTTCCACTTTATTATAATGGATCGACTAAATTTACTCCAATACACTGTTCAGATTTAACGGATACTATTTATCATGTTATCTCTAAAAATATTTACTCTAAAATTGTAGAGTGTGTTGGGCCTGATGTTTTATCTTTAAAAGAAATTTTGAAAAAACTATTATATTTAATAGGTAAAAAAAGATTATTAGTTCCATTACCTCTTTTTGCAGCAACTATGTCTGCTAAAGTATTTCAATTATTTCCAAAGCCACTTCTAACAATAGATCAGCTTACACTTTTAAAATATGACAATGTCTCCTCAGGTAAATATCAAACCAATGCTGATATTGGAGTTCCAAGTACGAGAGCATTTGATAATGAAGTAGAAAAATATAGCTATATGTGGAGAGAAGGTGGGAAATTTTCTACAAAAAAATATAGTCCCACTAATTCTTAATAGAATTTTGTACTAAAATTGTATAATTATTTATGATGATTAATATTATTTATTTTTTAATATTCTCAATTTTCTCTTTCCTAATTTATCTAATTATAAAATCTCTGATTAGAGGGTTTAATGGAAAGAAAAAGAAATGAGATAGATTAAATTTAAAAATTATTAAGCAGTATTAATTTTTTTATCAATATACTGTGGTGCCTCTTCATCTTTTTCAGCTACAGGCTCCTCTCTTTTTCCTTTTGGCTGATAGGCATATAGCAAATGAAGTTTGCAATATGAAAAATCTTTCAGAGATGATCGTCCACAAAAATAAAATAACGCTTCTTCAGGATGCCCGATAGGCCATTTGCAAGAACTCTCATCTAGTTCCTCCAATTTCTTTGGATTTTCTGGTTCAAAATCTTTTTCAATAATTAAGGACTGAAACTTGCTTTTTCTGCCTCTTCTTTGTTTAGAAGAATTTTCTTCTGAACTATTATCAAAAATTTGACTTGAGGATGCATTTCTAGTTTTAATTTTTGATGATAAATTTAACCTATGAGCCTTGCCAATTACTGCATTTCTACTAATACCGCCGATTATTTCAGCGATTTGGCTTGCAGTACTTCCTTTGCCCCAAAGTTCTTTTAGCTTTTCTACTTTTTCTTCGTTCCAGCTCATAATCTATATTTAGTATGTAAATTAATTTTCATAACTATATACAGATCACATAGGATTAAAAAAAAGACAATAGATTTTTCCGTTTTATTCACATTTTTTTTTTAAATTTATATATGATTACCTATGGTTGAATTAAAGAAAAAATATAATATTAGAGTTAAAAAGTTTGGCTTTGTAAATTGGATTGGCTTTAAAAGTCTATGGTTTAAAGAGTGCGGCAGGTTTATGGCAGTCTGGCAACAAACTTTACTATCTCCACTTGTTTCAAGTTTATTATTTTTATCAGTTTTATCCCTAGCATTAGGCAATAACAGAGGAGATGTACTTGGTTATTCTTTTATAAATTTTTTAGCACCTGGCTTAATCGCAATGAGTATTTTAACACAATCATTTAGTCATTCAGTTTCTTCACTAATGATAGGAAAAATTCAAGGTAACATTGTTGACATGCTTTATGCACCACTTTCAGCCCTTGAGGTGTCGATGGCAATAATACTAGCGGCCCTAACAAGAAGTTTTTTAATAGCTATAATTTCAATAGCTGTTTTTTCATTAATAGTTGATATCACAATTTATAATATTTTTTATATTTTCATATTTGGGTTTTTAGGTGCATTTATACTTGGAAGTCTTGGCTTTATAACTGGGCTCTGGGCTGAAAAATTTGATCATACAGCAACTGTAACAAATTTTATAATAACTCCATTAAGCTTTTTGTCAGGTGTATTTTATTCAATAGATAGACTGCCAGAGTTATTTCAAAAGATTAGTCACATAAATCCATTTTTTTATATGATTGATGGGTTTAGATATGGCTTCTTAGGAAAATCAGATGGATCGATAACAATAGGTTTAATCTATCTAATTATATTAAGTATTATTATGTGGTATGTTGCTTTTTTTCTTTACAAGAAAGGTTATAAAATTAAATCTTAATTAATGAGTGCTTTAGCAAAAAATTACAATAGAAGAAAAATCTCTTTTAAGTATGGAAAGGGAAGCTTTTTATATTCTACTAATGGAAAAAAATATTTAGACTTTGTTCAGGGAATAGCAGTTAATTCCTTGGGACATGCAAACCCATATTTAGTAAAAGCGGTTAATAAACAATCTAAAAAGCTTTGGCATGTTTCTAATGCATTTATAATTCCAGAGGGAGAAAAACTAGCTAAAAGGTTAGCAAAAAAAACTTTTGCAGATTTTATTATTTTTCAAAATAGTGGAGCAGAAGCTACAGAAGCTGCAATTAAAGTTGCTAGAAGATACTTTTATTCAATAGGACAACCTTCAAAAAATAGAATTCTTTGTGTTAAAAATTCATTTCATGGAAGAACGTTAGCTACAATTTATGCTAGTGGATCAAAGAAGATGACAGAAGGCTTTGGACCAAAAGTTGATGGATTTGATCATTTTGAATTTGGAGACCACAAAGATTTTAAAAAAAAAATAACAAAAAAAACAGCCGCAATTATGGTTGAAACTGTGATGGGAGAAGGGGGAATTAAAACTATTCCCAATTGGTGTTTAAAAGGATTAAGAAAAATATGTGATAAAAAAAAAATTTTATTAATTTTAGATGAGGTCCAGTGTGGAATTGGAAGAAGTGGAAATTTTTTTGCATTTGAAAGTGCAAAGATTAAACCTGATATTGTACCAATAGCAAAAGGTATTGGAGGAGGTTTTCCACTCGGTGCAGTTTTAATGAATAAAAAAGTAGCATCAGGAATGATAGCTGGAACTCATGGGTCAACATTTGGTGGTAATCCGCTGGCCATGTCTGTTGGAAATGCTGTATTGGATCAAATATTAAAAAAAGGCTTTCTTTCAAATGTTAAAAAATTATCTAAATACTTTCATTCTGAGTTAAGTAAATTAAAAAAAGAGTTTCCAAAAGTAATTAAAGAAGTCAGAGGAGTTGGCTTGTTGATTGGATTACAGTTACAAAATAATCAAACAAAATTTATTCAAAAATTAATGGATCATAAATTATTGACAATTAGAGCTGCAGAAAATGTTATTAGAATACTCCCTCCACTTAATGTTAAAAAAGAAGAAATAGATATAGCTATAAAAATAATTAGAAAAGTTTGCTTAATTCAAAATTAAAAATGAAACATTTTATCACCCTTAAAGACATACCAGCGATAGATCTTAGACAAATTGTAACTGATGCAAAAAAAAGAAAAGATAAAAGAAAAAAATTTAGTACCCTTGAGATTGATAAAGATAAACCTTTAAAAGGGAAGTTACTTATTCAAATGTTTGAAAAATCAAGTCTCAGAACAAGACTGAGTTTTTATCTTGCAATAAAGCAGCTTGGAGGTGGAACCATAACACTTAGAGCAAACGAACTGCATCTTGGAAGAGAAGGCGAGAGTTTAGCTGATACAGCAAGAATCTTATCAACTTATGGTGATGGTTTTATGTTGAGAACTGATAGTGACAAAAAAATAGAAGAATTTAGTAAATATTTAACGATACCTGTAATAAATGGTTTAAGCCCATCATCTCATCCAACTCAAGTGCTATCGGATATTTTTACAGTTGAAGAGATTAAAAAAAAGTCTATTTCAAAATTGAATATTTGTTGGATTGGAGATTCAAACAACGTCCTTAATAGTTTAATTGCTGCATCAGTTAAGTTTTCTTTTAGATTAAGTATTGGTTGTCCAAAAAACTATGAACCTAAAAAATTTGTACTAGATTGGGTAAAAAAAAATAAAGGAAAAATTAATATTTATAATGATGCTAAAAAAGCTGCTAAGAATGCAGATGTTATTTTTTCAGATAAAGTTATTTCTCTAAATGATAAAGTTAATAAATCTAAAAAAGTTAAAGATTTTAAAAACTTTAAAATTAATTCTAAATTAATGAGTTTTGCTAAAAAAGATGCAACATTTTTGCATTGTTTACCAAGGGGCTTAGAAGTATCGAGTGAAGTATTTTTAGGAAAAAATTCTAAGGTATGGCTACAAGCACTTAATAGAGTGCACGTTCAAAAGAGTATCTTATTATATTGCTTCGGTAAGTTAAGGTAACAGTTTAGGAGTGTCACTATTTTGGTTTAAGTATTTAATTACTGAAGCCCTGTCTTTTTCTTTTCTTAAACCAGCATAAGACATTTTAGTGCCTTTTAAGTAAGAGGAAGGCTTTGTCAGGAAACCATTTAGTTCCTCAAACGTCCATTCTTTACCATATGATGCTAAAGCTTTAGAATATTTGTAATCACCTACACCACCAACTGTTCTTCCAACAACATTGTATAATGCAGGACCAATCTTATTCTTTCCACCTTTATTTATAGAGTGGCATGCTGCGCATTTTTTAAAAATTTTCTCACCAGAAGTAACATCGCCTATTGCCATTATAGCAGCGATATCTACTTTTTCTTCAACTTCAACAACTTGAGATGTTGAGGAAGCCAGTTTTTCTTCTACTTCAACTTGATATCCTGGATTTTCTGGTTTATTAACATGAAAAATACCATCAGCAATTTTCCCTAAACCAATTATAAGTAGAGCAACCATTAAAATTGCTGCAATAATTTTATTAAGCTCGAACGAATCCATATAAATTTTATTATTTTGCAGATATAACATGATAATTAAAAAAATACTTAATTTTTAATTTTTAATTTTGCGTCTGTTAGACGCACAAATTGGTAAACTTATAATGGCTAAAACATTAATATTAATTCCCTCAAGAATGTCAGCAACTAGATTGCCAGGTAAACCACTTTTAAAAATTAATAATTTATCAATAATTTCTCATGTTTTTAAAAAGGCAGAGGAAGCAAATATTGGTGAAGTCGTAGTAGCAACTGAAGATAAAGAAATACTTGATGATGTTAAGAAAAATGGTGGCAGAGCTATTTTGACGAGTAACACTCACAAGACGGGTACAGATAGAATTTTCGAGGCTTATGAAAAGCTTAATATTAAAGACATTGATTTTATATTAAATCTTCAAGGGGATGAGCCAAATATTGATAAAAATGATATTATAAATTTAAATAACTCTATGATTAACAGTAATTCTGAAATTGGAACGCTAGCAGCAGAAATTAAAAGTAATAAAATGTTAAGTGATCTAAACGTAGTTAAGGTTGTTACAGAAGAAAAATTAGAAAAAGATAATTTTCCAATAGCATTAAATTTTACCAGAGACAGTTTTTCAAAAAATAATCAAAATATTTATCATCATATTGGAATCTATTCATACAAAATAAGTATATTAAAAAAATTTGTTAGTCTGGATCAAACGTTAAATGAAAAAAAAAATAGATTAGAACAGTTGAGAGCATTAGATAATAATTTGAAAATCGGTGTTGCTTTGGCAAATTTTTCTCCTATAGGTGTAGATACAAAAGAAGATTATCTGGCTATAAAAAAAATTATGCAATATAAACCTTAAAATGAGCAAAATTTATTTTCAGGGAACATTCGGTGCCTATTCACATTTAGCAGCGCTAGAGATAAATCCAAAAGCAGAGATAATACCATGTAAAACATTTGATGAATGTTTTTTAAAAACATCTCAAAATAAAAATTCGAGAATGGTAATTCCAGAATCAAATCGAATTACAGGAAATATAGGAATTGAATATCTTATTTTCAAGTATAGGCCAAATATTTATGCAGAACATTTTCAGAAAATTGAACATAATTTATTAGGACAACTAGATAGCAATTTAAGTGATATAAAAGATGTTTATTCTCACACTCAAGCTTTATCACAGTGCTCTAAATTTATTAAAAAAAATGATTTAGTTGAGCATATTCGTGCTGACACTGCTGGTTCAGCTGAGACAATTTCAAAAACTAAAATTAAAACTGAAGCAGCAATTGCCTCTACTTTAAGTGCAAAAATTTATGATCTAAAAATACTTTCAAAAAATATTGAGAATGAAAAAGGCAATGTTACTAGGTTTCTGGTAATGGGTAGTGAAGTTTTACAACCTGATTTTGGTAAAAAGAAATACATAACCTCTTTTCTGTTTAAACTGAAAAGTAAGCCTGCAGCCTTGTATCAATCATTAGGTGGCTTTGCGATAAATGGAATTAACCTTACAAAGCTTCAAAGTTATCCAGAAAAAAATTCATTTGAGTCATACTTTTTTTTATGTGAGCTTGAGGGTCATATTGAAAATTCAAAAGTACAAAAATCTTTAGAAGAATTAGGGCTTCATTGCCAAGATTTTCACGTACTGGGTGTTTTTGAGGCTGACAAGTTTAGAGAAAAATAACTTAGAAACTTTTCTTGTAGAATAGAAAACATTACTGTTATAATAGTTTTGGAGGCTAGAGGTGGATACTGCTTGAACCCGACCAGATCTTAACGGAAGCAGTCGTAGAGACAGTTATTCAGGTTCTAGCCTCCTTTATATAAAATGAATAAAAATACAAAAGTTTTAGCTTTAAAGTACAGACCTCAGACATTTAATGATCTTATAGGGCAAGATGTTGTTGCTGAAACAATTTCTAATTCTATTAAGGCCAATAAAGTGCCTAATGCCTATCTTTTTACTGGAATTAGAGGGATCGGAAAAACTACTACAGCAAGGATTGTTGCAAAATCTTTAAATTGCTCAAATGGAATAGATAGTTTGTGTAAAGAAGTACTTTGTGAAAATTGCAATGCCATTTCTAACTCAAATCATATTGATGTATTGGAGATGGACGCAGCAAGCAAAACAGGAGTGGATGATGTAAGAGACCTTATTGAATTTTCTAGATATGGCCCAACTACTGCTAAATATAAAATATTTATAATTGATGAAGTACACATGCTTAGTAAACAAGCATTTAATGCATTGTTAAAAACTTTAGAGGAGCCACCAGAATATTTAAAATTTATCTTTGCAACAACGGAAATAAAAAAGATTCCAATTACAGTAGTCTCACGTTGTCAAAGATTTGATTTATCTAGAATTAAATCTTTAGAGTTGTTTAATTTTATTAAGAAAATTAAAGAAAAAGAAAATGGCAATGCATCAGACGATGCTCTCAAATTAATTGTTAAAATCTCTGAAGGTTCAGTTAGAGATGCACTATCGTTACTTGATAGGGCTCTACTTACTTTAGATAAAGATAAGGAATTAGATCTCACAGCAGCACAAAAAATATTTGGTTATTTTGATAAGTCCCAATTAATTGATTTGTTCGAATTAATATTTGCAGGTAAAGAAACTGAAGTTCTCAACGCTTATAGAGAAATATATAACCAGGGCGTTGAACCAAAAATTTTTATTAATGATTTTTTAGAACTTTTGTATTACTTCAAAAATATTGATTCACTTCACTTAGATGGTAATAACTTTTTATTGAATGATGAAGAATTTAATAGAATTAAGGATCTTTCAGAAAAAGTTAATGATGAAACTTTAATATTATTTTGGCAATTTACTATTAAAACACTTGAGGAACTTGATATTGTTTCTAATCAACACTTATCAATGGAAATGTTTTTAATTAGATTAATTCATTTAAAAGGCATTAAACAAGACAGTGACGAATACAACAAAGACAGTAGACCGATAGCTGATAGTGAAAATCAAACATCTTTTTCACAAAAAAAAATAAATGAAGATATATTTGGAATAAAAGATAAAGCAGAAACAATAGGTCAAATGAAAAATATTGTTCAAGAGGAGGACATTAAAGAAAAAGAAAGCAACAACCTTGAAATAAACTCTAATCTTATAAATTCATTTGATGATCTATTAAAAACATGTTCTTCAAAAAAAGAGATTAAATTAAAATATGAATTAGAAAAAAATGTTAACCTTGTAAGTTTTGAAAATAAAAGAATTGAAATTTCATTTAATGAAGATTTAGACAAAGATTTTATCAAAAACCTTTCAACAAAACTTTTCGAATGGACTAATGAAAGATGGATTATAAGTCTCAGCAAAACCAAAGGAAAGCCATCTAAAAAAGAAGAAGAAATTAACCAAAAAAAAGAATTGATGAAAAATGTAAAAAATTCTTCAATTTATAAAGACATTTTAAAAAATTTCCCTGATGCAGAACTTATTGACGTTAAACCCCAAAAAGAAGATTAAAAAATGACTGATTTTACAAAAATTTTAGATAAAGCAAAAGAATTAGAATCCAAAATGAAAGAGAGCCAAGAAAAAATAAAAAATATTCAAGCAGAAGGAACATCTGGTTCAAATTCTGTAAAAGTTACTTTAAATGGTGAAAATGAAATGATTAAAATTTACCTTTCAGATAATATATTGAAGGAAAATAAGGTTATAATTGAAGACTTGATAGTGGCAGCCCATAACAATGCAAAATCAGAATTAAAATCTAAGACATCTGAAGAAATTTCTAAGTCTACAAGTGGATTTGGTATCCCTGGTTTTAAATGGCCACTTTAAGAATATGCAAAATATTAATGAGATAGAAGAGTTAATTAAATTAATTTCTAAACTCCCTGGCTTAGGTCCTAAATCTGCAAAAAGAATTGTATTAAAACTTATTAATAATAGGGATGAACTTGTAAAGCCAATGGCAAATACTTTGGCGCAAGTTTATAAAAATGTTATTAGATGTCAATCTTGTGGTACTTTAAAATCTAATTCCTTAGGCTGTAACAACTGTAATAATTCAAAAGAAAAATATAATAAAATATGTGTAGTTGAAGACATTGCAGATCAATGGTCAATCGAAAATTCAAATATTTATAAAGGTTACTTTCATATTCTTGGTGGAACCATTTCTTCTGTTGGTCAGAGAAAAGAAGATCTTTTGATTGATTCATTAGTAGAAAGAGTTTCAAGAGAAAATATTGAAGAAGTTATACTGGCAACAAGTGCAACAGTGGAAGGTCAAACTACAGCTTATTACATAGAGGATAGTTTAAAAAAAACCAGTACTAAAGTTACAAAACTTGCTCAAGGACTACCCGTTGGTGGTGAAATAGAAAGTCTTGATGATGGAACTTTATATTCAGCTTTTAAAAACAGAACTGAAATTAAAACTAATTCTGATTAATTTTTTTAATTAATCTATTTAGGTGAAGAAGTGGTTCAGTATAACCAGAAGGTTGAGACCTACCTTGAAACACCAAATCACATGCTGCCTTGAATGATACTGACTTATCAAAATTTGGAGACATATTTTGATATAATTTGTCACTTTTATTTTGTTCATCCACAATCTTTGCCATTTTTTTCATAATTTCCAAAACCTGTTTACTTGTACAAATTCCGTGATGTATCCAATTAGCCATATGTTGAGAAGAAATTCTTAAAGTAGCTCTATCCTCCATTAAACCAACATTATTAATATCTGGTACTTTAGAACAACCTACGCCTTGATCAATCCATCTTACAACATAACCTAAAAGTGTTTGTGTAGAGTTAGAAATTTCTGAATTAATTTCTTCAATAGACCAATTAGGTCTGTCAGCAACTGGTATGGTTAAAAGATCATCTAATTTTGCAGGCACCCTACTTTGTAACTCTTTTTGTTTTTCAAAAATATTTATTTCATGATAGTGAAGAGCATGAAGTGCAGCTGCAGTAGGTGAGGGAACCCAAGCACAATTTGCACCAGCATTTAGATGGCCAGTTTTTTGTTCCATCATCTCTTTCATTTTATCAGGCATAGCCCACATTCCTTTGCCAATTTGAGCCCTACCAGAAAGACCACATTGAAGACCTACGTCAACGTTATTATTTTCATATGCCCCAATCCATTTAGAAGATTTCATATCTCCTTTTTTAATCATAGGACCAGCTTCCATTGAAGTATGGATTTCATCACCAGTACGATCTAAAAACCCAGTATTAATAAAAAATACTCTATTTTGAAGCGTTCTAATACACTCTTTTAAGTTAGAAGAGGTTCTTCTCTCTTCATCCATAATTCCAATTTTGCACGTATATTTTTCCAATTCTAAAACTTCTTCAACTTTAGTAAAAATTAAATCTGTAAATGAAGTTTCATCAGGACCATGCATTTTTGGTTTAACAATATAAATAGAACCACTTCTAGAATTACCTTTTTTTTTAATATCATGAAGGCACGCTGCTGAAGTTATAAAAGCATCCATAATACCTTCTGGTATTTCAGAACCATCTTTTAAAGTGATTGCTGGGTTGGTCATAAGGTGTCCAACATTTCTTACCAATAATAAACTTCTTCCATGTAGTTTTAATCCTTTTCCACCTTTAGAAATATAACTTCTGTCAGGATTTAATTTACGTTCATAGGTCTTTCCATTTTTTTCAAATGTTGACTTTAAATTACCTTTCATTAAGCCAAGCCAATTACGATAACAAATAACTTTATCATCAGCATCAATAGCAGCAACGCTATCTTCATTATCACAAATAGTTGAAACTGCTGCTTCAACAACAATATCACTAATTTTAGCAGAATCTTGTTGAGCACTAAAAGCATTTGGATCTATAATTATTTCTATATGAAGATTATTATTTTTTAGAAT
>Ga0308001_10001407_pt1 | contig 10846 bp, 5 predicted proteins | sample Neamet5_FD_203167 | JGI IMG/M metagenome (GOLD analysis project Ga0308001, IMG submission 203167) | Marine microbial communities from water near the shore, Antarctic Ocean - #5 | ecosystem: Environmental > Aquatic > Marine > Unclassified | place: Southern Ocean | collected 2014-06-04
GGCGTTAGTTACGCTTTGTATGATGAAGGAGCTTTTAGAAATGAATTATCAGGTTGGGATGCATCAAATATGAAAATTGCACCTGAGTCATTGAGAGTTATTAATTGGGGAATCAATAAAGGAAAGAAAAATCTTAAAGAGGTTGAGTTAGGAAGGTATTATGGTTCTTTAGCTGACAGCAATTTGAGAGTTATACATAATGAGGAATTGATACATCCTTTTCAACCCTACAACAATATAGCTACCGCTAATCAAATAGAGTACTTTGAAGAAGTTTTTAATCTTAATTCGTCCATACCTTCATCAAATCAGATTTGGCAATGGAAAGAACTAATGACTTTAATATCGATGATTACAGCAATGGTTATGTTGATTCCGCTATCACGATTTTTATTGTCAGTAAAAATATTTAAGTCACTAGTAAAAAAGATACCAGAAGCACTTCCAAAACAAAGCAGAAACTCAAAAGCAGTCTTTTGGTTAATATTTTTCTTAGGAGCATCTATAGCTTGCTTCTCTTATATACCAATGGTCGACGCTGCTAAGAGTATTTTTCAAGCAGCCGCTAGTCGAGAGATGACATGGTTCTATCCTCAGCGAATGAATAATTCCGTTATGTTGTGGGCTTCATTTAATGGGCTCGTAGGATTGCTTTTATTTACGCTTTCGTACCAACTCTTTGGAAAAAAACATGGAGTTTCATCTGCATCATGGGGTCTTGAAGCAAATACGAACTACATAATAAAAACATTAGCCTTGTCTATTTTAGTTTTTAGCATTTATTACATATTTTTATTTCTAATTTATTCTATTTTTCATGTTGATTATAGATTCTGGTTTATGGGCGTAAGGATATTTCAACCTGAAATGTTATTAGTATTAGCAATGTATGCTCCGTTATTCTTTATTTTCTTTTTTTCTAATTCACTAAGAGTCAATGGTGCAATGAGAATAGAGGGGCAACAAGAATGGAAATCTATGCTAATTGCAGGAATTGCAAACTCATTGGGACTATTTTTAATAATTTTTATTCAATACGTAACTTTTGCAAGAACAGGAACTGTTTTCTGGACAACTAATTGGCTAAGTGTAAATTTACTATTTGCAATTGTTCCTATGATGTTCATCCTTCCTTATTTTAATAGATATTTTTTCTATATGACGGGCAGAGTTTATCTTGGACCCATGGTGACAACATTAGTTTTTATAATGATACTTTCAACTAATACAGTTGTGTATTTACCTATATAATATTATCGATATGAACATTACACTGCCAGATGGAAGCATTCGAGAGCTTGAAAAGGGCTCAACTGGACTTGATTTAGCTAATGATATTGGACCAGGTCTAGCAAAAGCAGCGATTGCAGTAGTAGTTGATGGGTCTCAAAGAGATTTATGTGATCCAATTACCGATGACTCAAAAGTATCTATTGTAACTATAGATTCTGATGAAGGATTGGAAATAATGCGTCACACACTAACTGCTCAAGTTCTAGCAAGAGCAATTAAAAACCTATATCCAAATTCAAAGCTAGCTATTGGACCAACCATTGATGATGGTTTTTATTACGACTTCTTAACTGAAAAAGCTATCTCATCTGATGACTTGCCTAAAATTGAGAACGAAATGCGTAATATTATTGCTTCAGGTGATTCGATTAGTAAATCTTTAAATACCAAGAAAGAAGCTATAAAGGTTTTTAAGGCAAAACATGAAGATTATAAAGTAGACATTATTAATGACTCAGACCAAGAAGATAATTTTCAAATATATCAGCAAGGCGAATCAGACTTTATTGATTTGTGCAGAGGACCACATTTACCTAATTTAAAACATATTGGCGCTTTCAAACTTACCAAGCTGGCTGGAGCTTATTGGCGTGGTAGTTCAGATAATGAGATGTTAACTAGAGTCTATGGAACTGCATGGAAATCAGATAAAGAATTAAATGCCTATCTTCTTAGGCTTGAAGAAGCTGAAAAACGGGATCATAGAAAACTTGCAAAAGAAATGGACTTATTTCATTTTCAAGAGGAAGCACCTGGCATGGTTTTCTGGCATCCAAATGGTTGGACTATATATAGAGCTTTAGAAGACTATATGCGTTATCGATTAAATAACTCTGACTATCAAGAAATTAAAACACCTCAAGTTGTTGATAGGAAACTTTGGGAGGCATCAGGTCATTGGGATAAGTATAGAGAGAATATGTTTATCACTGAAATAGATGAAGAGCATGCTAATGAAAAAAGAGTAAATGCTCTCAAGCCAATGAATTGCCCATGCCATGTTCAGGTATACAACCAAGGACTTAAATCATACAGAGATCTACCTTTAAGATTAGCAGAATTTGGTTCATGCCATAGATATGAAGCATCAGGAACTATGCATGGTCTTATGCGAGTTAGAGGATTTACTCAAGATGATGGCCACATATTTTGTACTGAATCTCAAATTGAATCAGAGACAGCAATATTTATAAAACTACTTTCAAGCATTTATCAAGACTTAGGTTTTGCAGACTTTTCTATTAAGTTATCTACAAGACCCGAAGTGAGAGTTGGTTCTGATGCGGTTTGGGATAAAGCTGAAGCAGCATTAGAGAATGCAATTAAGAAACTCAATCTTCCTTATACCCTAGAAGAAGGGGATGGTGCTTTTTACGGACCAAAACTCGACTTTGTTTTAACTGATGCCATAGGTCGTGAATGGCAATGCGGCACTTTTCAAGCAGATTTTAATTTACCAGATAGATTAGATGCCGAATATATAGGTGAAGATGGCTCTAAACACAGACCTGTAATGATACATAGAGCAATATTGGGATCTTTTGAGCGCTTTATTGGTGTTTTAATTGAAAACTATTCAGGTAGGTTGCCTTTATGGCTTGCGCCACGCCAAGTTGTTATAGCTTCAATCATCTCAGATGTTGATTCTTATGTAGATGAGGTTGCTCAACTTTTAAAATTAAAAGGTGTAAGAGTAGAAACTGATAAAAGAAATGAAAAAATTAGTTATAAAGTTAGAGAGCATAGTGCAGCAAAGGTTCCAGTTATTATGGTTATAGGAAAAAAAGAAGCAGAGGAAAGAAGTCTTTCAGTAAGACGTCTTGGAAGTGATAAAACTATTTCCTATAATCTTGATAATATAGTTGATGAAATTTCTCATGAGTCAAAATCACCCCATAGCTCATAAAACTACTAGTGCTTAAAGCTTTTTTTATAAAGCTTGTTAAGAGCTATCAATACTTAATATCTCCATTAATGGGCCCCAGCTGCAGATTTACTCCTACATGTTCAGAGTATTCAATTCAGGCCATAGATAAATATGGGCCCATAAAAGGCACTTGGTTAAGTATTAAAAGAGTTTCAAGGTGTCACCCTTGGAGCAAAAGTGGAAATGACCCATTAGTGTAGTTTTTAAACCTATCTTTTATACCTAAAATTTAAATCTATTTTATTATGACTAAGAGCTCTTTTTATGAGAATATAGCGATAATTTTCATATACACAAAGGGGAAACCAAGTATGAACATATCATTAAGATATCTAATGGGTGCTACTGCATCAATATTTTTATTAATACCAACAAATCTTTTTGCTCAAGAAGTTGAAGAGATTCTCACAACTGCGACAAGAAAATCTGAGTCTATTCAGGATGTTGCGCTTTCAGTGCAAGCTCTTTCAGCAGATGCTCTTGATAGTGCTGGAGTAACTGAAGTTCAGGATTTAGCTGAATTAGTTCCAGGATTCTCATACCAAAATGTTCTTGGTTCAGGATCTTTATATACTATTAGAGGAGCTTCTAGTGCTGCGGTTGGAGCAGGTACTGCTTCTTCTGTGCAAACAGCTATTAACGGCCATACATTAGCAGGAAGTGCTTTTGGTGAAATTGGTTTTTTTGACGTCGAGCAAGTAAATATTCTTGCAGGTCCTCAAGGAACTCTTTATGGAAGAAACGTTGTTGGTGGACTCATTAACTTAGTAACTGCAAGACCTGAAGCAGAAGTTGGTGGATACATTAATGTTGAAATGGGTAACTATGGATCAGAAAGAATTACTACAGCAATAAACTTACCGTTTGGTGACAATGTAAGAACAAGACTAGCTTATGGTTCATTTGTTAAAGATGGATGGGTTAAAAACATTGGAACTGGTAATGATATTGATGGAAGAGATTCTTATGCAATCAGATTATCAGTTGATGTGGATTTAGATGATTCAAGCTCATTGCGTTTTAATACTGCTGAATATTCTTCAGATGACAATAGAATGAATATTGGTGGTCAATACTGTGAAAAGGATATTTTTTATGGTTGCTCACCTTTCCAAAAGGGTCAATTAGGCCAAACAGCTCATGAAGCTGGAACTATTATTGGATTTATTGATTCTCTAACGTTTTTAAGACCATCATCTAGCTTTGATTCTTATGCAAATACTATAAAGTTTTCAACTCTTGATAGAGTTAATAAAAACCATGATCCGGATAGACAACAGGTTGTTCAAAACTCACAGATTGAGTACATAAAAGAACTATCTGATATGACTTTTAAAGCTAAATACTCTTACTCAGTAAGAGACTATCAGCATACAGATGATCAAGATCATTCGTTTGCAAGTGAAACATTCTCTACTGCGGTCGGACCTGTTCCTGCAATGGAACTTCAATTCCAGTGTTTTAATGCTGCAATGGTTGATCGTTCAGAATCTGTGGAGTGTTCCCAAGCTGTTGACATCAACAGACAATCAGAAATTAATTTAATCTCAGATTTTGATGGTCCGCATAACTTTACTGCGGGTCTATACATGAGAGAAAATGATGGAGCTAATAACTACATCCTTCAAACTGCTGGTTATCAAATGTTAAGATCTTTTGATCTTCACCCTTACAGTGCTTCTTTATTTGGTGGAGCTATGAACGGTAAAGGCGGAATAGCATTTTGGTCAGTATTCGGTGGTGTATTTGGTGCTGTAGCTCCTGCAATTCCAGCGATTGGACTTCCAGCTGCTTTAGCAGCAATAACGGCAAATACTTTAGGCACATGTGCTGCTTATGGTGGATTATGCGATAGAACGCTTCCAAATGAATTAGGTGGATTAATCACAAGTCAAAATACAAAAGTTAAATCAAATGCTTTATTTGGTGAGTATTACTATGACATAGACGATGCTACTAAATTAACTTTAGGTATGAGATATAACGATGATACTTATGAAAGTACTATATTTAGTACTTTAGGTGATGTGACTAACCCTAATTATGTATACAACCCTACATATGACAGAAATAATGCAGGTCAAACTAGAGAGCAATCAGAGAATAGTGCTTTTACATACAAGATGGCAATTCAACGCTTTGTTAATGACAACACTATGGTTTACGCATCTTATACAACTGGCCTAAAAGCCGGTGGAACATCTCCTAATGAGCTAGGTGTAACTTTACCTTATGGTGAAGAAGAGTCTATAAATACTGAAATTGGAATCAGAAATATTTTAATGGATGGAAGATTGCTTTTAAATGCAACTTACTTTGAATTTGATGTTACTAATGGTCAATATGGTCAGCTAGAAAGAGCTGGTGTTGTTAATAGAACTTTTGATTACATGAACAAAGGCTTTGAAGGTCAAATGAAATTCTTCTTAACAGATAATACTGAAATTGATTTCAACTTCTTAGCATCTGACTCAGCAATGGGTAACGGTGTTGCAAGAGATCCAAACAATCCAAATAACGCTACTACTATGATCACTTCTGGTTTTGGAACTAGTGCTTTAGCAGGAATTCTTCAAGCGACTGGCATGGATGCAGCTACAGCAGCTGGAACAGCAGCAGCTGTAGGAAATGCTTTTGGTTCATACGCATCACTGGTGCAATGGGGCTTAACAGACGCTGGTATTATTTATAATCTTCAAGGAGATGTTCAAACATTAGCTGGCTTCTCAAGTGATGCTATGCAGCAACTTGAAGGCAATAAAGTTCCTTTGGTATCTGATCTTGATTATAACTTATCAATCTCACAAAGATTCCCTACATCAGGTGGTGTAACAGACGTTAAATTAACGTATGTTCATAAAGGTGAAAGAGAAGGAGATCTATTTAATTCTGCTAGATTCCAACTTCCTGAAGCGCAATATATGGATATATTAGCTACATTCACTCCTGCTTCTGAAGAGTGGTATGTTGGTGGTTTTATTAAAAATATAGCTGATAAAAGATTCCAACATGGCGTTACTGCAAACGGTAACTTAGCAGGTGGTGGTGTTCATATCACATTTGCTAATCCTAGAACTTATGGAATCAAGTTTGGATTGAATTTCTAATTTAAAATTAGATAAATTAAAAGCCCGGCTTATGTCGGGCTTTTTTATGCAAGATCTTTTATCTTAAGTCTAAGCTCCATATTGATTGGATGCTTAGTATTATCTTTCATGATTGAAAGTAAGTTGTTTAGAAAATCATTTTGCATCTCTGAAGTTTTTCTAGACTTCATATCAATATGTCCAAGAACAGTTTCATATAAGGCACAGACATCACCACTTTCATTTATTAGAACCCCAGCTATGTGAATAAGTTTCTTATTAACATTATGCAGTCTATATCTAGGTAATATTTTTTCTCCTAATAAACACTCTTTTGCATATCTATAGTTATCTTCTAAGGTAAAAGATGAGAATCCTGAATCAAAATACTCATCAGAAAAGCCCATATCAATTGAATAAAAATTTCCAAAAGCAAAACCCAATAACTTGTTGTAATAAAGAACATTCATATGACCATTTAGATCACACATCTCTTCAGTTATTTCTATAGGCTCAGCATTATATGGAAAGGAATTTTTGAGATTATTTGACATAATTTTTTAATATTAAATTTTAAAAGTATTATAATTAATGAGTTATTAATTGCCATAACTTTGTATTTTAAAAAGGAGTATTTTTGAATAAAGATAATAAAGATATAGACTCTATCGAAACACAGGAATGGACTGAAGCAATTGATTCTGTTATTAAAAATGCTGGTCCAGAGAGAGCTTCTTACCTTCTTACAGAGCTTGCTAAGAAACTTTCTGCAGCAGGCGAAGTCCCTACATACAACTTAACAACACCTTTTAGAAATACTATTCCCTCAAACGAAGAAGCTGCTATGCCTGGTGATCTTTTTATGGAACGCCGTATTAGGTCTTTAATTAGATGGAATGCATTAGCGTTAGTCTTAAGAGCAAATAAGGGTGATGAAGAGTTAGGTGGTCATATTGCTACTTTTTCATCTTCTGCCACTTTGTATGATGTTGGCTTTAATTATTTTTTTAGAGGCTCTGAAAATCAATTAGAGGACCTGGTTTACTATCAAGGTCACTCTTCTCCAGGAATTTATGCAAGGAGCTTTCTCGAAGGCTATTTTAGTGAGCGTGATTTAGATAATTTCAGAAGAGAAGCTGGTAGCCCAGGACTTTCTTCTTATCCACACCCTTGGCTCATGCCAGACTATTGGCAGTTTCCCGTAGTTTCGATGGGGCTTGGTCCTATTATGGGTGTCTATCAAGCTCATATTATGAGATATTTATCAGCAAGAGGTCTTGTACCAAGAAATGATAGAAAGGTATGGGTTTTTTGTGGTGATGGCGAGATGGATGAGCCTGAATCAAAAGGTTCAATAGGCTTGGCTGGCAGAGAGAAGCTTGAAAATTTAATTTTTGTAATTAATTGTAATCTTCAAAGACTAGACGGGCCTGTTCGCGGAAATGGAAAAATCATTCAAGAATTAGAAACAGAATTTAGAGGCTCTGGTTGGAATGTTATTAAGGTTGTATGGGGTAGAAAATGGGATGCATTATTTGCAAAAGATAAAGAAGGGAAGCTCCAAGAAATAATGGACTATGTGGTTGATGGAGAATTGCAAAACTACAAAGCTAAAGGCGGCGCTTACACAAGAGAAAATTTCTTTGGAAAAAATCCAGATGTTTTGGAAATGGTAGATGATCTTACCGACGAAGATATATATAAATTAAATAGAGGTGGGCACGATCCTTATAAAGTTTATGCTGCATATCATAAAGCTGTTAATTCCTCAGGAGCACCAACAGTCATTTTGGCTTTAACTACAAAAGGTTATGGCATAGGCTCAAGAGAGGCTGACAATACTACCCACCAAGTCAAAAAACTTTCTTTAGAAAATATAAAGGCATTTAGAGATAACTTTGATATTCCAGTCAATGATGATGAAATTGAATCATTGCCTTATGTTAGACCGCCAGAGAATTCACCTGAAATAGTTTATATGAAGAAAACTCGTGAAAAGCTCGGTGGTTTCATTCCAAGACGAAGAAATAAGATAAAGAAACTTAAGATGCCCGATGAAAAGCATTTCGAACCTCTTATTAAAGGTATGGGTGATAGAAAAGTTTCTACAACCATGGCAACTGTAAGACTTATGACAAGCTTATTAAAAGATTCAAATATAGGTGAAAGGATTGTTCCAATAGTACCTGATGAGGCTCGAACGTTTGGAATGGAAGGTTTATTTAAACAAATTGGTATTTATTCCTCAGAAGGACAAAAATATGAGCCTGAAGATGCAGATAAAGTCATGTGGTATAAAGAATCAAAAGAAGGCGTAATGCTTGAAGAGGGAATTACAGAGGCGGGATCATTTTCAGCCTGGCTAGCTTTAGCTACGGCTTATTCGAATTATGATCTGCCTATGATTCCAATTTATCTTTTTTATTCAATGTTTGGCTTTCAGAGGATTCATGATCTAGCTTGGGCAGCTGGTGATGCACAAGCTAAAGGTTTTCTTATTGGTGCCACATCAGGAAGAACTACTTTAAATGGAGAGGGTTTGCAGCATCAAGATGGTCACAGCCATGTCTTGTCATCTACTATTCCCAACTGTTTATCTTATGATCCAGCTTATGCATATGAGCTAGCTATCATCTTTAAAGATGGTATTGAGAAGATGTTTGTCCAACAAAAAAATTACTACTACTACATTACTGTTACCAATGAGAATTATGAACAACCTGAGCAACCTAAAGGGATAGAAGAGGATGTTATAAAAGGTTTATATAAAGTAAGTTCATGCAGCAACCCACAAATTCGCTTACTTGGATCAGGGGCCATTCTCAAAGAATCTATAGCAGCTCAAGAGGCGTTAAAAAAATATTCAATTAATGCTGAGGTATGGAGTGCAACTAGTTTTAATTTATTAAGAAAAGATGGAATGGAGGCAGAAAGATATAATCAATTAAACCCCCATAAGGAAAAGCAAAAAACTCATATAGACAAGTGTTTTGGTGATCATGATATCCCTGTTATTGCCACTACTGATTACATGAGAGTTTATGCTGATCAGATAAGACCATACATACATTCATCATATGCAGTTCTTGGAACTGATGGTTTTGGTAGAAGTGACTCGAGAGAAGAGCTTAGAGAATTTTTTGAAATCAGTACTAATCATATTGTCAGGCTAACAGCATTTACCTTGTTTAAAGAATCCAAGATTTCTAAAGAATTACTTGATGATATTTATAAAGATATAAAAGTTGATCCAGCTAAACCAAATCCATGGGAAGTTTAGATGACTATTGAGAAGATAAAAATTCCAGATCTGGGAGATGCATTAGATGTAGAGGTTATAGAGATATGCGTAAAGCCAGGAGATATGGTAAATAAAGATGACTCTATTATTGTCTTAGAGTCTGAAAAAGCAGCCATGGAAATTCCTGCTTCAGTTACTGGAAAAGTTATCGATATAAAAGTTAGCAATGGCGATACAGTAAATGAAGGAGTAATATTTCTTGAGATTGAAGCTGAAGAAGCTGTTGTTGAAGAAGCTGTTGTTGAGGAAGTTGCTGAAAAAGAAGCCAAAAAGGCAACACCAACGATTGAAGAACAAAACCTTGAAAGCAAGCCTGCTGAGCCTAATACTAGCATTAATTATACCGGCAGTATCTACGCTGGTCCTGCAGTAAGAAAATTAGCCAGAGAATTTGGAATCAATCTAAATGAAGTTACACCATCAGGCCCTAGAGGAAGGATTTTAAAAGAGGACCTTCACCATTTCGTAAAACAACGATTAGATCCAAAGGCTCAAACTTTTTCCAAGAATCCAAGTGTCGATTTTTCAAAATGGGGTGATATCAAGACGGAGCCCCTTACTAAGTTTCAGAAAACTTCAGCTGAAAACCTTCAACAGTCCTGGCGCAACATCCCTCATGTAACTCAGCATGATGAAGCTAATATTGATGAATTGATGTCACTTAGAACAGATTTAAATAAAGCATCTGGTCTTAAAATATCACCCCTAGCTTTTTTTGTTAAAGCTGCGGCAGGTCTTTTAGAAGAATTCCCTCTAATGAACTCCTCTTTGGATGAAAATACTGAAAATATTGTTTTTAAGAACTATATCAATATAGGTATAGCAATTGATACACCTAAAGGACTCATTGTTCCTAATATAAAAGGAGCTAATAAGCTTTCTATAATAGAAATTTCAGAAGAAATTGGTCGTATGGCTAATGCTGCAAAGGATCGGAAGCTCAAAGTTGATGAATTAAAGGGTTCAACTTTTTCAATATCCTCCTTGGGAGCTATTGGTGGAAAATTCTTCACCCCCATTATCAACCCTCCTGAAGTTGGAATACTGGGTATTTCAAAAACATTTAAAGCTCTAGAAATAATTAATGGTGACGTTAAGGAAATTAGCATGCTGCCTATTTCCCTTTCATATGATCATAGAGTTATTAATGGTGTGGAGGCAGTAAAATTTACTACAAGATTTTGTGAAATGATGACTGATCTAGAATTTTATAAACTAAACTATTAAATACAAAATGCA
>Ga0308001_10001419_pt1 | contig 10792 bp, 26 predicted proteins | sample Neamet5_FD_203167 | JGI IMG/M metagenome (GOLD analysis project Ga0308001, IMG submission 203167) | Marine microbial communities from water near the shore, Antarctic Ocean - #5 | ecosystem: Environmental > Aquatic > Marine > Unclassified | place: Southern Ocean | collected 2014-06-04
AGAAGAAAAATAACTTGTTTGAATGGTGCGTAGCTTCAATATTGGCAACTTGGGTGTTTTATTTGGCGATACTATTTTTAAACAACTAAAACAAGACTAAGATGGAACAACCAAAAAAAGAAGGAAGCTATGTGTGTAGAATGAGTAACGGCTACATCAAGTTGTGCTATTACACAAGTACAGAATGGTTAGATATGTGGGAAACTACATTAAAAGGAGAAATAATTAGATGGATGGAAATCCCTAACGAACTAAAACAAGACTAAGATGAACGAGAGAGATATAGATCACATGTTAAATATTGGTTACTGGATTCAAGTATCTCCTTTAGCTAACGCAGGTTCAGGTTGGGTTTGCGGAGTATATAAGCGAGGTAAAAAGACAGGTAACTGGATTACTGAGGTATCGAGAACGTTCGATCACCCATATGAGTGCTATAACTGGGCAGAAGAAGAAATCTACCAGCTATTACATAATACAAAATAAATACGAATGAGCATGGATAATATCTATGTAACGAATATCGGTCACGTAGCTCAACTGGATAGAGCAATTCCCTCCTAAGGAATAGGTTGTAAGTTCGAATCTTACCTTGATCACTAAATTAAAGCACATGAATAAAATTACAATAAACGGCATAATTATTACTATGTCAGAAGAAACAGGTATGATGTACTATCAAATACCTGAAGGTTTAACTGGAAAAGAGTTTGACAAGTTCAAAAAAGCGAATATAGATCGCATTAATCAATTCTTTAATAAGTAAGATGATAAAAACTAGAGAACAAGCAGAGGGAATGTTCCTTACATTAGGTGTAAAGGACATAACTACTAGCAGACAGAGAAAGAATGGTACTATTGAATGGGAATTACCTATACAGAAGATGTACTCATCAGCTACAACTTATGCAATTAGATATGCTAGTTATAAGTCAGGTTATATGAGAAATACAAGCCCTTCTAACACTTCTTGTTGGCAAATCAATAAGAAATTCCTATCAAAGCAAAAGAAATGGAGCTCTTATTCTAAAGAATACTACGAATATGAGTCTAATGACAGGATATTAGTTAACAGTGAAGATGATCGAGTGGTATATATAGCAAACTATATACTTAGAAACAACTACAAAGCTGGGGGTTTATATAGTATAGATGACTACAATAAGTCACATGTAGCTCAAACATGCTATGAAAACCATAATAATGTCATGATAACTCATGAAAAGTGGAGATACTTCAAGGATTTAGAGAAAAACGATGACTTTTCTGGTGATAAAGAAGCTTTAAGAGTTTGCAGTGAGTTACTAGATGAAGAGATCTTGAAGGGTTTGAAGAAAAACGAGCGTATTAGATTACAAGTTAACTCTTTATTCAATCTAAGTGCTGAAATTAAAGCTTTGAAGTTACAACTTGATGCTAGATTATACGCGCCTGATGTCTCAATCACTATTAATGGAGTTAAATACACTGAAGATGAGAACTAAATGTGATGTAGAGACTGTACCATTTGTATGTGAAATGTGCAATAAAGCTATGGAAGAGGAAGATCACGACTTTTGTGATATTTGTGATGACTGTAGAGATGAACACTTAACATAAAAACTATGAGTAAAACTAAATTTAACGGATTTGAGAAGTGGGTGATACAAGAATCACTAAAGCTTTACGTAGAAAAAGCAGAGGATGAAGTACAAGCACAAATAGCTGACCTTCAAACAGATAAACGACTCTTGTTCGCTCCAGGGTATTTCACTATGATTGGTGAAGAGCTTTCTGAGAAAGTAAACAACATGACACTTAAAAAAGATCAAAACAAATGAAATTAACAGAAGAAGAAATGGAAAGTGCAATAGGTATACTCACTGATGAGGTATCTGATTTCCTACACGAGCGAGTTGGTGATGTGATGCTTGATAGCTTGATCTACCCACTAGGTGATAATAACTTGCTAGAATTAGACGTAGAACAAATCGACAAAATAGTAACTAGTGTGTGTAAAAACTTTTATAGTGAAAAGATGAACGTTTCTCTGCACATATAAACTAATTACAAACTAAATACGATCACCGTTGGATAATATATATGTAACAAAAACGAAAAACATGAACAGCATAAAACTACTTAAAAATGGTGACTTATTCCTAACCTCGCACATATCTTTTGCGGGTGAGGACTTAATGATAGGAAACCACTACAGACCCTACTTAGTAAGTGATTTACCTAACAACTTCGGTTGCATAGAGTATGGAACTAGGCATTATAGTCATGAAAATGAGCTATTAAATGCTGGTGACCTAACTGAAGGGATAAATCAGTGGATAAACCACAAGGGACTAACCTACATAGCAAGAAAATAATGGATATACTATGGGATCAGGTAAAACCTGAATACAAAGAGCTACTTGAAGCTGATGCTAAAAAAGCTACTTCAGGCAGTAACAGACTAATAAAATCCTTAAAGGATAAGCATTGGTGGCCAGAATTAACAGTGCTAGAAGTTATGAACATTATCAATATCTGTGGTATTGAGACTTATAAAGTTCATTCTTATATGTGGAAATGGGGGGAGGATTTACTATGCGAAGATTAATATACGATATGTACTACGCAGATGAACTTCACGTAGACATAGCAATCAAATTACTAGACAAATTAAACGAGGAATCGGAAAAAAGAAGAAAAAAACGAAGATAATGACAGAATTAGAAAGTACTATGTATGTAAATGCATCAGCTCAGGAGGCTACAATAATCCTATTAAAAGAAGACCAAGCTAACAATCAATTCTTGATCGATAAATTAAAAAAAGAGCTTGAAGAAAGTAACAAGGTAGGGTTAACACCAAGTCAAATGGATGAAATCCATGATGAAATAGCAGAAGCTATGGAAGATTTCGACTTCTCAGATGTTGATAACTATAATTTCGAGTTTGATATTGACTGGAGTAACCACATATGTGTTAATAGTATGCAAATAGATGATCTAAGTGGTATAACATCAAAGATATGGTCAAGAGTTTGTAAGCTATTCAAGGAGATAGAGTAATGATTGTCGCTTTAAACACTCAGGGAGGAGATATTAAAGCAGATTAAGTGAGCAAACTTCAAGGTTCGGCTGATTCTGGTCTCAGGGTAGTGTAAATAGATCCAGATAAGTGTGAAAGAATAAGGCTTATTCCAGCTAGGTAATGGTTACAGGAAACCCAGTCGATCGGGGGTGTGAAACAATGAGGTTCGATTCCTCACTAGCTACTAAAATTAAGAATATGAAAGAGAAAGGTTTACCGAAATGGTTCAGAGGAGAAGAGTACACAGAAGGTGGTACTGTTCAAAACAGATTTACAGGAGAAGAGGCTGAATTATCAGCAAAAGAGCTAAGTATGTATGATTTTATTATGGGTAGTGAAGCGATGATTGAGATGATGGGCGGATTTATGGATCCTAACACTGCAAGATTCCAGAATGATATGTCAAAAGGTATCAGCTGGTTCAGACAGAGTAACCCGAGTGCTTACATGACCATTCTAGACTAGATTGGCGTTAGAAATTAGTATAATGGTAGGGATACTTCTACTATTTGCAGCAGATGTATATAAAGTAAAAATATGATAACAGGAAAACAAGTAGAAAAGTACATAACAGAGGATTTGAACTCTGATGTACGACACGATTGTGGTAATCTAGCAGCAGCTATGAATGATACGGCTCATGAATTGAAGTGTGATGTTGTAGATTTGATGCAATTACTATTAGAGAATAAACCTATTGATGATATGCATACGCATAGTTATGGGTTTCAAACAGCTAACGGTAGAGGTATAATAGATATTATAACAGATAAATACTTTGAATATGAGCACTAGAGCACAGGTTAGATTTGTTAAACGTGAAGCTGGAGTAACGTTTAATGAGCATACATCAGACATTAGAGCACAGTTCTATGTACACCACGATGGTTATCCTGAAGGATTAGGTGTTGATATAGCTAAATCGCTATTGGATAGCGTTGTTGTCGGTGGATGGGAGATAGATTATTTACACACTCGTAGATGGGATGTTGACTTTATCTACTACGTATGGCAAGATAATGACAAGGATACTTGGATCAGTATATTTGATATACAGAAAGAGACAAGTGAAAGAGTTGAAGATGCTTGTGTATTTGTAGGCACAGCAGAGAGCTTACTAAAGAGATACACAAACTAAATACGATAGCCTTTGGATAATATATCAAACGAACGAACGATGACAAAAGACGAATTGAAAGAATTAGGTGTCAACATAGCAAATTCATTGGTTGATCTAAGCTTAAATTCCAACGGAGATGAGTGGAGAGAGCTAGATAACGATGACCATATGCTAGGAGATCTAGCAAAGTTTATGACATTGAAGAATGTTTACCTCGAAAGAGAAGAATATGAGAAAATCATACCAATACAGATCAAGCTTGATGAATTAAACAAGAAGCTTGGCATGGAAGAGGAAGGGTTTGAAGAAGAAACAGAAGAAGATAACGAATAAAAAGAAATTATGGGTTTAAAATACTTAATACGTGAGCTAGAGGATATAAATCCTAGCTATATGGAGGTAGACGACTACAAAAGATGGGTCGAAAAAGACGAACAAACTGAAGACTTGGCGGAGTTAATAGTATCTATGGGTAGAGATTTTGGTTACCTGATAGAAGGGTTAAAAGAAATGGAAGACGAAGAGGAGGATACTGATGAGGTATAAACCAATGTTAGCTCATCCAATGAAGATGGATCGAATAACTGAAGAGGAGTGGGATGAAGGACTTTATGTCCAACCCAAACTTGATGGTGTTAGATGTACTATCCAAAGAGATGAGGATAATGTGATCAGAGCTTATTCTAGAACTGGTAAACCTTGGTTGAATATTGAACATATTCTAGAGGATTTAAAACCTTTCTTCAAAATACAACCTCATACAGTGTTAGATGGTGAGTTGTATAACCATGCCCTAAAGGATGATTTCGGTAAGATCATATCATTAGTCAGAAAGACTAAACCAACGCCAGAGGATCGTTTAGAATCATCGGAGATGACACAGTTCCATTGTTACGATTGTATACTAACAGACAGAATGATTAAGTTTGCTGGAAGGAATCTATTCCTTAGTAGACATCTCAATCCAGGATCTTTTCCTACTGTGAGATTACTACCTAGTTTACTAGTTTACGATGCTGCTTCTGTTGAAGCGAAACATAAAGTTCTTTTATCAGCAGGATTTGAGGGATCTATCTTACGTAAGAATGCTATCTATGAAACTAAACGCTCTTGGACTTTAATGAAGGTTAAAGATTTCCATGATACTGAAGCCTTAATAACAGGTTGGGTTGAAGGAAAAGGCAAACGAATTGGTACTATTGGCAAGTTTACTGCTGTAGATACTGACGGGAACGAATTTGGGATGCCAGTAATGGATAAATTCCAATATTTACAAGACAATTTCGAAGAAATGCAAGGATGGGTGGGTCAAACTGCTACATTTACATACTTCGAACGAACAAAAGCCAACAGTTATAGGCATCCATTATTTAAATGCATCAGAAATTATGAGTAGATTAAGAGAGATTATCAGAGAAAACGCGGCGATGCTATCAGTTATCGTAGGAGTAGTAATAGTATTAGCAGTTCCAACAGATTATGGTTGGATGGGACTTGTAGGTTGCCTGTTTATATTATACGGAGTGTTAACTAATTAAACTAAAAGCGCATGAAAAAGGATCTTAAAACTAAGATTGAGGAATTTAATAAGATTAAATATCCCAAGGATAATTCCAAAAGAATTATATTAGCAGTTCTAGAACCGGAGACTGTGACAACAGCCCCTATATATAAAGAATAACAGGCTTATGTCACAAAACTATACAATAGAGTCGCTAAAGAAGACACTTAAGGAGAGGAATAGACAGATTGGTTTACTAAAGACTAAACTTGCTAGACTGAGGAGGGAAATGGGATGATAGCTGACAGGAATTTAAGCTACCTACATCACAGAAAGATCGTCTATCGACGAGATCCTACCGATGTACCTGACTTTGAGGATCACAGATATATGTATTTTATCGAAGGCACTTACCAGTGCTATGACTTATTTAAAAGTAAAGCCAGGATTAATACTTATAAGAGTCTTAAATGGCATTTACTAGTATTATGGTACTTAAACCCTGATATGAACCCTGATGAGTTTAACGACTTATCGAATGTAATAGCCAATAAAGATTTAGGCTTCACAACATTTAGCATGTCCCAACAAGCATTAGATAGAATTGTCCATGACGTTTACATGTGTGATCTTGATAGACCACCAAATAATAAACTACGGAAAGTTATATTCAAGATGGGTAGTGGACTTGAGAAGAATGAGAAGCTTAAGATTGTAGGACAATTAATAGGTGCATCGAAAAAAGTACATGAAGATGATATTTATCAGTGTATGATAGATATTAACGATATGGAACAGAAGATTACCATCTCTAAGATGGCTAAACTACTAAAGTGTTCTAGCAGAACCGTTCATAGGAATATGCCCGAGGAATTAAAGAGAGAGAAGGAACTATTAAACAGATCAATAAGATGAGTAACAGGTACAAAGAAACCGAAGAAGAGCAGAGAGAAAGACTCAATGCAGATAAAGCTAGAGAGACTTGGGATAGTTGGATAGTAGACTTAGAGGATAAACCTCAACCAGAATCTTGTGATATAGATGACGAGGACTGTGACTCATGCGGAAGTTAATATGAGGATATTCATAGATATGGATGGTGTTATAGCTGACTTCCAAGGAGAAGTTGATAGACACTGCAAAGAGAATGGATTAACTAAACTACACAGACCAGAAATGAAGGTCGATTTCAGTAATATGAAACCAATGCCTGGTGCAGTAGCAGCAATACGCACACTAGAAGCTAATGGTCATGATTTATTCATAGCCACTACCCCACCATGGGATAGACCAGAAGCTTGGGGTCATAAGAGAGACTGGATAATGGAACATTTCCCTTCGTTAAAGAAGAAGATGTTCTTAACCCACAGAAAAGATCTGCTTGACGGTGATGTCTTAATAGATGACACCAGGTACAGAGGTCAACCTGATTTCAAAGGAACCTGGATATGGTTCGGAGTAGATAGTAAATATCCTGGTTGGCCAGAAGTTTTAAACTACATTAACCAAAAATTTGATCATGAAGAAGTATAATATACAGAACTACCTGCGGTACAAGGATGATGTTAAAATCAGTATCACCAGGATAGGTAATAGAGAGTTTGAGGATTACACTAGAGATGAATTAATAGTTACATTCCTACCATTGGTAGAGAATCTAGCTAGGAAGTTCTCAACGGCTCAACAAGCCTCAGGGGTTATGAGTATCAACGACTTGATACAAGAAGGTTCCTTTGGTTTAATTAAAGCAGTTGACAATATAACTTGGGACATTCTACTAGCCTCTGACGATAAGGAGAGGACTTTGAAATCTTTCCTAGCTAAGAGAATACGTGGAGCTATAAGGAGAGCAATAGATATGAATCGCGGAGGTATGAGAATACCAGAGCATAAGCTTAACGAGATCAGGAAGGACTTCAGTGAAGACAAAAAGATGGTCGAGCTATTCTTTAACTCAGTGTTCTTGAGTTTAGATTCTACAGCCAGTGATGGTAGTACTATTGCTCACGATGTAGAAGATAAATCTGACGGGTACAATAAAGAACTGTTAGCAGCTTATATAAAAAGCTTGATGCTGCAATACTTAAACCACAAGGAATTCCAAGTACTGAGGTTGTCTTACGGTTTAGATTGTGATAAGCATGCAGCAAAAGATATCGCTGAGATTCTAGGGATCAAAGGAGACAGCTCTTACGTACGAGTTTCACAACTTAAAAAGCAAGCAATTGACAAGCTTATAGCAGATGTCCAACACGAGCAAGTGATTGATTATCTGTAGATTAAGCCCAGAAATACATTAAAATTAGTCCGAGTATGTGTAATTATATACATACAATGTTAAACCCAAATACCAAGCAAATGAGCAAAGATTTGAACAAAACCTTGGCTGTAATCCAGACCAAGTTGAAGGCTAAAAAGTCCTCATACAATTCCTTCGGAAAGTACTATTTCCGTAAAGCAGAGGATATATTAGAAGCGGTAAAACCGTTCCTTATGGAATATTCCGTTTCAGTCACACTGAACGAACATATAACCAGTGTTGATCCAGTCCCTATGCTTTTAGTAACCGCTATCTTGTCTGATGGTGATAATCAAATAACAGCAACAGCAATGGTCGGTGTAGACCTGAATCAGAAAGGTATGCAAACCTCTCAACAATTCGGTGCAGCATCAACTTACGGAAAGAAGTATGCTTTAGGTAATCTATTCTTAATAGATGATACGGAAGATGCCGATGCAACCAGTAAAGGTGGTAATTCCAATGCGATAGTTAAGAAAGCTATAACTAAGGATCAAATGGTTAAAGCAGCAGCGTTCATTGCTGGTGGAGGATCAGTTGATGATATTAAAGGTAAGTATATACTAACTGCAGCACAGGAAAAAACCCTAGCAAATGGATAAGAAAATCTACGACAAGTTAAAGCTCGATGAGCATTATTACGGTGAATTTGGTCAGCAGTATCTGAGTAATTCTAATATTAAGACTATACTCAATGATCCTGCCAACTTGAATGTAGATAAAGGTGGTACGAACCCGGCGTTTTTGGTCGGGGGATACTTCCACACTTCTATACTAGAACCAGAGAAGTTAAAGAACTTTAAGAAGGTTGATGCTTCTACTAGGAATACTAATAAGTACAAGGAAGAAGCTAAAGATGAGCCAATGCTACTGAAGCATGAGGCTGATAACGCTGATAAGATGGTTGAAGCTCTCATGGCAAACGATATATGTAGGGATTTAATAAAACCTCTACTAGGTAACGTAGATTATGAGGAGCCAGCTATAACAGAGCTATTCGGTAATCAATGGAAAGGTAAGGCTGATATTATTAACCACGATGAAAAGCTGGTTATTGATCTTAAAACTACCGGTGAGATTGATAAGTTCAGATGGTCAGCTTCTAAGTACAATTATGACTCTCAGGCTTACATTTATAGTAAGTTGTTTGGTTATGATATGCTATTTATAGTGATAGATAAGAAGAGTCATAAGATTGGTATATTTGAATGCTCTCCAGAGTTCTACAAACGTGGAGCTCAGAAGGTCAAACAAGCTAGTGAAGCTTATGATCTGTATTTCAAGTCTGAAAACTTTGACTTCAAGCAAATTCATACAACGGAAATGCTCTAATACAAACTAAATACGATTGCTATTGGATAATATATACGATAACAACAACAAACGACAATGATTAAATTTTTTAATAACCTGCTAAACCCCAAAACCATGGCGAATGCAAAAATGAAGACCTGCGGAATCTCAGGCAACAGCTTTAAAGCTGATCAAACAAACTTCTACAGAAGTTCAACATCTCATGACGGATTACACCCTTACAGTATCCAATTTGATAACCTGCGACGAACGTCAGGTGTTGGAGCAAAAGACTTGAGAACAGTAGTACAATTAGTGAAAAACTTAAACTAAAACAGAATGGCTAGTATCATTAAAACAAGCATTAACTTGCAAAACATCCCTAAAGATAAAATCTTCAACGGGAAGAAAGGTCAGTATTTACCGATCACGATTACTATCAACGATGAGGTTGATCAGTTCGGTAACCAAGGTCCAGTAGTAGTTGAACAGTCTAAAGAGGAGCGTGATGCTAAAGCACCGAAAGTGTATTTAGGTAATGTGAAAGTGGTCTGGACTAACGGTGATAATGTTGGAGCAGCCCCACGAGATGGTGAGCAAGGACAACCAGCACCAGCAGCTGCAGCTAAAGGACCTGAAGTGGATTTACCCTTCTAGTCTATGCAGATAGAAAGCACAGAGATCAACGGATTTTTGATTGACGAATTCAATCAACATGGCCTTGAAGCGGGTAAGACACAGGGAGTTTGTCCTTTGTGCTCCGACGATAGGAAACCCAAGAATAAGAAAGCCCAATGTGCTTCTTATGACTGGGAACGTGGTCTCGGTACTTGTCATAACTGTGATGACAGTTTTCAACTTCATACGTATCAACGTAAAGGAGCTAGTGAAAGGGTTTATATCAAACCCTCTAAGGTAGCACCGAACGGAGTACAGACTAAGGTTCAAGACTGGTTCGCTACACGGGGCATATCAAATAAAACTCTATTGGATCTTCACGTAAGTGAGGGTTCAGAGTTTATGCCTCAAACTGGCAAGGCTGAGAATGCTATTCATTTCAACTACTTCATGGGTGATCAACTGATCAACGTTAAGTATAGAGATGGTAGAAAGAATTTCAAGCTCTACAAAGGCGCTGAAAAGGTATTTTACAATATAAACAGTATTGTTGGGTATGACTGGTGTGTTATAGTAGAGGGTGAAATGGACGTACTAGCTTTACACGAGGCTGGAATTAAGAATGCAATATCAGTACCGAATGGTGCTACATTGAATTCTAACAACTTAGATTATCTTGATAGTTGTATCGATTATTTCGACGACAAAGTGAAGATAGTCCTAGCTGTGGATGCAGATGAAGCTGGACAAGCTCTAAAACATGAGTTTGTGAGACGTTTAGGTGCTGAAGTATGTTATCTAGTAGATTTCAATGGAAGTAAAGATGCTAATGAGTTTCTTATTGAACACGGAGCTAAGGCTCTTAGGGAGGTAGTTAATGTATCAACCCAAATAC
>Ga0308001_10001431_pt1 | contig 10743 bp, 10 predicted proteins | sample Neamet5_FD_203167 | JGI IMG/M metagenome (GOLD analysis project Ga0308001, IMG submission 203167) | Marine microbial communities from water near the shore, Antarctic Ocean - #5 | ecosystem: Environmental > Aquatic > Marine > Unclassified | place: Southern Ocean | collected 2014-06-04
CCGTACTTATCAGGCTCATCTTCAGCATCGTCGGTGGACAGATCGAGACTCACTTCAGGAAGGGGAGCACGACCATGAGAAATTTTATTCTTGCCGGTTTAGTATTTGTTGTTGTAGTTCTCGCAAGTAATTCTCTTTTTGTTATTAAAGAGACCGAAAAAGCAGTGATGTTGCAGTTTGGAGAATTGGTTAGCGAAAGCATTGCGCCAGGCCTGCATTTGAAACTTCCTTGGGTTCAAACCGTTCGAATTTTTGACGCGAGAATCCAGACAGAAGATTCGAACCCAGAGCGCTTTCTAACTCTCGAGCAAAAAGCATTGGAAGTCGATTCCTATGCAAAATGGCGCATTGTTGACGAAGGTCAATTTTATGTTTCCACTCGGGGTAGTGCCATTACTGCTGGTAACCTGCTTGCGTCACGGATTAATGACGGGCTTCGCGACCAAATCGGTGCGAGAAACCTTCAAGAGGTCGTGGCAGGTGAGCGAGATCAGCTTATGTTAGATCTAACTACAGATTTAAATATAACCACAGCGGCTGACATAGGGATTGAGGTCATCGATGTTCGCGTAAAGCGTATCGATCTTCCTGACGACGTTCGGTCTTCTGTTTATGAACGGATGATCACAGAGCGAAATCGTGAAGCGCAAGAGATTCGCTCTCGCGGTGATGAGTTGGCTATCGGCATTATCGCTGACGCAGATCGTCAGGCGACTATTTTTGAAGCGGAAGCTTACCGCGACGCTGAAAAAGCGAGAGGCGAGGGTGATGCGCGGGCTACTTCAGTTTATGCTGAGGCCTACAGCAAAGACCCAGAGTTTTTTGCTTTCACTCGCAGTATGAGTTCATACCGCGAAACATTTAGCTCAAAAGCTGATGTATTCTTGTTGGACCCGGACAGCGACTATTTTAAATATTTAAAAAATGGCACTACCGCGCCATAAAACAGTAAAATGAACGCTGGGAAAATCGGAAATAATGTTCAGAGACTGCTAGTTAAATCCCTGACTCAGCTTCCGATACAACAACCTGGGCTTTGGTAACTCGAAGCTCGGGTTTATTTTTTTAGCTGACAGGGCTTTTTGAAGTTCGAGCGATAAACCTACAAGGCTTCCAAATGTGGGATGAGCTAGCTGTAGCATTTTGTTTGATGCTGGTTATTGAAGGAATTATTCCGTTTCTTGATCCTAAGAGATGGAGAAGAATGCTATTGATGCTAGATAAAGTAGATGATTCGACGATGCGAATGTTTGGCTTAGGGTCGATGTTACTTGGCACAACTTTGTTATTACTGATCAACTGAGCTTTAATTAAAAATAATAAATAGGACGGACGCGGGAAAGTATGAATTCTGCAAAAAGATGGTTGCTGCCTGATGGGGTGGAAGAGATTCTACCGGAAGAGGCGCATAAGCTTGAAACCCTGCGACGTGGCTTGCTGGACCTTTATGAGTCTTGGGGCTATGAGCTTGTAATACCTCCAATGATTGAATTTTTGGAATCTCTCTTGGTTGGCTCATCCCATGACCAAGATATTCACACCTTTAAAATCACAGATCAGCTTAGCGGCAGAATGATGGGTATTAGGGCAGATATTACTCCCCAAGTAGCCCGTATTGATGCTCATAGTATGAATCGACAAGGCCCAGTGCGGCTTTGCTATGCCGATAGTGTCTTACACACAAAACCTCGCGGTATCATGACATCAAGGGTTCCTATAAGAGTGGGAGCAGAGTTGTTCGGTCATGCTGGTGTGGACTGCGATATCGAGCTTATCGGTCTGATGCGCGATACGCTGCAGGTGGCAGGCATTGATGAAATTTATATTGTCCTCGGCCATGTTGGAATATTTAGAACTCTTGTCCAAGAGGCCAAGCTTGGTTTTAAAATTGAGCGAGAGCTTTTTCAAGCAGTCCAGCGCAAAGCCTATGATGAAATTGACCAAATTCTATTTACCAATGTTGAAGATAAAAAAATGTGCGATATGCTGCGCCGGCTAACATGGCTCAGCGGAGATGAGTCTGTTCTTTCTGAGGCAAGAGAGTTGTTTGAGTCGGCGCCAGAAAGCGTTAAGCAGGAATTAGAGGAGCTTGTTGCTATATCCACAGGGGTTAAGCAGCGTAATCCAGGAGTTCAACTCAACTATGATCTCTGCGAGCTGCGCGGCTACGAGTATCATACAGGCATCGTTTTTGCCGCCTATACGCCTGGTTATGGAAGAGCTTTAGCTAAAGGTGGGCGCTATGACGATATCGGCGAAGCCTTTGGTCGAGCAAGACCGGCATCCGGCTTCGATACAGATTTGAAGGTGCTAGCAAAACTAACTACTACTGACATTCGGCGTAACCCTGGCATACTCGCGCCTAACAGCTCTGATGATGCGCTATTGAAAAAAATTACCGAACTGCGTGCTTCCGGTGAGATCGTAGTTGTGGATCTCGGTGCGCCAACACCCAGTAAAGATCACCACGAACTGGGCTGCGACAGGATACTCATCTTGAAAGATGAGCAGTGGTATGTGCAGGCATTGAAATCATAATTTCAATTCAAACTATTAATTCAACCCACTAACCTTTGAGAAAAAGAAATGGCTAAATCCGTTGTCGTGCTCGGAACCCAATGGGGTGATGAAGGTAAAGGCAAAATCGTTGATCTACTTACCGACCAAGTGTCGGTGGTCGCGAGATTCCAAGGCGGCCATAACGCAGGCCATACTCTAGTCATCGATGGCGAGAAAACGGTATTGCATTTGCTACCATCTGGCATTTTACGCGAGCATGTAAGCTGCATTATCGGCAATGGCGTTGTGATTAGCATGGAAGCCTTGCTGAAAGAGATTGGTGACCTTGAACAGCGCAGTATTCCTGTGCGCGAACGACTAAGAATTAGTGGAGCATGCCCGTTAATCTTGCCGTCTCACATTGCGTTAGATCAGGCGCGAGAAAAGTCTAAAGGAATAAATAAGATCGGAACTACGGGCAGAGGCATTGGCCCAGCGTACGAGGATAAAGTTGCTAGACGCGGAATTCGTTTGGCAGAAACTTTGAATGAATCAAGGTTTGGTACTCGCTTAGAAGAACTCCTTGAGTATCACAACTTTCTTCTAGAAAAATATTACAAAGTGAGCAAAGTTGATTTCAACGAAGTGTTTGATACATCAATGGTACTTGCGAAGCAGGTAGAGCCAATGATCGCTGATACTATCGATTTGCTTCACACTCATCGTAAGGTAGGCGACAGTATTCTGTTTGAAGGAGCCCAAGGCTCGCTTTTGGATATCGACCACGGCACTTATCCATTCGTTACGTCATCTAATACCACCGCTGGAGGAACAGCAACAGGCAGCGGTTATGGGCCGCTCTATCTCGATTACGTTTTGGGTATCACCAAGGCATATACAACACGAGTCGGATCAGGTCCTTTCCCAACTGAATTATTTGACGATGTTGGCAAGCATTTAGCGACAGTTGGCCAAGAAAAAGGCGCTACGACTGGCAGAGATAGACGCTGTGGTTGGTTTGATGCAAGTGCAGTCAAGATGGCTGTTCGTATCAACAGTGTTTCTGGTATTTGTCTAACCAAACTCGATGTATTGGATGGTTTAGAGAAAATAAAGGTTTGTATCGGTTACAAAGGCGTCGGCGAAAACACATCGGGTAGCTTGATGGATGTAAACATTTTTGAAGACTTAGAACCTATTTATGTTGAGCTGCCAGGTTGGCAGGATTCAACATTTGGTGCTAAGAACTTAAACGATCTGCCAGAAAATGCGCAGGCATATATTAGGTATCTGGAAGAAGTGGTAGAGGTACCAGTTGACATAATTTCGACAGGACCTGACCGTGAAGAAACTATTATTTTAAACCACCCGTTTAACGACTAGTCATCTTTCGCCATTGGGCCATAAGCAAGCCGCGCCCCTGGCCCCGCTAGCATCACCAAATGTAGGTGGTGTTATGCGGGTCTGTAAGTCTTCAGTAAACACGTAGTCGGCCATGTCCTTTGGCACAGAGTCGTAAAGACTTTTGATATTAGAAAGACCTCCTCCCAGCACAATTACCTCAGGGTCGATAACATTGACTATGCTAGCTAGGCACCTGGCCAATTGCTTGCTGTATATTTCTAAAGATTCTGATGCCGCCAGGTCTTTAGCAATTGCGAAATCGGCTATTCTGTCGGCTTCAACTTGCAATCCAGTTTTTTCAAAGTGAGTTTGTTTCAGGCCTCTGCCCGACAGGACCGTTTCAATGCAGTTACGTCTGCCGCAATAACAAAGTCTATCCTCGCCAATTAATTCTCTGGCCGCGCTTGGTAGGGAGTTATGTCCCCATTCGCCGGCTATGCTGTTGGGTCCGGTTAGAAGTTGACTGTTGATAACAAACCCACCACCGGTGCCGGTGCCAATAATCACACCGAACATTGATTTGGAATCTTTGGCGGCTCCATAATGAGCTTCAGATAGAGCAAAACAATTAGCATCATTTTCTAATCTGATGGCATAGCCAAGATTGCTTTCTATATCTATTTTTAGGGCTTTGCCATTAAGGCAAATTGAATTGCAGTTTTTCATTAATCCGGAGTGAAGAGCTAGAGCGCCAGGTGATCCGATACCAACATTAAGAAGGTCGGGTGACTGTGCTTGCAGCTGAGTGATTACATTGCACAGCGCCTTCAACGTGTCATTGTAGCTTTCACCTGGGGTAGCAACACGGATTTTTTCTACAATTTCACCTTGATCCGTGAGTACTATTCCCTCAATCTTTGTACCGCCTAAATCAACTCCAATTCTCATCTTACGTCCTAGTAACCCCTAATTATGTCAATGTGTCAGTGTCACTTGCGCGTCTGAGCTATTTGGTCTTGCATAGTACACTAAACCCTCTAGAATCATCTGTCCGTTTGAAAAGATCAATTGCCAGACCCATGTTAAGTACAGAAAAAAAGACGACAACGTGACCAGAGCTAGAAACCAACAAATTTCGCTAGACGATACTTCTTATTATCACTGTATTTCTCGGTGTGTCCGAAGAGCGTATCTTTGTGGTGATGATCCTGTCTCGGGGCGCAACTTTGATCACCGCAAGCAATGGTTAGTTACCCGAATAAAACAATTATCTGCCAAATTTTCTGTTGATGTTTGCGCTTACGCGGTAATGAGTAATCACTATCATTTAGTCTTACATGTGGATCAGTCAGCTGCGCAGTCTTGGACAGCCGAAGAAGTTATCAGTCGCTGGACTGGGCTGTTTCCAAGAAACGCAGCTCTGGTCGAAACATTAATAAAGAATAGATCATCTAGAGCTGCCGAGAAACAATTACTGCTTCGAGTCGAGCTTTGGCGTCAGCGGCTTACAGACATTAGCTGGTTCATGCGCTGCATAAACGAAACCGTTGCTCGCAATGCTAATCGAGAAGATGAATGCAGTGGCCGATTTTGGGAGGGCCGATTTAAAAGCCAAGCTTTGTTAGATGAGAAAGCTTTAGTTACCTGTATGGCCTATGTCGATCTCAACCCAGTTCGTGCGGGGGTGACACGCACACTAGAGACTAGTGATTTCACATCAGTTCAAGAGCGCCTAATTGAGCAGGCAAAAAAAGTACGAAAACGCAGTTACGGCCAACACCGTCTTTTAGCAAATGAGTCAAGCAAGCATTTGGTGGGTCATCAGCCTGGGGCAAGGCAAGCGAAGCTAATGGATTTGGCGGGGCTTAGAAAACCCTTTGATAATGTGATTCCGATTTCTTCAAAGAGCTATTTGAAACTTCTCGAGGTCACAGCGCAAGCGCTTCTATTAGGATATGCCAATCAAATAAAAGCCAAGCGTTTATTAGATGGTCACCGTAAGACCTTGATGGAATTCGAAGTGTCTTCGGATACATGGTTAACAAGTGTCAGAGATTTTCATAAACATTATGCTATCGCCGCTGGTTCTCCTGAGTCGTTGCTGCAATACCATGAAACCAGAATCAAAATTGGTGTGGATTTTAAGCATCCGCATAAATGGGTTCGCGGTATCACTTCTTCGAAATTGTTCTACGGGGCTTAGCGCCTCAAGTTCACCAGAGATATTTCGACCTTCATTATCTGGTATGGACGATCAGTTAAGTTCTCGTGGTTAAGTAGAAAAATACCTCCCTCAATCTCCTAACATTCGATTCGAAACACAAATTATTCCATCCTTTTTGCTAATCCCTGACCTTAGAAGCTAAGTCCCCATTTTCCATTTGAGATTTCTGTTAGTCATAAAGTCAACTGGATGTCCTTTAAAATTCTTCAAAATTAAATTGGATGTCCTCTTAAATTTTAATGCAGCTTTTTAGGTGAGTAATCTAAGTGTCAGAAATATAGAAAGTAATTTGCGATTTCGGCGTCAAGTTTTTAGAAGTCGGGCCGGTGCCACATTAAGTGCTGGGGCCATTTTCACAAGATATTGATTGACTTGGATTGGGCTGCACTATATGTTGCGCAAGGTAAGACGATTTCTTGCTAAAGCATTCTCGAAAAAGCCGTAGTCAAAGCGCGCCGTGCAGCATTGTGGACATTTGAGTAAGTCATTTCGTCGGAGAACGATTGATGAGTAAGTTTGGACATATAGTTGCAGAAAACGCAGCCTCGGGAGCACTTTCAGACCCAAGCGTTGATCCGCAAAATTTATCTTTAAAAAAGCAAGCCGAAGCTGAAATACGAACCAAGCTTGATGACTTCGCTAAAGAGCTATTACAAGTGAGAAAGAACAGAGAAAAGCACTAGGTTTTCTTTTAGGCTTTCTCTATACGCCCGTGTCTCTTGGTCGGAATAGATAAGATCATTCGCCGATTACTTTCGTCTCAGTTTCACACCACTCCCTGCCCTTGTTTTCGTCCAGCCGCTCCGTATCCGTCAACAACATCAGCCCGTTGCGACATATTGTCACCGCCACCCTTTGACGAATGAAATTGATTTCATTACCGGCTATCATCTACTCAATTAGATTTAAGCAATTTTTTGACCCAATTCAGTTTAAGATGGATATGCATAGGGTTTTGATAATTTGAGGGAACGCATAATGTTAGATTTAATAAAAGGATCCATAGTGAAACCTGCGGGTTTTGCAGCATTGATTTTGTCGACCACTGTTAGCTGCGGTTCAACCTCTTCTAGTTACTCACCCTTTCTGTACGCCGAACCTGCAGCCGGCGCCGAGCTCGTAAGGGTTCCTAGAACTCTGCGGCTATTTTATGCGGCATTACCGGACGTATCTAAAAGTAATTTGACCTTAATGGGTCCGAGTGGAGAGCATAAGCTTCGAGGAATGCACTCTATGGGCGCCGATGATTTGATGATTGAAATATTGGATCCAGTGACCACTGGTGAATACACGGTTCAGTGGACTGCTGTAGTCGGTGATGATCCGACCGCTTACCAGGGCATGTATACTTTTTCTGTTTCTGCTCCCTAAGTTTTTTCGCTACCGGTCTTAAATTTCTTGGTCAGTCTATAGCAAACAGAAGCTGCATAGGCAGAGTTTTCCACTAGCGGTAAGCTCTAGGTCAGTTTTACTCGGCTATTCCCGTGCTGTTTCCCACACTGCGCGCTAACAATATTGGTGATCGGTTTGCCAATATTAGCAAGACGCCTTTTGGGGCGAGCTAACTACGTAATGCTGCTCGAAGAAGGCGGCGCAAAAAGTCAACCGGGTAAAAGGGCAGCTGCGTGTCGCCTGCCACGGAGCAGAGGGTAGTGATAACAATTTGTTAGGAGCCCCGAAGCTATCAGGCAGTATTTGGCTATATGGCGTTGATGCTAATTCTATACAAACAAGCCTGCGTTAGGGCGGTTTTGGCAACATGCTAGCGTTCGACGAAGGTCTTGACGACACTCATATCAAACTGTTGTTTGCCCTTTTAGCGAGGCAGTAAGCCAAAAAAGCCAGCTAAGTTAAATAACACAAGCAAGGCAAGTTCTTTTCAGGCCGACTAACTCAATTGGGCTTTAAGCTCTTGGGCTAGCTCGTAACCTGAAAGATAGGCATCCTCAACTCGGTTGCCTCTGCACCAATCCCCGATCGCCGCAATTTGGCCATGACTATCTAAACAGTAGTCTCGGCCAAGTGCTTGTTCACATTTCGCATAGCGCCATCGGTGCAAGTCGTGATGGACAGTCTCATTCGCAATTTCCGGCAATAACTCCTTCAGTGCGTTATGCATCATCGACTTAACCCATTCGAGGTCTGCATCAATGTGGTCGCTGGCCCAATCATTGCGGCTGTGAATTAACAGTGATGAACTCTCATGGTTTGATAGCCAAGCCAGCACTGGATGAGTTATCACGGCAGCTTGAAAGTTCAGAGAAACTGGCTTTTCAAACCCCAGCATCATTGCGAAACAGCCACTGAACTTCCCTTCTCCAATTTGATTTTTTTCAATCAAAGTGTCCGGAAGTAGGTCCACAGCTTGGGGCGCAGGCACGGCACTTACCACCCAATCATAAGGGCCGATTGATTGTTCATTCTCATCGATTAAAAACCAGCCACTGGCCTTCATTTCAAGTCGCCTGATTTGAGTCCTATGAACAACGTTAAGGTTGGTTGCTATGTGCTTCACTAACGAGTTCATCCCGTTCGCGCCACAGTAGTGAGGTTCAAACCACTCGCGCTTAAACGGTTTTTCACCGATCTCTAGATTCACAATTTTTGGTGCCCACTCCACAATTGCCTTAGCATCTAATGCATCATTTATTGCTGATCGGAAAGGCTCTGATCTGGCAGTAAAAAACTGAGCACCATGATCGAAACTAAACGGTCCTGCTTTTCTGAACGACATGCGTCCACCGCTACCTCGTGATTTCTCGAATAGAGTAATGTCGGCAACATCGGCCAGATTTTTCGCTAGGCTCACGCCAGAAAGTCCTGCACCGATCACGGCAATTTTTGGTTGATTAGTCATGGTGTTGGTTTACTCGGATTTTCAACAATGAGAAATTTTACGACGAAAAACTACAGACGCTTAACAAGATCCTGCAAGAGTATACGCGAAAGCACTAGCCATAGATTAGGGCCAGCACTGACTATTTGGTGGCACAACCGCTGGCCTAAGCTAACTCTAAAGACAGCTCAGTAAGTGGCCGAACATTCTCAGGGATAGCTACTTCGGGTAGCCTAAAAGCCCGAAATTTTAGGTTCGGTCGGCTAATGCCATAGACAATAGGGGCGTTGACTGATCTAGCAAAAGCGAACGCCTCAGCTTCAATTTCAATATTTATGGTGGCGATGTGGGTGAGTTTAGGGCCAAGAGCGAGGGCTGCAAGCACATATATTTCCTGGCGGTCATGGTAATTAAGCAAGCAGCCAGCCAGACTCTTACAAGGCTTGAAGAATCCATTTTTCTTCAAGCTCAAGCCTACGAACTATTTTTCACGCTCGGGCCGATGGTCTCGCGGGCTTTATCCTCGGCATTCTCGTTCAAATCTCAAAATCGAAGCGATAGGCAGCTAAGGCCGCCGTCGAGTTTTTGAAATTCGGACATGTTCAGCGCTAAAGTTTCATGCCCTGCCAGTTCGATTGCAGCCTGTGATGTCGGAAAGCCCGCAGCCACAATGACTTTGCTATTGACCCAGATAGCATTGGCGGCATAACTTTCCTCATCGGGTATTGATATTTGATCGAAGGATTTAAACTGCGCTTCTTGCAGGAACCCGCTAGCGATGATCAGGCTATTGTTCTCTAGATAGCTGAGGCCGGTTTTCAAATGTAAAATGCTGCCCATTGCCACGGTAGAGCCGGAAAGGCCGTGAGCTTCCAGAATGGCAATAAGTTGCTTTGCACCCTCAGGGTTGGTTCTCGCAGAAAGCCCAATATAGTAATGATTAGCGACCATCATCACGTCGCCTGCATCTAAGGTACCGGGGGCCTTGATTTCTTCAAGTTCAGAATAATGCTCAGCAAGTGCGTCACGAATCGAATCTACTTCACCTTTTCGGGAAAGCGCGCCGGGGTTGGTAAGAATGGCACATTCGGGGGTGATCAATGCAGTATCTTCAACAAAAGTACTATCCGGATAGTCCTCTTCTTTATCTAGCACCGTGACCGACACCCCGCAGCTCTCTAAAGTCGCGATATAGCGCTCGTGCTGAACTATCGCCAAATCGTAGTTGGGACTACCAAGTGTGGAGGTGGTAATGCCTGAGACCATGTTTTTGCATGGTGTTCGGACTATCGCATTTGAGAACATGTTAAATTCCTGGGTCGCATAGCGGGGAGGCTAGCTTGAGAGCGAGTGATTGGACTTGTTTGCTGTGGCATTATACGTGACAGAATTCTAAGGAAGCTATCTTGAATAGAGCAGAAGGTAAAACACTACTGAAGTTCCTCCTACCTTCGATGGTGGGGATAGGGTTATTTCTGGTCCCGATTACAATCGACGGCAAGCAAACTATCGCGATTGGATTATTATCAGACCTCCTTAGGCAGTGGTCTGCGGAGTGGCTTCCCTACCTGTTGGCCATTATTTTTTCGGTCTCTGGCATCGTATCCAGCTATGCCACTTTATTTCGTCCTTCTTGGATTATGGGCCGCCCGCTCCTAAAGCATTTGTTTTTTACAAGTTTTGTATGGCTGAGCCTGCGCGTGACCGGCGCTATTATGTGTTCGCTGACGGTGTTCGGCGTTGGCCCGGAATGGATTATTGGTGAATCTACCGGTGCCGTGGCCTATATAGAGATGGCCAGCATTATTTTCTGCATCATGTTGGTTGCCAATTTCTTGCT
>Ga0308001_10001439_pt1 | contig 10722 bp, 2 predicted proteins | sample Neamet5_FD_203167 | JGI IMG/M metagenome (GOLD analysis project Ga0308001, IMG submission 203167) | Marine microbial communities from water near the shore, Antarctic Ocean - #5 | ecosystem: Environmental > Aquatic > Marine > Unclassified | place: Southern Ocean | collected 2014-06-04
CATCACAAAATACCCATCCTAATGGGGAAGTTGTACCACCATAAGCCATCATTGCTCCAATTGGGTTTAACGGTATAGATTTTATAAAATTAGCTTTTGTAATTCTAAAAACACCAGTTGTCCCTGTAGGTCTGTTTATAATTAATTCATCGGAGTTTGCAGCATCATATGTAACCGTCTTACTAGAAATAAATGTGTTTGCAATAGACATATTAAATGTCTTTGTACTGCCGCCGGTTTGCCCATCAAATTCAAAGCTTGCTGCTTCAACATCACCACCTACTGCAAACGTTGTAGCACTTGCTAATTTATCTGCTGACCCAGCTCTTCCACTTACTGTACCACTAACATTGCCTTGCATATTTCCAAAGAATGTATTAGCATAAATGTTATCATATTTGTTAATTAGCGTACCAATATTTCTTGATGATCCTACATCTGGAGAAATATTACCTGTTTGTAATATACCACCAATATCAACATTACCACCAATATATGCATTTAGTGCAACACCTACGCCGCCTGATGTAATAATTGCTCCTGTGCTAATGCTTGTAGAATTAGTTGTGCTAGTAACTTGTAAATACCCTGATCCTGCAACACCTGATTTAGGTGTAACTTTTACATTGCCAGCTACATCAAGATCTTGTTCTGGAGCACTATTATTAATTCCTACTTTGCCACTTGCATCAATACGCATTACTGTAGGAGTTGATGTTCCGCTTCTAAGCCTAAAATCAATGTTAGAACCACTAGTATTATGTTGTATAACACCTTGCTCTCCATCAACTCCTATACTTAATTGTCCGCCTGTACCAATAACAACACCACCATTATTTTTAATTTTTAAATCAAAGTTTGATGTTGATGTTTGGTCAGTTCTAACAAAGTTTGCTGCAGGAACTGTAGTTGTTCCAACAACTAGTGCATCTGCTTTTTCTGCTGTTCCGTAATATTTTAGTAATTCAGTACCAAAAAGTGCAGTTGAACTAACATTCATTCCTGCTTTGATACCAGTTGTAAATCCTGTGATAGCAGTCTTAGGTATAAATGCCCGGTCACTAATAATAAATGCCGTTTTATCTTGTACTTTGATCGAAAGTACTTTATATGTTAAGTTGTCTGTACCAACCAATGCATCTGATTTTGTACCTGTAAGTAATCCATCAGTAAACTCTGGACCAACTAATACCCATGTAGAACCTGTAAACAAATATAACTGCTGACTACCTGTGTTTACCCATAAATCTCCGGCGCTACTATTTGCAACTGCTGGCTCAGACGTTGCTTTTTTAAGTCCTGCTGCAGCTTGCCAAAATGTTCCATCATAAATTTTAAGTTGATCAACACCTGTTGTTGTATCGTACCATAATTGCCCTTCAACTGGGCGTAAAGGTTCAGTACTATTAGCAAAATTTTCTAATAAGTGTAAGAAATTTTCACTAATTGCTTGGCCATACGCCGTTGTAAATCTACCAGGTAGACTTAGTGTAGTCTCTGTGTTAATAGTATTATCTTCAACGGTAATATTACCTTTGTTTACAGAGTCTGTATAACTAATTGCATATGCCATGTATTATCCCCTTAACCCGCTAAACTCTGTACACGAACAGTATAATCAATTTGTATTAATCTGTTCAATGATTTTTGTACAGGATGAAAAATTACGTGTGTAATAAGGCGCCCTGTGCCACTCGCACTATAACTTCTTAATCCTAGTTCATCGAAAACATAAGAATTATCAGGATCAGTTGCATTATCAAATGCTTCTTGCCCGCTTGGTTCACCGTAATCTAATAAACATGAAACTAGTATATCAGTATAGTTTGTTCCACTTACATGGCGTGTTTCTGTTTTATTTCTAGCAGCATCTGTATTGTTAACACTTCTTTCATCAACTACTTTAGTATATGTTTGGTTATACAAACTAGCGTTGGTTCCTGTACTATTAGGTGTAAGATATGTAATAATACCAGTTGGATCAACTGATGTGCCGCCGTTGCCGAAACTCATTTCATATATAAATCCAGCACCTGCATTGCTTAAACTTTCTGCTAATGCAATACTCATATTCTCATAATGAATTGCGTTACGTTTTTCAACGTATACTTCTTTTGACTTAGGATCAAAGATTTTTATATGTCCTTGAACTAGTACTCCATTTTTATCTTGCATATTATCGTTCATGTTAATTCCTATACTGTATTTATTCTGGTAGCGCCGAAGTGCCTGCTCTTAAGAATCGAGCAATTGAATTTTCAGCATCTCCTAACATTTCTCCCGTACTTGTCCATGTTTGGCCTGTTTTTTTAATAACTGTTACTTTAGTGTTAAGTAACGGTGTCTCACTTAATGTAATACTGTTGTTTCCAGAGTTAAATTCAAACTCTTTTGGTAATGTTATATCGCCTTCTGGACTATCCAGTGCAATTATTGGATTAAATGACTGTAATGTTGTCTTTCTAAGACGCTTACCTGCGGAAAATACTTCAATTTCGTTGTATGTTCCAACATCAAACCCTAATATAAATGTACTATTATCCCCGGTTGCAATAAAACTTTGTGATTGAGTCATATCTTTATATGGTACAGTTTTACTTATGTTCTGATCAAACACATTTTGTCCTACTGGATAAGAAGACTTTACTCCTGTTCCTAGTGTTCCTCTGCGTAACTGCTTTAATGTATTACCATCTTTAACAAAATACTCAATACGTTCTCCAGCAATAAAAATAACTCCTGGAAGATTTTGTCCCTTACTAGGAACTGATAAACTAGAACCGTCAACTACTTCAATACGTAAATCGTCACTGTCTAATCTTTCACGTAATGCAGTAACTTCTTTATCTAAACGTTTAAAGTGTGTTCTATTCAACATATCTTTAAACTGTCTAAACGCAAACTTTGCTGTACTTATCTTTTCTGAAAAGTGTATAATATCAATAACATCATTAGCTGCCGGAGTTCTTACTAATTGTACTTTCATTTGATCATTAGTTATTGAATAATCAACGCTAGGAGTTAATAATTCACCATTAACACTTACCCAAACATACTGTGCATCTATTGCTTTTTTCCTTAACGGTATTTCGCCAACTGTTAGCCTGTTATATGTTACTGTTTGTACATCTTCAGCTATTAATACAGCCCTACTGACTACATCATAGTTAATTCTTTCTATTCCAAGTAAATTGTGATTTGAAAATTGGAATACTTCTACAGTTTGTCCTGCTGTAGGAGTAGTATCAATTGAAACAATTTTACCATTAATTCTATATTCGCCGTCTGTAATTGCAAATATTTCAACTACAGATCCTGGCTCTCCAACATTATCACCTAATACTATTTGACTATTAGCAATATCAAATCTCCATTCATTTGGAGTAAACTTTTCTACTCCATCTACAAAGACTTTAATGTCGCCAGCGGCATTTGCTCCAATTGGTTCTTGGAATGTTTCAATTTTATATTGCCTAGTGTCGTCTGCATCAATTACATGTTGGATATTATATCCAGGATTTAAAATTTTATTGTCAATCTTTACAATAATATTATGCTCATTGGGCAATGAATAAAATGGAGTACTAGATAAAGTAAACTGTGATGAAGATCCAGTTGCTGTAAACGTATCTTTACTAACTTGACTATAGTTGACTTTTGTTTTATCGCTGAATACCGTATAATGTATTACTTCACCACTACTTACTCTTGGTGTAGTAAATCTAATACCAACTTTAGCTATAGGAGCACCACTATCTTCACTGTTAAATATTTGTACGTCAGTAGCTACACCGTTAACACTTACAAAAACACTAACGTCTTTCTGCCAATCAACAGTAGTTAAATAATCTGCTTGTCCTGCTACTGAAACACCTTGGCCAAAGTCTAATACTTTTTGTGTTCCTTGCGCCATTGCTATAATGTTAAGTTCATCACCTTCAGAACTTGCATTAAGTGTTACAGAATTACTTGCCCAATTTATTGTATATTGTGTTGGGTTTAAAATAATATTATTTACTTTAACAATTACCGCTGCCGAAGTACGTGGAATAACATCTAAACTATAAGTTAGCGTATTACCCATAATATAACTTTGACTATGTATAAGTCCTTGGCCTGCACTATCTCTAGTAAACACTTTAAGATCTAATGTATCATTAACTTGTCCTGGAACTAATTCTTCAGGGCCTCCGCTAGTAGTTGGTGTTACAAATCCGTCACCGTCAACAATAATATCTTCTGACTTTATGCCAGTTGCTGTACTATATGCTAAGTCGCCTCCAGTTAATGCTGTATCGTAACTTTCAGCATCTGGTAATACACTACCATCACTAGTTGTTTTTCTAATAACTAATACATCACTTGGTAATACTCTTATTCCCATTGTCTCTAGATCAAGTACTTGTGTTACGCCGTCGCCAATAATAGAAGTTGTAATTGCAGTAGGGTTATCATTTAATGTACTTGCATCATAGTTTGGATCATCTATACGTACTCCGTTTAGATAGAAATTATACATGATACCATTAGCTAATGGTTTAGTTAATTGTACTGCATTTGTTGAACCATCCGAGTAAAAAACTTCATCTTCAAATGTGTTATCAAACGTATCCCAGCTATCGGAATACCAACCTTGTGTATCCCATCCTGATGGTTTATCAAATTCAAAACTACGTACTTGAACTCCGCCGTAGTCTACGCCTGTCATTAATTGTTGCAGTTCTTTGCCATACATGTTAGCGCCAGGACTGTATGCAAAATTAATTCTATCTTCAGCATTTAATAAACTAATTGGTCTAAAGTATTTTATTTTAATTTTGTATGTATTCGTCGGTGGTGTAGTAAACGTAATTCGACCTTGCTCTCTAGTATAACCTGCTGTAGTATTTTCAACATTTTTATATGTATATTCACTACGTAGTTTCTCAACTAACGTAGTGTTATCTTTACCAATCCAAACTTGAACTTTTGAATTTGAAAGATCCATTGGCCATTCTAAGTTATATACTATTTGTGTTCCTGTGCCTTCAAGTGTTACTACTTGCTCTAATGATGAGTAATAAACTTTTCCAGAAACTCTATCAAACTTAGATACAATCTTTGGACTTCTAACTACTCCATTTCCTAATATAGCACTAGCAGCGGCATTGATACTTCCTTCTAACTGCGGGCCTTCGATTGTAACTACTGGACTTTGAATGTATCCTGTACCAGGTGTTAGTACTTCAATTTTAGTAATTTTTCCATAACCTAAATACGCTCTAGCAGTAGCACCAGTTCCTTCACTGCTAACTATTTTTACAGTAGGAGCATATGTATATCCTGATCCTGGATTAGAAATTTTAACTTCTTTAATCTGATAAGCGTTATTATCTGCCCAATGTTTTCTTGGATAAATTTGTGAACTATTAGGAGCACTTACAATAACACCATTAATAACTTGGGCGCCACTTGGTTCAATAGCTTTATTTGCTTTGTTATACTCTGGTGGCAAATCAAAATCACTTACAGAACTATTTGTTGGTTCTGTATTTGCATAGTTACTAACAAATTCTCTTATGTTTGTACTATAAGGCTTAACTTCATTTATGTATGCTTCATAGTTTGCTAGATTATTGTTATTAAACGTTACATCTTGATATAACGGACCTAAATTGTGTTTAGCTTTAACAAAGCTAGTTTTAAATAACCAGTCTGCACCGATTTGTTCTGCAAGCACATAACGTAATGATGCAAAAAATAATTCGTTATACTCTACAGCTAATGTTCCAACAAAAATATTATCTCTAATAGCTTCTAAAATAATTCTTAATTCTTTAGATGGAGTATTATCATAAAAGAAACTATCAAAACTTCTATTATCAAATCCTACAGTATTTTTACCATAGTCATATAACTTATCATTAAATTGTACTGTGCCATTTTGTCTACCAATTGTTTTGTAATTAACAGTATAATCTTCTGTGTCTTCATCTGCTACTTTTTCTAATAGTAGCCAACCGCCTACGCCTACTGAGCTAATCTTAACAACATTGCCTATTGAATTCTCAAGACTTGTTAATAAGTATGAGCCTGCAATAATGCTGTCAACTTCTGTAAACTGATTGTATCCTGTTGCATACCAATCAACTGTATCCCAAAATTGTGTTACATCGTAATCTTGTATGCTTCTTCTAAACCATTTACCATCTGTTTCATTCCAAGAATACAATGACCATTTATTAAACACTGTACTATCAGATTCAACAAGTACACTATATCTTCTTACACTTATAGTAGTACTTTCATTGTATCCAGTACCTTGGTTTTCTACTACAGCACTAGTAATTTTTCCTAATGTATCAATAGTTAATTTTATTTCTGCATCTACACCAACGCCTACAAATTTAATTTTAGGAGCAACTTTGTAGCCTCTTCCTGATTCAACTATATCAACTCGAGTAATTTTTCCATTTAATACTACTGGAGTTAATTTTGCAGGAGTAACTTTACTTGTGCTAATAAATGTTATTTCAGAATATGTACTAATCTTATGATCATATTCTCCACTTAATAACGTTGGTACCGGTTCTTTCTTTGATAACGCATCAAGATTATATTCATCAGCAAGTAAGTTTTGGTTACATACTATATTCACTCTTTCAATGAACTGTTTAAGTGCTTCAAACCTGTTAACAAACATTCCTTGTCTTGGTCTGTCTTGTACACCGTAACGACTCTTTACAGGAAGATCAACATTTGGCACTGCCCGTGATTTTACATCAAATCCAACTAAACTATCAAACCATTTACGTTGTATATCTGTGTTAGGTATACTTGTATCTAATCCTTTACTTAATATTTGGTATTGATTATGTTGATTTTGACGCTGTTTATCAATGCTATCATTTGTGTATTTAATATTTAAAACAACATCGTCATTAACAATAAGATCGTTACAGTTTGTTAAAAGGAATTTATCTTTACTTAACAAACTTACATATCTATATTGCTGACTCTGTGGGTCAGCAATAAGTGCTGCAATATTTCTAATGCTTAACTTTCTGTTTCTAATAGCTGGTACAGTTTTCTTATTTTCTACCCAGAAATAATATAAAGAACTAAACGATTTACTTACATTATCGTAAATTAGTCTAGTTGTGTATTTTTCATTTCCGTGTAAACTAATACCACTAATACCCTGAGCTAATCCTTCATCGGTATCAGCAAACCCGTCCCATGTATCAGGCAAAAATTTACTTTCAACCCATTCATAAACATTAATAACTGATCCTTCAAGTTGTGTATTCCAAGTATTTTTTTGGAAATTAGTTGTTCCTTGATATGGATGAGCAAATCTAGCTGCTTCAATATTCCACCAAACTTTACCAACATAATTTTCAGCCCAGTGTCTATTAGGATCTACATTATCATCTACTACTTGCCCTGTATTATAAAATGCAGGATCATATCTAGTTTTAAACGCAATTTCTTGTTCTGCTATTCCTGCAATCTTACCTTGTACTGGATCAATAAAGTCAACGTATGTAATAATTTGGTTAGACTTTTTATTATATAAAAAAGTACCTTTTATTTTATCTACATCAACTGGAGTAACACTACTTCTAATTTGTTTCCATGCAGTTGAGGAAGGTAATTTTCTAAAGTCAACTAATCCTCCTCTAACAGTATCACTATATTGTTGTGGCATTCCAATATACACATGGTTGTCTTCTATATAAATGTATATGTAATAACTTCTGATTGTGTTACATCGTTGCCAAGTGTTTCGTATAGGTAAACTACGCCTTTATCTATTTTAATGTTTTTAAACGAAGTAAACTTATTATCAAAAGTAGTACGAACTTCTTTCTTTGTTGAAGTTGCATCTAGCTGATAGGAATCAGTTAATGTTTTTTCATAAGTGTCAAACCTAGTGTCGATCTTTTGATCGCCATTTAAACTAGATACCGCTAATGTTCCTGTGCCAAATTCTACATTATATCCAAACTTTTCAGATTCTTCATCCTGTGGCGGAAGCAATACTTGCGATGCTGTTGTGATTCCCAACTGTGCATTAGTAACTGTTCCAAATATTCCGTTTGTATCTTGGTTATATATAAAAACAACACCTTGATTAATTCGAGTAGTATCTCGTAATGGAGAACTTACAGCAATTTTAGTGCCTTGCGGATTTAGACTTATCTTATCAGCAAATCCATTTAGTGTATTAGCTTCAGTAATTATTTGTGAAAATTGAAATTTATCACCTACTTCTCTATACACAACGATTGCAATATCTCGTGAACTGTCTGTTTTAATTTGTTCACTTGTAGTAATTAAAACATCACCGTCTGCACTTAAATCAAAATCTTTGCTAAACTGTTGAATATTTTGTATTGGATCAAATATTTCTTCTCCGTAAAAGGTTTTAGCAGTTCTGTTAGGCAACATTCCAATATAGTCAATATTGCTAGTTAAAGTTCCCCATAACGCTGTATCCCAAGCTGCGGCTGCCGCAATATTAGTTTTAGCTTTGTACAATACATCATTATATGCTACTACAGAATCTTTTTCGTATCTATAAGTGTTATCCCATTCGCCTCTATAATTACTATCTTTACCATTTTTCCAACTAATATTTTCCCAATATACAGGATCAGTTACAAAGTTAAGGGTGCCAGCAGTTTTAATACATTCGTAATACTCATCTTGATGCAGGACAATATCGCCTAGTGCATAGCTTGTAAGTTGATACGGTCCTTTGTATGAATCAGCTCGTGATTTTTTAAAACCATGTCGGTAAATTTCTATGCTTCCAGGGTCGTTTCTAGTACCTAAACCTTCGCTTGAAACTGCAAGCGTGTAATAGTTACCTTTTTGTACTAATTTAACTTTTTTACCAAATTTCCTATTTGCTGTTTCATGCTCTGAAGTTATTAAGTACTGCCTGGTATACATACCATCATCTCGTCGACGATAGATTCCAACTGCTCCTGCGTCATTAGGACTTGCTGTGCCAGCTGCATTAGCTGCAATATGGAAAACTTGTGTATAGTCTTTGTTTAAACTATATGGCGGATTAGGTAATCTTGAAATTCCTTGCTCTGTGTTTTCATTAAAGAACCAATATTCTTCATCAATTATTTCTGGAGTAGCAACTATACCAAATTGTGAGCTATGTGCAAATACAATTAACTTACCAATTACACTAGTACCTACTGAGATATCATTATCAACATCTGCCACTGTTCCCATAACACGACCAACATCAGCTATGCCACGTGCTACAGTATTAGCATTACGTTGTATAGAATACTTTCCAATATTAGTTAATTGTGACCAAGTGCCGCTAAGTGTCTTAACGTAAACTCTTACACTATTAAAGTTCCTACGATAAAACATAACTTCAGCAGTACTAGTAGTTTGTGTTGTAATTGCAAGACCACCCTGTCCATCGTTAGGTATTTGTACATCACTAATTATGTCACCAATAACAGGTTCAAACACGTTACCAGCAAAGTCAAACTCGTCATATGTAAAATCAATATAGCCGTCCCAAAGATCAACAACTGTTTGTTTTTTGTTAAGTATGTCGAATGTAAATCCTGAAGTTGTAACATCAATATCTCTGTTATCAAGATTGTAAACTCTAAATTCAGCTTCATCGCTTATTGATAAAGTATCAGTAAAACTTTTAGATCCTCTAACTATCCACTTGTTACTAAGTTGATCTGCTTCTGTTCCGCCTGGATCACCTCTGTATGACAATTGAGCAATGTAACTAGCTCTGTTTTTATTATTAACATATGATCCAATGTCTCCAACTGATTGTTGAATATTTGAATATGTGTTTAATGTCCTTACAGATGATGCTAATCTGGCGTCAGCATAAACTAAGCCACGCCCTGTGTCATAATATGTACCGGCATTTGAATATTGGAAGCCTGTCGCAATATACCAAAAACCGTCAACTGCTTCACTAGTGTTGTACGTTGATGCTTCTGTATAAAATCCAACAAATATAGTTTCATCAATAAACAACTCATCACTAACACTAAAGATACCATTTGTATCTTTAAGATAAACTACTGCACTATCTAGTTTAGTGCCTACATAGCAAACTGTAGCACTACCTGTTGTAGTAGTAACTGTTTGTCCTACTGTAGGCAATGTTACAAATGTTGTAATAAACAATATATGATCAACTTTGTGTTGAATAGTATGAGTACCGGTAATAAAGTTTCCAGTAATTTCAGTTATTGCTCCACCAAAAGGTTGATAGTTAGTTAATGTAGGATATGCAAAACTACGTTGATTCCAATAAAGGCTAAGAGTATCACCAGGTGATGTACCTAAGTACATATCTTTTGGAGCTCTAACAAGCATATGATCTACTGTGTTATTTGCTAGTCCAGGATCACCTGCAACTAGTAATTGTAATGTTGTCGAGTCTGCATCTGCAGATGCAGCTAAGTTAACATACGTATCGAAAGTTGTAAAGGGCTGTGAAGCAATCTCTGGAAGAACTTCTCTATTAGCTTTCCATAAACTTTCTCTATATTTTACAATGTCGCCTTTAGTGTATGTTTGTGTTTTATCAAATACACTCTTGAACTTTGTTTTTACGCCGCTTGCATTTGGAATACCAATTGCTAGGTATTCGCCATCTGGGCTTACTGAAACACTTTCACCAAATCTAGATGATGTAGCAATTGATAGTAAAGTATCGTCACTTGCTAT
>Ga0308001_10001443_pt1 | contig 10697 bp, 8 predicted proteins | sample Neamet5_FD_203167 | JGI IMG/M metagenome (GOLD analysis project Ga0308001, IMG submission 203167) | Marine microbial communities from water near the shore, Antarctic Ocean - #5 | ecosystem: Environmental > Aquatic > Marine > Unclassified | place: Southern Ocean | collected 2014-06-04
CGAACCAGACTAATCGAAGTGTTATTTCATCTTGATGATCTTGCAAACAGCGTTGATGTTCCCACTCCTGATACGAATCGTCTCGGAAGATCAATCGTTATCGAAGTACTTATAGGGATTGGCCGGAGTAATTACGGTGATTGGGCGGTATTACATGGCCTAGCCAGGGCAGAACGCTCTAAAACCAAAGTTTTCCCAATTTTTTAGAAGTAGAGGGCAAAAACAAGAAAGTCGCCGCAAATGCGACGACAAAAACAATACTAGCACAGCTAAATTTTCATTTCAAGTGTATTCAGCTGTTTAATCATGTTTATAAAATTAAATAGCTGAAAAGTTTAAAATATTATATATCCAATAAGGATTACTGAACAAAGCACTGGCCAAAGAAAGGCTTATCGCGAGGTCACATCAACCTTATGCAGGTCGTCACCGAGTTCGATAGTGCCATCGAAGTGTCTAGCTGCGAGTGCACGCCATTCATCTTCGGTGCCGCCCATGGGTATAGGTGGCACGTAGTGAGTCAGAACCAACGTGCTGAGGTTAGCCTTAGCGGCTGTTTGCGCAGCCTCTTCGGGTGATGAGTGGTAGTCGAGCGTATCTTGCATCCGTTGCATGGAGAGGTTGGCGATCATGTCCTTACGAATGACAGTGTGGACCAGAGCGTCGGCACCAGTACACAATTTATCTAGGCCACTACAAGGCAAAGTATCACCCGCCACGACCACACTCGCGCTATCGAAATCGAACCGGTAAGCCACACTTGGCTCGACAGGCTTGTGATCGGTCTGTCCGCAAGTTATCGACACTGCACCACCCTGACCGTCTGGCAACTCTACGACGCCTTCGGTCACTTCGATCACCGTGATGGCATCGGGCGTCAAGGGCGTGACCATCCCCGTTCTCGCTGCGAAGGCGTACGGCAGCACCGAACCGAAACTCTTGAAACGGATGGAACGGCAACTCAAGAAGCTCGTCAAAGACGACCACGCCGAGAAGGTCGATGGAGGCAACAACGACGACGGAACCAGACGAGCAGCTGCCTATCGACGCAAGGGTGCTGGCGGTGAATCATCCACGGACACATCCACGGACACACCCCTTTCGGCACCATCCGCGGACGCACCCGCCGACAAGCCACGGACATCCACGGACATATTCCGTAAAACCCCAGCTCAAGACCACGGACACACCACGGACACCCCTAATCCCGCATCCACCACGGACATTTCCCCCCTCCCTTTAGGGGGGGAAGTGTCAGTGGATCAACTGTCGGAGGACAGCAATGCAGCCTGACTCACCGCCGATGACCCTGACCCCGACACCGAACCCGACCGAAGGACCAGCACTATGACCGACAGTCAGGCAGCAACGTGAGCACAGCATTCCCCGACGACTCTTTCCCACGCGGATCCGCCGAATATCAATGCGTCGAGCCCGAGCGAATTGATAGCCCCATCAAGCGGATCGCCGAACGGTCACCGGCCTGGCTAGACGACGCCGCATGCCGAGACATCGAGATCGACATCTTCTTCCCTGGCAATGGCGAACGCGCTCAGCCGGCGCTCGAGATCTGTGGACGCTGCCCAGTTCGGGCCGAATGTCTAGCCGAAGCGATGGACGACCCCACGCTCGACCACGGCATCCGAGGCGGCATGACATCGGCGGCACGCAAGCAGGCGAGGAAAGCGCGCTCAGCGACGACTCAGGGCCTGGCGGAGGCGGGGTAGATGCAGCGCGTAAACGCAACACGCAACCACGAGCACCCCGCTCCTTTCGCTCGCAATGTCTCGGAGTCTGAGGTTTTCACGCGGACGAATATGAATCGCTGCGCCCCTCGCTAGTGCGGCGTCCGGCAACGTTTTGGGATAGCCCCGACCGGCACTTCGGGGACGCTGCTACAGGGCGATCCCTGGCGCGTTATGGGACGGTCGGCCGTGATCAGAATGCCGGATCTTTCGCTGTTCGGTGGCGGGAGCGCGATGTCGTTATGCGCTGCCTCGAGACCTCCGGCTTGATGGGGTTCAGGTTTGGCGTCGAACCTTCAGGGCTACTTGTCCTCGGAGGGCGTTGCTTGGTTTCCAGGTCATCGATGTCGCATCCACCGTGCAATCACCAAGGTTGTCGCGGATTCTGTCGCTACCTCGTACGCCGCGACCTTTTCGCAACACGTAGCACCCAGTGATGTAAAGCAAAACTAACAGAGTAAGGTAGGTCTCCCAAACATCTAGGATGAGGACGGTTGCGATATGCGGAATAGAGAATTACTGAAGAGATTTGGGGTGCTCGCCGTAGCAGCCTTGTTTGCGGTGAGTTGCGCTAGCGACGAAGCAACAACGTCAGCGCCGGCAACAACGTCAGCGCCGGCAACAACGTCAGCGCCGGCAACAACTGAACCTGCCTCCGAGGAAGACGAGAGCGGCAGCGATGAAGGAGCGTCAGCCCGACCCTATGAGATCGAGGTGACTCACGAAACAGGCACGACCACAATTTCTGGGATTCCTGAACGAATTGTCGTTCTGGAATACTCCTTCGCTGATCACCTCGGCACGCTGGGAATCGCTCCAGTCGGCTATGCGGTCGACGCCCCACCTTCCTACCTCGCAGCATTTACTGAAGAGGTCGGCGGTGTTGATGTTGGGACCCGAAAGGAACCAAACCTTGAGACAATAATTTCACTTGAACCAGATCTCATCATTGCCGATCTGCAACGTCACGAAGAGCTCTACGACCAGCTGAGCGAAATTGCTCCAACCGTGGTCTTCAACAGCTTGCGCGGTAGTTATCAGGACCAGCTCGACGTGTTTGCAACGGTCGCCGAGATTCTCGACAAGCAGGCTGAGGCCGACGACATCCTTGTGGACTATGAGACTGTGTTCACTGCGGCGCAGTCCGGGACAACCGCAGATGCTGGCCAATTCGTGGTCGGCGTACTTTGGGGCGAGCGCTCCTACACCGTCCACTCAACCGAGAGCTTCATTGGTTCCTTTGTCGAAGTGTTGGGCCGTTCTAACGCAATTGAGCCGGCCGCTGAAGAGACCCAATACCTGCTTGATCTTGAAGGCCTCGCAAGCGTCAACCCGGCCAGCATTGTGGTCCTGTGCAATCCTGGCGACCAGGCATTCCTCGACGACTTAGCGTCTGAACCTGTATGGCAAGCACTCGAAGCTGCGCAGAACAATCGGGTGTATACCTTTAACCGCAACCTCTGGTCCAAGGCGCGCGGCATAACAGCCTTTCGCCTGATTCTGCAGGAAGCAACCGAAGGTGGGCTGCTCTCTGACCAGGAGAGCACCTCCGCTACTTGCTAGCTACGCCAACAGGCGTGGGACTTCAAGGGATTCACTGGCAAGAACGCCGTGATCCAACGACGTGCTAAAGGCACGTCGTTGGATTTCACAGCGCGCCTGCGGTAGTTGCGCTGTCGACAGGAGGTAGTGGTGAAGCAAATGATCTTGCGATCGAGGTGGTCCCTCAGCGTTGGCCTGATCGTTGCACTCGGCGCCGTCATAGTGGCTGCGACGCTGAGCATCGGTGTTGGGTCAGTTGATATTGATGCGCGCGTTGTGGTTGCATCGATCCTGTCCTTCGACGATGGAGACTTCAATCATCTCATCGTGCGCACGATCCGACTGCCGCGTGTGATTGCCGCGGTGCTGGTTGGCGCAGGAATGGCGAGCGCTGGAGCCGTCATGCAAGGGCTCACAAGCAACCCTCTTGCGTCACCTGGCCTACTGGGAGTGAATGCAGGGGCTTCTTTATTCGTGGTCGTGGGTATATCGGCTAGCGGATCGCTACCACTGCTTACCTACGGTGCGTTGTCAGTAGCTGGCGCCGCAGTTGCTGCAGCCCTCGTGTACGGCGTGTCCTCGGCGGGCAGCGGCACTCGCACGCCGGTGAAGCTCGCTCTTACTGGCGTGATGTTCTCGGCTTTTGCCGCAGCGGTCACAACCTGGATTCTCATAACCGATCTCGACACCTTTGATCAGGTGCGATTCTGGACCGTTGGCTCGGTGGCCGGACGCGACATGGAACTGGTTCGTTGGATGGCGCCAATCATCATCGTTGGACTCGTGTTCGCTCTCATTGTCGCGCGCCAAATCACGACGCTCAGCTTGGGTGAAGCCACGGCAACAGGCCTTGGTCAAAAAACTGGGCGAGTGAGGGCGATCGGAGCATTCTGCGTTGTGTTGATGGCCGGCGGTTCGGTTGGACTCGCTGGCCCGGTCGGTTTCCTCGGCCTCGTTGTGCCGCACCTCGCTCGCCCACTCTGTGGCGTCAATTATCGCTGGGTCATCCCGTACTCAGCCGTGCTTGGTGCACTCCTTGCCGTCGCTGCCGACACTGCTGGCCGAGCAGTGCTGAAACCCCAAGAGGTGCCAATCGGCGTGATGCTTGCTGCAATCGGTGCGCCATTCTTGATCTACATCGCCCGGTGGAAAATGCGATGACGACGCATGCAGACACTTCGCCGTCGACCGTGCGGCCTCCGTGGGTCGTTATCCGGCTAAGACGACTTTCATTTCGGGTAGATCGCCGAGTACCGCTCGCTGTCACCTTGCTCGTGCTAGTGCTGCTCGTACTTCTCGTGGTCAGTGTGAGCTATGGCGACTACAATATCTCGCCCCTTGATGTAATTCGAGCAACGGTTGGTCTCGAGACCTCTGATCCGAATGATCGCTTGGTGGTGCGCAGTATTCGGCTTCCACGGATCTTGGTTTCGCTGCTCGTCGGCGTGGCACTCGCCGTGTCCGGAATCATCATGCAAGGTGTCACGCGTAACGACCTCGCCGATCCTGGCCTCCTCGGGGTGAATGCGGGCGCTGGTGCTGTAGTCGTGAGTTATCTCGTGTTTGCTTCGGAGCCAAACAACGCTGTCGTGCCATGGCTCGCCTTCGCGGGCGCTCTCGGAGTCTCGATGCTCTCCTACGTGCTTGCGTGGCGGGGCGGCATATCGCAGTTGCGTCTGGTGCTTGTTGGTGTGGGACTTGCCTCACTTGGCTCGTCGGTGATCAGCTTTCTACTTACTCGGCTCCAAATCGATCGGGCGCAAGACGCACTGATCTGGTTGACGGGCAGTGTGTACGGATCGCAGTGGGGCGATGTTCGCCAGCTCGTGACATGGCTTCTTGTCCTGCTGCCAGCGGTTGTCCTGCTCGCCCGAGAGCTGAATGCACTGAGCCTGGGTGACCTCCCCGCAACGAGTCTCGGGATGCGGATCGGTCTGAAACGGTTACTGCTCATCGCTGCCAGCGCTGGATTTGCCGCCATCACGGTCACGGTTGCTGGCACGATTGCTTTTGTTGGGTTCGTCGCCCCGCACATTGCTCGCCGCCTTGTTGGACCGAGCCACGAGGGCCTGCTCATCACCGGGGTATTAGTAGGCGCAATCATCATGGTGGGAGCCGACCTGGCCTCCCGATGGGTAATTGCTCCAGCGCAGCTGCCAATCGGCGTTACAACCGCCCTGATTGGAGCACCGTATTTTGCCTACCTGCTGCTGAGGAGAACACGGTGACAGAACCTACTGGACTGGCCGCCGACAAACTCCGGCTTGGCTATGACCGTGACATCGTTATCGACCGACTCACAATGGAAGTCAAGGCTGGTCAAGTCACCACACTGATTGGTCCAAACGGATGCGGTAAGTCGACACTGCTCAACGGACTCGCCCGGCTACTCAAGCCCCAAGGTGGCACCGTCCATCTCAATGGTCAAGCAATACACGATATGGACACCAAACATCTCGCTCGCATGCTCGGAGTGTTGTCGCAGAGCCCTGCGACGCCAGAGGGCCTGACGGTGTACGAATTGGTAGCCCAGGGCCGCTATCCACACCAGCGGTTCTTTCAGCAATGGTCAGCCCACGACGAAGCCGAGTGTGAAGAAGCGATCGCAGCAACTCACATGACCGAGTTTGCCGAACGTCGGATCGAGACACTGTCCGGGGGTCAGCGGCAACGGGCCTGGATTGCGATGGCCCTGGCGCAGCGCACCCCGATTCTGCTTCTCGACGAACCCACCACATACCTCGACGTTGGATACCAACTCGAAGTCCTGGAACTGATAACTCGGCTCCACCATGAGCGATCAATGACCATCGTCATGGTGCTTCACGACATCAACCACGCAGCTCGCTATAGCGATCACCTGGTGGTGCTGAAGGAAGGGAACATCGTGGCGTGCGGGTCACCCGACGAAGTGGTGACTGAACAGCTCCTCGCCGACGTCTTTCGGGTCGAAGCCGCCATCCTGCGCGATCCGAATACCGGAACGCCACTTTGCGTCCCGTATCGAACTATCGAATCCACTCGCAAAGATTGTCTCGGACGGTGTTGATATGTGCAGCTCGCGACGTCGTTGCTGGGGTGGCTCGCTGTCGGGGAGCCCGGCCAATTCGATGGAGTCTTTCGATGTTCGCCCGACTTCAGCCCACGACATTCAACTGTCCGGGCGTGGTGCATTGCGCCGCCCAGCACGAGCTGGCCGTTTCGTCAGGAGCGGTCAGCTTGGAGTCACGGCAGTAGCTCAACATCTGGACCTGAAACCAAACACGACGCTCCCCAGCCTGCGGTTCGGGCGCGCTGCGGCCATCTCGTCGCGGAACTCTCAGCTGCGCCTCGCGCTTGCGACTCGCCGGCAGTCCGATGACGGCACTAGTGCATATCAACGGTGTCCGACGTGGGCCTTGACCGCTCGCGATCGGCACATCCCGGACAGGCACCCCCGCTCAAGAACGCGGTAAGACTTGCACTCACTGGGCAGACCGAGCACCCTCAGTACGTGAAACTGCGAAGTGTTCGTCCGTTGGGCTTTGCCGAGCTTGACGCGCTACCGGCAGAGCGTTTGCTCGCATACCGCTCACGGCTCCTCAGCCTTCAGGAGTCGGCGGCCAAATCGGACATCGACGAAGCCGAGATGGCTGCACTCGATCCGACCTTGCTCTACTTCAAAGATCAAGAGCAGTGGATCGACACCTACGCGCACGTCAAGACGATTCTTGCTCACCGCGAACACCTTGAATGACTGTTGCGCCGACCGCTCAGATCACCGGACTGATCGTCGACACTGCACCACCCTGACCGTCTGGCAACTCTACGACGCCTTCGGTCACTTCGATCACCGTGACCGGCGGCTGGTGATCAAGATCTTGATGGTGAGCAATGCGATATCTGATGTCAGGTTCAAGTGATGCGAGTAGGTGATTAACCACCAATTGCGTCCCGACTGGCCCAACGATAGTTAGTGGCGTTTCTACAAAAGTCATTACCCAGCGCGTAGTGATCACGTCATTAAGGTCGGTGATGTGGTCGCTGTGTAGATGAGTGATCAGCAGTGCTGTGAGGTTGGGAGCGCCGAGGCCAGCAGCAGCCAATCTCATCAGCACCCCGCGGCCAGCATCGACCATATAGTGCTCAATTGACTCGCCCTCACCCGCTGAAATCAGCGTGGCGGGACCAGCTCGATCGGGAGATGGAATCGGCGATCCGGTACCCAACAACGTGATAGATAGGGTCATATGTCCTTCTTCTAATGAATTATTTGAACCTCGATAAGCCTGCTAGAGAACGTTGCGTATTTTCGTGGGGAGAGGTCATTGGCGGCTCATCTCCGACGCAGCTTCAACATCTTGTGACTCGGCGTCTTGGCGACTCAATAACTGAATCTCGACCGTGTGAAGCTTGCCTGAGAACGGGAATGGAGCGGTGTATCTCATCGAGACGGCTGAGCCGTGGTCATAAGCAACACTCGGGCCGACGGAGGACATCATCCGCATGAATAGTGGAAGCTTGATTGAGCCGGCAGCGACGCCATTCACCATCAAAGACATCTCTCCGGTTGTCCCTTCTCGACGTCGGAGTTTAGCAACTAATGTTGCTTCTCCTTCTGGGATTTTCATGTTGGATTCAAGGATCGTGTGTTTGTCAAAAGCGTTGTAATCGATGATGAGGAGGTCACTCTGAACAAAGATTGACAAGCCTGAGTTCTCGGTTCCAGTTGCGTAGATGACGCCGTTGTCTCCCTGTTTTCTCGTCACTGTCGCGGTGAGGTCGAATGACTTGCCGCCGATTGCAGCGGAGGCCTGTCCAGGCATAGGCGACATTGGTGGTCGGTAAAGGTAGCGCATGTTAGACGGGTGAGGTGAGTTGTCACGGAAGCGAGCACCGAAGAGCTCAATCAGACGGTCGTCGAGAGGTAACACGCCGTGACGTTCGGCCTCGCTCCACCAAAGATCAATCAGTTGAGTTAGCTTTTCGGGTTCAGTCCGTGCGAGGTCGTTACACTCTGACCAGTCATCGCTGAGGCAATATAGCTCCCATGGTTCAGTCTTGTAGTCGGCACGTGACGTGTGTTTACACACGGCCTTCCATGTGACGTCGTTCAGTGCACAAATGAGGGCTCTACTTCCACTCATCTCGAAGTATTGCAGTGTGTTCGTAGCTGACGCTGAAGCGTCTTTTAACACGGAGGAAAATGGGTTACCGGTGATTGGTAATTGATCTAAACCGTGGTAAGTATCCGGGGCGTTAACACCCACGAGGTCGTAGATTGTAGGGACGATATCGGCGACGTTTATGAACTGATTCCGGAGCTCGCCGGCGTGTTTACTTGCGATGTGACCTGGTGCACGGATAATCATTGGTACGTGAACGCCTCCTTCATGGGTGTTCTGCTTGTACCACTTGAATGGTGAGTTACCGCACTGCGCCCATCCCCATGGATAGTTAGTGTGGCTGTGTGGTCCGCCGATGTCATCAATCTGGTTGATCATTGCGTCGCCGTCTTCAAAGATGCCATTGAAGAACTTCATCTCGTGCATTACACCGAAGGGCCCTCCCTCTTGTGATGCACCGTTATCGGCAAGTACGACAAATATAGTGTTATCGAGTTCGTTCATGTTCCGAAGCCCTTCGACAAGTCGTCCGATTTGGTCATCAGTGTGGTCAAGAAACGCTGCGAACGCTTCTTGTAATCGTGCGCCTACTTTCTGTTGGTTCTTCGATAAGTCTGCCCATGCATCTACTCCGGGATTAAGGGGTGCAAGTTTTGTGTTCTTAGGAATCACCCCCATTTCAAGTTGATTTTTAAACCACCGTTCGCGTACGACGTCCCATCCATCGTCGAATTTGCCGCGGTACTTATCTAGGTATTGTCGTGGTGCCTGGTGTGGTGCGTGCGTTGCTCCGAATGGGACGTAGGCGAAGAAAGGCCGATCCGGTCTCACTCCTTTGCTATCACTGATCATTTTTAGTAGCTGGTCAACCAGGTCTTCACTTACGTGGTAACCATCTTCAGGTTTGCCTGGAGCTGGGATCGGATGGTTATCAGATACAAGAGTTGGGTTGAATTGGTCGGTCTCTCCCTCCAGGAAGCCGTAGAAACGGTCAAAGCCGCGAGCAAGTGGCCACTGGTCAAACGGACCCGCAGCCGAGCACTGTTCCATCGGGGCGAGGTGCCATTTCCCTACACAAAAAGTGCCGTATCCCGAGGCTTTGAGCACCTCTGCCACGGTTGCGGCATGGTTACTAATGTGGCCAAGCTGGTTCGGGAAACCAGTTCGAAAGTTCGAGACGGACCTCATACCAACCGCATGTTGTGAACGACCGGTGAGCAGCGAGGCGCGTGTCGGCGAGCACAGCGGTGTCACATGAAAATTAGTGAACTGCAAACCTTCTGCAGCGAGTGCATCAAGATTGGACGTGTCGATATCTGATCCGTAGCAACCAATCTGAGCGAAGCCCGTGTCATCTAGTAACACCATTACTATGTTGGGAGCGTCGGATCCGGGGTGTGGCGGGTCATCGAACCAGGGTGTGGAATCGCTAACTGTGCGCCCAATTTTTCCTTCAAATCGTGATGGTCTGCTCATATTTGCTGCTCCGTGTTGGGAACTCCCATAGTGAAGAGTGAGTTGAATCCGCTAATCAGTAATGATTAATATTTCTGTTAAGTGGCTGAAATCCCGCCATCCACTACAAATTCGCTGCCAGTGCAATAACTACTTTCGTTTGATGCCAGCCATAGGACTAGTTCAGCTACCTCCTCGGCGCTGGCGGTTCTACCCATTGGCACTTGAACCGTGGCCGCATTGAATCCTTCATCCTTGAACTGATCAAGCATGGCCGTATCAATAAGCCCTGGGTGAACTGAATTCACTCGAATGTTATGGCGCGCAAGTTCGTGAGCAGCCGATTTGGTCATACCCCTTACTGCCCATTTACTTACTGAGTAGGAGAATTGAAATCCGACACCTTGTAGTCCAGCAACTGAGGAAATATTCACTATGGATCCCGAGTTCTGGTTTTTCATAGCATCAGAGACAGCTTGCATACCAAGAAATACTCCGGTGCAATTTACGTCCATTACTCGTTCGAATTCTTCTTGTGAAGTCCTGGTCAGTCGATCAAATACTAAAATACCGGCATTATTAACCAGTACATCAATAGTGCCTCTTAGGGCTAGTACATCTCTAGTTAGTTCTAACCATGCCTCTTGGTTCGTTACATCAAGATGTTTATAAATTGCTGAACTGCCTATCTCGGTTGCTAACTCTTCACCTTCGCGATCGAGCAGATCAGCAATAACGACGAATGCACCTTCTTCTGCGAAACGTCTTGCTTCAGCTGCGCCTTGACCGCGTGAACCGCCTGTGATGATGGCTGTTTGACCTTTTAATCTAATCCCCATTTCTCCATTAT
>Ga0308001_10001451_pt1 | contig 10666 bp, 4 predicted proteins | sample Neamet5_FD_203167 | JGI IMG/M metagenome (GOLD analysis project Ga0308001, IMG submission 203167) | Marine microbial communities from water near the shore, Antarctic Ocean - #5 | ecosystem: Environmental > Aquatic > Marine > Unclassified | place: Southern Ocean | collected 2014-06-04
TGATGATAGAAGCAAACGCTACCCTTGCGCCCGCCATGGTGCTGGCCAAGGGTGCAAAGGGCCTGATTCGCCCGCAGGAGGTGCCGAAAATCCGCAATGCTGTTCGATGATCGCCTTGCCACGGTGCTGCGCCTCGGTGCGACCAGCGAGACGGGTCGGCGCACCCAGCTGCGGCAATTGCTCGATCTGCTGGGCAGCCGGAGCCAGCAGGGCGCGCCCAATGAGGATATCCACGATCAGAGCCTGATGCATGCGGCATGGCTGCGGATGGATGCCCTCGCGCAGCATATCCCTGCTGCCGAACGCGCCGCGATCATCCGCGAGCCGGGCTGGCGTTTCCGCAATCCCGAATTGCTGCACTATCTTGCCGATCACGAGCCGGACGTGGCCTCGGCGGCGCTTTCGCGGGCCGAGCTTTCGCCCGAGGAATGGACCGCGCTCATCCCTGAATTGCCGATCCGGGCGCGCGGGTTTCTGCGGTTGCGCCGCGATCTGCCGGTCGATGTCGAAGCGCTGCTGGACCGGCTGGGGATCCATGATCGCGGCCTGCCCGCACCAGACGCTGCGCCTGCGACCAGCGATCCGGCTCCTGCAACACCGCCTTCCGAGGCTGCGCCGGTCAGCCCGGTCGTGCCGCTGCGCCCGGTCCAGCCGGCGCCGGCCGCTGCGGCCAGCACCAACCGTCAGGATCGCGAGAGCAGCGAACGCAGCGAGATTTCCGCGCTGGTCGAACGCATTGCCCAGTTCCGGCGCGATCGCACCGAGGCTGCCGAAGATCTCGAGCTGGCCCCGCGCCTGCCGCTTGGTGAAGCGCCCGAACCATCCCGCCGCCCGGCCACCGCTTTCGGCTATGTCGCGGATGCAGGCGGGCGGATCGAATGGGCGAGCAGCGAGCTGGCCCCGATGGTCATCGGCACCAAGTTGCTGCGCCCGGCGGGCATGAGCCCGTCCGGGGAATCGGCGGCACTGGCCAAGGCTTTTGCCCGCAGGCAGCCGATTTTCCGGACGCCTGTCGTGCTCGAAGGAGCACCGGCAATTGCCGGCGAATGGCTGGTGGATGGCGAGCCGCGTTTTACCCCCGAAGGGCATTTTGCCGGCTATGTCGGGCGCTTTCGCCGCGCTGCCGTGGTTGCATCGGGTGCCGATGCCGCGGCCGCCGAGGAAGCCGACCGGATCCGCCAATTGCTGCACGAATTGTGCACTCCGGTCACAGCCGTGCAAGGCTATGCCGAAGTGATCCAGCAGCAATTGTTCGGCCCTGCCCCGCACGAATACCGCGCGTTGGCGGCGGCGATTGCGGCCGATGCCGCGCATATCCTCGCCGGGTTTGACGAGCTGGATCGCCTCGCCCGGCTCGAAACCGGTGCGCTCGATATGACAGCGGGCGAGGCTGATCTCGCCGCGCTGGTGCGGCAGATGATCGAACAGCTCGGCGCGGTGCTTGCCGTGCGCCGTGCTGCCGTCGTGCTGACCAAGGATCGAACGGAGTCACTGCTGCTTGCGCTGGACGAGGATGAGGCCGAAGCCCTGCTGTGGCGCTTGATGGCAACATTGGCGAGCCATTGCGAGGCGGGCGAGCACTTGCAGCTCAGCCTGACCCCGGTGTTCGAAGGGCCGACAGCGATGGCGCAATGCGTATGCGATCTGCCCGCGCGGCTGGCGACGCTGGATGATCCTTTCGCCTGCGAGCTCAAGCCCACCGATCAGGCGATCAGCGCCGGGCCGTTCGGTGCGGGATTTGCCCTGCGGCTCGCCCGCGCCGAGGCACGCAGCGCCGGGGGAAGCCTGAACCTCGGGGAAGGCAAGGCCGTGCTGCGGCTGCCGTTGTTCACCGGGGCAGACGCCGCGCGTCGCGGGGTTAGCGGACAGACGCCCCACCGTTTGTGAAAGCCTGCGCGCCCGCGGGCCTGAGCACGGATCGCCGCTTGTAACTTGGCGGGCCTGACTGTAGGACGCGTCGCAGTCTGGTTCCGGTGCTTTCAGGGCCTGTAGCTCAGCGGTTAGAGCTGGCCGCTCATAACGGCTAGGTCGCGGGTTCGAATCCTGCCGGGCCCACCGGAAACATGCCTTGGGAGCACGCCTGCCTTGCGGCATGTGCCCTGCGGGACGACTAGTGTCGGGGAGTAGCGCAGCCTGGTAGCGCATCTGCTTTGGGAGCAGAGGGTCGCAGGTTCGAATCCTGTCTCCCCGACCACCTTTCTTTTCGCTTGATAGCCTCGGGAATGCGCGATTGCGCGCGTCGGCACCGCCACACAGCGGGCAGCGCCGCACGCGCGCACATGCCATCGCCGCCCGCAAACCCCACACACAAGAATGGCCGGAGCTGTTGCCAGCCCCGGCCATCGTCATGCTGCAATCCGGCTAGCGGATCAGAAGCTGAAGCGTGCCGTCAGGCGCGCGCCGTGCGTGTTGCGATCACCTGCCAGCATGCCGACATAGCCCGCACCGAGGTTGAGCCTGCCCGCCGTGTAGGAGAGGCCGGCTTCGAGCTCGGCGGAGTCCTGCGGGATCGTCAGGCCCGAGACCGTGAAGGCCGGAGCATTGCCGGTGAGGCGCGAGACCGCCGCAGCATTGCGATCACCGAAAGCCCGGTTCCACGCTGCCGACGCATAGGGCTTGAGCTTCGCATCAGCCGCACCGAACTCTGCACGGGCGCCGAGGCTGAGGAAGGTCGTCTTCTGATCGACATCGCCCACCGTCAGCGCCGCATTGCCGCCAACTTCGGTGAAGCCGTCGCTATCCGTGCTGACATGCGCGAGACGGGCGAACGGGGTGATCGCAGTGCTGCCGAGCGCAAGCGTGTAGCCGACTTCGCCGAACAGCTGCCAGGTCTTGGCATCGCGGCTCGCGGTGAGCGACTGCGCCAGCGCCCCGCCAACCGCACGGTTGGTCACCACGTCATGCCAGGCATAGCTAACACCCGCTGCGCCGCGGAAGCCGCCCGGCAAGACAAAGCTGCCGTGGAGCGCCAGATAGGTGCTCGACACATCCGATGCGTCAGCGCGACCATCGAGCGCGAAGTCCGAGCCACCCAGACCCGCCGAGACCGCAATGCCGAAGCCTTCGCCGCCGTAGCCAACCCCGGTCACGAAGCCGCGGTGATCAGCTTGCATCCCGAAATTGCTGGCCGAGCTATCAAACTCGCCCCAGCTGCCGAAGGCCGAGCCCCACAGGAAGGCCCCGGATTGCTGCGGCGCGGCCATGCCAAGCATGGCGTTGCGCAGGTGGCGGCTGTCGTCGGTCAGACCGGCAATCGTGCTGGCATGGATTTCGCCCGACAAGTCGGCGAAGGTCGCTTGCGCGGTGGCGGCATTCTGCACCAGCACGGTTTCGAACAGGGGATTGTTGATCCCGAGCGCCTGGATCGCGCCGGCCACGCCTGCCTGGTTGGGATTGGCCGCAACCGCCGCGAAGGAGATGTCGTTGCGGTAGAGCGAAAGCGTCACCGCATTGGCATCATAGCGCAGGAACGGCGTGAGGAACGCAAGGTCCGTCGTCACAGTGCCGAAGGTCCCGGTCACACCCTGCGCCCCGGTCAGCACCACATAATCAGTGCGCGGCGCATAGGTGCCATTTTCGGCAAGGATCGCCATTTGCGCCGTGCTCGCGATGGTCACCCGGCCGGTGGCATCGATCCGGTCCGCCTGTCCGGCAGCGTTGACCTCCACCTCGTAGATCGAGCCTGCGCCAAAGGCGAGATCGCCATTGACAGTGAGGCGGCCGATCGAGTTGCCCGGGGCGATCGCGCCGCCGCTGGTGACGGTGGCGCTGCCCACCGAACCATTGCCGCCCAGCGTCCCGCCTTCGTTCACCGTCACCGGCGAAATGATCGAGCCGTTCACGGCCAGCGTGCCGCCATTAACGGCCGTCGGCCCGGTGAAGGTGCTGTCGCCTGTCAGGTTGAGCAGGCCATCGCCGTCCTTGACGAGGCCACCGGTACCCGTGATCGTGCCTGCAAAGGTGGTATTTTCCTGCTGGGTGACGCTGAGGATCTGGCTGCCCAGTTCGACCCGCGCTTCTTCTTCACCCGACAGTGCAGCGATCGTCTGATCATTGCCGCTGATATCGAGCGTCCCGCCCGAACCGAGGTTGAACTCGGTGGTCGGGTCGATCACCCCGGCGATCCGCACCGATCCGGCAAAGATGTTGGTGGTGCCGCGGAAGTCATAATCGCCCAAGAAGACCAGCACGCCGGTCCCCAGCTTGTCGAGCACGCCCGAGCCGGAGAAATTGCCGACGAAATCATAGTCGCCCGAACGGTTGAAGATGAAGCGGCCATTGTTGACGAGATTGCCCGCGAAGGTGCCTTCGGTGCCGCCATTGCCCAGCTGGAAGAAGCCATCGCCTTCGGTGGTCACATCGCCCGGCAGCGTGCCGGTGAGCACCAACCCGCCATTGCTGACCGTCGTGCCACCCGTATGGGTCAGGTCGTTGCCGGCAACCGTAAGCACGCCCTCGCCGATCAGCTGCAACGCGCCGGTTCCGCTAATGGGACGGCCGGCAAGCTGGGTAAGCGCGGCATCATCGCTGAAGTTTAGCACCAGTCGGCCATTATTGGTGATCGCGGGGGCCACCAGCGACGACACCGGGGCTTGACCGGCCACAGCGGCTTCGTTGATCTGCAAAGCCGCACCATCGCCAATCACGACGCTGTCGAAGGTGCCCGCACTGCCCGTCTTGTTCCAATAGCCGGCGGTAATCGCGAGGCTTTCGAACCCGGTGACATCGCCCAGCTCCTGCGCGGCGCTGAGCTCAAGCACGTCACCATCAAGCACGAGGCTGTCAAAGCCCTCGCCCCCATCGGTCAGGCCCTGGATCCGGCTCCCGGTCAGCAGCGTAAGCTGATCGTCTGCCGCGCTGAACTGGATCGCCACACCATTGCCGCTGATCTGCCCGGCGTTGGTGAACTGGACGCTGCCCCCTTCCGACAGGAAGCCAATCCCGGTTGCGTTGGTGATCGTGCCGGTGTTGCTGACAAGCGCCGAAGCAAGGTCAATCAGGACACCGCCCGTGATCGTACCGCTGTTGTCGAGCGCGCCGGTCTTGCCGGGGCGATTTTGCGAGACGAGCAACGCGCCATTGGTGTTGCCGGAGATCACGCCCGCGTTGGTGATTGTCCCCCCACCAGCAAGGATCACGCCGTAGCGATCGCCGGTGATCGTGCCGCCCGCTTCGTTGACGATGCTGCCGATCTGCGGAAGACCGCTATCCTGACCGGGGATGAATTGCAGCTGGATCCCGTCCGCACCAATACCGGCACCGCTGCGGATCGTGCCGCTGTTCACCACGCTGCCACCGGCGAGCAGAAGGATCCCGTCGCTCACATCACCGATGATGCTGCCGCTGTTGGTGATCTGCGTGCGGCCAACCTGCCATTCCAGCGTCTGGGTGGCGGTGTTGAACAGCTGCGTGGTGACGATACCGAATTGTGCACCGGAAATCGTTCCGCTGTTGGCGATCGTGTTCGCGCCAGCTTGCAGACGAATACCACCTTCAAATGCCGTGCTCGTCCCGGTCGAAGTGCCATCGCCGCGGATGGTCCCGGCATTGCTCAGGTTGATATTGCCGGCTGAGACAACCACGCCCGAACTGGCACCTTCGATAATGCCCGTGGCTTCGTTGGTGATGGCAAGGGCTGCCGCCGAACCCTGACGCACACCAGCGTTGAACGCGCTGGTGATGGTGCCGGAGTTGACCAGCGATGCCGTCTCAAGCGCGCCCGCAAAGCCCACGCCGTAGCCAAGGATGCCGTTTACCCCGAAGTCACCTGTCGCGTTGATCGTGCCGGTGTTCGTCACAGTGGCGGTCTGGCCCGGAGGCACGGCCCCGCCAGTGAGGTTGAACGGACCGCTCTGCATCAGCACGCCGCCATTGCCGCCGGTGATCGTGCCGTCATTGCTGACATCGCCGCCGCCCGACAGGATGATGCCAAAACGCTGGCCGGTAATGGTGCCGCCCGCCGCGTTCTCGACGCTCGCGGAGTAGTTCTCGATCGCCTGATCGGTGTAGGCGAACATCGAGATCCCGTCGGCCAAGGCCCCGCCCGTGCCGCTGATCGTCCCGCTGTTCACCACACTGCCGCCGCCAATCAGGCGCACGCCATCATTGCTCTCGCCTGCAATCGTGCCGCTGTTGGTCACCACCGTGCCAACCGCAAGACCAAGCAGCTCACTCGTCGCTGTGTTGAAAGCAAAGGCCGTGGTGATCCCGCCGCCTGCACCCGAGATCGTGCCGCTATTGGTGACGCTCGAACCTGCGCTGGCAATCGTGATCCCGGCATCGGGCGAGGCATCAAAGCCATCATAGGTGCCGTTGCCCCGGATCACACCGGCGTTGATCACCGTCAGGCTGCCGCCCGTGCTGTAAATGCCCGAAGTCGCACCTTCGATGGTGCCCGTGGCTTCGTTGGTGATCGTCAGCGCCGCCGATGATCCCTGAAGCACCCCGCGGTTGAACGCGCTGGTGATGGTGCCCGAGTTTACGAGCGTTGCGGTCGCCAGATCGCCGCCAAAGCCGACGCCGTAACCATCGGTACCGCCGAAACCGAAGTCACCCGTTCCGCTGATCGTACCGGTGTTGGTGACGCTTGCCGTCAAGCCGCTGCGATCTTCACCTTCGGCCACATTGAGCGCCGTACCCTGGATCAACACCCCGCCGGTACCCCCGGTGATGGTCCCGTCATTGGTGACATCACCGCCAGCCGAGAGGATCACACCAAAGCGCTGCCCGGTGATGCTGCCGGTGGCGCCATTCTCGACCAATGCGGCATAATTCTCGTTCGCCTGGTCAGCGAAGGGGAACATCGAGATGCCGTCAGCAAAAGCACTGCCAGTGCCGCTGATCGTCCCGCTGTTCTGCACAACCCCGCCACCAATCAGGCGGACACCATCATCCTGTTCGCCGGAAATCGATCCGCTGTTGACCACGGTTGTGCCGATAGCGCGGCTCTCGAACTGCCCGGTTGCGGGATCGAGATAGCTGATTGTGGTGATCCCGAACTGCGCGCCCGAAATGTCACCGAGGTTGGTCACCGACGAGCCGCCCTGCGCGATCACCACACCGCCCCCGGGCAGTGATTGCAGCGAACCGCCGTTGAAGCCATTGCCGCGGATCGACCCGTTGTTCGTAACAGCGATCGGCCCAGTGTCACCAAAGACACCGATGATGTTGCCTTCCACGCTCTCGCCAGCATCAACCACAACTTCGAGCAGCTCCGGCTGCTGGTTGCGGATTCCGAAGTTTTCCTGAGCCTGCACCGCCGGGGCAAATTGGAGGATTGCAATCCCTGCGATGGCACTGCTTGTCAGAAGCTGGGTTTTGGAAGTCTTGGCCATTTCGAAAGTCCCCCTGGAACACATTGCACGCCACGATCTCGGTCGTGCATGTGCAGACTGTCCATGTATGGGGAACTGCCCCGCCCTCTGGATGCACCTGCGCACGCGCGATTGGCGTCATTATGCGGGTCGGATAGGTGGGGCGAACGAGGCTCGTCTACCCAATGAATTTTAGGTCTACGCGACGCCTTGTTCTTATTGGTTTTTCTTGCTGGCAAGCAAAACTTAAGGATTTTTCTCAGCTTATTCAAAACGATTGACAAGAATTGCTTGGCGGAGGAAGGTTTGCGCAATGCTTCATCGGTCGCATCTTGTTGCCTTGATGGTCGCCCTGATGGCGGCGATCTTCGCATCGCCTGCGGCGGCCATGCCCTCGCTGCCAATCGTGGCGCTAGAGGCCGGGAAAGACGGTCCGCCCCTCTCCGCCGACATCCGTTTCACCAAGGAGATCGGCCCGCTCTCGGTGCCGATTGAACGCATGCTGGATCTGCCGCTGCGCGCCAATCCGGCTGGCGTCGAACATTTCGGCCCGCCCGGGCAGCGCACTGCTCTCGCCGTACGAGTCCGCAACACTGGCACCGAAGCGGGCACGTGGATCCTTACCACGGGGCGCGGCTCGCTGAGCTATTTTCGCCTTTATGAATTTGCCGATGGACAGTTTCACACCATCATCAATGGCAGTGATCCGGCCGCGGCGCAGGCCAATCTGCGCACCTATCAAGCCTTCAGCACCGAGGTGACCCTGGATCCTGGCCAGACCAAGACCGTGGTGATTGATTTCCTGTCGGACAATTCGACCTACATGCCCCTGCGGTTGGAAACCTACGGCACCTTCTTTCAGGATCGCCGCACCAATATCGCGATGGTTTCGGGCGTTGTGCTCGGGATCGCGGTGCTGACCTTCCTGAATTTCGTGTTCTTTTCGATCACCGGGCACCGCGAATTCGGTTGGCTCGCGCTCGCGCAGACTTTCTTTGCGATCAACACCATTCATGCCGAAGGCTATCTGACAATCTTCTTGCTGGCCGACAAACCGCTGCTCAGCGTCATGATCGAGGATGGCATCAAATGCGCCTTTGCCGTCTCGATGGCACAATTTGCCCGCACCTTCCTGAAAACGCAGCACAACCTGCCGCGTCTCGACAAGGCCTTGCTCGCGCTGATCATCGTCGGCGCGGTCGCCATTGCGCTCCAACCTGCGCTGGCGTTCTTTGGCCCTGAAGTGCGCGGCGCGCTGCATGCCTTGGCGTGGCTGGTCACAGGCGCAGTCGCATTGTTCCTGCCGTGGGTGGGTATTTTCGCGATCCGTCACATCGGGCGCCAGCTCTGGCCGCTGCTGGTCGGCTGGGCGAGCCTTGCATTTTTCATCATCTATGGGGCGGTGGCCTCGATGGGGCTGGTGACCTGGCTGCCGATCAACTGGCACCTCGTCGGGCCGGTAGGCCTGTTCGAAGTCCTGATGGTGACGCTGGCGTTGGGCCTCAACCTCAGGAAAATCCAGACCGAGCGGCAGGAGGCCGACGCCAAGTACGCGCAATCCATGGCGGAACGTTTGCGCATCAGCGAAGAGGCCGCGCGTCTCGCTGAAGAGCGCGAGGCGGCGCTGATGGCGGTCGACAATCAGAACGCCCTGCTCCACGCATCGGGTCACGATAGCAGACAGGTCATTCTCGCGCTCAACACCGCGGTGAGCGTGCTCAAGCGCAGCGATGCCGATGGTGTGCACCGCGATCTCACCCAGATGCTGCAAAGCTCGGCCAATTATCTCAGCGAAATCGCCGCCACCACGATGTCGGGGGCGACGATTATCGGCAGCCAGTCCAACTTCATCGCGCTCAGCACCTTCAAGGGTGAGACCCTGATCGAGCCGCTGCTGATGATGTTCAAGGCCCCCCTTGCGAGCAAGGGGCTGACCCTCCATGCGCAGATCGACCGTGAGGCCACGATCGTTTCCGACCGGCCGCTGCTGATGCGTGCGCTTGCCAATCTGCTGAGCAACAGCCTGCACCATACCATTGCGGGCGGCGCCCAGATCACGTTGGAGATCGATGATGACACCGCGATCATCGAAATCGCCGACACTGGCAGCGGCATGACGCCCGATGTCGCCGCGCAATTGATGAAGGGGGTTTTGCCGCGGGCGCGGGAAGGCAACGGCGTGATCACCGGCTCCGGCTTCCGTTCAGCAAAGCAGATCATCGAAAGCCTCGGCGGCACCTTGTCGATCCGTGAAACCACGCCTGCGGGCACCAGCTTGCGGATCAGCCTGTGCTGCGCGTTTGCGCGGGTGACGCCGTGCAGTCTTGATGAGATGGCAGCGCGCTTGCCCGGATGGCGGCTTGCAGACTTTGATAAGCGCTGCGAATTCGAAACGATCGCGGCTGACGTGCCGCAAGCGCGCGAGCGCAATCTGATTGCTGCCACCTATGATGATACCTCGATCACCCGCGGTCGCATCAGCGAGCTGGCAAGCCTGATGCTGATCAAGCCGCTCTCGCACGAAATGGCGCAGCATCCCGCCCTGCGGGTGGCATCATATCAGCTTTAAGGTCCTTGCATGTTCCACGATCTTGCGATTGTTCGGGACATTGAACTTGCGGCGCAGCTCGCCAATGTGGAACGATACGGTCGGCTGCGCGATCGACAGCCGATAGGCAATTTCCTTGTTGCTTTCACCCTGCGCCAGATAATGCAGGATCGCCATCTGCCGCGCTGACAGCGAGACCGCGATCTGCTCAAACGCGGCGAGCCCATCGCGCATGCCGCTGGAAATATAGATATCGCCCGCCAGCGCAGCCTCGCAGGCGGCAACGATTTCCTCGGGCGGATCCCCCTTGCTGACGACGCCGCGCGCGCCGAGCTTGAGCGCATAGTCAATTTCGCCGAACTGGGTTTCACCGGTGAGCACGATCACTGTCATGTCGTGCGCGCCGACAATATCCGCCAGCACATCCACGCCGCGCACCTCGGGCATGTTGAGATCAAGCAGCACGATGTCGACCGGGTGCGCGCGGATGAAGGCGGTGGTGATTTCGCAGCGATCAAGCGCGCCCACCACCTCGAATTGCGGGTGCTGCGAAAATAGCAGACGCAGCCCGCCATGCGTCAAAGGGTGATCATCGACAATGAGGATCTTGTGACGTTGGGATGTTATCGTGTCGCAGGCCATTGATGGAAGCTCCCGCACGTGTCGTGCGATAGCGCTATGAAGCGTCTCGGGTTTTCCGGAGGCTCCTATTTGTGAGAAGGAGCCACGATGAGTGCTACAAGGAACAAGTTTTCGCCTGAGTTTCGCGACCGCGCGGTGCGTATGGTGGAGGAGCATCGGGGGG
>Ga0308001_10001454_pt1 | contig 10653 bp, 6 predicted proteins | sample Neamet5_FD_203167 | JGI IMG/M metagenome (GOLD analysis project Ga0308001, IMG submission 203167) | Marine microbial communities from water near the shore, Antarctic Ocean - #5 | ecosystem: Environmental > Aquatic > Marine > Unclassified | place: Southern Ocean | collected 2014-06-04
AAAGAGGACTTGAGATTTTTGATAAAGAACAATTTCCTACTGCAGAGAAAACCTATAAGACTATTCGCTGGGGAAAAGACTTGCAAATATGGATTGTGGAAGGAAGGAATTATAGAAGTAAGAACACAATTCCTGATGGTGCGGAAAAAACCATTTGGGGAAAAGAACAAAAAGAATGGTTTTATGAAACTGTAAATACTTCGGATGCTACTTTTAAGTTACTGATTACATCCTCTCCTATCTTAGGTCCAGACAGATTAAAGAAAAACGATAATTTAAGTAATAAGAATTATACTTACGAGAGAGAAGAGATTTTAAGTTTTATCAAAAAACAAAATAATTTTTTCATTGCCAATGGAGATCGTCATTGGCAATATGTCACCCATTTTGAAGGAACCAGCCTTTGGGAGTTTGGAACTGGGGCAGGATCAGATGCTCATGCTGGAGGTTGGTCTCAAAAAGATTATCGACCTGAACATAAGTTCTTAAGAGTTAAGGGTGGATTTTTGAGTGGGATTGTCAAAAAAAATGATGGTGTTCCCTCAGTCCAATTCATTCATCACGATGTTGATGGAATAGTTGTAAACTCAATATCGTTTAAAGTCGAACAGTAAAAAATATTTTATATTTAGTATTATTATTTTATGTTCTGCGCTTTTTTAAAATAGTAGTTTAATTAAAAGCTAAAAAAGAAATAAAATTCTAAATATAATATGGAATTGTAAAATAAGTTAAATATAAAATTTCACTAAAAAAACAATTTTGAAAAGACATATAGCCCTAACTAAAAACCATAAACCCCCTTTTTTTTTCAATTAAAACCCTGGTTTTGAACAAATTAAAAGTATATTTGAAATCATGTGTACGTACACATTAATATTTTTCTTTATAATGTACACTGAAATCAATCTATTTATTAAATAAAAAATAATTGCATGATTAACTTAAAAGAAGGAAATTTTGAATCCCGGAAATTGAAAACAAGTTCAATGTCCTTTTTTCAAAAAGGATTATTTACAATACTCTTATTGTTAGTGTCTGTAGTCTCAGCACAAAATAACATTACGGGTGTAATCACTGACGATACTGGAGTTCCACTCCCTGGAGTAAACGTTGTGATTCAAGGAACCGATACTGGAGTATCTACAGATTTCGATGGAAACTATTCTATAAAAGCAGGTGAAGAAGACATTTTAGTGTTCTCTTTTATTGGCTTTGATGAACAGGAAGTTGCCGTTGGGTCGAATTCCAACATCAACGTTTTAATGACACCCTCAGCTGATGAGCTCGAGGAAGTAATCGTAACCACAGGTTATGGTCAAAGTAGAAAACGAGACTTAACTGGTGCAATTTCTCAAATTAGAACTGAAACAATTACCAGAGCAAATCCACTGCAAGCAGCTGCTTCCTTACAAGGACAAGTTGCTGGTGTAAATATTACTAAAACTAAAGGGCGTCCTGGAGATGGTTTTGATATTAACATACGTGGACTCAATAACTTTGATGCAGAAAAGACTTCACCCTTAGTTGTGGTTGATGGTATTATGGGCGCTGATCTTAACTCAATTAATCCAAGTGATATTCAGAGTATTGATGTGCTAAAAGATGCTTCTTCGACTGCGGTGTATGGTGCAAGAGGGGCAAATGGTGTGATTATTGTCACCACCAAAAAGGGATCTACTGGGAAAGCAAATGTTACTTATAATGGGTATTACGGAATTAGAACTAAAGCTCATATGCCAGAATTCATGAATTCCCAACAGTACCATGACTTGTATTCTCAAGATGGTTTCAATAGAGGTTTTACTGCTCAGGAAATGTTTAATGTAAACAATGGCATTTCAGCTAATTGGGTAGATTTAGTTACTAGGGATGAAGCTGCACAGCAAAATCATACAGTTGCAGTTTCTGGTGGTTCTGAGAAAACATCATATAATTTTTCAGCTGGTTATTTAGAAGAAGAGGGGCTTACAATGCATACTGATTTTGAAAGATTAAGTTTAAACGCAGGTATTGAGAGCCAGGTTTCTGAAAATGTTAAGGTAGGTTTTACTACTTACATTACTCAGACTGATAGGAATTGGGGTTCAACGGAAGCTTTAAGATCTTCCTATAGAGCAAGGCCCACAGGAACACCATTTTTTGATGATATTGTTGAACCCAATAAAAGAGATACTAACTATGGCCCTGTTGGCAACCTTGCATTCTACATGGGTATAAACGACTCTCAAGTAATTAATCCACTTATTGAGACTGACCCAATGAATTTTCAAAGAGGACGCAAAGGGAATTCACTTTTAGCCAATGTCTTCGCTGAAATTAAATTAGCTGACGGTTTGAAGTTTAAAACTTCTTACTCTGCTTATGAAACAAATGCAAGAGAAGGTGACTACAGAGGAACTTATACCAAATCACAAAAAGGATCAAGAAATCCAAAGACAAATACGTGGAATGAAAAAACTTCTAATTATACTTTAGATAACACTTTAAATTATAATAAAACTTTTGGAAAACACAGAATAGATGCAACTGCACTTTTCAGTATTTTTGAACAGTACGATGAGTACATGGAAATAGCGGTTGAGGATTTAGCTTATCGATCATTATGGCACGCTACAGCTACTGGCGCAACAATCAAAGCTTATAATTCTGATTTAATCGAGAGCTCCTTAGCATCTTATATGGGAAGAGTTAACTATACATTTAATGATAAATATTTATTGACAGTAACTGGAAGATATGATGGCGCTTCTCAGTTAGCTACAGATAATAAGTGGGCGTTTTTCCCCTCAGCTGCTTTGGGTTGGAGACTCTCAGAAGAAAGGTTTATTTCAAATTTAAATGTTTTTTCTAATTTAAAGGTTAGAGTAAGTTATGGTGAAGTTGGAAATAATGCAAGTATTAATCCTTATGCTACTCAATCTAACATTTATCAAACAGTTTATGACTTTGATGGATCAGCAGCAAATGGATACTCCATTGATGCACTTTCTAATCAAGGATTAGTTTGGGAGCGAAGTAAAGAAACGAACTTTGGTTTAGATTTTACCTTAAAAAACATAGGTATTTCAGGTTCTGTTGAAATATATAAAAGAAACACCGAAGATCTAATTCTAAACGATAATATTCCAACCTCTACCGGTTTTGCTAGTGCAGTTGCTAATGTCGGTGAGATTGAAAACAGTGGTGTTGAGATAACATTAAATTCAATTAACGTAAACAAAGGTGACTTTAAATGGTCTTCTGCTTTAACTTTTACAGCAAATGATGATAAAGTTGTTAAGCTTGCTGGAGGGATAACCGAAGATAAGGGGAATAAACGTTTTGTTGGAGAATCTGTAAGAGCTCTCTATTCGTATAAGTTTGAAGGTATTTGGCAAACGGATGAGGTTACTGAAGCTGCGGTATTTGGACAAATCCCTGGACAAATCAAAGTTAAAGATGTCAACGGTGATGATAAAATCAACTCTGATGACAGAACTATTGTAGGTAAGGGGACTCCCGACTGGACTGCTGGTTTAAGAAATCAAATTTCGTATAAAAATTGGGATATGTCCTTTTTTATGTACACAAGGCAGGGATTGATGTATTCTAATGCTTATTTAAATGCTACTTTTGGAGACATTGCTTCTGATCGTTACAATCGCTCTTCTGCATTGGATTATTGGACCCCAACAAATCCATCTAACACCTATTTCAGTCCACTAACAGGACCTGGTCTTAACAGTAAGAACGAATCAAAGGGAGGTCAGTCTCGTGTTGCCTTAAGTTACCAAATGGCTGATTTTGTTAGAATAAGTGATATTACATTTGGATATAGTTTGCCACAAAACATCCTTGATGAATTAGGAGTATCAAGACTAAGATTTTACGGACAGCTTCAGAATCCATTTGTGTTTTCTGACTTCCTTTCATTTGATCCAGAATACAATTCTGGAGGTAATGATGATGATCTTCCTGCAATGACTGTGTTGTTTGGATTAAACCTAAACTTTTAATCGAAAAATATAAATATTATGAAAAGTTTAAAAGAAATAAATATACAGATGAAAAAAATTAATCAAATTTTAATTGTACTCTCTTTAGTGTTTGTTTTTAGTTGTGACACTGAAGATATATTAACCGAAGCAGCAGTTTCAAATCAAACAGCAGACTCTTTTTTCTCAACACCAGCCGGTTTTGAAGATTTAAGTAAGTCGATTTATCCCCTTATGAGAAACATTATTGAGCAAAGGGAGTTGGTTCTTAATGGAACTGATATTTTTGCACGATCCTCTGGATGGGCTAATGTAGATGATGTTTTAGTGAACAACAGAGTTGACACTTATGGATCTGAGTTAACTGATGGAGCGGGTGAGATTTCCAACTTATGGGTTTTACTATATAAGCAGATAAATCGTTCAAATATTTTGATTGATAGAGCTGAAAATGTAGTTGGTGGAAACGCTACTCTGATAGCAACACGAGTTGCTGAAGCAAAGTTTATGAGATCATTATGTCTTTTTTATGTTGTTCAACAATGGGGGGATGTACCTATGCCGCTGAAGGCTACCATTGCTGCTAACAAGGAAGTTACAAGAGTTGCGTCATCTGAGATTTATTCTCAATTGATAACTGATTTAACTGCTGCAGAATCTGCATTACCTTCTTCCGCCTCAGATTATGGCAGAGCTACCAAAAGTGCAGCACAGCATTTACTTGCTAGAGTTTACTTAACAAGAGGTTGGAATTTTGATGGTAAATTAGGTGGAACCGCTGCCGATTTCACTCAAGCTTTGTCTTATGCAGACAAAGTAATCGCGTCACATTCACTCGTGACTAACTATAATGATTTATGGCCAAAACGCTCTGAAGATCCAACAAATCAAACTTTTGGTCCTGGAGATCAAAACGCAGTAAATAGCGAAGTTGTATTTGCAGTTCAGTATTCTGATGCAGCCATAACTAATTCCGCACAATCTGATCTTGCTGGTGTTTCAGTTAATAGTGATGGCGGGAATAATCTTCATGGTCTCTTTGGAGGAGGTGTAGATGATGCTCCCGGTTCTCCTGGAAGAACTTCTGATTATAACAGAGTTCTAGGGGTTCATAACACTACTCCAGCAACCTATAGACTTTTTGACCCTCAAAATGACAAACGTTATCACCATAACTTTGTTGAAAAGGTTTATGCTGTTGTTGATAATCCTGGATTTGTACCTGCATCAGGAGTGACTCCAATTGATATAAAATCTGGTGATGTTGTTCTTGAGTTTAGAGATTGGAATTCACCTGCAACATCAGCAGCTGATAGAGGTAAAGATATTGTTGGAGGAACAAAAGATTACGCAGTGATTAATCATGATGAATACGGTGTTATTGATGAATCAAATTATCATAGTCAAAACAAAACACCGATGATGTGGAAATTCTGGGAACCTGGAATTGCATATGGAAATGGATTTGGTCAATTTGACGCCATAGTTATGCGCTCAGCCGAAGCATATTTAATTGCTGCAGAAGCAATTGTAAAAGGTGCTACAGGTGGATCTATGGGAAGTGCAGAAAATTATTACAACTCTATTGTTAACAGAGCTGTAGGGGGTGCATCTGTAGCCGCTAACAAAGCTGCTGACCCAGCAGGGACGGGTCTTGCAACCGCTTCATATAGAGCTAGTGGTGCTCCTACTATCGATATGATCTTGGACGAAAGAGCAAGAGAGTTCATGGGAGAAGGATTGAGATGGTATGACCTTAAAAGAACCGAAAAGTTAATAGAGCGAGCAAAAGCCATGAATCCATGGGTTAAGGAAATTCAGTCTTATCACCTTTTAAGACCTATTCCACTATCTGAAAGCGACCTCTCCACAAACGAGGTTACTCAGAATACCGGTTATTAATTTAAACAGATAAACATGAAGACTTTAAATCAAAATATTTTTAAAACTTCACTGTTAATCTTATTTACAAGCCTCCCATTTTTGAGTTTAGCTCAAGAATGGGAGTCCTTGTTTAACGGGACTAATTTTGAAGGATGGAATCAGAAAAATGGTAACGCCAATTATCAAATAATTGATGGGGCAGTAGTTGGGTCTCCAGTGCTGAACACCCCCAATTCTTTTATGTGTACCAATAAACTTTACACTGATTTTATTTTTGAGTTGGAAGTAAGGCTAGACGGAGGACTTAACTCGGGAATACAGTTTAGATCAAATTCTCTTCCTGAATACAAGAATGGGAGAGTGCATGGATACCAATGCGAATTGGATCCTAGTGATAGAAAATGGACTGCAGGAGTTTATGATGAATCTAGAAGAGGATGGATCTATAAGCTTGAAAACGATCCTCTAGCGCAAAGTGCATTTAAAGTAGGGGAGTGGAATGAAATCCGAATAGAAGCAATAGGGTCTTCAATTCGAACTTGGGTTAATGGTACGATGTGTACCAACTTAATAGATGGACTCACAGCGGAAGGTTTTTTTGGTCTGCAAGTTCACAGCATAAAAAAGAAATCTCAATTAGGAAATAAAGTAAGGTGGAGGAATATCCGGATACTTGAAAAAGATTTAGAAAGATACAGGTGGCCTGTTGCGGCGCATGCTAAAGAAGTAATTGTGGATACTACCGCTCAATAGTTCGTAAGTAAAATTCAACTTTATAGAATTAAAAAAAGCGGTGTATACACCGCTTTTTTAATTCTGAAATAAGTTATTTTTCATTAAAATATCTTCGTTTATCAAATTGACTAAATGCAACATTTTCTTTGGTGATAATTTCTAAGGGGGTCGCCAATTCTTGACTAGGCTTTTGTTTATAAACAAGGAAATAAGACATACTGATGACAGATTTATAGCCTTGGTTAAATGATTTCTGGGAAATTAAGAAAGTAATTCTACCCTCTTTTATGCTTTGAACATTTTTTGGAGTGGTGTCAAAACCAATGATTTTTAAACTACTTAAATAATCATCTTCGATAAGAGAGGTGATGTTTGACACCCTACTAGAGGGTACTAAAAGTCCATTAATTCCCTTGTTTTCTTTTAAATATGCATTGATTTTAGATTTGGTTTTTACCAAATCAATTAAATTATCAAAATCAAGATGATGTATGTTTCGCTTCGTTTTTTTCTTTTCAAAGTAGTCCTTAAATCCTGCAACTCTTTGGCTAATTGCCCGATGGTTTTCAAGGTTTTTTCGAGTTTGGACAATTAAAAGTTCATCATTTGGATCACTACACAATTCTAATAATTGCGCGGATAATGCTCCAGCTTTAAAAGACTTTTGACCGATATAACTTATGTTGTTAAATCCTTCGATATTAACATTAAAAAATAGGAAAGGAATCTCTGCCTGATTTAGTTCTGCAACAATTTCGAGGGTTTCCTTATTGAATATAGGAACTAAAATCACGGCATCAGGATTCGTCTTAATTAATCTATTAAAAGTTATTTTGAAGCTTTCAGAGTCAAACTGATCAAAAATGAATGTGCTTGTTTCAACGCCTAAAGCACTGACTTCTTGTTTGGCTTTTTGGATTCCTGAATAGGGAGATTTCCAAAACAAATTATCATTATCAAAACCCGGGATCAATATTGCCAAATTATGATGCTTTTTCATTGCAAGAGAACTCGCGATTAAGTTGATTTTAAAGTTTTTCTGTTTAAGAATTTTTTCAATTCTCTCCTCTGTTTTAGCAGAAACACCCCCGCGTTTATGAAGCACTCTGTCAACGGTTCCGGCTGATACGTTGGCTTCTCGTGCAATATCTTTTATTGTCGTCAATACTTAAGTATTAAAATGATATTTATATTATATAAATTTAAATATTTTTGAGAGATAGTATTATAAATTAGAGATAATTAACAAATTTTTATATGTATTTTTCATAGCATTAATCGTTTTTTTAATACTATTAATATATATATTTGTAACTTTTAAGAGTGTACGCACACGTAAAATTACATTTTCAATGAATAAGACATTTAAATGGATACTTGTCGCCGCTTTGTCAGGTTTTCTGTTTGGATTTGATACAGTAGTAATTTCTGGTGCCAATCTACCGATCAAAGAGCTTTGGTCTACAGGACCAGTTTTTCATGGTTTTTTCATTATGTCAATGGCACTTTGGGGAACGGTCATTGGTGCTTTGTTCGGAGCCCTTCCGACAAATAAGTTTGGACGAAAAAAGACTTTGACTTTGATCGGTTTGTTCTTTTTTGTCTCAGCAGTTGGGTCTGCATTAGCGACTGATCCTTTCACTTTTTCTTTTTTTAGATTCGTAGGTGGAATCGCAGTTGGAATATCCTCTATAGCTGCCCCAATATACATTTCAGAAATAGCAAGCCCCACAAACAGAGGTTCCTTAGGTGTTCTTTATCAATTCAGCTTGGTTTTTGGAATTCTGATTGCCTTTTTATCTAATTATTTATTGAATGGATTTGGTGGGGAAAACGATTGGAGATGGATGCTTGGGGTTGAGGCAATTCCTGCCTTATTGTATTTTGCGCTAACCCTCACAATTCCTTATTCCCCTCGTTGGCTTATTCTATTTAAAAGAGACGATGCAAAAGGAATAGAAGTTCTTAAACAAATTTATCCTGATGAAGATCAGCTTGCCAGGACTTTCAAAGAAATCAAAAACGCACAAAATACTTTAGTAGGAGAGGATAAGTTATTTATTAAAAAATTCAAAAAAACTATATTAATTGTTTTTTTTGTATCATTTTTTAATCAACTTTCAGGAATTAATTTTATTTTATATTATGCTCCTGAAATTCTAGAGATGGGTGGTTTTGCTTCAAAAGAATCCTTGTTTAATTCTGTAATAATCGGATTAACCAATGTTATTTTTACATTTATCGGGATGATACTCATCGACCGATTGGGTCGGCGTCAACTATTGATTATCGGTTCAATAGGATACATCATTAGTTTATCAGGAGTTGCCAGTTCCTTCTATTTTGAATGGTCTCCCCAACTTATCGCAATATTTATTTTTGCTTTCATAGCCTCTCATGCCGTTGGACAAGGAACGATTATCTGGGTTTTTATTTCAGAGGTTTTTCCCAACCGAATTCGGGCAATTGGACAGTCTTTTGGCGTAGGTGTTCACTGGGTTTTTGCAGCATTGATAACTTTGGTTGGCCCATTAGTTATAGATTTATATAATATTAATCCGTGGCCAATTTTTACTTTTTTTGCTTTCATGATGTTGCTGCAATTGTTATTCTCCCTTTTTTTTATGCCTGAAACTAAAGGGAAATCTTTGGAAGAAATAAATTTACGTTTGAATAAAAAAACACAACCGCAAAAATGAAAAGAAAAAAATTTATTTTAAGTTCAGGAGGCGTCTTTTTAGGAACTGTTGCCAGTGCTAATTTGTTGTGGTCGCTCCCAAAAACAAATCATTTGAATTCTACGATTAACATTGGTGTTATCGGAACGGGGAGCAGAGGGAAAGGGATTATCAAACTGTTAAACGAAATTTCAGGTTTTAATGTTGTTGCTTGTTGTGATGTTATCCCTTTCAGATTAAAAGAAGGATTTTCATTATTGAAAGATAAAAATTCAAAATCCTATACTGACTATAAAAAATTATTAGATAATAAAGACGTCGATGCTGTGTTAGTGAGTACACCGTTGAGCACCCACTCAAAAATTGCTTTTGACTCCTTGGATGCGGATAAACATGTCTATTGTGAAAAGACTTTAGCAAAAGGAGTTCCGGATACGGTGCGGCTTGTAACTAAATGCGCGCAATCAAAAAAAATATTTCAAACGGGTCATCAATACCACAGTTCTCGAATGTATTCAGAGCTGACTAATTTAATTGAAGATGGAAAAGTAGGTAAAATTACTTCCATTGAAAGTCAATGGAACCGAAATGGTGATTGGCGAAAACCAGTACTCGATCAAAAACTGGAGCGTCAAATTAATTGGAGAATGTACCGTGAGTACTCCTACGGATTATTAGCCGAATTGAGTTCTCACCAAATTGATTTTGCTAATTGGATTTTAAAAGGAACTCCCAAAAAAGCGATTGGATTTGGAGGGATAGATTACTGGAAAGATGGTCGTGAAACTTATGATAACATAAAGGTTGTTTATGAATATGACAAGGGGGTTAAGGCATCCTACACTTGTTTAACCACAAATGCGATTGAAGGCTATAGAATAATGGTGATGGGAGACAAAGGAACTTTGACTATCTATCAGGACCAAGCCTGGTTTTATCCAGAAGGAGAATACATTTCTTCTTATGGAGAAGTAGATGGAGTTTCTGGGGCAACCGTTGGCTGGACTAAAGGGAAAGGGATCCGACTGGATTTAAAACATTTAGATCCAACTGTGCAAGCCCTTACGGATTTTAAAGATTCCATTTTAAATAATACAGACCCCTTATCTGGTATTTCAACAGGGGCCAAAGCTGCTTATGCAGTAGAAATGGGAATTCAGGCAATGGATACCAACAAAGTAACTTACTGGGATAATATTAATTATAAAATATAATGAAACAAAAATTTGATCTATCAAACAGGGTTGCCGTAATTACCGGAGGGGGTGGTGCTCTAGGTTGCTGCATTGCTCAAAGTCTTTCACAATCTGGAGTTAAAATTGCAATTCTTGACCTTGCCGACACTTCGGTTCAAAGAACAGTAAAACTGATTACTGAAG
>Ga0308001_10001466_pt1 | contig 10633 bp, 5 predicted proteins | sample Neamet5_FD_203167 | JGI IMG/M metagenome (GOLD analysis project Ga0308001, IMG submission 203167) | Marine microbial communities from water near the shore, Antarctic Ocean - #5 | ecosystem: Environmental > Aquatic > Marine > Unclassified | place: Southern Ocean | collected 2014-06-04
CTTATGGTGTTTCCTGTTCCTGTTCCGGCAACTGTTTTTAAATAAAATGGATGGCCCGCTGCGCTAACATTAAAATTAATTGCGTCTCCAACTTTAAAAGTCAAGTTAGGGTCGTTTCCTGACACATTACCATCTCTATCGGTTCCGCTTAGTGTGTAATTAGCACTGCTTGTTGCTGTTACGTCTATACTAAAGACCGTTTCCGCTTGGTTTGAGTCGGTTGAGTCCGTTGCTTCATTTACAGTTATTGTTCCATTAACAGATATTGATACTGTAGCAGTATTTAAGTTTAGAGTATTGAAAGCTGTAATAGAATAGTTATAGGTTCCTGAAGCTTGTGAGTTAGGGGTCCCTGATATGGTTACGACATTATTATCAATGCTCATATTCACACCACTAGGTAAGCCTTCAGCAAATGCTGTTAGGGTAGCAGAGCAGGTCGTTGAAAAGGCATATACAATATCGGATAATGTTGTCATCTCTGGTGCACCTGCTGGTGCAGCAGTTACCGTCTGTGCACTTGAATCATCTGGTGAAGTTAGTGTCCCTGTTATAAGACAAGTTGAGTCCTTTGCTGGACAAGTTCCCCAGACGGGTTTGTTTGCTACTGTTAGTAGCGAGAAATCAGATGATTCTGTAGTAATGTTTGTTACGCACCAACCTGATAAGTCCTGATTAAATACATCTAAATCCTTAAACATTTTATGCATACTAGTAACTGCTGCAGTATCCCAAGAACCTATGTCTTGATTAAATGTCATTAGACTTCCAGCGTTATACGACCAAGTTGGAGTAGCAGCAAACATAACGTTCATATTTGTAACTGCTGAAGTATTCCAAGAACCTATATCTTGATTAAAGGCATTAGCGATTTGAAACATGCCAGTCATATCAGTTACTGCTGCAGTATTCCAAGAGCTTATATCTTGATTAAATGTAGTTGCCATATAAAACATGGCACTCATATCAGTAACTGCTGCAGTATCCCAATTTCCTATGTCTCCATTGAAAGCCGGAGCAACCCTAAACATAGCACTCATATCAGTAACTGCTGCAGTATCCCAATCACCTATATCTTGATTAAATGAACTTGCGCCATTAAACATAATATCCATACGAGTAACTGCTGCAGTATCCCAATCACCTATATCTTGATTAAATGAACTTGCGCCATTAAACATATTATCCATACGAGTTACCGCTGAAGTATTCAATTTTCCTATGTCCCCATTGAAAGCCGTTGCACCTGAAAACAATTGACTCATATTAATTACTGCTCCAGTATTCCAAGAGCCTATATTTTGATCAAATGTAGTTGCCATATAAAACATGGCACTCATATCAGTAACTGCTGCAGTATCCCAATCACCTATATCTTGATTAAATGAACTTGCGCCATTAAACATATTATCCATACGAGTTACTGCTGAAGTATTCCAAGAACCTATATTTTTATTAAATACTGTTGCACCGTCGAACATGCCAGTCATATCAGTTACTGCTGCAGTATCCCAATCACCTATATCTTGATTAAATGAACTTGCGCCATTAAACAATAGATAAGACATCGTAGTCACTTTAGAAGTACACACACAAGTAACGTCTTCATTTTTTGCTATCATATCCGTGAGATTAGCTTTGTCAACTACGGTATATTCCTTTCCATTAATAGTTTCTTTGTGTCCAACCTCAGCATATGGGCATTTTATAGTTACTCCATTGGCAGCTAAAAATATTTTAGTCGTCAGTGGATCAGTATTTTCATCATAAGTGTCATCTTTATTTCCTTTGGCATCCTCATTACAGATATCATTTAATTCGATGGAGAAACTCACAAAACTATTTGTGATTATAAGATTGGTAATCATCCCAATATTTAAGTTTTCTTTAGTAAGGTTAATTTTAGTACTTGACTCAATTAAGAATTGACCTGTAATTGATGATGTCGAGGTTACTACAGTAAAGGTTTCGTTTTTACGAAAAACAACACTTAATATATTGCATTCAGCTTTAGCAGCAGAGCTGTCGTTACTTCCAAATGACCAATTGCCAAATAGTACTTCAGGCTGTGAACTTACATCAATGATTTGTTCAAAGTTTGCCTTTATCGTTTTGGACTCATCCATAACTAAACTAAGCGAGTTATTGACACTTGTAATACTCCCAGACCAGCCAGTGAAAAGATATCCTTCTGCGGGTGTTGCTTTAATTGTAACAGAGGAATTAGAGTCATAAGAACCGCCAGAAGTGTCAACACCTCCACCATTGGAAGAGGATACAGCTAAATCAAATTTTTCTACTGTAGTTACTTCAGTATTGTTACTCGTATTGTCAGTTGGATTTAATTGGGGAGTGGATGCTTCTGAATCTTTTCCACAAGAATAAATCAATAAAAAGAAACTTAAAATAAAAATGAGCTTTTTCATAGTACTCGTTGTTAAAAGCCTAAATATATGGAATTCTAATTAAAATCATTTTAGTTTAGGCAACTACGTAACAGCTCGAGTCTTCAAATTGACAATAACAGAAATTATGAAAGATTAAAGCTGGAAACGCTTGATACATAGAGATTAAGTTATTGTAAAAAAATTCAGCGTTATTTCAAAGAATTAATCTAGAGGAATGAATAGAGAATAGGAATTTTTGTTTTCTTCTAATACTGCCACCGTCATGACTTTGGCAACACCATCCTCAACATAAATAAAGGGTCGCTCCAATCGATTGGCCATTATTTGTGTACCATCAGCTTTTGTTAGGGCCTTATCCAATACTTTGTAATGTTTTGCGTTTTCCCAATTAAGTCCATCGACAGAAGTAATCATACCCATATATCCAAATGCATGATAAACACCATAATATCGGCCCCTTTTATTATCATACCAAATGGCAGGGTCTTCAGAATTTAAATTTCCCACAGCGGGTTTGGGTTGAATTTCCCAAGGCCCGACGGGAGAATCCGATAGGGCGATGGCCTGACTTCTTATTAGTTCATTTGGACCAGGCCATCTTCCATTGGCGTATTTTATATTCGGTTTATCCCCCCTAATAATCATAATATATCCTCCATCAGGTCTTTTCGCCACCGCTGGATTACAGGTAATTTTAGAAATTGGGCCCGAAGGTTCTAAAATAGGCTTATCAAATCTTTCCCATGGACCATTAATGTTTTCTGAAACTGCAACCCCTATGCGTTGATTCATTCTTACAATCGATCGAAATTTATTGGGAATGCCTTGACTTCTGGCTTGTTTAAACTCCTGTTCAGAAAATTTCCAGTGCCCTGAATTGGTGGACATATAATACAAGTAGTATTTGCCATCAAAGAACTTGATCCTTGGATTGTGTGCTGTATAGGCATCCCAATAATCAGCCCCACGGCCTTCTAGAACGATTTCTTTGTGAACGTATGGACCAGCAACAGAATCAGAAGTTGCATGTGAAATAAACCCATCGGTCAGCCATGATTTGAACCCGATTTTTTTTGACATTTGAGCATAGAACAGATGATATTTCCCATCTTCGCCCTTAATAATGGAGGAGCCCCAATTGTGATAGTCGGGATTTTGAAGTATGTTTTGCTCACTAACTTCTGAAATCTTATCTGCCAAATTGAGGTCATCCTTATGGCTTTGCCCGCATATCATCATTGGTAAAAAAAAGAGAACACTGCAAATGAATTTTTTCATTTTAAATATTTTCAGTTTGGTTGATTTTAATTGTAATCAGAAGAATACATAAAGATAAACAATCAGAGGTTGAAATCTCCAAAATAAATTAAGCATAAAAAGTCATAAATAAACTAGGTAATGACATTTATGACCCCACCCTATATGAAGAAGGAAATGGTGAGACTCTATAATAAGTGTGAATACTTCTTAATAATCATAATTTTCAATACTTCGTTAGCATCTTTTCCAGTAAGAACAGGCAACTGACGTTGGCTCGTTTGAACCGATATGTTTTGAGTTTTGGTAAACATGAGGCTATTATAACGAAACAGAATAGTAAATAAGGAATATTCATTTTATTTTAGAATTACATTAATTTATTTAATTATATATTTTTAATTCCTAAAACTTATTTCAAGGCATCAAGATCTTTTTTATAAAAGCATCTATTTTTGTTGATATAAGCTTTCAAAAACACAATTCAGACATAAAAAAATAGGGGGTTTGTAACTCATAAAGATTTATTTGATAAAAGAAAGAGATGAAAAGGGTTTTCAAAAATTAATGCATAGGCATTTGCAGCTTTTTAGTAATTTCATTGAATCATTATGGTTTTAAATAAATCATGTAATTATAATTAATTCATAGGATGTTCAAATTACTTAAAAAATCAAAACTATTATTTTTAGCTACATCACTTGTGTTTGCTTTAACAGGTTTTGCTCAAAAAGTAAGCTCCCCTAAAATGAATTGGAATGTGGTTACTCAATTGCCTGAAACAGGTGAATATTCTAACCTAGGATTTGCAGGGAGTTTCGCAGGAATAAGTAATGATGTAATGTTGCTTGCCGGTGGAGCTAATTTCCCTAATGGCATGCCATGGGATGGAGGAGAAAAATATTGGAGTGATCAAATTTTTGTTTTGGAAAGAATTGACAGTGAATACCGCTGGAATAAAAAAACTTTTACGTTACCGCATTCACTTGCATATGGTTTTTCTCTATCCGTACCGGAAGGAGTTTTATGTATAGGCGGACGAGATGCAAAACAAAGCTATTCAGATGTGTTTTTGATGAAATGGGACACTGAAAACCAAAATGTTGTAATTCAGAACTTACCTTCATTACCAATTCCGTTGGCTCATATATCCGCCGCCAATATTGAAGGAATAATATATGTTGCAGGTGGAGAATTAAATGGAGAAGCTACAAATAATTTTCTGTCACTCAATTTAAGTAATATTGGATCAAATGATCGGAAATGGAAGAATCTTCCACCTTTACCAACTAAACCAAGGGCGTTTTCGGTATTATCTGCTCAAGCAAACGGTACTGAACACGGATTATTCCTGTTTTCTGGTAGAAATTACGATTCAAGTGGAAACCTGGAAATTTTATCAGATGGTTACTTTTATAGTCCGCTTGAAAATAAATGGGCTTTACTAAATTCATCATTAAGTTTCCCTGTTATGGCGGGTAATGCATTTGAATCTGGTTTGGAATTTATTATCCTGCCCTCTGGTGGCAATGGATCTGAGTTTTTAAAATTACAAAGCCTTGAAAAAGATTTCAAAAAGTTTGAAACGATAGGTGACACCATAAGGTCAAAGAAGATAAAAAATCAATTGAAGCAAAGATTGATTAATCATAAAGGGTTTTCTAAAGACGTCCTGGTTTACAACACCATTACCAAAACCATTAATAAAATTGGAGAATTACCATATGGAGTTGTAACTGCCCCAATTGTAAAGTGGAATGATGACTTCTTTATTATAAGCGGAGAGATCAGTCCGGGTGTTCGCACTCCTTTCATTTTAAAAGGCCATATAAATATTCCTCCAAGTAAATTTGGGTGGTTAAACACCGTTATTTTAATTGTATATTTTGGTTTACTCCTATTCATTGGGTTTTTCTTTTCAAAAAGGCAAAAAAATACTGATGATTATTTCAAAGGTGGAGGGAGAATCCCCTGGTGGGCTGCTGGTCTAAGTATTTTTGGTACTGGACTAAGTGCTATTACTTTTATGGCTATACCTGCAAAAGCATACGCCACAGATTGGGCATATATCTGGTTTAATGGTGGTTTTCTATTAATGGCACCAATTATCATATATTATTTTATCCCTGTATTTAAAAAATGGAATATTACATCTGCATATCAATATTTAGAATTGAGATTTAATGTATCATTAAGACTTATTGGAAGTTTATCTTTTATTTTATTCCAAATTGGAAGAATGGCTGTTGTTCTGTTTCTTCCTTCAATTGCAATTAATGTAGTTACCGGAATTGACATATATGCATGTATAATGGCTATGGGTCTTTTTAGTTTATTATATACCTTAATGGGTGGAATTGAAGCTGTAATTTGGACAGATGCTATGCAAGTTATTGTGCTTCTTGGTGGAGCCATTTTATGTTTGATTTTAATGATATCAAATATAGAAGGTGGCTTTTCAGAAATCGTTAACACTGCCGTTGAAAATAATAAATTTAACGCTTTTAACATGGCTTTTGACTGGGATAAACCTACTTTTTGGGTTGTTCTATTTGGAGGATTCTTTGCCTCTTTAGCAACCTATGGAAGTGATCAAACAATGGTTCAAAGATATTTAACTACATCTGATCAAAAAGGTGCTGTCAAAAGCTTGTTAACCAATGTTTGGTTAACTATCCCTGCAACGTTACTTTTCTTTTTTGTTGGAACTGCCCTATTTGTTTTTTTCAAACAACATCCGGAAAACATGAACTTATCTTTAAGTAATGGAGACGCTATTTTCCCATGGTATATTGTACAGGAATTACCAGATGGTGTAGTTGGAATTCTTATTAGTGGGATACTTGCAGCAGCAATGTCAAGTGTTAGTAGCAGTGTCAATTCTGCAGCAACTTCCTATTCAGTAGATATTCATTTTAGATTCTGGAATAGTGGAGATGAGCTGAAACTAGCTAGAATTGCTACAATGATTTTTGGAATCACGGGTACTCTAGTAGCCTTATTTATGGCCGGTTTCGAAATTAAATCACTATGGGATGTTTTTAATAAGGTCTTGGGCCTAATTATAGGAAGTATGAGTGGACTATTCATACTCGGGATTTTGATAAAAAATGCGAACTCAAGAGGAGCTCTTATTGGATTTTTCGGAAGCTTATTAATTCAAATATATGTTGCGAATCAATCCTCAATTCATTTATTACTATACACAGCCACAGGGATGATTTCTTGTGTCATATTAGGAGTTATTGGAAGTTATTTATTTCCAAATAAAGTTTTTATAAAGAACCAATTATAAATTTAAAGAATGAATAAATTGAAAATCACAGGACTAATAGCAGCGCCATTTACACCAATGCATCAGGATGGATCAATAAATCTTTCAAAAATTGAAGATTATGCAAATTCATTAAAAAAAGATGGTGTTATAGGTGCATTTATATGTGGAACAACAGGAGAGGGGATGCTAATGAATGACGAGGAAAGAATGTCTGTTGCCAACGAATGGATTAAATTCAAAGCAAGTGATTTTAAAATAATAGTTCATGTTGGAAGTACAGCATACAAATCTTCAGAAAAACTTGCTGCACATGCAGAAAAAATTCGAGCAGATGGTATTGGAGCTATGGGGCCAGTTTTTTTGCCTCCAAGTGACGCGGAATCTCTAATAGATTATTGTCAGCCCATTGCGAAGGCTGCATCAAAATTGCCATTTTATTATTATCATATTCCATCGGTATCTAATGTTTTTATTTCAATGAAAGATTTTTTACTTGAGGCACATAATCGTATTCCGAATTTGGTTGGGATTAAATTTACTCATAATAACTTGATGGAAATGCAACAATGTATGGCACTCAATAATGGACAGTTTGAAATACTACACGGATATGATGAGGTTCTACTTGGTGGTTTGGCCCTAGGTGCAAAGGGAGCAGTTGGCAGTACATATAATTATATGGCAGGCTGTTATCAAAATATCATGCATGAATTTGATAATGGGAATATAACAGAGGCAAGAAAATTACAGTTAGTATCTGTAGAAGTTGTGGAAGTATTAATAAAATATGGAGGAGGAGTAAGAGCTGGTAAAGCAATTATGGGGCTGAAAGGATTCGATTGTGGCCCAGCAAGGGCACCAATTAAAAAATTTAATAAGCAAGAATTATTAAATTTAAGGACAGATTTAGAAAAAACAGAATTCTTTAAGAATAAGTAAATTAGAAGATAGAAATTTATTTGACGACTCTGTCCCTCCCCTAAGTCCATTAATAAAACAAATAGCTGGATACAATTAAATAATATTATTTTAGCAAATACTCATTAAATTGGTGCGTAGATAATTTTAAAATAAAAGATGAATTTACATAAGGTTTTAAGTTTAGTTTGTTTGAGTGTATTACTCTCGTGTGATAGCATTGAAAACTCGCAAGAAAATAGTGAAAATGTTTTTAAAAAAACACTTTGGGAGAAAGGTTCAGGAAAATATAATAATTATCGAATTCCGTCTCTAGTTGTAACAAAAAAAGGAACTGTTTTAGCTTTCGCTGAGGGAAGAGAGGCCGGAGACACTGGCGACATTGATATTTTACTAAAAAGGTCACTAGATAATGGAAAAACGTGGAGTGATCAAATCGTAGTATGGGATCAAAAAGATAATTCATGTGGTAATCCAGTACCAGTAGTTGATCAACAAACTGGTAGAATTTGGTTATTTACGTCTTGGAATGACGGGAGAGACAATGAACTGAAAATTGTAACTAAAAAAAGTATTTCCCCTAGAGTTCCATATGTATGTTACTCAGATGATGACGGACTTACGTGGTCTGATCCTGTTAATATGTCAAAAACATTACGTGACCCATCTTGGGGATGGTACGCTACAGGACCAGGTATAGGTATTCAAATTAAAAAAGGTAAATATAAGGGTAGATTATTGATCCCTGCTAATCATAGCTATGATGATAAAAATGGTAATATCAGAAATGGTAATTTCAATTATGGCGCTCATGTTCTATTTTCTGATGATAATGGAAGTACTTGGGAACGAAGTGAAGATATTAGACCAGGCTGCAATGAAAGTCAGATTGTTGAGCTAGAAAATGGAAATCTTATGATGAACATGAGGTCCTACAATGATAAGTACAGCCGTGCTATTTCAATAAGTAATAATGGAGGAGAAAGTTGGTCAAAAATTTATCATGACTTAGCATTGGTAGAATCAAAGGTTCAAGGAAGCATTTTAAACTTTGGAGATATTAACGGAAAGAATGCACATATTTTTTCAAATCCCTCTGTTCCTCTTGGCAGGTTCAATATGACACTAAAGGTAAGTTTTGATGATTGTAAATATTGGTCTATATCAAAATTAATATATGGTGGTTTATCTGCTTACTCTTGCCTTACACGATTACCTGATGGAAATATTGGTTTGTTTTTTGAAAAGGGGACAGAAAAAAATTATGAGCAAATGATTTTTGTGTCAATTCCAGTGAATAAAATTTTCTCTAATTATGAATTTAATCTATAGATAACTATCTGTATGTTAATGCTACGGCAAATAGCTCCCAATTTGATTCCCTTTAATGTTTGCTTATTTTTTTCATAGTATTGGTTATTAGATGTAAAATATAGGAAAATCTTAATAAAATAAACATAAAAAACCCTCCGAACTAAAAGTGGGTTTGAAGTAACCTAACTTTCTTAAGACGATATGCCTGTGGTTTAATTTATTTCACTTTAAAGTTTCATGAAAACCACTTGTGTTTTCCAAACTGATTATGTTTAACGACTATTTCATTTTCTAAATAAAATTTAATCCCTTTTGTTACATTGTTTAAATACTTCCTCAATAACGGTAGAATATAAATTATCAATAAGAGATTATGAATTTTTAAATAAAACTTGTCAGAAGCGTATGGGGTCACTTTTATAGTTAGTATTGTCATTTGATTGATTTTAATTTCTATTCAACTTTAGATTTTTTTACCTTATTTTTTTTCTGTTTATAATTTGAATCCCTTATTTTTTTTACAACTATAAATAATTCTCTCGTAAACTAAGCCATTTAAATATACTAGTTTATCTGTTTTTTTTTGTTCATCCCAAATGATTGTTTTATTAAACTTACAGAAAGGATGAAATAATTCTAAATGGGAAGGCTCTGAAAATAAATTCCAAACTTTTTCTATGTCGGCATATCATTTAATTTCAGATTTTACAGATAATTGACTTAATTTATTTTTCATTTAAAAATATTAAAAGGCCTAGATTTAAATATATAGAAATCTAATTAAAATAAATTAAGCATAAAAACCCCCCAGTTGGATTAAGGGTAAATGAAAACCAACATCTTGTTGAGCCTATGGTGTTGAAGTAGATTATTGCTCCTGCTTAAAGTTTGACTATTATTTAAAAGGAAGAATAACCTTATCTACAATATGCAAGATCCCATTATTGGCTTGAATGTCTAAGGCAATAATATTAGACACCCTCGCATTACCATCGGTCAAAGTCGCTCCACCTGTTATATTAGCAGTGATTTCACCCCCAAAAGTATTTAGTATTAAATTGTCAGACAAGTCAGTGGACAATGCATTTGTCTCGCCTAATATATGATGGTTTAAAGTTGAATTGAGGATAGGTTCATCCATATAGCTCAATCCTTCGTACTGCCGTTCATTCATCAACTCTACAAAAGGCATATTGGTCGGAGCAAAAACGGTAAAGGGGGCCGGAACGCTACCATTTTTAGTGCTCAAAATCGATGGGAAATCTATGGTTAGATCTTTTCTGCTGAGTGCCATACCGAGGTTATAGAGATTAGGGTCTGCCAGTACAAAGGTCACTAAAGATGGAATGGGAATTATTGTATTTACAACATGGATGATGCCATTTGATGCCATCACATTGCCTTGGACAATTCTGGCGTTACCGTTTAGCGTTACCCTCATGTTGACTTGGTTGATGTA
>Ga0308001_10001468_pt1 | contig 10630 bp, 13 predicted proteins | sample Neamet5_FD_203167 | JGI IMG/M metagenome (GOLD analysis project Ga0308001, IMG submission 203167) | Marine microbial communities from water near the shore, Antarctic Ocean - #5 | ecosystem: Environmental > Aquatic > Marine > Unclassified | place: Southern Ocean | collected 2014-06-04
AAAAAGTCAAGGCTTTTAAAAAAGTTACCATATTCTTCGTAAACACTATTAAAATATAGGCCAAAAGTTATATTTTCAAAACTTATTACACTATGAAAAATTATTGATGCAAATAGTAATAAATAATATTTATTTTTGTTTTGTAAGTGCTTAAACATTTTTTAGTAAAAGTAAAAAAAATAGATGAAAAACAAGATTTTGATATGTAAGTCAATAGAATTAGATAAAAGCACCTATTTAAAAAAATGGATTGAAGATTGGAAAGATGAAATAATAATTTTCAAAAAAGACAATAAAATCAAATTGTTTTCATCTATATGCCCTCATTTTGGTGGTGAAATAGTTTTTGACAATAAATTGAAGAGTTTAAAATGTCTTTGGCATGATTGGAAGTTTTGCCCAAAATCTGGAAAATGCTTAAGTCACCCAATAAGAGGAAAGCTTAATCCATATGATTTTGAAATAAATCCTCAGCCTTTAAAAAGCTATACAATCATTGAATCAACAGGAGAAATTTATGCTATTAGAAAATAAAAACAAATCAATTCTTGAAGTTGAGATTTATAAAGAAATAGATTGTGCTGCTGAGGTAGCAAAATGGAACTACTGGGATCACGAACATTTAGATGTAATTCATGGAGGGTATGAGCAAGTGGATATTTTATATGATAACGATAATTTTAGTTTTGGATTTAGCACTTTAAAAATTCCATTAATTCCATTTTTATCAGCAAAATCTCCTCTTTTTTTGGTTCAACATGATGAAAATACTCAATTTACTTTTGCTTCTCAGTTTGGAGTCATTTCAAAAACTACAATAAAAATATTTCCTGAATCTAGGAATAGTTGTAATATTACGATGAACTATAAGTTTTATTTAAACGGATGGAGGATCCTATTAAAGCCAATTTTAAGTAAACTTATTCCAATATGGAACGAAAAGGTATGGCAAGAAGATCTGCCAGTAAAATTAAGAAGACAAAAAGTTATTGACATGGGGTTTAAGGATTTCTGGGGACTCCCTAAAAAAATAGAGGATAGAAAATATAATGGAAAAATGAAATTTTCTATCCCCATAGCTAGACCTAAAAATTCCTCAAGGGATTTACACCCTTTAAGCAAAAACAATTAGGTTACAAATTTCAGAATATGTTTAAAAATAAAATACTTTTAATCACTGGGGGTACAGGTTCTTTTGGAAACGCAGTTCTAGATAAATTTATAAATTCAGAAATTAAAGAAATCAGAATTTTTTCTCGAGATGAGAAAAAGCAACACGATATGCGGGTTGCCTATGACAACCCCAAGTTAAAGTTTTATATTGGCGATGTAAGAGATAATCAAAGTATTTTGGAAGCATCAAAAGGCGTTGATTATATTTTTCACTCAGCAGCTTTAAAACAAGTCCCATCTTGTGAATTTTATCCAATTCAAGCAGTAAAGACAAATATTTTAGGAACTGAAAATGTATTGAATGCGGCTATTACAAATAAGGTTAAGAAAGTAATCTGTTTAAGTACTGATAAAGCTGTCTATCCAATTAATGCAATGGGAGTATCCAAAGCGATGATGGAGAAAGTTTTTATTGCTAAGTCACGTACCACCAATTCTACTATTATATGTGGTACACGATATGGAAATGTTATGGCCTCACGAGGCTCTGTAATCCCACATTTCCATCAGCAAATTAAGGAAGGAAATGCCATAACTGTCACTAACCCTAATATGACACGTTTTATGATGACTCTTCAAGATGCAGTTAACCTGGTATTGTTTGCTTTTAAAAATGGTAATCCTGGTGACATATTTGTACAGAAATCTCCAGCGACTACTATTGGTATGTTGGCAAAAACAATGAAGAAAGTTTATAACTCTTCTATAGAAATTAAAAATATTGGAATCCGTCACGCCGAAAAAATTCACGAAACACTTTTATCAAGAGAAGAAAGAATGTTGGCTAAGGATTTGGGAGACTATTTTAGAATATCAGCTGATAATAGAGACTTAAATTATAATAAATACTTTTCGGAAGGACACGAGATGGATTTTAAATTAGAAGAGTATAATTCGAATAATACAAATCGTCTTTCTGAAAAAGAATTAATTCAATTATTAGGATCAATAGGCTTTTTAGGTAAATAAATAAGCATGAAAAAATTAAAACTAGTCACAATATTAGGAACTCGCCCAGAATTAATTCGACTTTCTGTAATTATCAATAAATGTGATCAATTTTTTGAACATAGTTTAATTCATACTGGGCAAAACTATGATTATGAGCTCAATGAAATTTTTTTTAAAGAACTCAATATTAGAAAGCCAGATTATTTCCTTGAAGTTGTGGGCAATAACCTAGGCGAAACCCTCGGAAACGTTATTTCAAAATCCTTCTCATTATTTTCAGAGATAAATCCAGATGCTTTATTGGTTCTTGGAGACACTAATAGTGCTTTAAGTATTTTGTCAGCTAAAAGATTAAAAATCCCTATTTTTCACATGGAAGCGGGAAATCGTTGTTTTGATCAAAATGTTCCCGAAGAAATTAATCGAAAAATTGCGGATCATCTTGCAGACATTAATTTAACCTATACAGAAAATAGCAGAAGATATTTATTGGCTGAGGGTTTTAGAAAAGATTTTGTTTTTACAATAGGATCACCACTTAAAGAAGTTTTGCAAACCTATTCGAAATCAATTGATGGAAGTGATGTTTTAAAAAAATTAAAAATTGAACCAGGGAAGTATATAGTAGCGAGTATTCATCGAGAAGAAAACTTAGACATAAAAGACAACTTTAAAAGCATCATTGATGGAGTCAAAAGTGTAAGTGAACAATATGATTTACCAGTAATATTTTCAACTCATCCTCGAACAAGAAAAAAAATAGACTTATTAAATATCAAAATAGATTCGATCCGTTTTATCAAGCCTTTAGGATTTTTTGATTACGTTCAACTTCAATCTAAGGCGTTTGTCACGCTTTCTGACAGCGGTACTATTTCAGAGGAAAGTGGAATCAAGGGTTTTCCTGCAGTAATCATTAGAACATCATCAGAGCGTCCAGAAGCAATTGACTATGGATCAATTGTATTAGGTAATATCGATTCAGATTCTATATTAAACGCCACTGAAATTGCAGTAAAGACTTTTACTAAAGGACTCAATGAAATTCCAAATGAATACAATGCTGAAAATGTTTCAATCAGAGTCATAAAGTTAATTCAAGGATATACTTCTATTGTAAATCGAGAAATTTGGAAAAAGTAAGATTTAAAAAGATTTTAGTTTTGGGTAGTTCGGGAATGCTTGGGCACGTTGTCTATAATACTCTAAATAAAATTCATGTTTTTGAGCTTTTTGATATTAGTTATCAAGATAAATTGAACAGCTCAACTATAATATGTGATGTAACTAACCTAAATAAACTAGAAAAAATAATTAAAAAGATTAAACCAGATGTAGTAATTAACTGTATTGGAATTTTAATTCAAGGAGCATTTAAAAGTATTGAAAGAGCTATTTTTTTAAATGCATATTTTCCACATTGGCTTAAAACCAGATGTGAAGACATTAACTGTAAACTAATTCATATTAGCACAGATTGTGTATTTAGTGGAATCAAAGGGAAAAATTCGGAAAATACTCTTTCTGATGCAATTGATAGCTATGGGAGAACCAAAGCACTTGGGGAATTTAATATAGAAAATCACTTATGTATAAGAACTTCAATTATAGGACCCGAATTAAAACATAATGGAGAAGGTTTACTTCACTGGTTATTTAATCAAGAGGGTAGTGTTTATGGATATAAGAATGTTTTTTGGTCTGGGGTAACAACTTTTGAACTTTCAAAGGCTATCGTGTTTGCTATAGAAAATGAAATAGAGGGTCTCTGGAATTTAACCAATGGGATAGAAATAAGTAAATATGATCTTATTGAAAATATTATAAATGTTTTTGAGTTGAATAAAATTAACTTGAAAGAGGATTTAAAAAAAAAATCAAATAAAACTCTTATTTCAGTTAGAAATATTGATTTTAAAGTTACTTCTTATGATAAAATGAGTAAAGATCTAAAGTTATTTTATAAAGATAATAAGCATCTTTACAATTATCATTCACTAACCTTTAACAAAAGTTAAAATCAACATCTTCTTTAAAAAAAATAGAATTGAATATTTTAATTATTTCTCAGTATTTTTATCCAGAAAATTTTCGAGTTAATGATCTTGTTTTTTCTTTAAAAAAAAAAGGTCACAATATTGAAGTGCTCACAGGAAAACCCAACTACCCAAAAGGCTCCTACTCTAAAGGGTATTCATGGAAAAAACCTTCTTTTGAAGTTATAAATAATATTCCTATCCACCGAGCAAACTTATTTCTTAGAGGTAAAGCAGGAGGGACAAAACTTTTTATAAATTACATCTCTTTTGTTTTTTTCGGTTTTTTTAAATTACTTCGATTAAAAGGCTCTTTCGATAAGGTTTTTGTTTACGCACCCTCGCCAATCACTGTAGGTTTTTTGGGTATTATAGCAGCGAATAAGTTTAATTGTAAATCTTATTTATGGATTCACGATTTATGGCCAGAGTCTGTAAAAGTTGCTGGAGGTATCAATAATAAATTTATATTAGGAATGATAGATCAAATGACTCGATTTATTTATAAAAAAACCGACTTTCTTTTAGTTCAATCCCCTTTCTTTAAAAAGTATTTAGAGAAACAAAAGGTAGATTTAAAAAAAGTTGTTTACTATCCCTATTATGCAGAAACATTTTACAAGCCAGTAACCTCTTCTATCGAAGTAAAAAATAAATTCCCAAAAGGGTTTAATATTCTATTTGCGGGAAATTTAGGTACAGCACAAAGTTTTGATACTATAATTGAGGCAATTGATTTAATCAAAAAGGAACAGATTAATATAATTGTTCTGGGCGATGGAAGAGATAAAAAGCGCTTACAAGAGAAAATCAAAACTTTAGGGCTCACCCACAAATTTTATTTTCTAGGGTCTTATCCTCCTGAAAGTATGCCAGAATATTTTGCAGCAGCAGATGCACTTTTGATTTCACTAAAAAAAGCAGACATTTTTTCATATACTATTCCCGGAAAATTACAATCTTACCTGGCTTGTGGAAAACCGATTATAGGAGCATTGGATGGAATTGGAAAGCAAATAATTGAAGAGTCTAATTCTGGATTGTGTGCTGAAGCTGAAGATTTCGTTGGGCTTTCAGAGAAAATATTAAAGATTAATAAAATACCTTCAAAAGAACTTTTAATTTTTGGAAACAATGGCTTAGACTATTTTAATAATCATTTCAACAAAGAGAAACTTTTAAATGATTTTGAAGTAATTCTTAAAGGATAGTTAACTTAGTGATTTTAAATCGATACACACATGAAAGCCATCCTACTTGCTGGAGGAATAGGATCAAGACTCTTCCCAGTTACCTTTGGAGTTTCAAAACAGCTACTCCCTGTTTATGATAAGCCTATGGTATACTATCCGTTATCTGTTCTTATGAAAGCGGGTATACGTGAAGTTTTATTGATCAGTTCACCAACAGACTTAGGGCAATATGAGCGACTTCTTGGCGACGGAGCTCAATGGGGAGTTAGTTTACAATATAAGGTACAGCAAAAGCCCAATGGCCTAGCAGAAGCCTTCATTTTAGGAGAAGAATTTGTTGGAGATGACTCCGTTTGTTTAATATTAGGAGATAATATTTTTTATGGAATAGATTTTTCAGAACAGCTTGAATTGGTAAAGCGAAGAACAAGTATTAGTTCAAAGGCTACGATTTTTGGATATACCGTCAATGATCCTGAGCGCTACGGTGTTATTGAGTATGATATTCAAGGCAAAGCCATTTCTATTGAAGAAAAACCTGAAACTCCAAAAAGTAATGTAGCGGTTGTAGGCTTGTACTTTTATCCTAATTCTGTGATTGAAATTGCAAAACAAATCAAACCTTCAGGGCGTGGTGAATTAGAAATCACCTCTGTCAATCAAAAGTATTTAGAACAAGAGAATTTACATGTAGAAGTATTGGAAAGAGGGTTTACTTGGTTAGATACGGGCACCCATGAATCATTATTAGAAGCAGGACAGTTTATCCATACTATTGAAAAACGTCAAGGATTGAAAGTAGCTTGTTTGGAAGAGATTGCTTTTGAAAAAGGATTCATCACCATAAAACTACTTTTAGAGGGCGCAGAAAAAATGAAACAAACCGAATACGGAAGCTATTTAATTAAAAAATACAACAATAAATTATAACTTTAAGCTACAACTAATCAATCCATTATGAATGTCAAAACTACTCCTTTAAGGGAAGTTTTAATTTTGAAGCCCAACCTTCATCTAGATGAGCGGGGATCTTTTATGGAAAGTTTTAATGAAAGAGAAATTGAAAAAGCTTTGGGTAGAAAAATTTTATTTTGTCAAGACAATCAAGCCTTTTCCAAAAAAAGAGTTTTAAGAGGCTTACATTACCAATTACCACCTTTTAGTCAATCAAAGTTGGTTCGTGTAACTGAAGGGAAGGTTTTAGATATAGTTGTTGATGTTCGAAAAGGATCTCCCACTTTTGGGCAGTATTTTAGTTGTGAACTAAGCGCAGAAAATCAATTACAACTTTTTATTCCAAGGGGATTTGCTCATGGATATATTACCTTGAGTGAGACGTCAATCTTTATATATAAAGTAGATCAATTCTATAATTTTGAGAGTGAGGGAAGTATCACTCCTAATGATTCTGCTTTAGGGATAGATTGGCAATTACCTCAATCAGAATGGATTCAATCTGAGAAAGACAAAAAGCATCCTACGTTAGCAGAGGCACCCCTTTTTGATTATAATATAGAACTCTATGACTAGTTATCTAGTAACAGGCGGGTCAGGTCAATTAGGACAATGCTTTCAAGCGGTTGTGAATGAATTTTCTGAGATAAACTTATTTTTTACTACGAGAAAAGAAGTAGATATTATTCGATCGGAAACCATTATAAATTTTTATACAAAAAATCCTTTTGACGGGATTATCAATTGTGCTGCCTACACTAATGTTGATCGGGCTGAGAAAGAGCGAGAAAGCGCCTTTAAAATTAACGCTGAAGGACTCCAAAATCTAATTGACTTTGCCGAGAATAAAAATCTTTCAATTATTAATTTTTCTACAGATTACGTCTTTGACGGACGGTCTGCTGAACCTTATCCAGAAGAAGCAGAAACAAATCCAATAGGGATCTATGGGGAGTCAAAATTGCAGGGCGATATTCTTCTTTCAGAAAGTAGTTGTAAGAGTGTAACGATCAGAACTTCTTGGCTATTTAGTCCCTTTGCTAAAAACTTTGTTAAAACGATTGCTCGTTTAGCAAAAGAAAAACCTGAACTAAATGTAGTTGATGATCAATGGGGAAGACCTACGTATGGAATCGATTTGGCAAGAACCGTTTTAAAACTTATTTTTAACAATACAATATATACTTTTCCAATTTTATATTTTGCCAACCAAGGGGTGTGTAGCTGGAGAGAGTTTGCAGAAGCTATTATTAATGAAGTGCAGTATAGTAATAAAGTTAAAGGAATTCCAACTTCAGACTATCCAACTTTAGCAAAACGCCCAAAATACACTATTTTGGATACTGGACGGATAGAAGAAAAATTACAGATTGAGATTCCAACGTGGCAAGAAAGTTTAAAAAAATGTATTCAAATTTTAAAAAGTGATGAAAGTTTTTAAAACAATTTTAATAACTGGAGGAGCGGGTTTTATTGGCTCTCATGTAGTGCGAAAGATGGTCGTCAAATATCCAAAGACGCAAATAGTAAATCTGGACGCACTTACCTATGCTGGAAATCTGGATAATATAGCTGATATCACTAATTCATCAAATTATACTTTTGTTCAAGGGGACATTATAGATGCTAGCTTCGTAAACGCTTTATTTGACCAACATCAATTTGATGGGGTCGTGCATTTAGCCGCAGAATCGCATGTTGATAATTCCATAAAAAATCCTTTTGGATTTGCTCAAACTAATGTGATGGGAACGTTAAATTTATTGGAAGCAGCAAGAAACCAATGGAAAGATGATATGGAAAACAAACGATTTTATCATATTTCAACTGATGAGGTTTTCGGAAGTTTAGGTGAAGAAAGTGCTTTTACGGAAGAAACGGCTTACGATCCCAGATCACCTTATTCAGCCTCTAAAGCGGCATCGGATCATTTTATACGGGCTTATTTTCACACCTATGATTTACCGGTAGTACTTTCCAATTGCTCCAATAATTATGGGCCTGCGCAATACCCAGAAAAACTCATTCCTTTATTTATCAAAAATATTGTAAGAAATAAACCTTTACCTGTTTACGGAAAAGGAGAAAATATTCGTGATTGGTTGTTTGTAGAAGATCATGCAGAAGCTATTGATCTAGTTTTACACCAAGGAAAAATAGGGGAAACCTACGCAATTGGAGGTAATAATGAAATACGAAATATTGATATGGTACACACTTTGATTGAGGTAACCGATCGCCTATTAGGACGTCCAAAGGGTGCTTCTTTAGAGCTGATATCTTATGCTGTTGATCGTTTGGGTCATGATTTCCGATATGCTATTGATGCTTCTAAAATCAAAAATGAATTGGGCTGGACACCAATGTCAGATTTCGAAGAAGCGATTGAAGAAACAGTTAGGTCATTTTTGTAAATAATGGTTATCTTCAGTTACAATCAAAAATAAAAGTATGAAAACAAAGACTTTAAATTTTGGATTATTGATTTTGCGTGTTGGCTTCAGTGCTGCAATGTTGACTCATGGCTATGGAAAATTCATGAAAGTTTTAGCGGGAGATTTTAGCTTTGGCGATCCCGTTGGAATCGGCCCAACAGCCTCATTAATTTTATGTGCTATTGCGGAATTTATAGCTCCATTTTTTCTTATTATAGGATGGAAAACCCGTTGGTTTTCTTTAATAGCCGCAATAAACATGTTAGTGGCATTTATAATTGCTCATGATGGGGATCCCTTTTCAAAAATGGAAAAATCATTTTTATTTTTAATTGCTTTTGTGGTCCTCTACTTTACAGGTTCAGGCAGGTATTCCATAGACAGACAATAAGCTGGTTTCAGTGCTTGTTTTATGATTAAAATAATTATATATTTGCCGTCCATAAAAAGAAATTAATAATGTACGCAATTGTAGAAATAGCAGGGCAGCAATTTAAAGTTGCAAAAGACCAAAAGCTTTTTGTACATCGTTTAACAGACAAACAAGGAACGAAAGTTTCGTTTGATAAAGTATACCTGTTAGATGATGGAAAAAAAGTTACTGTTGGCGCCCCAGCTATCACTGGAGCTTCTGTAGAAGCAAAAGTAGTGAGTCACCTTAAAGGTGACAAAGTGATCGTTTTTAAGAAAAAACGACGAAAAGGATATCGTGTTAAAAATGGACATCGTCAAGCATTAACAGAATTGTTAATTGAAAACATCAAAGCTTCTGGTGCTAAAGCTAAAAAAGAAGCGATAGCAAAGCCAGTTGTAGTTAAAGAAAAGCCTGCTGTAAAAAAGTCAGCACCAAAAGCAGTTGTTAAAAAAGAAGCGCTTAATTCTGAAGCTGTGAACTTTTCCAAAATGACAGTAGCTGATTTAAAAGCAGCAGCAAAAAAGAAAGGTATAGAAGGAATTTCAGCAATGAAAAAAGCAGATTTAATTGCTGCATTATCTAAATAATAAACCCAAAAACCATTGTATCATGGCACATAAAAAAGGAGTAGGTAGCTCGAAAAATGGAAGAGAATCAGAATCAAAACGCTTAGGCGTTAAGATCTTTGGTGGGCAAGCAGCCCGTGCTGGAAACATCATCATTCGTCAAAGAGGAACAGCTCATCACCCTGGCGAAAATGTTTATCTAGGCAAAGATCATACCCTTCACGCAAAAGTGGATGGTCTTGTTAAATTTACCAAAAAGAGAGATAATAGATCTTTCGTTTCTGTTGTTCCTTTCGAAGCATAGAAAAAATAAATTACTTTTTGTCAAAACCTGCGATGTTTATACATTACAGGTTTTTTTATACTTTAAATTCTTACAATAAATATATTGTTAATTGCTTAATAAGGCCAAACGAATCAGCTTTGTAAATATTTGTAAAATCAGTATATAAAAAAAGCCGGTGTAGAACCGGCTTTTAATTTTTAAGTAACTAGCTCAACTAGTAACGATAATAATCTGGCTTATAAGGACCTTTTACGGTTACTCCAATATAATCTGCTTGATCTTTGGAGAGAGACTCTAATTCTACACCCAAATGGTCTAAATGGAGGGCAGCTACTTTCTCATCTAAATGCTTTGGAAGCATATAGACTTTATTATCATATTTATCAGAATTTAACCACAATTCAATCTGAGCTAGTGTTTGATTAGTAAATGAGTTACTCATTACAAAACTGGGATGCCCGGTTGCACATCCAAGATTTACTAATCGCCCTTCTGCCAGAACAATAATTTGTTTTCCCTCCTCTAGAGTATATAAATCTACTTGAGGTTTGATTTCAGATTTAGAATCTCCATAGTTATCATTTAACCAGGCCATATCAATTTCATTATCAAAGTGCCCTA
>Ga0308001_10001470_pt1 | contig 10627 bp, 17 predicted proteins | sample Neamet5_FD_203167 | JGI IMG/M metagenome (GOLD analysis project Ga0308001, IMG submission 203167) | Marine microbial communities from water near the shore, Antarctic Ocean - #5 | ecosystem: Environmental > Aquatic > Marine > Unclassified | place: Southern Ocean | collected 2014-06-04
AATTGCATCTATAACATCTTCACAATCTAAATATTCATCTGCTGATATTTTCATTATCTTATTATTATTATCAATAAGACACATAGTCATTTCAGCATTCATGAATTTATTTATAGTAGCATGATTATTCTTTACAACTGATTTCTTAGCAGCAGAAGTATAACCCGAATAGGCCACAGTTCCTACTGCAGCCAGTATTCCGATTATAGCAACTACAACTAAAAGCTCAATTAATGTAAAGCCTTTATTGTTTTGCTTTTTCATATATTCCTTATTTTGCAAACTGCATCATAGAGTACGGAACATTCCATTTTCTTGACATTCCAGTATCAACAACAGCTTTTGAACGGTTGATTTTATAAACTGTACCAAAGTGTGAAGGCCCAGTTGATTTACCAAACATAACTTTATCGCCTACTTTAAATGTAACAGACATTGCAAGTGATAACGTTTTTTGTCTAGTCTTAACAGCACCAATAGTTCGATCAAGCTGATCTTTATCCATTGTAGCTATTTGTGTCCATATCTTAGCTTCATCATAATGGTCCATATTATTACCTCACATAGTTAGTTAGCTTATTTATGCCCCACTGATGTGCAGCATTTTTTAATTGTGGAAAGTGAACACATACAGCTTTAACAAATTTAACTGTAATCGCTTCCCAGTTGTCGTCATTTATAAGAGCATCATAATTAGAGTAATCATGTCTCAATAATCTTAGCTGATCATGATGAGCTTTAAATTTGATACTGTTATATTGTTGTATTGATAATGTAAATTTAAACATTATATCCTCCGTTGTTATTAATTTAAAAATGTACTGAGCTCGAGTTGCTAGCCGGAAGCCTAAGCCTCTCTTGCGTTTCGACGTTCTCAGTACATATCTAAAGTAAATATTTAATTGTTTTACAAGTATAAGATGGTGGAGTTCCAATAAAGAATAAACTTAATTAATATGAAATCAAAAAACAACCGCATAAAAATCTGGGAAACGTGCCCTTATAATTGCCAGCTCATCAGCAAACTCAATAAGGAGAGCCTGAAGCTGGTAACGTTGATCGAAGAACTTTCGAATCTTCTCAGCTATTACTTTCGTCGGCTGGCGGCGATAAAATATATAATTATTATACACTATTTATATCTATAAGTACAGTTTTATTTCTTAAAACGGACCATTATGGTCACTTAAGATACTGTGATATATATGACACACATTTATAGATCCTATAATAACACAAAAGTACACAAAAGATACACTTTAATGCTCCATAGAATGCTCTTATAACGCCAATGGCCCAATTAGTGTAGACTTAGCTACTCTCTTTCGGTAACCCCATAATTTCTGCGCTGCTGCTTTCTTTGCTTGTTTAAAATCTGCATTACTCTTAAAATTATGTACATTTAGTCCATATTTGTCTGTTGGGAATTTAAATGTGTTCATATTACTCCTATATTATTATCTATTAACTTATTGATTAACTACTAAAGCCTATTAGTGCCTTATAAGGTCCTTAGAGTGCTCTTAAGCCTTAGCCTATATAGAGAGCCTTAAGGTTTCTTTCTTTTTTTTGTTTCTTCTGTAAGGGGATACCTTAGAGATTACCCTTATATACCAAAGCTTCTAAGCCACATGATAAAACAAGGTATATATGATAAATATGCTAATAAATGCTAATAAATGGTAACCATATGCCTTAAATGGTAACAAATGGTAACACATGGTACTATATGGTACACATGATACTATACGATAACCATAAGGCTATATAAATCAACAATATTCCTAACGTATCCCCTTACAGTAGAACAGTTAACTTTTTGGCTTTTAATAGATTTTCTCTCCTCCTCGTATTGTCTATTAGAAGCCAGAACTAACCGAGGATATATATGACAAAAACAAAATTTAAACAAATAGAACTCCCACCTTTAAAACCCATATTTGATATGGACAAAATAATTACTAACATAAACAAAAAATTAGTAAGCGTTTGTATACCAAATAAAACCTTAATTGAACTAATTGATGTTAAGCATATGCATCGAACTTGGATTACTTATGAGTTTTATGGTAACGCTAATTATTATGAAATTAAAAATAACACAAAAACTAAGAAAACCTGCTCAATTACTTATAGAGATTATGACGATTTTGAATCATTAACTTTTAAGCATATGCAGCTACAACAAAAATGGAGGAATGATTATGAGTAAATCTAATAATACTTGCGACGATTGTGGAGAGCCTACAAAGCTTGACGAATGGTCATGTAATTGTAAATGTATTGATTGCGGACCTTGTAAAGATAAAAAATGTAAATCTGATATGAAAGATAAATAATATGGCTAAGAAAACAAATACAGCTTTTGAACATTCTAAGGTTAAGAAAAGACCTGGAGTTCATTCTAAAAGCCCAAACAAAAAGACTAAGTTACAACATAGTAAAAAATATAATAGACAAGGAAGGCCATAATGGTTACTGCAGAACAATTATTAATTCAGGCTGCTGAACTTAAAAGAAAGAAGTCTGAAGATTATCAAGGAAGTACTTGGACTGAAGCTGATTACTTTCCTTATAAAGAAAAATCATACTCTCATATGTTACATACTAAATATTTGAGAATGAGAAATATTGTTGATGGCAATCAAAAAACAAACTTTGAAGCCTTAGACGATACGTTAATAGACATGGCAGTTTACGCTTGTATGTTTGCTGCTTACTTAAAAAATAACAAAGGAGAAAAGATGAGTACTGAAACAATTAAGACTGAAGAACCAAGAACGATTACTAAACCTTTTGATCGTGGAGATCATGTTTCAAAAGTAGGTGGCGATTATAAATTTGATGGACGTATTGTATCAATATTCCCTAAATTATCTGGAGCAATAAGAGTTGTTGTTGAAGATGATAGAGGTGTATTGCACGTTTATTCTGAAAAAAACTTAAAACACAGGGATTAATATTATGAATAATGTAGAATTAGATTACTTAGCAGTAGCAAAGAACATTCTACATTCTGGTATTGAACAAGAGGGAAGGAACGGCGTAACAAAACGCCTTCCTTTCCAAACATTAGATTTTAATATATCGGAATACTTTCCATTATTAACTTCAAGAAGAATTTTTTATAAAGGCGCATTAGGTGAATACGCTGCATTTGTTAGAAAGCCTAAACATATCAATACGTTCAAATTTTTTGATTGTAACTATTGGGATACTTGGGGAGATATTGATGGCGATATTAATATTGATTATGGTAACAAATGGATTGAGTGGAATGGCGTTAACCAATACCAAAATGTATTAAATGAATTAAAAACTAATCCAACAAGTAGAAGATTATTAATTACAGGTTGGGATCCAACAAGTGCTGATAAAGTTGATTTGCCTTGTTGTCATTACAGTTATCAATTCTGGAGTGATGGTACTAATTTAAATTTACTATGGAATCAACGATCAGGTGATTGGATGGTTGGCATACCTTCTGATATGATATTAGCTTCAACAATGCTTTTATGTTTTGCAAGTTTAAGTAATTTAAAACCACAAAATATTAAAATGATTATTGGTGATGCTCATATTTATGAAGAACATTTTGATAATGCTAATAAACAATTAAACACACAATTATATGATTTACCAAGATACAAGTTTACTAAGCAAGATAGCTTATACACTTTTTGGCCTAATCATATTGACATTGTAAACTACAAATATAACAATAATATCAAATACTTATTGAAGGAATAATATGATAAACGATATAGAGAAAATGCACAGTAAATTCCAAGTTACGGATTTTATTAATAATAATAAAGATAATAAAAAACTTTTAAAACAATATTTAAAATTTAGATTAGACTTTATTAAAGAAGAATTAGATGAAACCTTTGATGCTTTCTTCAACAAAGATGATGTAGAAGTATTAGATGGGCTAATAGACATTCTCGTGGTTACATTAGGAACCCTTGATGCTTTTAAATGCAAAACGCCAGAAGCCTGGAATGACGTATTCAATTCGAATATGACTAAGCATCCTGGAGTTAACGAGACAAGACCTAATAACTTTTCATTGCCGGATATGATGAAGAGCAAGACGTTTGTTAAACCTGAGTTGAAAAACTTTACAGGTTTACTTAAAGAAATACTAAACACTTAACAAAGGAGACAACAATGTTGTTACAAAACGTAGAAATAAGTTGGGTTAAATTTGATTCAGCTAATCCTGATATGGGATTTGATAAGAAGACACCACAATTTTCGTGCACAGTAAAAACTGGAGATAAAGTTCAAGCTGAAGCATGGAAAAAAGCATCAATCAATGTTAAACCATCTGAAGAAAATGGTAGCGTTGTATATTCAGTAACTCTTAAAAAGAAGATTTATGCTGATGCTGATGGAAAAAGTACAACTAAACCACCAGCTGTAGTTGATAAACAATTACAACCTATAACTAATACAGCAAGTATTGGTAATGGATCTAAAGGTAATGTTCAAGTAAGATTGAAGCCTTATGATTACTTAGGTAAGCAAGGTATTTCTGTACAGCTTTTAGCTATGCAAGTTACTGAGCTTAAAGAATACATTGGTGGCGATCAATTAGAGTTTGCTGCTATTGATACTGATACTGCAGTTATCTAATAATAATAAACAATGGCGACGTTGAAATATACGTCGTCATTTTAATATTAGGAGAATTATGACAGCCAATATAAGAAAATTTGAAGAGATCGATACTGATAATACTTTTAATATGGATCCAGCAGAGATTAAATTAATTGTAGATAAAACAAAAAAGTCTATAGTTAAAAGTTTTTATATACCTATTGAACAAAAAGAGATTGGTATTGTAAACACTGATACAAACAAAATTGAAATAGTTGTTAAAGTTAACATGATCTTAGACTTAAAAGATATGCACAAAGATGACTTAGAACTAGTTTATGAAGAAGCAAATATAACAGAACAATTTAAAAAATATTATCCTTGTAATTATTTATACTTACTTGGTGATCATACAGTTGTTCAATAAATAAGGATAAAAATGAAAATAATTTATGATTTAGAAACAAATGGTTTAATACCTGAAGTAAGTAACATATGGATTGCTGTCTGTAAAAATATAGAGACAAATGAAATTACTACATTCTCAGATCATGATAAAGATTCAAAACCTTTAAATGAATTATTACCATTTTTAAATAAATGTGAAATTTTAATAGGGCATAATATCATAAATTATGACAATGTGGTTTTACATAAACTTTTAAATTGGCAGCCACCAAAGAGTATCAAAATGATTGATACAATGTTGTTAAGCCAAATGAATAACTTTAGAAGAGAAGGCAAACACTCACTTAAAAACTTTGGTAAAATACTTGGAGATGCAAAGCTTGAGTTTAGTTCTTTTCATGAGTACACTGAAGACATGAAAACTTATGCAATACAAGATGTAAATTTAAACCATAAAGTTTATAATTATGTTACAAGAGAAGCAGTTGATTTAATTAAGAATAGACCTAATTATAAACAAGCTTTACAAACTGAACATGCAATTGCTAGTTTATGTGCTAATCAAGTTAAAAACAAATGGAAGTTTAATACTGTATTAGCTAAGAAACATTATGAATATTTAACTTCAGAAATGAAAATTATTGAAGATGAAATTAATCCTACATTAAAGCCTAGAAAAGTTTTAATTGATAAGGAACCTAAGAAAGCTAAGTACCTGCAAGATGGTAGACTTTCTGCAGTAAGTGCCAGAATGCTATCTGAATTTACAGGTACTGAGATTAAACAAACTGATACTGATAAGTGGAAACCTAATAAATTGTTTCAAAGATTTAATATGGTTGAAGCTGATCTTGGTAACATGGATCAAGTTAGAGGAATGCTTTTAGATAACGGTTGGGAACCAACTCAATTTACGCCTAAAGGTGAACCAAAAATTACAGATGATTCATTAACTAAAGTTGTTAGTGACTTAGGTAAAAAGATAATTTATTATTATAGTTTAAGATCAAGACATTCTGTACTTAAGGGTTGGATTGAATTAGCTGAGTTAAATAATAATAGAGTTTATGTTGAACCTTTTAATATAGGTACACCTACTTTTAGACAACGACATTCTAAAATTGTTAACGTGCCTGGAGCCAAGTCATTTTTTGGATCTGAAATGAGAGAATTATTTGTAGCTGATGAAGGCAAAGTAATGATTGGTTGTGATAGTTCTGGTAACCAGATAAGAGCGTTAGCACACTATTTAAATAACAAACAAGTTAATGATCACATTTTAAAAGGTGATATACATCAACACAATGCCGATACAATGGGAATACCAAGACCTTTAGCAAAAGGGGTTTTGTATGCTTCTGTATTTGGTGCGGGTGTACGTAAACTTGGTAAGATGGTTACAGGTATTGAAGATCTTGATAAGGGTAAAGAAGTTAAAGCAAAACTTTATGAAGCCTTGCCAGGTCTTAAAGAACTTATTGCTAAGTTAAATAATTTCTTTTACACAACACAAAACAAAACAGGTTTTGGATTTATACCTGCTTTAGATGGACGTAAAGTGTATGCTGAATCTTCATTTAAACTTTTAAATTATCTTCTGCAATCGTTTGAAGCAATTACAGTTAAGACTGCTGTTGTTAATGCTTTTAAAATGTTTGATGAAGAAAATATTGAAGTTGATATGTTAGCTTTAGTACATGATGAAGTTCAAGTACAGACTAAACCTGAAAACGTTGAACGAGTTAAAGCAATACTACAATACTCATTTGGAGATTATATTACTAAGAAATTAGAACTTAATATTCAGATGGGTGGTGACGCTAAATCCGGAAATAACTGGAATGATTGTCACTAAATAAACAACTGGGCTAATAATAAAACGTTAGCCCAACAAAATTATGAAAGATATAAAAATGAATATAAATAAAATGATAGGATTGATTGATGGCGATGTATTAATTTACAGAGCTATACATAAATCTGAAAAAGATAACACTAAACCAAACGATACTTTTGATAGTATAATGAAACAAGTTAAAATAGATACAGCATGTCAAGAATACACATTGCATGTATCAGGTAAAGGTAACTTTAGAAGAGAAATAGAACAACCTTATACAGTTTATAAGGGACAAAGAAAAGAAAAGCCACCTCAGTTTAGAGACTTAAAAGAGTATGTAATTAAAACATATAATCCTGTAATGCATGATGGCTTAGAAGCTGATGATACAATTTCTATTGAAGCAAGTAAGTATATAAAAATAAACCAACTATATATGTTGATTACAATTGACAAAGATTTAAAAAATATAGGTGGATTGTTTTATAATTTAATGCACAATAATTTAATTGCTGTATCAAAAAAAGAATCTATTGAATTCTTTCATGAGCAATTATTAACAGGTGATAATGTTGATAATATTCCTGGAATTGAAGGTATAGGTAAAGTTAAAGCAGGTAAAATATTAGCAGATAAAACTATTAAAGAACAATTTGAAAGTATTATTGATGCTTATAAAACTCATTATAAAAAAGATCATAGAAATAGATTAGAAGTAATGGGTAAGATGCTATATTTATTAAAACATATAGATGATAAGTGGACTATTAACTTTTGGAAAGGATATATTAAAAATGTATAGAACAACTATAGATTGTATTTCTTCAATGGCTAACTCAAATGCTAAAAAAAGAAGCACTAAAAAGAATCTACCTTATAATCTTGACACAGCATATTTAAAATCTATATTTCCAAAAGATTTTATGTGTCCAATATTAAACTATAAGATGGTTGTTAATGATAGAGTAGTAGGCAAACTAAGCCCAACCCTTGATAGAATTAATCCTAGGTTAGGATATGTTAAGGGTAATGTTGAATTTGTTTGTATGTTAGCAAACCATATGATGAGTAATGCAAGCGGAAAAGATTTAAGTAGATTTAGTAAATGGATTAATAATAGATATAAAAGAGAGGTAAATAACAATGACAAAAAACACGTTCATAAAACATTCGGAGTGCAGCAAGTGTTCGAGTTCTGATGCTAATGCAGTTTATTCTGATGGAAGTACTTATTGTTTCAGTTGCAAAGCAAGTACACAAGCCGGAAGCCATGAGACATCTGTAGAGTTTAATGTTGTACAAACACAACTAAGCTTAGAAGAAATTGCATTGCTTCCTATAGAACCTATTAGAAACATATCTAAAAAAGTTTTGTATGATGCTGGTGTTAAAGTTGAATACGATCAAGACAGAAATGTTATGAGCCATTTTTATCCAATCACAATTAATAAAAAGATTAAAGCTTATAAGAAAAGAATAGTAGCAACTAAAGACTTTAGAGTTGTGGGTAAAGCTGAAGTACCTGAACTATTTAATCAAGTTAATTGTGGTAGATATAAAAACTTAGTCATTACTGAGGGTGAAATAGATTGTTTATCTATAGTTGAAATGCTAACTAAAGCTAAAGCTCAATTTGATGTTGTTAGTATTGTTAATGGTGCACAAAGTGCTAGAAGAAACATTGCATCTAACCTTGACTTTGTAAACAAATATGATAAAGTGTTTTTAGCATTTGATAATGATGAACCAGGAATTGCTGCTGCAAACGATGTAGCACATGTTATAAAGCCTGGTAAAGCACATATTGTTAATAGTGTTTATAAAGATGCTAATGACGCTTTATGTAAAGAGCAATCAGATGCATATCTATCTCATGTTTGGGGTGCTAAAGTTTACAAACCAGATAATTTTGTTAGTGGTGAAAAGATATGGGATGCTTTTAAAGAAAGATCTACAGTTAAATCTGTACCTTATCCAGTTTGTCTTAAAGGTTTAAATGATAAATTGTTTGGTATGAGATTAGGTGAGATTACTTTGTTTACATCTGGTACTGGATCTGGAAAGTCTACTGTTGTTAAAGAAACAATATTAAACTTATTAGAACAGACTGAAGCTAAAGTTGGTTTAATATCTTTAGAAGAATCTATTGGTGATACTGCAACAAAGCTTATTGGTATGTCTATTAATAAAAATATTAGAATGCCTGAAGATGTTACTGAAGCAGAAGCACGTAAAGGTTATGAAAAAGTATTTGGTGATGAAAGATTAATTCTTTTAGACCACCAAGGATCTGTAGCTGATACGTCTTTACTAGATAGGATTGAATACTTAGCAGCCTTAGGTTGTCAATATTTAATTCTTGATCATATAACTATTGCAGTATCTGAAGGAATTGATGGTGCAACTGGGAATGAAGCAGTTGATAAAGTTATGTCATCTTTATTAAAGATTACAAAACGTTATAACATTCATTTAACTTTAATATCTCACTTAAGAAAAAGTTCTGGTGAAGGTAAAAGTTTTGAGGAAGGGGTTATGCCTAACCTTGATTCTATTAAAGGATCTGGAAGTATTAAGCAAGTAAGTTTTGACATAATAGGTTTTGCCAGAAACATGATGGCACCTGAACCAACTGATAGAAATATAGTTAAGTTTGCTGTATTGAAGTCAAGATTTTCTGGTGATACAGGACCTGCTGGAGAAGCCTCTTATGATGTTACTTCTGGAAGATTAAATTATAATGAAAGTAATTTAGCTTTTAAAGAAGTACTATAACCTAATTCGGTTAGAAGTTAGACCTGTATGTAAGACCAGATATGGCAAGCAACTAACAGACAATGATACAAAGATGATATAATAGGCAATCCTCTCTCAAGCCTACATCATGTATTAGAAAACCGAAGCAGCTGAGCAACCTGTAAAAAAGGCTCACTAAATTTTTTGAAAGGAATATATGAATTATAAATTAATACTAAAAATAAAATGGACATCAGCAGTAATACTTATTGTTGCAATGGCAGCTATATCTTTAAATTTATATCCATACACTATGTATCTGCAATTTGTTGGTATATTAGGATGGTTTTGGGTGGGTATATTAGCTAAGGACTTAGCATTAGTTGTATTGAATGGTACAGGCTTATTGTTTTTAATAGCCGGTATACTTAATTATTTATTATAAAGTGTAGGCGGTTTTACCCGCCACACTAATATTTTTATTTTAATATTAATTTTACTATAGATTTTTCACCTAAATATATTTCTGTTTCTGCTTTTGATTTTATACATTGATATTCTATACGGTCTGTACCAGATCGCATTGCAATACGTTTAGCTTTTAAGCATTGGGACATACCATCTTGTATTCTGTGTTCCTTTATTTCCCCATTCACAATCATTAAAAGGGCTATTACTATTTCAGTCATTATTGTGTACCCCCATTTTGTCTTACTTTATCTTTTAATTTTTCTATATCATCTAAAGCTTTTTCTAATTGTGATTTAATAAATTCTATATTAATTTTATTAGTCATATTTTGCTCTTGATTTTTAATCAGTTTTTCTACATCAGAAAACACAGTTTCAAGCAACATATATTGCTCTTGATCAGTTGGTAATTGTTCAGATTTTTTAAGTAAATCAGCATTAAACAATTGTCTTGATGTTTCTAAACTTGTAAGCCTTGCAGTTAGTTCAGTGTAAGCAAAAATTCCCATTGAAATTCCCACAACCAAACCAATCATGTTTTTTATTGGCATTGCTACTGCAGTGTTGT
>Ga0308001_10001471_pt1 | contig 10616 bp, 7 predicted proteins | sample Neamet5_FD_203167 | JGI IMG/M metagenome (GOLD analysis project Ga0308001, IMG submission 203167) | Marine microbial communities from water near the shore, Antarctic Ocean - #5 | ecosystem: Environmental > Aquatic > Marine > Unclassified | place: Southern Ocean | collected 2014-06-04
ATTTTTAGGTTCTATTCATTTTTTTCTTACTGCCGAGGTGATATTTATGGCTGTATGAAGAGCGTAGTACACGGAAGGTTTAAATGTATAAAGGCTTTAGGTCACGGATCTCTGAACTAAAATACTCGATTGATAATATTGAGTGGCAGCTGTTTGCAGCGAGCAGCATTGTTCTTTTTTCGATAGTTCTTGTAATTGTGATATTCCCAGAGTGGAGTACAGAGCAGATTGATCTGCTTTATATTTCGGCTACTAAGAAGTATGGGATCTTATATATCATTATCGCAATAGCGTTGCTGGTTTTTCTGTTATACGTGGCAATTAGTAAGTATGGAAATATAGTTCTTGGTGATCCTAGCACGGCCTATTCAACTTTTAGTTGGGCATCAATGCTATTTTGTGCCGGCATTGGCGCTTCGCTTGTTTATTGGGGTGCCACAGAGTGGGCGCTATACTATAAAGCCCCGCCTTTTGGGCTAGAGCCTGGTTCACAGGAAGCTATTTTATGGGCTTCAAGCTACGGGATGTTTCATTGGGGGCCGATAGGGTGGTCATTTTACTGCTTGCCAGCATTAGCATTGGCTTGTTCTTACCACGTTAAAAAAGTCTCTTCTCTGCGACTAAGTTCGGCTTGTGAGCCAGTACTGAAATCCTATACATCAAAATATCCTGGGCGCTTGGTCGATCTTTTTTTTCTTCTGGGCGTTATTGCGACTGCTGCTACCGGCTTAGGGTTTGGTACATCACTTGTGTCGTCTGTTATCACTGAGCTGACAGGGATAAAAGACGGCTTAGCATTGCAAATTGTTATCATCCTATTGGCGACCTCCTTGATTTCATTTAGTGTCTACCGTGGTTTGGATAAAGGTATAAAAGTCTTAAGCTCTGTTAATGCAGGGTTGGCTCTAATTTTTCTAATGGTTGTACTTATTTTAGGTCCAACTAAATTCATTTTGGAAATGGGAGTGATGTCGGTCGGTCATGTTATTCAGAACTTTGGCACTATGCTGTCCTGGACAGACCCACTGCAGAATTCAGATTTTGTAGAAAATTGGACGGTTTTCTATTGGGCTTGGTGGTTAGCTATGGGACCATTTGTCGGTATGTTTGTGTGTAAAATATCTCAAGGTCGCACTATAAGGCAGCTAATTTTTGGGATGTTGGGGTGGGGTAGCTTGGGTTGTGCTTTATTTTTTATTGTTCTTGGAAACTATGCTTTGTTTATGGAATTGGAAGGTAATTATTCCGTTGTAGAGCGAGTTGCGACAAACTCACCTGCCTCAGCGATAGCAGGTTTAGTAGCTTTGTTGCCATTAGGGGATTTTTGGCTATTCTTTCTCGCCGTGATTGGACTGATTTTCATGGCAACGACTTATGATTCTGCTTCGTACACATTGGCTGCGGGAGCCACAAAATCTCTTGCGAGAGATGAACACCCTGCGATCTGGCATCAGGGCTTTTGGGCTTTAGTATTAGGTTTGTTGCCGATCAGCTTATTGTTTATCGGTGGGCTGCGGGAACTCCAAACGGCATCACTTGTTGCTTCATTCCCGCTGCTTGGAATTTATGTAATGCTGTTTGTGTCTACAATGCGAATGCTTAAAGAAATTAAGCCTTGATTCTAATTAAACGATTGTGATCAGAGCATCGAGTACGGCATTGGGTTGCTCAGAAATCATCGAATGACCACAATTTTTTAGCAAAGTAGTACGGGATTTGGGTATGGTTTCGGCGACTTTAAGAGCGCTTATTGGGGCTGTCATTTTATCTTTGTCACCTACCACGACTAATGATTCGCAAGTAATACTGGCTGCAAGTTCGGCGCCATTGGAAAAATTATTACAGGCATTGAGATCTGTGTAGAGAACATTATCTTCAGATCGTTCTAATAGCCTTTGCCCGCTCATGGTCATGACTAGCCCGGGAGATTCGTTGCCACCAATTTGACCAAAGTTGCTGTGACTCCAGGTATTTGTCATATCGATCGCATCGTGATGGTTGGCTCGTGAAGCATCTAATAATTGTTCCGAGACTGGCATTGGGGTGGAGGTTCCGAGCAAACCGATGGAGCGCACTCTTTCTGGATAGCGGGCGGCAAAATTTAATGCAACCAATGATCCCATGCTATGACCGACTATGGCGGCTTTTTGGATATTCAATTCGGATGCGGCACAATCAAGCCAATCAGAGAATTGATCTATAGATTGGCATAGCTCCCCTTTTGAGCGTCCGTGTCCAGGGAAGTCAAACGCGAAAACATTAAAGTTATGCCGAGCGAAATATCTGCTGGCTAAGACCCATATCGTATGGTCCACTCCAGCGCCATGGAGAAAAATTACGCTATGCGAGTCTGCTTTGTGGCTGCCACTCCCGGTACTAAAGAAAGTTTTTTGATTGGCTATATTTACATACATAATTTTATCCTTTTTGTGATTCTCGCAGCCCGCGGCGCAAATCAGAGATTAAATCAGAAGGGTCTTCGAGACCCACACTCAAGCGAATTAATCCTTCAGATATTCCTGCGTTTACCAAAGCGTCAGCATCCATTCTATGATGTGTCGTGCTGGCTGGATGAATTACTAAAGACTTGGCATCCCCAACATTTGCCAAATGTGAAAAGAGCTCTAAATTTTCTATAAATTTAATGCCAGCATCGCGACCGCCTTTAATCCCAAAACTAAAAACTGCCCCGCAACCTTTCGGTAATAAAGACTTTGCTAATTCATGGTCCGGATGATCATTTAGCATCGGATGATTTAGCCACTCGACTTGTTCTTGCTCCGATAGAAATTCGACAATGGCTTTAGTGTTCTCTACATGACGCTGCATCCTTAATGGTAACGTCTCAATGCCTTGTAAAATTTGAAATGCTGTATTCGGGCTCATGCATGCACCGAAGTCTCGCAAGCCTTCTTTTCTTGCGCGAGTTATAAATGCTGCAGGACCAAATTCTTCGGCAAAATTCAGATTATGAAAACCGCTATAAGGCTCCGACATGGTAGCGAACTTGCCACTTGCCTCCCAGTCAAAGTTTCCCCCGTCAACTACCAAGCCGCCTATAACTACCCCATGACCGGATAGAAATTTAGTTGCAGAATGCATTACAATATTTGCACCAAAATCAATTGGTTTGCAAAGGTATGGTGTTGTGAATGTGGAATCGACCATCAATGGCAGCTTGGCTTTGTTTGCAATCTCTGCAATTGCTGGAATATTCAATACCTCTAATCCAGGGTTGCCAAGTGTTTCACCAAATATTAGTTTAGTGTTTTTGTTTATTGCTTGCTTGAATGCATCTGGAGACCTAGGGTCGACAAAAGTAGTTTCAATTCCAAATCGCCTCAAGGTGTAGTCCAATAAGTTGTGAGTGCCTCCATATATGCTTCGGGAAGCAACGATATGGTCCCCAGCACTCACCAATGTTGCGATTGCGAGGTGGGTGGCAGCTTGTCCTGATGCAGTCGCTATCCCCCCTATACCATTATCAAGAGTCGCTATACGCTCTTCCAGTACCGCATTTGTTGGGTTTGATAATCGAGAATAAACGTGACCCGCACGCTCCATGTTGAAGAGTCCAGCCGCATAATCTGTATCTTTGAACACAAAGCTCGCAGATTGGTAAATTGGCGTAGCTCGAGCGCCGGTGGTTGGGTCCGGTTGTTGGCCCGCATGCAAGCTTAGCGTGTCAAATTTTAGGGTGCGTGGCTTTGCCATAATACTTTCCGTTAAATAAAAGCCATGGTATTGGTTTTAATACTTTTTACAAGGGCACAGAAGTTAATTGCTAGTTAAATTATACATTTCATTAGAGTGGTCTATATTCAAATAATTAGCGTTATTAACCTTTACAAAGCGATAAAATCCGCGGTGCTAGAAAAACGTTGGGATGCAATCTATGAACTCTAATACGGTGACACTACTCGATTCGGGAATGGGCAAAACGTTGGGTTTGAAAGGCGTTGAGATCTGCGAGACTATTTGGTCTGCCAACGCACTGTTAGTTGCGCCGGATGTCGTTAAAGAAATTCACCACGAAAATATCGAAGCAGGCGCACAGGTAATCACTACCAATAGCTATGGGGTAATTCTTGCCGACTTAGCGAAACGTGGTCTAGAGAATCAATATGATTCTTTGAACGAACTAGCTGGCAAGCTAGCTGTCGATGCGGTTAAAGAGTCTGGAAGACAGATTGAGATTGCGGCAAGTCTGCCTCCTCAAAACGGTAGCTTTCGCCCAGATTTGGTATTAGACCGGGCCATAATCGAGCCTTTATATCGAAGACAAGCTGAATTATTACACCCCTACGTAGATCTCTTCCTCTGTGAAACTATGTCCTCTATTGCGGAAGCTGTGGCTGCTGCAGCTGGAGTAACCGGTTTAGGTAAACCGGTTTATATAGGTCTTACTCTTCATGATGAAATACCAGCGACTCTTCGGAGCGGGGAATCGCTCGAAAGCGCGCTTGAGGCTTTGGCTTCGTTTGAGGTTACCGGTGTATTAGGTAATTGTTCTTTGCCGGAGCGCATAAGCGATGCGATACCAGTATTGGCTGATTCTGATGTTGAATTTATTGGGGGCTATGCAAATGCATTTACGAACGTGCCTCAAGACTGGTTGTTGGGGGGTGAGAAGGAATCTGATGGATTGCTGGTCTTGCGGGATGATTTGTCACCTAAATTTTACAGTGAATTTGCGAGTGACTGGATTGCCAAGGGAGCAAATATTGTCGGGGGTTGTTGCGGGACTACCGCCGAACACATTCTAGCCATTGCGCAGAAGCTTCGAGCTTAGACACACCACTTGCGGTTTCAGCTCAAATCTTCCCGCCTTTAGATTCCTGCATTTAAACTGAAAATAGCTATTTTGACTTTTTAAAAGTACCTGAAAAAGTACCCGGAAAAGCACCCGGAAAAGCACCCGGAAAAAGTACCCAAAAAAGCATCCCCAAACCGTTTCGTCACCTCTCTCTGTTAATAGGCATTATCTTCACCCCGTATTTATTAGTCCCCACCCGGCCAGCGCCCCCACCCTGAGGCACCCTCGATAAGTCACAGTGGAACCGACAAGTTAACTCCCAATCTGCCAGCATTTAGTCCGTGCCCAATCAAAATTGTATAAGCTTCATCGATTCCCGCCTTAAATTATCGAGTATGCCGTATGGCTTTACCATCGATGCAAGCTAAGTCATCGTGACGTCTAAGACTTGATGGCGCAGCGGGGCCTCACGGTAAGCTATGAAGCAATTCCCCTGTGGTGCAAAAGTTTGAATCGATAGTTTCCTAAAGATTGAGAGGCAAGCATTAGGGTTATGGCGACATTTTCTTCGTTGATTGGGTGTTTATTAAGATCCATGGGAAACAACATTACCTTTGGAGAGCCGTGGATCAGGATAGCGAAGTAGTTGATGTATTCTTGCAGAAGAGGCGGGATGGAAAGACCGTAAAGCGATACCCTTGAGATCTTGGAAAAATGCGGCTTATAGTTCTTACTCTCAGCGGCATATTAAGTTGCCAAACGTGCACGGTGGGCAACCAAGCCTTCGGAAAACCCTCAAAACCAAACTTTCTATTGAAGGAAAACGAGTTACAAAATGCGTTTATTGAAGACTTTGAAACAATCAGTTTCGAACAGGCTTAAACCGACACACCAACCCCTGGCGCCATTCAGGTCTACTGTGGGAGACGCTGGAAATGAGTCTGGAAAATTGAAAGTTACTTGCAATAAACTGCGATGAGTTGAGCGCTTTAGACACTAACGACCTGCCCGCCTTCTTGCTTACTCTGGCACTTTACTCTGACTCCACTAATTGGCCCATTAATTATTCATCCCCCCATACTTCACGATCTTTCTTGTCTAGAAATTCCTCAATTCTGGAGTTCTCATCCAAGACAAGTGACTGTCTCGACGTTGCATCATACTGCGGCCAATGTGGAAGGCCTTGAAGATTTGGGTTGCCTGTTTTGGCAAAAGCCAAGATACGTTGCGACCATTCTTGCGCCAGCTTAACTACGACAGGGTTTGATTTATCATACAAGTATGAATTTGCAGGAGCATCACTTGCAAAATTGTTGAAAGTAAATTGAATTTCTGCCGCGTGCGTCGCTTTCATCCAGTCTCCACCTATTTCATCTGGAATTTCTAAATCAAATCTGTAAAGCCAACCGCCAGGTCCCGCCGTTGTTGCTGCTACAGCGGTCTTCAGAGCGAACCGTCGAAACCTATCGTTCCAAATGCGCTCAAACCGTTGCTTGAAATTATCTTCCGGATAAGCCTTCTTCATGCGTGTGAGGTATTGGGAAGGGTCGGCGCCATTCACATTTCCTGGGGCGAGTTCCTCACCGATAAGGGAATAAAGAAACCAAGGAACAAGGTATGAGAACAAAGTTCCTTCATTCTTATTACTGCCAACGATAATAGGCACACCGTTTTGGCCAAGCGCGTGAATTGCCGCATCGACGGGCTGCGTGACCACGATACCGTCCACGCCACCCGCTCGAAAAGAGATTTTCTCTTGCGCGGATATGAGTTCGTTTGCTGACATGGATGTTAATTTTGTCAACAGGCCATCACTTCCCACACCCAAGTGTTTCTCAAGGGCGCTCAACTGGTCTAGTGGAGGCAAATGAACAGGCCCGCCGCTATTTACGATGGCTTTGTGAAATAAGCCTTGTGCTTGCGGGGATGCGATTATGGACAATACAGACAGGCCGCCCGCTGATTCTCCAAAGATAGTGACATTGTTCGCATCGCCACCATAGTCAGCGATATTGTCTCTCACCCACTCCAACGCCATTATTTGGTCCCGAAAACCATTAGAGGCAGAGCCTGCATACTCATCGCCAAACGAAGACAGGTCTAGATACCCGAGCATGCCTAAACGATAGTTAATTGCGACAACAACGACGTCCCCTTGTTCGGCAAGAATGGAGCCATCTGTATCATTGGCTGAGCCGTGGGTTAAACTACCCCCGTGTATCCAGAATAAAACCGGTCTTGACGTGCCTGATGAGGAGGGCGTAAAAATATTCAGATAAAGACTGTCTTCAGCAGTATCCCTCTGATTGCTATCGCCTAAAAAGCTAGGAGATTCACTTTGCATGGGCATCGGGGGAAACCGTGTTGCATCCAGCGTTTCTTGCCAACCAGAGGCTTGGACAGGGGGCATAAACCTTAGCTTTTCTAGCGGTGGTTCTGCATAAGGTAAGCCCAAAAAGGCCGAAGAACGACCATTTGTTAGTCCTTTGACCTTTCCCAAACGAGTCGAAAGAACTTCCCCTTTGTCCCACCTGAGCAGGTTGTTTTTTCCAAACTGACGCTCTTCTATTGGAAGGTTTCGTTGTCCAACAACACCGTACCAGACGCCCGCGCCCACAGCCAAAAGCACAACAAACAACCCAACTAAAAATACTCTCATGTTTTGCCCTTGTTACGATGCAAGAAAGATTAATCGCAACCGTTTTGTACTGCAATTATGTTCACTATGGTGATAAAACTATTTGTACGAATCCATTGCCATTGAAACAAGGCGGCGAAAGCGTTGAAAAAAAGGTCGATTAAAGTGCGCTTACGTGACCAACTTTTTTCGCGAAAGCAGTAGCCGTAAACCCCCTTTTTCTTGCGGCAACATTATAGGGAGCACCTACCGATCGTAATTATGCCGATCGAAAGCTTGATTTTGTAAATAAGAATCATTATCATTTAGGTCAGATTGAACACAATAACCTTCAAAGCTAATTACTATTGATACTGAGACATTTAAACTAGTAAGTAATAGCTTTTACAAGTAGTTGTTATTACCGATAACGCTTTTAGATACTATGCAATGAATGCATCGCTGCTCAGTTATAACGAATTAATCAGACAACTTTCCAGCGCTCAAGCTGATGTCGCTGTATTCAAAAGCGTAGGCGAAATAGTGCGTCAAGGACAACTGCCAGATTCTCCTGAATTACTCACGCATTATCTAGAAATAGGGCGTTGCTATGCTGCCAATAAATCTAAAAGCTTACAAATAAAAATTTATACCTCTATTCTAGATACATTGTTAGACACAATATGTGATCACTGTATTGCCGTACAGTGGCGTCAATTATGTTTAGATAATTGTTATCGTCCTTTATCAATATTAGAAACATTAGTGATTAGTGATCAAGAAAAAAATCACTTACAACAGCAGTATTATAAGTTGAGTGCTCTGAGTCATTATTTTTATCAATGATTAAGTAGTATTTTAACGTTATATTCTGAACCGAATATTTTAACTTCATAATAGAGATAGCTATGTCGAAGATACGAATTGAAAAAGACAGTATGGGTGAGGTTAGTGTGCCTATAGACGCACTCTATGGTGCGCAAACTCAACGAGCAGTTAATAATTTTGCTATTAGTGGGCAAAATATGCCCTCAGTATTTATCAGTGCATTAATTACCTTAAAGCTTGCGGCAGCTCAAGCAAATGAAAAGCTAGAATGCCTGTCTGCAGCTAAAGCTGGTGCAATAGTGGATGCTTGCCGGACCCTATTAGAAAGCGATGACTTTATGGTTCATTTTCCTGTCGATGTTTTTCAAACCGGCTCGGGTACTAGTTCAAACATGAATGCTAATGAAGTTATTGCGAGATTAGCTACACAGCAATCGGGTATAAATATCGACCCAAACGATGATGTTAATTTTGGGCAAAGCAGCAATGATGTTATACCCAGTACGATACATATTAGCGCTGCGTTGGCATTGAATAATACTCTGCTGCCAGCCTTAGATCATCTGCTAGCTACCTTAAAAGAAAAAGCGGGTACGTTGGGTCATTATTGCAAAACAGGACGTACACATTTGATGGACGCAATGCCCGTGCGATTAGATCAAACGGTAATGGCTTGGCATAATCAGATAGAAAAAAACAAACAGAATCTACGCAAGCTTCAGCCCAACATTCAAGCCTTGGCGCAAGGTGGAACTGCTGTGGGAACAGGCATTAACGCCCATCCAGAGTTCGCGGTCACCTTTACTGCAATGCTTAGTGAAATAACTGGGCTAGAATTTACTCCCGCAGATAACTTCTTTGCCGCTATCGGCTCACAAGACACCGCGGTTTCATTGTCGGGACAGCTTAAAACGACCGCGGTATCTATTATGAAAATTGCTAATGATTTACGCTGGATGAATTCTGGCCCCTTAGCGGGTTTAGGTGAAATAGCATTAGAGGCTCTACAGCCTGGCTCTTCAATTATGCCGGGGAAAGTTAATCCAGTGATACCCGAAGCGGCCGCTATGGTGTCGGCTCAGGTAATTGGTAATGATGCAGCCATTACTATTGGTGGTCAGTCGGGTAACTTTGAATTAAACGTTATGTTGCCCATGATCGCCAATAATTTATTACAAAGTATTAGCCTCTTAGCTAATACGGCAACTTCATTAGCCGATAAATCGATTGCTAGCTTTGTTGTCAACGAAGACAATATTACTGTAGCGCTGTATAAAAATCCTATTTTAGTGACGGCACTTAATCCGATCATTGGTTATGCGAAGGCCGCAGAAATAGCAAAAAAAGCCTATGCACAGAAGCGCTCCGTAGTTGATGTAGCAGAAGAGCTTAGCGAACTATCACGTGAAGAGTTAACTGTGCTGCTGGACCCTAAAAAGCTAACGTCTGGTGGGATATAAAACACATTAAGAATATGTGAGAGTGCTGAGATGTATTGCTAATATATGCGCAATAGCTGTGACGGAGATTTTTATAAAAGGCCTGCATATTCTGCAGAGCACGAAATAAAAATGCTAAATAGTGGCGCCTAAAAAAAATTATTTTTGAGTCTTCGGTATTAGAAGAGAGTATTAAAGGGCTGGTAAGTTAATAACTCAAGGGCTGTTGAGGTGTTTTTCAACAGATGAGTTATCAGTATCCTTTCGTCTATTTCCAACCCCCAGTTACCTAAGTTTCCACACTTTCTCTTTCCCAAAAAATAGAGTCACCCTTTTGGGGCTTGGCAGTGGCTTGCTGCACCGTTACTGTTTTCTTATTTTACACAGCTAAAAGTTGTGTTCTGGGGCTATCGGCATTCTATTGCGTGGATAATGCAAGGGATGTCTATCTAACAGGTGATCCTGTTAGATAGATTAGCTGCTCCTCCTGTAAGTCCCATGGCTGTGAACCCCGCTATGTACTTTTTATTTTAAACCAGAAAAACACATCAATCTGGTCTTTAACGATTTTCATCCAACGCTCATTACCTTCAGGCAGCCAATGCGTAAATGTAAACGCCGGAGCACCAGCTAATGGCTCAGTTGGGAACGGAATCTTTAGGGTAATAGCTAAAGTGTCATTACGAATTCATTATTCTGGGTGCTCAACACTTGAACAGTGAGAATGTGTGTTTTGTCGAGAGAGAGAGATCACCTGAAATAATACGACTCATTAATTTTATAATAAAAATCGGATATTCATACTTAGATGCGTTTTAAAATAACAAGCGTGCGCACCTGTAATTTCGAGGGGTCTGATATGTACTGCCTCACATCCATATGTTCTTTTTTTAAATCTATTATCCGAGGAGCTAAAGACTAAACAAGCACCGCAAAATGAAAACACAAGTATAATTACTTAAGCTACGACAATATA
>Ga0308001_10001476_pt1 | contig 10606 bp, 5 predicted proteins | sample Neamet5_FD_203167 | JGI IMG/M metagenome (GOLD analysis project Ga0308001, IMG submission 203167) | Marine microbial communities from water near the shore, Antarctic Ocean - #5 | ecosystem: Environmental > Aquatic > Marine > Unclassified | place: Southern Ocean | collected 2014-06-04
ACATCCGAGAGTGCGGAAGCGCCTCTTTACAACGGGCAACCTACACATCTGGGTGAGGACATGGTTGTTGAGTTGAGCGGAGCCCCTGACGGGGTCGCCCACCCTAGTCCTTTTCCCGGAAGAGGTTGGATCAATAAAGAGACATCTGATCTCGTATATTACCGCGCCGGATACATGGTAGACACGGACCACAACAATACGGGGAACTTGTGCAGCCATCTGGACCCCTACGACGTCAGCGGCACAAAGAACCTGTGTGATGCATCAAGTTTTTACTTCAAGGGTCAGGGCTACCCGTGTGTGGCAGTTCCCCGGGGGTGTTCACCCGACGCCCGAGTGAATGATAGCAGCGAATCGTTCTTCAATAAACAGACATCTAATCTTAACGGGATGTGGCGTTGATAAAAAATAATAAACATTAAAACATTAAAACATTAAAACATTAAAACATTAAAACAATATAAATAATGATTTCCTCACATATACATATGTTCGGGTGGCTTACCCGTGTTTGTTCCATTAGGGAGTAGTTCATTGACAATTCCTTCATCAATATTCAGTGGAAGTTGAAAATCTTTAATCTTAAATGTCATTGGGATTTTATCTTCATTTTCTTCATTTTCATTTTTCTTATCCGATAAATAGTATATATTTATCTTTGAAATGATAGTTTCTAAACATCTCTTGAGGTTACGGACACCTTCTTCTTTATCAGTGTATTTCTCTATGATATACATAATTGCTTCTTCTGAAAATGTAATATCTTCCGAGGAGAATAAGAATGTATCCAGTAGTTCCGGTAGGATATAATCACGTGTGATTTTCACCTTTTCTTTTGGATTGAAACCTTTTGTATTAATGACATACATTCTATCTTTAAGGATTCTATCAACTTTTGATTCATCATTAAATGAAAAGATAAAAAGCGCCTTTGATAAATCTAATTGGATTCCTGGGAAGTAGTTGTCCTGGAAAAGAGAGTTTTGCGAAGGATCCGTTAGATGTGTTAGAAGGTGTATGATTTCCTCTCCTTTATGGGTATCACTGATCTTATCTAACTCATCAAAGTAAATGATGGGATTCATACATTTAGATTCAATCAAAATATCAACAATACGACCCCAATGGGAACCTTCATATGTATACGAATGACCATCGAAGAATGCCGAATCGGACGCTCCACCGAGAGCAATAAACGCAAACGGACGATTGATGGCTTTCGCAATTCCTTCTTTGACAAGTGTAGTTTTGCCGTTTCCCATTGGTCCTTGTATCGCAAGAACATTTCCGTGCGATTGTGGGTTCTTAATCCATTTCCCAATCACTTGGAGAATATGCATCTTGGCTTCTTGGTGACCGAAAATGGCTTTATCCAAATGTTTATGAGTATTCAGTAGATAATTCCGTTTTTCTTCAATTGTATTCTCATTATTGATGGGTAGATGGTTATTCTTTCCAAATGGAATATTAATTAATCCATTAATCCATTTATCCATCTTTCCATATTCACCGGTTGAAATATCCATGTCGTTCAATTTTTCAATGTTTCCAATCGCAATTGATTTTGTCGTTACATCCATTTCACTATTAAGGATCTTAAACTTCAAAGGTACATTGGTATTTCTAATATTCTTAATTTCTTTAAGGTCTGTCAAATGTTTTTCTTTCTCCGTCTGATTCAAGTTTTGAAAATAATTTAATTCAACATCTTCTTCTTCAAGATCTACGCCTTCTTCAATTTCGCAAAATTCAATGTCGTATTTGTCTAATTCTATATCAGATTCTTCTTCAGAACTCTCTCCCTCTTCTCCCTCTCCCTCTTCTCCCTCTTCTCCCTCTTCTCCCTCTTCTCCATCTTCTTCCTCTCCCTCTTCTTCCTCTTCTTCCTCTTCCTCTTCTCCCTCTTCCCCCTCTTCTCCCTCTTCCTCCTCTTCTGAACTTAATTCAATATCACTCATTTCATCTTCACCTTCACTATCAATTTCTTCAATAATATCTATTGTAATGTTGTCAAATGTTTTCTTTTTCTTTTTCTTTTTAGATAGATGTTTCACAGTTCGTTTATCGGGATTTAAAAGGTTCATTAACATATAAGAGAGTAGCATTTCTTGTAGGTCGTTTTTTTGTTTCTTTTTAATTTTCTTCTTTGGGCTTGAATGTATCGGTACCTTTGTACCTCCTCTCAATCTCTTTAACTCTTTTTGAAACATTTCGGGATCAAAATCTTCATCACATCCATAATCAATCAATCCTACAACGTTTCCATTTTCATCAATATCGTCTTCTGGTATTTGAGGTGGTTTCACTGGATCAATTGACTTTTTTGAACGTGTAATCATTGAATGATTTGATACTTGCATTTAATAAACTGGTTATATTTTTTTAAATATATATATTTTCAAATTTAAAGTATTAAAAAAAATCAAATTTGATAAAGATTATTTAAAAAAAAATTAATAAGTATATATAATATGAATAAAGATTACATTGAACCCGAAACAAACAATGTTATTGGTGTTCAATTTAGTATTATGTCGCCTAAAGAAATAAGGGACCGTTCAGTAGTAGAGGTTACAAAACACGAAACATATGATAAAGATATTCCAATTATCAAAGGACTATTTGATATTCGTATGGGTACGACCGATATTGATAAAATTTGTGGTACGTGTGGTCAAGGTAACGTTAATTGTCCAGGTCACTTTGGACATATAGAGTTGGCTCGCCCTGTATATCATTATCAATTTTTGACAAACCTATCCAAAGTACTTAAATGCACTTGTATTCAATGCTCTAAATTATTAATTAACAAAGATTCTCCAAAAGTTTCGTATTTAATGAAAAAATCAAATAAAGCAAGGTGGGCTGGAATCTACGAATTATCTCAAAAAATAACCCGGTGTGGTCAGGAAACAGAAGATGGGTGTGGTGCAAAGCAACCCGATAAAATAAAGGCCGAGGGCATGGACGGTATTTATGCGGTTTGGAATAAACTGGACGTAGATGATGCAAGTATGAAAACACAACATTTGTCTGTTGAACAAGTCAAGGGGATCCTTGAAAAAATTTCAGATGAAGATATTAGCATTCTTGGATTTTCAAATCTTTGGTGTCGCCCGGAATGGATGATTTGTTCAGTTTTTCCAATCCCTCCTCCATCAGTACGTCCTTCAGTGAAACAGGATGACTCACAAAGAATGGACGACGATTTAACTCATAAGTTATGTGACATCATTAAATGTAATAATGTTCTAAAACAAAAAATAGATAATAATAGTCACATTGAAGTAATTAATGATTGGACAAAGGTCCTTCAATATCATATTGCTACGTTGGTTGATAACGAATTACCAGGTGTCGCTCAATCTGTTCATCGTTCTGGGAGGGCTTTAAAATCTATTCGCCAAAGGCTCAAAGGTAAAGAGGGACGCATTCGTAATAATCTGATGGGTAAAAGGGTTGACTTTTCCGCGAGAAGTGTTATTACACCCGATCCAAATATAGAATTAGACGAACTGGGTGTCCCCTTTTCTATTGCTAAAAACTTGACCTATCCTGAAATAGTCAATGATTATAATAAAGAAAAACTGGTCCAAATGCTCGGCAATGGACCGGATAAATATCCGGGAATCAAAACAGTCGTTCAGGATAATGTCACCAAAACGATTAGTCACAGAAATATTTTAGATATAGAACTAAAAAATGGGGATATCGTCCATAGACATTTGATTGATGGGGATCATGTATTATTTAACCGCCAGCCATCTCTACACAAAATGAGCATGATGGGTCACCGTGTTAAAGTTATGAAAGGCAATACATTCCGATTAAATGTGAGTGTGACACCACCATATAATGCTGATTTTGATGGTGACGAAATGAATATGCACGCGCCCCAATCAATTGCGACAGTTGCCGAATTAATGAACATTGCCTCTGTTAAATATCAAATCATTTCACCAAGGGAAAATAAACCAATCATCACGATTGTTCAAGATACACTCCTCGGTATTAATAAATTGACGAAAGGAGAAATTATTAATTATCCATCGGTTGGTTCTGATTCATATTACTTTTCAAATAATACCAATATTTACCCTGTCAAGAAAACAAGTGACGACGACATTTCAAAAGCTGTTGTTGAAACTTCTTATTTCAACCGATGCCAAGTAATGAATCTTATTAGTACATTAAGTACATTTGATGGTAGTATGCCCAAACCATCTATGAGCATTGACGCCAATGGAAACAAAGTTGAATATTGGTCGGGTAAAAGTATTGTTTCATATATTATTCCGAACCATATTAATTTAACAATGACAAATGATGCATATGATAATCTAAAAGAAGATGAGTCTATCAAAGACAAAATGAATAAAGTTATTATTGAAAATGGAGAGTTAATCTCGGGTGGCCTTGATAAAGGTATGTTTACCAAAACATCTCAAGGACTAATCCATACGATTTATAATGATTTAGGACCTGAAAGATGTAAAGATTTTATTGATGATCTTCAGAAAATTGTTTCCTATTTCCTATTAATTGAAGGATTTAGTGTTGGTATTGGTGATATGGTTGCTGATAACAAAACATACCAGAAGATCGCGAATGTGATAAAAGATAATAAAGTAAAGATTGATAAAATTTCACAAGAACTTCATCTTAATATTTTTGAAAACTTTTCAGGACAAACAAACAATGATTATTTTGAAGGAAAGGTTAATGCACTTCTTAATAATACACTCAAACAAACCGGTAATATCGGTCTTGAAAATCTAGACCAAAAAAACAGAGTTACGAATATGGTGAATAGTGGTTCCAAAGGTAAATCCACTAATATCGCCCAAATTGTAGCTTGTCTGGGTCAACAAAATGTGGACGGTAAGCGGATTCCATATGGATATATTGACAGAACCCTTCCCCATTATAGTAAGTATGATGATTCATCGGAAGCGAGGGGGTTTGTTGAAAACTCATTCATTTCGGGTCAAACACCACAAGAATACTTCTTTCATGCGATGGGGGGTCGCGAAGGTCTTATTGATACGGCGGTCAAAACATCCGAGACAGGGTATATTCAACGGAAATTAATGAAATCCATGGAAGATCTACGGGTTGAATATGATTATTCTGTTCGTAATAATTCGGGTTGCATTATTCAATTTGTGTATGGTGATGATGGAATGGATCCATGTTTCGTTGAATCTCAACCTCTCTTAATTATGAAAATTGATACAGATGCGATTGCGAAAAAATTTCTCTTCACAGAATCAACCGATTGGAAGAAAATCATTACCGATGACGCCCTTCGGTTAATGAAGAAAAACAAAAAATATCAAGAAATTCTGAATACGGCTTTCTATGATATCCTTGACCATAAAAATTATCTCTTCAATGTCGTTTTTAAGGGGAAAGATCTAGAACATTCCATTAATTATCCGATTCATTTTAGGAGAATTACAGATAATCTATGCAGTAAAACAAATGAAACATCGGATATTTCACCACTTGAAATTATTCAAGGAAACGAATCACTCAAAAAATCACTCTTTGTAAATGCCAGTTTTAAAAATAATAAAATTATTCAAATCTTAATTGATATCCACCTTAACCCGAAAATACTGATTCATACATTTAAAATTCAAGCGGAAGAATATAAATCACTCATCAAGCATATTAAATATCTATTTGAAAAATCCCGTATTTGTGCGGGAGAAATGGTTGGCGCTATCGCGGCTCAAAGTATCGGAGAGCCTGCTACACAAATGACACTTAATACATTCCATTATGCCGGTGTAAGTGCGAAATCAAATACGAGGGGTATTCCTCGTTTGAGGGAACTACTTGGTGTAACCAAAAATATGAAATCACCGTCGTCTACAATTTATCTCAAGAGTAATTTTAAAGACAATCAAGGGAAATCCCATTACGCGAAGAATAAAATTGAGTATACTGTTATCAAAGATATTGTTACCAAAACTCAAATCTTTTATGATCCCAAAAATACAGTCTATGATACGGATGTAGAAGAAGATCAAGGTATCTTGGATATTTATAAAGAATTTCTAACGATGGAAAAAGGAGAGGATTTTGATTTTGAAGAAACGGCTCCATGGATTATTCGGTTCACTTTTAATAAAGAACTAATGATGGAAAACGGTATTGTAATGGAGGATGTATACCTTGCGATCTCATTTTATGATACCGAAAAAATTCAATTCATATATTCAGATGATAATTCAAAAGAATTAATTGGTCGGCTTTCTATTAAAGCCGATCTCAAAGGTAGAGAGGACGAACTTTTGAATGGGCTTTCAGATCAAACCGACGTACTTTCTATCTTTAAAAAGGTTCAAGAAGACATACTTAATAATGTAGTTATCAAAGGTATCAAAGGCATTACAAACATCGTTATGAGTGAGAAGAGCACTTACGTGAAAGAAGATGATGAAATTGTTCAGAAAAAATCATGGATTTTGGAAACGGATGGAGTCAACTTATTGGAAATATTTAATTCCCCCTTTGTAGATTTTGTAAATACGTATTCTAATGATATCATAGAAGTATACAATGTTCTGGGGGTTGAAGCGGCAAGGAGTCTCTTGATAGAGGAAATCACGAGTGTGATGAGTGATGCATCTTATATTAATAATAGGCATATTGATCTCCTCTGCGATATTATGACAAATAAAGGTTATCTAACAGCGATTAACAGACAAGGTATTAATCGCGGGGATACAGGGCCTCTTGCGAAATGTTCATTTGAAGATACAACGGATCAATTAATTAAAGCTGGTATTTTCGGGGAAAAAGATAAATTGAATGGTGTTTCAAGTAATATTATGATGGGACAAACCATTAAAGCTGGTACGTCTATGTGTAATATTCTACTTGATGAAAGAAAACTAATAGAACAGATGAATGATATTAATTTAACCACAGATGATTTTATAGCGGTTTCGGATAATAATATTAATTCCCTGTTACACGATGAAGAAGAAGAAGAAGAATATGATGAAAATTGTCTTGACGAAGAATTTGAAATGACGGGATTTTAAAAACAATCTGTAAGCATATCTAACTGTTCTTTATAAATATTTTTATCAGTCTTTATTTTATTACATACGGCTCTCTTACTTTCTTTGGTTGATTCATATTGAACCATATCACCTCCTTTCATACCTCCTTTCATTTTTTTTACCGCTTTTTCATATGCAGCTCTTTCGTTTGGAGTGAGGGCTAACTCAAATACGGGGCTGTTTTGATTCTTTTCAAAAAGGCTAACAATACGACTGATTATTCCCGGTCCCTCTTCTATTTTAGAATCTCTTTCATTCGTCAGATTTTCAACTTTATTTTTCTGAATAATTATATTATTTTCATTTACAAGACCCTTCACCCGATTTCGTTCTTTTGCCTCTTCTAATTTATTTCTCTTGAATTGTTCATATTTCATTTTGGTCTGTTCTTCAATTTCCTTATCATTGTGTTTGATAAGAAGTTTATCTGATTTCATTATTTGATCAAGAATTGATGTAATATTATCAATTCTTTTTTTGTCGTTTTCTTTTCGGATGATTTCCAATGAGATATACTTTGATAAGACATGTTGTCGCGTTTCCACATAAATCAATACAATCACTCTTTCTAATTTAGAAAGTGGAATGTCCTTTTCTAAAAAGGTAGTATAATCATCATATAAATATAATAATGAACTAGGTGATCTTTCATCACATGGTTTGAAGGTCCCGAATGAATCTGAAAATAGCTTTTCAAAAAAAGAGGGAGGCTCTACTTCAGAACAAGATAATAAACGATTCTTTATCATTTTTTTAAACATCGTTAGTTCCCGTTTGTCTTCAAATAATTGGAGTAGGTTTTCTTTGATATCATCCTCATTTATGATTAAACCCATTTCAGTAATTTGTTTATTTATTTCTTCTTCAAATGTATCATCTAATTTTTCAAATCCACAGCATACATTAAACCAATTTACATTGTACAATGCAAATGAATTTTTCGCTACATTTGTTACTTTCTTGTTTTCCAAAAATTCTTCAAATCCCTGTAGTTTAATCGCTATCTTTTTCTCCATTTCAACTCGTTCTTTTATCGCGTTTTCAATCATTATTCGTTTCTCTTCTTTGAGCCTCTGTTCAAACGCCTCTTTACTTTTGATGATATTGTCTATATTACGTTCTTCTTCCGACATAATCTTTTCTTCGTTTTCATCTAAATTTTGTTTTTCATCTTTAATATCTTCTAGAGTGTCGCGTTCATACTCCAGCTTGTTATTTATTTCCTCTTCTATATTTTCTTCATCCATATCGTATTCTTTTCCAGGTTCTCCTATATCGGATACTCTATCAAGAACCTTATCTGTCTGTTCTTTCAATTCTTGATCATATTTTTTTTCATTATCCCTTTCTTTTTTCTCATATTCTTCAGCCTTCAATATCCGTTCTTCGTCTTCTAATCGTTGTCTTTCTTTAAAACGTTCCCTTTCTATTTCACGAACCTTTTCAATTTCTTTTTCTTTTTCTTTTTCCATACCCTGATCTATTTCTTTCTTCTTATAATCTTCAAACGTATTTTTCACAACATTCATATCGTAATCTATCATTTTTTCTAAATCATACTCTCCACTTCCACCCAATTGAATTATTTCTTTGAGTCTTTCAGTTACATTGCATTCTAAAAGATATAAAAATAAAAGCTTGACATGGTGGTTTTTTTGTTCTTTGATCAAAAGATTATCACATTTGATGTTATTGTAATTAAATACAATTTCTTCAGGGCGTTCCAAATGATATGATTGGTAATTAAATATTTTTTGGATCGTTGGAGATTTTTTATATTTGATTGTTTTATTAATTATGTCGCCTAATTCTTGATAATCAATCATCTGAATATAATGTCCTGTGTTATTCTTTGTGAATATGTTTGTAGAAGGTAAATATTCAATTGATGGAAATGCCAATAAAATATGAATATCTGATAAGATCTTTTTGATTTTTTCAGGTTTTATTTGTGAACTTTTTTTTGATTTTGTTTTTTTACTTTTCTTTACTCTTCTATCCTTACCTTTCTTTTTATTGGTAAGCTGTTTTTTATCGGGCATAATATATTATATTGTAATATATTATTCTTAAAAGTATTAGTAATGGTTTATTAATTATATTATTTAACGACCACATGTGGAGGCTATGATAGGTTCAGCACCTCCTCTCATACGGCGGCCGGAACGACGACGGGCTCCGACACGACGGGCTCCGACACGACGCCCAGATCGGGATTTAGACCGGGATTTAGATCGGGATTTAGACCGGGATTTAGACCGGGATTTAGACCGGGATTTAGATCGGGATTTAGACCGGGATTTAGACCGGGATTTAGACCGGGATTTAGACCGGGATTTTTTCATTTTCCCTTTTCTCCCTCTTTTAACTTTCTTGGTTGATTTTGAACGTGATTTTCTTTTTCCCCCACCTGGCATATTCATCTCCGGGTATCCCGGAACAACTACGGCGTTTGCTGAATTAATCGGATCTCCCAAAGCATGGTGGTATGCGGCGGTTGTTACTTGCATTATTTATAATATAACCTACATTTTATTTATTTCGTAATGGAATTCTTCTATGTTTTCTTCATTCAAAAAAGATATTTTCAATTTAGTCTTAAATGCACGAATAAACGCATACCCAAGATTATTTGAATAAAATTCTAATTCGCATTTATCGTCCAAATAATTAAAATCAATAGAATCTTCATACACTTTCCCACCCGTACCGCATACAATTAATGGAAGTGTTTTGTCATTCATTTTCATATTTATTAATTGTTTATTATGATCGTGTCCACACGCGTACAAATCAAATGGAGCAATACAATATAATCTAGTTAAGAACATCTCCAATTTATCATCGGCATTTCCGTGTCCAGCGATGCTTCTCCATGTATGGTGGCCAATTACTATTTTCCAATCTGCTTTTGATTCATTTATCTTTTTACTCATTTCTTCACTCTGTTTTTTTATTTCTTTTTCTTTCAAATTATAAATGTTTGTATCTACTACGAAAAAATCAACTTTTACATTCTTATCCTTTTTACGGAAAGAATAATAATTACGTGGCATAATCCATTTATTCCCTTTTTTTTCAGATTGTTTACCATATTTTATCTGAATTAATGAATTACCTTTTCCACTTTCAGTACCATAGTCATGATTACCAAGACACATATAGAATTTTATTTTATCAGAAATGTTTCCATATGGTTTTTCAAACTTTGTTATAAATTGTTTATCATTAATACCGGTACAGCCTTCTTCATAGATATTATCACCCAACCCACATACAAATGTGGTTTTATTTCCGATATGATTCTTTAATGCGCGTGAAACAAGGTACTGTGAAACTTCACCACTACCCATATCCCCTAAAAGGTAAAATTGTATCATCTATAAAGAATATTAATATTAAAAATGGGATATTGATTAATGTCTATCATTAAAATATTGTCTATATTAAATGGATCATTCTTTTATTTATATCATACATATTTTATTCGCTGGACCACTTTTAGTCTACGGGGGATATGCTGGAAG
>Ga0308001_10001479_pt1 | contig 10602 bp, 12 predicted proteins | sample Neamet5_FD_203167 | JGI IMG/M metagenome (GOLD analysis project Ga0308001, IMG submission 203167) | Marine microbial communities from water near the shore, Antarctic Ocean - #5 | ecosystem: Environmental > Aquatic > Marine > Unclassified | place: Southern Ocean | collected 2014-06-04
GTTTATTAATATATTTTAATAAAATATTTTATTGCTAAATTTCTAAAAAATAAAATTATTAATAGTTTGGTTTTGGTCTTAAAGTTTTTAATTTTTAGAATTTTAAATAAATTATCGAAGAAATTTTTTTTTCTAATATCCTCAATATATTTAAAAAAAACTGCTCTTTCTTTTAAAATTGAAAAGTTAGATAAAGTGTTAAAATGTATATTTTTCTTAATTTTAGAAAACCACCTACAAAAATCTTCAGCTTGTTTAAAAAATAATTTTTTTTGTTGTTGGTTAGAGTGTATTCTATAGATACCAACTGGTGATTGAGTACTTTTAATTTTATTTTTAAGTGAAAAATTTAACACAAAATCAAAGTCTGATATTAAGTTATAATTAGGATTAAATATTTTTTTATATTTTTTTATTGCATTTTTTCTAATACCTATTGTTAACAATCCAATACAGTAGTCTTTTAAAAGTTCATTAGTTATAAATCCATTTGGGAGTTTTGTTTGTCTGCCTAATTTATTTTTTTGGTAAAAAGTAAATTGATTTTTTATAAGATAATTTCCATACACTAGATTCACATTCTTATCTTTAAAAAGCGAAACTTGTAATGCGAGTTTATTTTTCAACCAAATATCATCAACATCTAAAAAAGTTATAATCTCTCCTTTAGATTTAGCTATAGCTAGATTTCTTGCGTCATATAAATTGGTATGTTTTTTTGAGTAAAAATATTTTAATCTTTTGTCACGATAACTTTTAAATATACTTTTACTATCATCAGTAGATTGATTATCCCAAAAAATTAATTCCCAATTTTTGTATGTTTGAGACAATATACTTGATATTGCCTCTCGTAAAAATACATTACCATTGTAGCAATTCATTATTACACTGACTTTAATATTCATATTAACCAAAAATTATTTTTCTTATACCATTTATTAAACTGTGTTTAGGTTGCCATTTTAAAATTTTTTTTATTTTCTTAACCATAGCATTTCTTTATTTCTACACATTTCGTCTAATTTATCTTTATCGACCTTGTGGTCCATGCATTGCCAAAACGCATTGTGCCAAAGCCACCTGCTAAGATTACTGTTTTCATCTATTTAATTATACTTGGTTTTGGGAAAGGTATTATAAATTTTCCTCCATTTTTAAGAAATTTATACTCTTGTTGTAGTATTTCTTTTTTTAAATTCCAGCTTAACAACAAAATATAGTCAATTTTTTGATAATTTATTCTTTTAGGATGCGAAATTCTTATATTTGTTCCGGGTGTATATTTATTATTTTTTAACTTACTTAAATCAAAAACGTAATCTATTATTTTATTATCGACATTACAGAATTGCATCAACGCTTGACCTTTGCCAGATGCACCGTATGCAGATATTTTTTTGTTTTTCTTTTTTAAATTTTTCAATAAATTTATTAGTTCTTTTTTATGATTATTAATTTTATCTTTATATGTAGCAAGATATCTGCCATCAAATAATTTATATTTTTTTTCAATGCTGATAATTTTTTTAATGCTATTATTTTTTTTAAAATGATTATTTTTTTGAATTTGACATCTCAAAGAACCCCCCTGCAGGTCGACTAATTTTACATCAATTAAATCTAAATTATTTTTTTTACACAAGTCATCTATCGATTTCAGAGAGTGGAATCCTTGATGCTCGTGAAATATATTATCATATTGATTATTTTTAATTATAGGTAGTAGATGTGGCACCTCTATAAAGCCAATACCCTTAGGGTTAAGCAGTTCATACATACCTTTAAAGATTTCATTTGGATTTGTGACATGTGCAAGAACATTTCTAGCAAATATAAAATCAAATTTGCCGAATTTTTTTTTTATTTTTTTGCTTTCCATATGATTAAAAAAAGATTTAATTATATTTATTGACTTGTGTTTTGAGGCAAGATTTTTAGCTGGATCTACACCTAATAAATAACATTTATATTTATTCTTCAAATAATCTAAAAAAGAACCATCGTTACTTGCAATTTCTAGAATTTTATCTGAAGTTTTAATCTTTTTTTGTAAATCAGAGACTAAATTTGAAAATAATTTAAAGTTAACTTTTGAAACACCAGTTTCCCATGTGTATTCTTTAAATAAAATCTTAGGATCTATTATTTCAGATATTTGCACATGCTTGCATTTAGAACAAAAACACAAAGTCAGAGAAAATTTATCTAATTTTTTTTTCTTTTTATAAAATAGACCTACTAATGAAATTTTGCCAAGATTAATTATTTTTTTTAATCTGTGGTTACAAATTCTACAATTTTTTCTTATTTTCATTTGCTTAAATAATACTCAATCTGGTCATTAGTAATTTTTCCTGTATCTATTAGATTAATTTTCCAATCGATAAATTTATTTTTTTTAAAATATTTTTTTATAACATCTCCTTTATATCCAAGAGCAATATAAAATTCTTTAAAACCATGTTGTGCATATAGCTCCATAATATGAATTAAAATAGGTTTACCTAATATTGAAATAAGTGGTTTAGGAATATTTTTAGTATATTCTCCAATTCTAGTTCCAGAACCTCCAGCTAAAATAATTACTTTCATTTATATTTAATTGTTTTCATAATAATAGTAGAGGGACTATCTTTGATCCAGTTATTTTTTTAATTCTGCTTGAGCCGCCGCTAATCTTGCAACAGGAACTCTAAACGGCGAACAAGAAACATAGTTAAGTCTAATTTTTGAACAAAATTCTATACTCTTAGGATCTCCTCCATGTTCTCCACAAATACCAAGTTTAATATCTTTATTAATTTGTCTTCCTCTTGTTGATGCAATTTTAATTAATTCTCCAACTCCTTTTTGATCAAGACTAACAAAAGGGTCAACTTCAAATATCTTGTTGTTTAAATAATCAATTAAAAATTTTCCCGAATCATCTCGGCTAATGCCAAATGTTGTTTGGGTTAAATCGTTTGTACCAAAGCTAAAAAAATCAGCATATTTTGAAATTTCTTTTGCTTGAAGAGCAGCACGGGGGAGCTCAATCATAGTCCCAACAATATATTTAATTTTCATCTTATATTTCTTTTGAACTTTTTCTGCAATGCGATCAACAAGCATTCTTAATATTTTTAGTTCCACATCAGTAGAAATAAGTGGAATCATTATTTCGGCAATAGCAGATTTTATTTTTTCTTTTTTACATTCAACAAGAGCTTCAAATATGGCTTCACACTGCATCTCATAGATTTCTGGAAAAGAAATACCCAGTCGACAACCCCTGTGTCCTAGCATCGGATTTTGTTCATGTAATTCTTCTATTCTGTTTCGAATTTCTTTAGAATCCAAATGAATTGATTTTGCAACTTCTTCAATCTCTTTTTCTGTTTTTGGTAAAAATTCATGTAATGGTGGGTCAAGAAGTCTAATCGTAACTGGCAATCCATGCATAACTTTAAATATAGATTTAAAGTCATTTTTTTGATGTGGTAAAAGCTTTGCCAGAGCACTATTTCTATCTTCTTTAGACTTAGATAAAATCATTTGCCTCACTGATAAGATTCTTTCTTGGTCAAAAAACATATGTTCTGTTCTACAAAGTCCAATCCCTTCAGCTCCAAATTTTTTTGCCACTTTTGAATCTTTTTCAGTCTCAGCATTTGTTCTAATTTTTAATTTTTTAAATTTATTTGACCAATTCATAATAGTTGAAAAATAACCTGAAATTTTCGGTTGGACAGTCGGTACAATACCAAGCATTACATTACCAGTTGCACCGTCAATTGTAATAGCATCACCTTCTCTAACAACATTTTTTCCTGATTTAAATTGTTTTAATTTATAATCAATTATGATTTCTGTTGAACCAGAAACACATGGCCTGCCCATTCCACGCGCCACCACTGCAGCATGGCTAGTCATACCACCTCTTGCAGTTAAAATACCTTTTGCAGCATGCATACCATGAATATCTTCAGGTGAAGTTTCTACTCGAACTAAAATTGTATTTTGCATCATTTCGTTAAGACGCTCAGCTTCTTCCGCTGTAAAAACTACTTTTCCAAATGCTGCACCAGGTGAAGCTGGTAAACCTTTAGCAATAATTTTTTTTTCTACTTTTTTGTCTAAAGTTGGGTGAAGCAATGTATCTAAAGTATTTGGATCAATTCTTAAAATAGCTTCTTTTTTTGAAATTAATTTTTCTTTAACCATATCAACAGCAATCTTAATACCAGCTTCAGCAGTTCTTTTCCCTGATCTAGTTTGTAGAATCCATAATTTTCTATTTTCAACAGTAAATTCAACATCTTGCATATCTTTGTAATGTTTCTCTAATTTGAATAAAATTTTTTTTAAATCTTGAAAAACTTTTGGCATGGTCTCTTCCATAGATTTTCCCTTTGAACCAGCGATAGTCTTAGCTTTTTTTGTTATAAACTGTGGAGTTCTAGTTCCAGCCACAACATCTTCTCCTTGAGCATTAATTAAGTATTCACCAAAAAAAATATTTTCACCGGTCGAAGGGTTTCTTGTGAATACAACTCCTGTCGAACAATCATTTCCCATATTACCAAAAACCATAGATTGTACATTAACTGCTGTTCCCCAATGATCTGGAATTTGATTTAATTTTCTATAAGTTTTTGCTCTTTGACTTTCCCATGATAAAAATACTGCATTGATTGCACCATAGAGCTGTTCCCGAACATTTTGCGGAAAGTTTTTTTTGGTTTGTTTTTTAACTAAATCTTTAAATCTGTCTATTAATTCATCCCAGTCGTGTTCTTCAAGATCAGTATCTAACAAAACTCCTTTATTTAATTTATGGTTATCAATCATTCCTTCAAATAAATGTCCTTTAATATTTAAAACTACATTACTATACATCTGAATAAATCTTCTGTAGCTGTCTTTAGCAAACCTTCCATTTAAAGTTTTTTTTGCTAAAGCTTTTACTGTTTGATCATTTAGTCCAAGGTTAAGAATAGTATCCATCATTCCTGGCATAGAAACTCTAGCCCCTGAACGTACTGAAACTAGTAAAGGATTTTTTAAGTCACCAAATTTTTTATTCGTTAAATTTTCAATACCTTTTAACTCTAACTGAATATTCTTTAAAACTTGTTTTGGTAGTTTTTTTTTATTTTTGTAAAAAATATCACATACTTCCGTAGAAATTATAAAACCAGGAGGAACGGGAAGACCTAGCCTCCCCATTTCTGCTAAATTAGCTCCCTTACCTCCGAGTATATATTTAGGGTTTTTAATTTTTTTAATTTCTTTACTGTTAAAACTTAATACTGAATTACTCAATTAAATCTCCACATAATCGTTTTTATAAAATTTAACAAATTATTTAATAAAAATATACGTAACACATATATAGTTAATTAATCAGATAAGCTTTTATCATACACGCCTATTAATTGAATAAGCATGTATGAGTTGTAAATATTGTAAATTATTTAAGTAATTTTCGGTAGGTAAATATAACGGCAAAAACAATTATTAAAGCTGCTACACCTTGGTCTCCAAGAGTATTAATCAAGTCAATCAAGTTTTTTGTTACTTGAGATCCAAAAAAAGCAACATCTGGTCCAAATATTATTTCAGCAATAACTGAAACTGCCAATAGAAGAACTCCAACTTCTAAAAATTTATTCAAATAAAATTTGATTTTATTAATCCAATTTATCATAATTTTTTCTTTAGTTAGTCATCACCTCAGATTAAAAATAATCTAAGGTGATAATTATTAATTTTAGCTTATTTGTAGAAGCCTAAAATGATAATTGCAGCTACCAATCCTACGATACCTGCATCACCTAAAGCTTGAACTAACCCAGTGATGTTAGTTGCAATGTCTCCAACAAATGGAACATTTCCACCCAATAGGCTAACAACGATACCTAAACCAAGTAATGATATGATTACTTTAGTTAAGCTATCAAACGTTGCGCTTAATCCAGTTAATATTTTCATAAGTACTCCCTCTTTTATTTGTTTTATGTAAAAACGAATCACTTCGTTTTATAAAGAAACGATAGCATAATAGATTCAGAGATTCTTGTACTAACTCTTCAATATAAAGAGAAGTGCTGCTACTTTTCCTTGTAAAATGCATTTTAAATAATAATCAAATAAAAATTAGATTAAAGTTTTAATCCAGGACCTTTTAAATATTTAGCAGTTGGATCCAATGGCCATCTTGATTTTGCAACAAAGTCTAATTTATTAGTTAATTTTTTTTGATATCTCTTAATCCCTGCCCATGCAATCATTGCAGCATTATCACCACAAAATTTTAAATCAGGAAACAGTGGATTAAAATTCATTTTTTTACAAACAAAAGTTAAATTTTCTCTTATAGATTGGTTGGCAGCAACCCCACCCGCAACAACAAAAGGTATTCTTTCTTTTAGTGAAGTTTCATTTCTAAATTGCTTCATGGCTACTTCGGTTTTTTTTATTAAAATTTTATTTACCGTATACTGGAAAGAGGCTGCAAGATTATATTGAAGCTGAAGATCATCATTAATATTTTTAGACTCTCTTAAGACTGCAGTTTTAAGACCCGCAAAAGACAAATTGCACCCAGCTCTATTAATAATAGGTTCTGGCAGTTTATAAAATTTTTTATCACCAAGTTTTGAAAATTTTTCAATATTTGGACCACCCGGATATCCAAGGTTTAACATTTTTGCTGTTTTATCAAACGCCTCACCCAAAGCATCATCAATTGTTGTGCCGATTTGTTTGTATTCATTAATATCTTTTACTATGAGATATTGTGAATGACCTCCTGAAATTAATAAAAGCAAATAAGGAAAATCTATTTTATTTTCTAAACCAGGACTCAAAGCATGTCCCTCAAGATGGTTAACAGCTACAAAAGGTTTTCTAGCAAAAGCTGCAATTGATTTTCCAATATTAAGCCCAACGGTTAGACAAACCATTAAACCAGGACCCGCTGTTGCTGCTATGCCGTCTATTTTCTCAATACTTATTTTGCTGTCTTTTAATGCTTTGCTGATGATGAAATCAATATTTTCTACATGAGCTCTAGCAGCTAACTCAGGAACAACACCACCAAATTTTTCATGTTCTTTAATCTGACTAGACACAACATTTGACAATATTTTCGCAGAGCCAACGTCATTTTCTTGAATTACTGCAGCTGCCGTCTCATCACAGCTAGTCTCAATTCCTAGAAATATAATATTTTTTTTCATTAAATTATGAACACAATATAAGAATAGTATAAAATAAAATTCTTAGAAATATAAATTAATAATGAAAAAAATTATAATAGGAGCTCGTGGTAGTAAACTTTCCTTAGCTTATGCGACAAAAGTTAAAAGATTGATCCTTGAATCAGAGCCTAACCTGTCCAATGATAAAATTGAGATTCAAAGTATTAAAACATCAGGTGACACATTTCATGACAAAAAATTATCTGAAATAGGTGGAAAAAATTTATTTTGTAAAGAAATAGAAGAAAGTCTTTTAACAAAAAAAATAGATATAGCAGTGCATTCTTTAAAAGACATGGCGACAGAAGAAATACCGTCTTTGAACATCGCAGCATATATTGAAAGAAATGATCCTAGAGATGTATTAATCAGTTTTAAGCATTCAAATCTTAAAGAATTAAAAGATGGTGTGATGGGTTCGAGCTCCAGAAGAAGAGATCTTCAATTAAAATTAATTAACAAAAATATCTTAGTTAAAAATATTAGAGGGAATATTGATACAAGAATTCAAAAACTAAAAGATGGGTTATATGATGGGATCGTTCTTGCATTAGCAGGAATTAAAACTTTAAAGTTAGAAGAAAATATAAAATATATATTTTCAGTTAAAGAAATGCTACCAGCTGTTGGACAAGGTATTATTGCTGCCCAGTGTCGCAAGGATGATACAAAAATTATTAAAATTTTAAAAAATATTAATAATAAAGAAACAAGGCAATGTGCCATAGCGGAACGCAGTCTTTTGAAAACATTAAGTGGTGATTGTGATACAGCTGTTGGTGGTCTAGCAACAATACAAAATAATGAACTAATTTTATTGGCACAACTTTTTTCTGATAGTGGAGATCAAGATTTTATTTGCAAAACAAAAGGCAAAAGAGAAGATGGAGTGAGTATAGGAGAAATAGTAGGAACAGAACTTTTAAAAAAAGCAGGAGACAATTTTAAAAAAAAATGAACATATTAATTACAAGACCATTAATGGATGCTGAAGATTTAATGGAAAAACTTTTTGCTTATGGTCATAAAATTATTAATTTACCAACTCTAAAAATTTCTATTGTAGAAACAGAATTAGTCAATCCAGATAATTTTGATGCTTTTGTTTTTACAAGTGCAAATGCAGTTAGAAATCTTAAGCTAACTAGCACAAATAAAAATTTACATTGTTTTTGCGTAGGCTCGATCACGGAAAAAATTGCACGTCAGCTAGGTTTTATAAATACCTCTTCTGCTGGAGGAACAGTAAATGCCTTAAAAAATTTAATAATGATTTCAGATAAAGTTAATAAAAATTCAAATCTTGCCTACTTTTGTGGAGATAGCATATCTTATGATCTAGATTTAGAGTTAAAAAAAGAGGGATTGAAAATAAAAAAAATTGTAAATTACTCTTCTGAATTTATCAGTGATTTAAATTATGAAAATAAAAAATTAATAGAAAATTACCCACCTGATCTTATTTATATTTATTCAGTTAGAAGCGCTGAAAGTTTTATAGCCATAGTGAAAAATTATGGGCTAAACCCATTAGTGACACAATCAACTGTTATGTGTATAAGTAAAAAAGTAGCAAATATTTTTAAGTCTCAAGAATGGAAAAAAATTGAAATTTTCAATCCTGGTGATGAAATATTAAAATTGAAAGATCTGAATTAATGAATGTATTAGAAAACTTTAAAGATTTGTTTTTAGAAGTGTGGAAAAAAGGAGTTTCAGGAATAAATATTTCTGAAATAATTATTGCTTTAGCAATTTTCCTTTTTTTCCTTTTTTTAAGAGGTATATTTGCCAAATTTGTCGTCAAAAGATTAGAAAAGTACGTTTTAAAAACAACCAATAAGTTTGATAACTCTTTAGTTTTTTCCATGGAAGGCCCAGCAAAGTTCTTCCCAATTGTTCTTGGGTTTTTTGTCTCAACAAGCTTTTTGAGTGTTGATAGCAATGTTGTTGACATAATTAATAGATCATTAATTACAATTTTAATCTTTTGGTCTTTCCATCAAATTATTGGACCGTTTTCAACAGTAATTAAATCTGTAGGAAGCCTTCTCTCCAGAGATTTAATTAATTGGATTATTAAAGCTATAAAAGTTTTAATTTTAATATTAGGAGCCGCAGCTGTGCTAGAATTATGGGGAATAAAAATCGGCCCAATCATAGCAGGATTAGGTTTATTTGGAGTTGCTGTTGCATTAGGAGCGCAAGATTTATTTAAAAACTTAATATCAGGAATATTAGTATTAGTTGAAAGAAGATTCCAAGTTGGTGATTGGATATTCGTAGATGGAGTAATAGAAGGAACGGTAGAGGGCATTGGCTTTAGATCAACTGTAGTAAGAAGATTTGACAAATCTCTAGCTACAATCCCAAATTTTCAGTTCGCAGAAAAAGCTGTAATTAATAATTCACAAATCACAAATAGAAGAATTAATTGGATAATTGGTGTCGAGTATCGAACAACCGGCGAACAACTAAAAAATATTAAAGATCAAATAGAAAGCTATATAAGAGCAAATAAGGATTTTGCCGTAAATGATAATGCAATTTTATCTGTTAAGATTGATCAATTTGCCGCTAGTTCAATTGATATAAAATTAATATGTTTTACTACAACCAAACAATATCAAGAATGGATGAGTGTTAAAGATACTCTTGCTTTGGAAATAAAAAATATTGTTGAAAAAAATAAAGCTTCTTTTGCTTTCCCAAGCACATCTATTTATGTTGAAAAGCAATGAAAGCAATTTATTTATTAGTATTTCAAATTATTCGTATTTATGAATGGATAGTAATAATTCATGTAATTTTAAGTTGGTTAGTAGCTTTTAATATTTTAAATACTCAAAGTAGATTAGTTTACTCAATATTAGATTTTACATATAGAGCTACCAGTCCAATTCTAGAAAAAATAAAAAACTACATTCCAAATTTAGGCCAAATTGATATTGCACCAGTAGTACTTCTTTTAAGCCTATGGTTTATTAAATTATGTATGCAACTGTATTTAAGACCATTGGTATTTTAATATGATTATTGACGGAAAAAAAGAAGCGGCATTATTAAGAGAAGAAATTAAAAAAGAAATTTTAGAAATTAAAAATAATAATAATAAATCTCCTGGCCTGTCTGTTATTTTAATTGGTGATTTTGCACCAAGCCAAATTTACGTAAGAAATAAAGAAAAAAATTCTAAAGAAGTCGGAATTACCTCTGAAGTTATTAAGTACTCAAAAGACGTCACAGAGGAAGAAATTTTAGAAAAAATTGAAGAACTTAACAACAACGATAATGTTTCTGGAATTCTTGTTCAATTACCTTTGCCAACTCATATTAGCAAAGAAAAAGTTATAAA
>Ga0308001_10001488_pt1 | contig 10568 bp, 10 predicted proteins | sample Neamet5_FD_203167 | JGI IMG/M metagenome (GOLD analysis project Ga0308001, IMG submission 203167) | Marine microbial communities from water near the shore, Antarctic Ocean - #5 | ecosystem: Environmental > Aquatic > Marine > Unclassified | place: Southern Ocean | collected 2014-06-04
TTAGCAGTTATAAAGATGGCCATCTAATTACTCGTAACGATGTTTTTTTCTCTTTGTGTAAAAGTATTATCGGTCAACAGATAAGTGTGGCTGCAGCAAATTCAGTTTTCTTAAGGTTTAAGAAAAAATGTAAAAACAAAATTACAGCAAAAATAGTAAATAAATTATCTAGTGCTAGCCTAAAAAACTGTGGACTTACTAGGCAAAAAGTTAGGGGCATCAAAGATTTGTCTAAAAAAATAATAAACAAAACTTTTAAACCTAGCCTAATAAATAAAATGAACGATGAAGAGGCAATAGAGTACCTATCAAGTCTTAGACAGATTGGAAGATGGTCTGCTGAAATGATATTACTATTTACTTTTAATAGGTCTAATATATGGCCTCTCCAAGACATTGGTCTTCTTAGAGCAGTATCAAATAACTATAAGAGAGAATACTACCCACCAAAAGCATTTTTAGATAAGCTTTATAAAAAGTTCACACCTTACTGTTCTGTTGCTACATGGTATCTTTGGAGATCGATAGATGATGAGCCAATTCAATATTAAGTACCTTCTATAATCTGATGGTGTCTTACAACCGTATCTTTTAAAATAGCATGAGCATCCTGATATTCTTTTGAATAAAAAAAGGTTTCGGCTTCAGCAAAAGATGGGAACTCAATAACTACGGTTCTAGGGGACTCATCTCCTTCAGTAGTTATTTTTTTTCCTCCTCTTACTAAAAATTTACCTTTATATTTTTCAATTGCCTCTTTAGCTTTAAGAGCATAATTTTTTAGGACATTTTCATCTTTTATAATCTTATAAACAGTTACTACGTATCCTTTCATTTACATCTCCTTCAAAATAATTTAGTTTTTTTTATGGGTAACAAACTTATTGTAGACTGGAAAGAATATAATCTAATAGTAGAAAAATTAGCAGTTAAAATTCACGAAAGTGGATTCAAGCCAACAATGCTCATAGGCATAATGAGAGGGGGAGCCCCAATCATAGATGTTCTAAGTAGAATATTTAAACTTAAATGTGCCTATCTTGCAGTTGAGTCTTACTCCGGAACAGGCGTAGAAGACAAACAAGGAGAACTAGTTTTTTCAAGGGAAATGAGCTCAACAGTTCATGATATGGGAGGTAGATTACTTTTATGTGATGACCTTTCAGACACAGGCATTACGCTAAACAAAAGTATTGAGTGGTTAAAAAAATATCCTCCAATAAAAGATAACATTGAATCTATAAAAACAGCTGTGCTTTGGAAGAAATTAGATTCTATTTTTGAACCTGACTATTGTGCAGAAAGACTAAAAGATAATCCTTGGATCGTACAGCCTTTCGAAAACTATGAAGAAGTGAGAATTGAAGACTTAGTAAGAAAACACAAAAATTAGGGCCAGCTTTCACCGGCCCTCAAGATTTAATTTTTAAGCAACATAAAAACTAGCAACACTCAACGCAGCAATAACCCATATCGCAGGTGAAGTAGAAGTAAATTTTCCTGTAAAAATTTTAATTAATGCGTAAGCAATAAAAGATAAGGCAATACCATTACTAATGCTATAAGTAAGCGGCATAGCTATCATTGCTAATACTGCGGGTGCCGACTCAGATATATCATCCCATTTAATATCTGTAATATTTCTTACAAATAAAACTGACACAAAAAGCAAAGCAGCGCCATCAATTTCCTTAGGTAAGCTAGTTGCAAGAGGAGATAGAAATAAACAAGCCAAGAATAAAACTCCAATAACTACCGAAGTCATTCCTGTTCTTCCACCTTCTTTTACTCCCGCAGCCGACTCGACATAACTTGTTACAGTAGTAGTGCCCATTAAAGCACCAGCAACTGTTCCAACACTGTCAGCCATCATAGCTTTATGTATGTCTTTTATTTTTCCATCTTTTCCAACTTTTCCAGCTACATTAGCTACAGATGTCAATGTGCCTGTTGTATCAAAAAAATCGATGAACAATAAAGTAAAAATCACCGTGGACATTCCAGCTGTAAAAGCAGCACCAAGATCAAAATCAAATAGATAAGTCATTGATGGAGGTGTGCTTACCAATCCATTAAATTTAGCTAATCCAGTAGCCCAAGCAATAATACTAAAAACTAGTATTCCAATAATGATATTACCTTTAACTTTTAATACTTCTAAAACAACCATACTTACAAAAGCAAGACAGGCTAAAAGTACTAGGGGGTTTTTCATATCACCTATTGTAACTAACGTTACGGGATGGTCTGCGACAACACCCATAATCTCTAGACCAATGATCGCTAGAAACAAACCAATGCCTGCTCCAATACCTAGTTTTAAACTTCTAGGAATTGAGTTGATTAACCAAGCTCTGATTGGAGTTAAAGATATTATTAAAAATAATATACCTGCTACCAATACTCCACCTAACGCTTCTTGAGGAGTGTAACCCATTCCGCCAACAACTCCAAAAGCCACAAAGGCATTAATACCCATACCGGGCGCTAGACCAATTGGCCAAGTCTTTCCGTAAAAGCCCATAATGAAACAAGCTACTGCAGTCGCAACTATTGTTGCAGTAAATACTGCACCAAAGTCAAAAAATCCTTTTTCGGGTCCAGCGAATTCGCCGGAAAGTATAAAAGGATTTAAAAACATTATGTAAGCCATTGTTAAGAAAGTTGTAACACCAGCTAACACTTCAGTTTTGTAAGTCGTTTTATTTTTTTTATAGTCGAAATATTTTTCAAACATAAGAATCTCCTTGTTAACCTTTAAATATCGTAAATTGATGATAAAATCTTTGGTAATAATTAAAAATTACAACCAAAAGGTAATGTATCTGTTTATAAGATTAAGTTATATTCTACAGTCAGTTGAAAATGAAAAAATACTATAAAATTTTATTCCTAATATTTTTTTTCTCGAGCTTTTTAGGCTGTCAAAAAATTAGCACAAAAGTTGATGAAGTTACTACAAAAGAAGAACAAAAACTTAACAAATGGATTGGAAGAACTGAGTCCGAACTAATTAGTTCCTTAGGCAAACCCAACCGCATTGATTTTGGCAATTCAAGAAACAGGCACTATGTATATCTGAGCCAAAAGTTAAAAATTAAGTGCGAAAGAAAGTTTGAAATAAATCAAAACAATGTGATATTGGGCTTTAGCAGTAAAAACTGTTTTTAAAGCATGTCAATCATTGAATCTAAAAGTCAATTAATAAATTATTTTAACCAGGGTGCAAAACAAAAAGACAAACTGCTTATTGGTGTAGAGCATGAAAAATTTTTGTTTACTGGAAAAAAAAAAAAACGAGCAAACTACAAACAAATTTTAAAAATTTTTAAAAATTTAGAAACTTTTGGTTGGAAATCCATTTATGAAAATGAAAACATTATTGGGCTCAAAAGAGGTAAACAGCAAATAACGACAGAACCAGGTTTACAATATGAACTTTCGGGAGCACCATTAAAAAATATTCATCTAGTATGCAGTGAAAGCTCAACACACTTTAATGAAATTAAAACAGCGTCAAAAGATTTAGGTATTAGTACAGTTTCTATAGGATTTGATCCGTTTAATAGGCTCAATGAAGTGCCTCAGAATCCTAAAGAGCGATATCAAATTATGACTAAAGAAATGCCAAAGGGCGGCGAACTAAGTTTACAAATGATGTATCAAACATCAGGTATACAGATTAATTACGATTATACTTCAGAAAAAGATTTTGAAAAAAAATTTAAAGTTGGAAACTATTTAGTTCCACTAACCATAGCTTTATTTGCCAACTCTCCTTTTGCAGACAAAAAATTTACCGGGTATCTTTCATATCGAAATAAAGTTTGGCAGAACACAGCACGAGGTGGAATTATGCCAGTTGTCTTTGAAAATTTGAATTTTGAAAAATATTTAGATTATGCAATAAATTATTCTTTACTTTTTGTTATGCACGATGGAAAATATATTAAACCTAACGGACAATCATTTAAAGAATTTATGGAGGGAAACTTTCTACCCCTGAAAGGAATTAAAGCAACTATTAAAGATTTCGAAACTCATCTAGCAACTATTTTCACTGAAGTTAGATTAAAACAATTTATAGAAGTTAGATCCATAGATACATGTGATTGGGGCTGTATTTGTAATGGACCTGCCTTTTTTACGGGGCTTCTTTATGGAGCATTAGATGAAGCTTATGACGTAGTTAAGTCATGGTCAAAAGAAGATGTGATGGAAGCTTATTTAAAATCTCCCAAACAGGGATTAGAGACAGAATTAAAAGGGAAGAAATTATATGAATGGGGAAAAATTTTTTTAGATTTAGCTAAAAAAGGATTAAATAAAAGAAAAGAAATGAACTCCAGCAACAAAGACGAGACGATATACCTAAAACATATAGAGGATATCATTGATAGGAAAACTAACAGAGCTCAGTTATTATTAGAACAATTTAACAAACAAGGGAACTTAGATTTTTTTACTCATGCAAAAGAAGATTTTAGCTATTCAGGGCTCTAGCTTAACTAGAGTAAACGTTGAAACAGACACAACTTTATTTTTAGCTTTAGAAGCTCAAAAGAGGGGCTATCAAGTTTATTATTATGAGCCACAAAACTTAAGTTTCATAGATGGAAAAGTTTACGCAAAATGTTTTCAATTAACTTTTTTCGGAGAAACTAAGAAATTTTATAAAATAAATAAAAAATTAAATTTTGATTTATCTAAAGCAAAAGTTTTATTGATAAGAAATGAACCACCTTTTAATCAACAATATATTAACACTACTTTTATGTTAGAGCATTTAGTAAAAAAAGTTAAAATTATAAATCATCCTAAATCTATCAGAGAGGTCCCGGAAAAGTTATTTTCAATCCGCTTAATAAAATATATGCCATCAACTTTAATTAGTGAAAATCTAGAAGAAATTGAAGTTTTTTTCAAAACAAATAAAAAAGTAATAGTTAAGCCAATAAATAGTTATAGCGGGAACGAAGTCTTACTTCTAAATAGTTTTAATAGTAAAATTATTAAAAGATACATTAAAAAACATAATCATATTATTTTTCAAAAATTTCTACCTCAAATATCAAAAGGAGACAAAAGAGTGTTTATAATCAATGGTAAGGTCAAAGGGTCAATTGCAAGAGTCCCTAAAAAAGGAAGTATCTTATCTAACATGAGCAAAGGTGCTGTGGCAGAAATTAGTAAATTAACAAAACAAGAAATGAAGATAAGCAAACAAGTAGCTATTTTGCTCAAACAGCAGAATATTTATTTTGCTGGGATCGATTTTATTCAAGGTCAATTAATTGGTGACATAAACGTTACAAGTCCAACCGGATTAGCTACACATTATATTTTGACTAAAGTTAATTTAGCTAAGTATTTTTGGGACAATCTTTAAAAGAATACATACTTATCGAGCACAAAAAACAATTGATTAAACTCTCTAATATTGAGATAAGCCCATTTATAAAATGACTGGTTACGTAATATTTAACATAAACATTAAAAATCCCGAAGGCTACAAAGAATATGTTGCTAAGATAGGTGATATCGTAAAAAAATTTGGAGGGGAATATTTAGTTAGAGGTGGAGAATACCAAGTTATGGAAGGTGAGTGGAAGCATCCGCGAACAGTAGTTATTAAATTTCCAACTTATGAAAAAGCAATAGAGTGGTACAATTCTGAGGAATACAAACCTATTAAACCAATTCGATTAGCAAACTCAGAGGCTAGTGGAATTATAATAAAAGGAATTTAATGATGATAGAAAAATTTAATAATATTTTTTATTTAATAATTTACATAGTTCATTTTGCTGGAGTAGGGATGTACGCCTTTCAAACAATTATAAACACAAAAGGGTTTATGAAAAAATTTGGAATTGATAAATCTGGAGCGATAGCGGTTAGATTTGTAGGCGCTTTTCTCTTTGCTGTCTTCATAATGTCAGTTTACGTGGGATTTGTGAGACCCGGAGGATTGAATGCAACTTGGGCTTTTTTCAACATAGTTTTTATTAATAATCTATGTATATTTTTATGTAATTATTATTCAATTAAAATAGATAAAACTGGGGTGAGTAAAAAAACTGGTATGGAACCGATATATGGGCCATTAGCTTTTACAATTATGAGTGCAATTCTTTGTTATGGTCTGGCTGATAAAATCTATGTTTAGAATATAAAGTAAGGAAATAAAATTTAAGTTACTTGTGGAGATAAACTCTCCACAAGTTTTATTTTAAATTTTAAAAATCTTAGGTGTTTAATTTTTCTGTGATTTTTAAAGCAAACGCATAGTCAAATGCCACCTCTTCAATAGCAGCATCTCTTCCAGATTTACCACCGTGACCAGCATCCATTTCACATTTAAAAAGCAATAAGTTATTATCTGTTTTTTCATCTCTAAGCTTAGCTGTAAATTTTGTAGGTTCATCAAACAAGACTCTATTATCTGACAAGCTTGTTGTAATAAGTATGTGAGGATAATCCATTTTTTTAATATTATGATAAGGTGAATAAGATTTAATATATTTAAAGTGTTCTATATTTTCCTTCGCATTACCAAATTCATTAAATTCTCCAGCCGTTAATGGTAATGAGTGGTCTAAATTTGTTGTTAAACAATCTACAAAAGGAACAGCCATAATCATTCCTAAAAATAACTCTGGGGCATCATTAGCAACAGCTCCCATTAATAAGCCTCCTGCACTGCCTCCATACCCAATAATCTTGCCTTTACCAGTATACTTTTGGTCAATTAAAAATTTTGCACAGGAAATATAGTCTTGAAAAGTATTTTTTTTACTGAGCATTTTTCCTTCTTCCCAAAACTTCATACCTCTTTCCATGCCACCTCTTATGTGTGCAGTAGCCCAGATAATATTTCTATTTATTAAACTTAAACGTGTAGTCGAAAAACTTGGAGAAATAGTATGTCCGTAGCTTCCGTATCCGTAAAGCAAAAGATTAGCAGATCCATCTAGTTTCGTGTTTTTATGATAGGTAATAGTAATAGGTATTTTTCTTCCATCGTGAGACATGCAGTTAACTCTCTTAACAATATATTCATCCCTATTGTATCCAGATGGAATCTCTAATTCTTTAACAAGTTTTTTTTCTTTCGTTGCAACATTATATTCATAGGTTCTACTAGGAGTTTTAGGAGACTCATAACTAACTCTTATCACATCTGTATTTCTGTCTTTTTGTAACAAACTCATACTAGGGCTTATAATTTCTTCATCTGAAATTTTTAATTCCTCTTCCTTATTTGTTTTTAAATCTCTAATAAATAGTTTTGGCATAGCATCAACTCTTTCTGACCTAATCATCCAATTATTTAATAAAACAAATTCACCAATTAAAACTTGGTCCTTAGCTGGAATATAGTCTTCCCATTTGTTGATATTGGTATGCTTACATCTTGAAATTTTAAAATCTTTTGCATGTTGATTAGTGTGAATCCAAAAATATCCACCCCAACTATCAAGTGAATATTCAACACCTTCTTTTCTTTTTAAAATAATTTTGGGCTCAGGTTTTGTTTCATTTTTATTAAAATAATAAACTTCAGAAGTTGTATGTTCAGATGTAGAAATAAAATAAAATTGTTCATCAGAACTAGTTCCTATTCCGCATGTAAAGCGATCATCATTTTCTTCGAAAATTAGCTTATCATCACTTATACTTGTTCCTAGTTTGTGTGTAAAAATTTGTCTCGGTCTATGAAATTTATCTAATTTGGAGTAGAAGAAATATTTATCGTCGTAAGACCAGGTTATGCCACCTGCCGTATCAGGAATAGTTTCTTCAATTATCTTATTATCAGATATTCTTCTAACAAAAATAGTAAAATATTCACTACCTTTTTCATCGATAGAGTATGCTAATAATTCGTCATTGTTAGAGACGGCTACATCTCCAGCACTAAAAAATTTTTTCCCTTTAGCTTCAATGTTGCCATCCCAATAAGTTTCTATTTTATTGTCTCCAATTTTTTTTCTTAATTTTTTTGAATAGTTTCCTTCTTTAGTTACTTTAGTCCAATATTCATAATTTTTATCTTTATAGGGCAAGCTTTCATCATCAAGTTTGATTCTTGCTTTGATTTCATCAAAAAGTTTTTTTTGAACTGCCTGAGTTCCAGAAAGTTGTTTTTGGGTATATTCATTTTCATCTTCAAGATATTTTTTCACCTCTGGGAGAAGTTTAGAGCCATCTTTTAAAACTTCTAAAATATTTTCCTGATGCACCCAGGAATAGTCATCTTCCCAGCTTATGTTGTGACAAGATTTTACAGTCGGTTCTTTACGTAATTTTGGTATATTCATTAGAAAGGAAATTATTATATGAATTTGTTTTTAGTTGGAACGATCATCTTTGTCCTAGTTTACTTACTACTAAATTGGTTCGTAAAAACTAGTAGTAAAGCTATTGCTCAAGGTACAAGAAAGGTTATTTTATTCTTTTCCATAGTATTAGCTATTTTGCTGGCATATGGAGGAAAATTTTTGTTATCTCTTCCATTAACTATAATATTTTTAAGTGCTCTAAAAATAAAAGGACTTTCAACGTTTCAAATATTTCAGTTATGGAGATTAATTCAGTATTTAAGGAATTCAGGTAGATTTTCTTTTGGTTCTAATTCTGAAACAAAGACAAGCAGTATTACGATTGAAGAATCTTATAAAGTTTTAGGATTAACAAAAGGATGTAAAAAAGAAGAGGTTAAGAAGGCAGCAACTAAATTACAAAAAAAAATTCATCCTGACATGAACAGAGATATGAACACCGAAAGACTTAGTCAATTAGTTAATGAAGCAAAAGATCGAATTTTAAAAGAAGATTTTAATTAATTTAACAACTCTAAAGATCTGTTCAAAACTTTCTCAAAACTTATTTTTTCTTTACCTAAAGTATCGTGCGTTGTTGTTTCTTCTGTTTCTCCTTCAGGTACAATTACTGAAATATTTTTTGAATATTTTCCATAAGCTTGAACTGGACTGTCCATAAATAAAGCTAAACATTTTTTATTTAAAGCAGAAGAAATATGCAACCAACCAGTATCATTACCAATATAAATGTTACAGTTTTGTATAATTGGTAAGGTTTCTTCAATTGATAATTCTTTAAAAGAGATACAATTATTAGAAACTGATGAATTAAAAAATTTTTCAAATAATTCTTGATCATTTTTTCCTCCTGCTAAATAAAATTTACAAGGTATTTTTTTGTTAATTTCTTCTGCAAGCTTAACATATTTTTCAATATGCCACCGTTTTGTCGGGCCACTTGCTGAGAAGCCAATACAGACATGTTTAAAATTATCATTAAAATTATATTTTTTTTTTGCTGTTTTTATTTTTTCCTCGTCTAGATATAGATTTGGCTGGGTTGAAATATTTTCTTGAAATATATCTTCAATTAATTTTTTAACTGTTAAAACAACATTATTTTTTTTCATAAATAATGGATATTGAAAAATAGATTTGATACCAGCAAGTTTAGCAAGAAGTAGATATCTTAGAGAGCTATTAAAAATAAATATTGTATCAAATTTTTTCTCTCTAATTATTTTTAGTAATTTTAAAAAACCAAATAAGCCATCATGACTTCCAGAATTATTTTGGCTCCTGTCTAAATAAATAATTTCTTCGATGTGGGGGTCATCCTGACAAAGTTGCTCAGCTTTAGAATTTTTTTTAACCAATAGTGAAACTTGTGATTGAAATTTTTTAGAAATGGCATGTATGTAAGGTAAGAAGATAATCATATCTCCCATACCCATTCTTTGTTGAATAACTAAAACTTTCATATTTATTAATTTGTTAATATAACTTAGATATATAAATTAGGAAAAAATATGATTAAAAATGGCATTTACGCTGCTGGATTAAGTGTTTTAAAGGAAGATATGTCTCTTGATGTGGAAGCAACTATAATTCACGCAGAATCAGGCATTAAAAATGGTCTTCATGGCGTTTTCTTTTTCGGCTCAACTGGTCAGAGTCAACTAATATCAATTTCAGAAAAAAAAGATCTTGTTTCGAAAACAGCAACGAGCAAGTTTAGAGATCAATTTTACATAGGAACAGGCATTAATTCACTTAATGATAATTTAGACCTTATTCGTTATTCTATGGAGTATAACTTTCAAATTTTTTTAATTATGCCCCCGGCTTATTATAAGGGAAACACTGACAAAGGTGTATATAATTTTTACGCAGAAATTATAGCAAGAATACCTAAAATAAAAATTATTTTATATAATTTTGAAAAATTAAGTGGTTATCTATTCAACGAGGAAATAGTAAAAAAGTTAGTTAAAGATTTCCCAAAACAAATTATTGGATGCAAAGATTCAAGTTATAATCTTTTTGAAAATTTAAAAATTCCTAATTTTAAAATGTTTCCTGGTTCTGAAGCCAAGTTGTTAAATGGCCTAGAGTTAGACTGTAGTGGATGTATATCAGCCGTTACTAATGTTACTCATTCTTTGGCGCGAAAAGTTTTTGATGATTTTGAAAATAAAAAAAAGCAAAGTGTAAACGAAAAACTTGTAAAAGTTAGACAGA
>Ga0308001_10001491_pt1 | contig 10554 bp, 10 predicted proteins | sample Neamet5_FD_203167 | JGI IMG/M metagenome (GOLD analysis project Ga0308001, IMG submission 203167) | Marine microbial communities from water near the shore, Antarctic Ocean - #5 | ecosystem: Environmental > Aquatic > Marine > Unclassified | place: Southern Ocean | collected 2014-06-04
GTGACCACCTGTTTCGGAACAGGCGGAGAATCGGTCACGTTGCTACCGAAATGAGCGGTCACGCGTTAGCGAAATGAGCGGTCACGATCAACCGAAACGGCCGGTCACGGTGCTCCGAAATCCGCAGCTGCTTCAACAACTGCAATCGTGAGAAAGAAAAGTACAGGGACAGGCTGGGGATTGGCATGATTCACCGGAGGGATCTGAGCGTGCGGGGTAACGTGCATTACGCCATGCGCTACCTGGTCAAGAATGATCAGCAGCTTCGACTCAGACCTGCAGGTGCTCGCTGCCTGCGTAAGGGGCTGGTGAAGCGCCGCTGTTAGCGCGTTCCCCGTCGTGTGCTAATGTCGTTTTGATATCGCCTGGCTTGGGTCACAAGCTCAAGCCAGGTAAGTCACTGGGAATGGAGGCAGGCAGGACTATGAATTTGCTGCTGAGAGAGCAGATGACATTTGTTGCAATCAGACGACTGATGAAGGCAATTCTTGGGAATCGCAAGCGCGGGCAGGCGCCTAGCTCTGGCGATACGCGAGTGGATCCTGTTCGAGTGTTGAGTGGGGCCGGTGGCCTAGACGCCTGTTTCCCGAATCCCTTGGTCTGGCAGCAGCTTTACATGCGGGGCACGGATGCGTGTCCGTATGTGGATGCATTCTGGAAGGCTAGTAACGATGTAGGCCTTGCCAACGCCTTTGGTACGTTTATTGGCCTCGACGAGGAGGGTGGGTGCCTCTTGCCACCTGAGCAAGTCTTCCTGCAGCTTGGTGAGCGTATCCATTTCCACTGGGCCTATTCTGACCTCCCTGCAGCTGACAAATATCAGCATCTGCGTGATTGGGCTCTAACACAGCCCTCAGAGTTCTTGCCTTTCCCAATTATTGGCGCAGTCCCGTTACTTGGCTCCCTTCTCATGGCGGCGTCCAAGGACTTCATGGGTAGACGGCAAAGCCACTTCTAGGTGGATGACAGCTGCTCGCCCAGCATGCACCTCGGGATGTGGTTGCAACGTCTCTAATCGCAGATTATTTTCCCTGGGTCGCATACCGCGTGTGCTGCCTTTACCACGAACGCCTCGAATGGTTCGCTGTTCTGGCTGCGGCAATTCAAGAGGGAGTAGGTTGCAAGAGGGTAATTGACTGGTTCTGTTTCGATCCTGAACGCCGTTACCAGCTCAAACCGGCTTGATAAGCCAATCGTCAGCATCTTCAATTGGGCTGCTAGCTATACAAGACAAAGGGAGATTGAATCTCCCTTTATCAGCTTGTGTTGCTTAGGGGCGTTTCCCTTCGCTGCACCAGGTATTCCACTCGTCTAGCTGCTCACTTACTATCAGCGCATCCTCGCCGACATCTTTGCGGTAAGCATTGATCCATTCATCTTGGCAGGTATCAGCTTGCTTAGGGTCGGGAGTTGTGCTCTCAGTCAGTTGTGGCTCCTCGATATAAGTGACGCCATATCCTCTGTCGTACTCTACACGCTCGCCATTGCGCCAGACTTCATAACCAGTCACTTTTTCTTCAGCTTCACTGTAAACATTAATCCGGCCGTCCGGAGCAAAGTCTGGTGGGTATGGGTCGTCGTTGTCTGCGCCGTCTGGATTTGCGATGGCTGTTAGGTTGATTTTCTGAACGAAATTACCATTATATTTGTCGAATTGGCGATACCAGCCTGAGACTGGCTTGCCATCGCTGTATTCGACTTCATAAATTTGCTCAAGGCTTTCAGTCTTAGCTGGATAGTCGAAACTTTTCCAAGTTCCATTCCATTTGCTTCGGGTTAAATGCATTTCTTTGGAGACGTATTTCGCTCCATTGTGCTCTCTATAGAAGACGATTGCTCCATCAACATAGCCGTCGACGTAGTCGGTCTTCGAAAACTCATCACCCATAAATCCAGTGACGGGTTTCCCTTCAGCCCATGAAATGTCAGAAAGCAAATTTTTCCCATCATGAGACCATGTTTTCTGATCGCCATGTTGAATGCCGTTCTTGTACTCTTTGCTGCTGATTAGTATGTCGTCGGCGTATTCCTCTACAACACCATCATAGCGGTCATTGGCCCAATTTTTAACGAAGACCGGGTTTCCGGTTTTGGGGGAGTACGCTATTTCTGCACCGTTCTTTTTGCCTGCCGAGAGCTCTGCTTCATAGACTAATTTATCTCCATCGAAGCACTCTGTTTTGCCGTTCAGTCGGCCTTTCTCATATGGCTGCGTGCAAAGACCCTGAGTTCCATAGAAGCCGTAAGGTACATTTACGACGATTCCAGTGAATGGGTCAGTGTCGCCATATTTGTAGACAAGTCCGCCGCGCCGTTCGACTTCTCCGTTGTCAATTTCAGAGCTGCAGCCAGTGAGAGCCAAGGCAATACTAGATAGAAGAGAAATTTGTTTAATCAAAATTATGCATCCTTACGACTATATTTTTGCGGTCTTCTGGGACAGAACCATCATCCGGGGTTCCTAGTTTTTTCGCTGAGCTTGCTCCTTATGAATAATGGCATATTGCCTCTGTTGTGGCTAGAGAGGGTCACTTGCACTGCCTGCATCTCTCTTCTGTTGCAGGGTGTATCCATCGCACAGAGTAGAGGGGGCTAAGTCCACGCTGGTAATGTGTCGCTGCTGCCGGGAAGGATTGCTTGCACGGCGTGCATCGAGTCCTGGCTAGCCGATGGCTGAACCGTCGTAGATCAAAGACGACACTCTCGGAAGAAGGCTATCTGGCTTTTGCGACCATGAGTTCAGGCCAGCGTGTGGTGTAGGCTGGCGAGAGCAGTTCTCTACGCATTGCCCACTCGACTGGTTTTGCTATACGCCCTGGCTGCAGCGTTCCACGTCCCCAACGATTGTTGATGGCGTCCAGGGCGCTCATCAGTCGCTCGGTTTTTACGGGTTGTTCGGGTGCGAACAGATCTGGTGTGTACTCATTCTTGCGACAGAGATCCAGGAGTAGCACTTGGGCCTTGGCGTAGCTGAAGCCCTCTCGGAAGACCTGCTTCAGCCCAGCATGTACGGCCTTGATGATCAATCGGCTGTCGTCGGTCGGGTAGGGGAGTTGGCAGAGGATGCCATTGGCATATTTGGCTTCAGTAGGGTTGAACATCCCCGTGCGCAGGCTGACCCGCACTTGCCGGCAAAGTGATTGCTGGTTGCGCAGCTTTTCTGCAGCACGCATGGCATAGCTGGTGACGGCCTCCTGTATAGGAGGTAACTCGCGCAGTCGCTTGCCGAATGAGCGGCTGGAGCAGATCTCCTGCTTGGGTTCGATCTCGCCCTCGATCTCCAGGCAGGCTACTCCGCGCAGTTCTCGCACCGTCTTCTCCACCACCACGTTGAACCGCTTGCGCAACGTCCAGGCGTCCATCTGTGCCAGGTCCCAGGCCGTTCTAATCTGCATGCCCTCAAGGTGAGCGCGCATGCGCGGGCCTACGCCCCAGACTTCTTCAACCGGCATGGCTTTGAGCAGTTTGTCACGCCGAACGGGGTCGCGAATGTCTACGACACCCCCGGTCTGCTTTTGCCAGCGCTTGGCGGCGGCATTGGCCAGCTTGGCCAGGGTTTTGGTAGTGGCGATACCAATGCCAACGGGAATGCCGGTCTTCTGTTTAACCTCCGCCTGTACCTGACGGCCTATCGACTCCAGTGGTTCGGGAAGTCCGGTCATATCGGCGAAGGCTTCATCGATGTAAAGGAAAGAAGAACAGCCATGGACATGACTTCAGCTCAGACATTCCGCTACTCAATCTCTGATGTCGGATGTCCATAGAAAGAACCTCTTTTCCAGGAAATTGGGGCTTGAAGTCCATACCTGCGCAATTGCACCCATTTGACCAGTCAATTGCATTGGTACTGACCACCGCGTGCATCCGACTTGGCCAGTGGGCAGCAGAGACGCAACAGGCAGAAACCGGCCAGGAGCTGCCATTCGTCCAAGTTTCTCGTGCCCCGAAAAACGGGGACAGTGCTCGATAGGAGTACTTAACAGGGCCGCCTACTGTCGTCTCACCGGAAAGACGTCAGCCGAGCTTTCTGCAATAGCAGTAGAGGAACTTCTGCACCGTCCCAAACGGCGTATGGTGGTTTTCCTCAGCCTTCCCCAGCAGCTCAAACTGCGCGCCAAACTCATCGTACAGGGTGTCGGCGCTGTATCGTCTGACAGGCAAACCGCTGCACTGCTCCGGGCCGTCCTCGGCGAAGGTGCCCACGACCACAAAGCCGCCAGGCTTGACCGCACGCCCCACAGCGTTGAGATAACGCGCTCTGTCTGCGGCATCGGTTAGAAAATGGAACACAGCGCGGTCATGCCAGAGCGCGAAGCGGTGCTCGGGAAAGTCCACCTGGGTGATATCTGCCTCCAGCCAATGTACGGCGCTGGCGGCGCCTCCCAGTCGATGACGCGCCACATCGAGCGCGGCGGCCGAAATATCGAGCACGGTTAGGTCGCTGTAATGCGCTGCCAACAAGTCGTCCACCAAGGTCGAAGCACCGCCGCCGACATCGATGATCGCAGCATCCGCAGCGATACCTGTTTGACGAATCAGCGCGAGGGAGCTGTCTGCATGTGGCTGGTACCAGCTCACCGCGTCGGCTGCCTTGTGGGTGTACACGGACTCCCAGTGGGACTTGTCTTGCATCGCTTAGCCGTGGTGTCGCAACTCTTCGATGATGGCCAGCCCGAAAATGGGAGCCTCAGCGGCGTGGTGCAGGATGTGCAGGCGTATCAACCCGCCATAGAGGTCTTTGTCGGTCACTCGCCGCCTCTCACAGGGCAATGCTCAACAACCCGCCCAGGATACCGCTGCCGAGCACGACCAGCCACGGCGGCAGCTTCCAGAACATCAACGCCACCAGTGCCACGAGGGCCAGGCCAAAGTCTTTCGGGCCATGAATCGCACTGGTCCATACCGGCTGGTAGAGAGCGGCCAGCAGCAGGCCGACCACGGCCGCATTGATGCCCAGCAGTGCAGCCTGCGTGCGCAGGTTACGGCGCAGGTGTTCCCAGAACGGCAAGGCCCCCACCACAAGCAGGAAAGACGGCGCAAAGATCGCCAGAAGGCAGATCAGGCCGCCAAGCCAGCCAGTGGGTGCTTGGTTCATCGAGGCGCCGAGAAAGGCTGCGAAGGTGAACAGCGGACCCGGCACGGCCTGCGCCGCGCCATAGCCCGCAAGGAATGCGTCGTTGTCGACCCAGTCTGTTGGTACGACCTCAGCTTGCAACAGCGGCAGTACGACATGCCCGCCACCGAATACCAGCGAACCGGAGCGGTAGAAGGCATCCACCATCGCCAATGTCTGGTTCGGGAACACAGCTGTCAGCAACGGCAGCCCCAGCAGCAGGGCAAAGAACAGGGCCAGCCAGAACAAGCCAACGCGACGTCGCACGCTGATCGGTAGTGGATCATGGGCCTCGCCCTGCTGTGGTTTGAACAGCAGCAGGCCGACGATGGCGGCAAGGATGATGACACTCACTTGCCCCCAGGCAGAGGGTACGAGCAGCACGAAGCAGGTCGCCGCCGCCATGATGGAAATACGCGGTGCATCAGGACACAGATTGCGCGCCATGCCCCAGACCGCCTGGGCGACCACCGCCACGGCCACCACCTTCAAACCGTGCAGCACGCCAGCAGGCATGGCATCACCATAACTGGCGATGCCGAGTGCGAAGAAGATCAGGGCAATTGCGGAAGGCAAGGTGAAGCCCAGCCACGCGGCCAGCGCGCCGCGATAGCCAGAGCGCGACAGACCGAGCGCGATACCGACCTGGCTGCTGGCCGGCCCTGGCAGAAACTGGCAAAGGGCAACCAGATCCGCATAGCTGCGCTCGCTCAACCATTGTCGGCGCACCACGAACTCATCGCGGAAATAGCCCAGGTGAGCGATTGGGCCGCCGAAGGAGGTCAGCCCTAGGCGAAGGAATATCAGAAATACAGCCCAGGGGCGGCGGTCGGTCTTGAGGGGATCGGTCATGGTCGTTGGGTCAAGAGTGACAAGATGAGCCAACAATAATCGAAAATCGTTAACGAAATACGACCATTGAAATCAGTGCTGCCAACTGCGCATGGCCTGTACTCCTCCACCTACAAGACACAGAAATATTTCCAGCGGTTGCCCCCCATTTGTCTGCCGAGCCCTGAACAGTCGGAACCATTTTCTGTGGTTGAGAAGCAGTAAAAAGCCGTCACCAGCTGCCTGTCGGAACAGGCAGCAAATGAGGGAAATTGGCCCGCGCCTTCGGGCGCGCTCCCCGGCACCGACCTAGCGCAACAGAAGCAACGGAGTGGTAGTAGTGCGCAGCATGTGGGCAGTGGTGCTCCCCACCAGGAATTGCCGGATTCGAGAATGCCCGTAGGCGCCCATCACGAGCAGATCAACACCGTGCTCTTCTTGGTAGGCATGCAGTGCGGGCTCAACCTCCCCAGTTCGGATGGCCGTATGTACCTTGTGCCCTGCCGAGGCCAGTATTGAACAGGCCGCCTCCATCTGCGCCGAGTTCTCCATCGTCTCGGTTCCGACCATCACCAGATGGATAGGCAGTCCTTTCAGCAAAGGGCTTGCAGCCAGCATTTCTACTCCCTTGCGCGTGGTGGCGCCGCCATCGAAGGCCAGCATCGCGCTTTCCGGCTGCTTGAAGCGGGTCGGCGTCACCAGTAAAGGGCGGCGCATGATGCGAATGACACTTTCCAACTGGCTGCCGACGTGCAGTTCGGCACCGTCACTGGACTCGCCCTGGCGACCGATCACCAGCAGGCGGATGTCATTTCCAAGCTCGCGCAGGCTTTCCAGAAGATCGCCATGGCGCTGCCTGGTTTCTGGCGAACTCACGCCGTCGGCGATGGCCCGCTCCTTCGCGGCAGCGAGCATGACGAGGCCTTGTTCCAGAGCCAGCTTGTTGCGTTGCTCGTCCAACGCGGCGAGTTCATCCAGCAGATGCTCTCGACTGCCCAAACCGATGTTGCCGCTCAAATCGGCGGACACCGGATACTGGCGTTGATCCAATACGTGCAGGAAGGTGAGCGGGGCATTCAGGCGCTGGCTGGCCCAGGCCGCATAGTCGCAAACAGCAGGGGCGCAGGCGGAGCCGTCAATGCAAGCGGTAACGTAGGTCATCGTTGTTCTCCCTGTCAGTGGCCCATGAGTTGGTCGATGGCATCGGGTTTGTCGTGCACACCAAAACGGTCGACGATAGTGGCGCTGGCCTCATTCAGACCCAGCACCTCGACCTCGGTGCCTTCGCGGCGCAGCTTGACCACCACCTTGTCCAGAGCAGCGACGGCAGTGATATCCCAGAAGTGAGCGCGACTCAGGTCGATGGTCACCTTGCTAATCGCTTCCTTGAAATCGAACGCCGCAACGAACTTGTCGGCCGAGCTGAAGAACACTTGGCCAATCACCTTATAAATTCGATGATCAGCGGCTTCATTCAACTCTGAGCTGATCGCCATGTAATGACCGACCTTGTTGGCGAAGAACATCGCAGCCAGCAGAACCCCAACCAGAACGCCATAGGCGAGGTTGTGGGTGAAGACCACCACGACCACGGTTGCCACCATCACGATGTTGGTGGAAAGCGGGAATTTGCGCAGATTGCGCAGCGAGTCCCAGCTGAAGGTACCGATGGACACCATGATCATCACCGCCACCAGCGCGGCCATGGGAATCTGGCTGACCCAGTCGCTGAGAAACACCACCATCAATAGCAGCACGACGCCCGCGATCAAGGTGGACAGGCGGGTTCGGCCACCGGATTTCACGTTGATCACCGACTGTCCGATCATGGCGCAACCGGCCATGCCGCCCATGAGGCCCGAAGCGATGTTGGCCACGCCTTGGCCTTTGCACTCGCGGTTCTTGTCGCTGGTGGTATCGGTCAGGTCATCGACGATGGTCGCGGTCATCATCGACTCCAGCAGACCAACCACAGCCAGTGCTGCCGAGTAAGGGAAGATGATCGCCAGGGTCTCGAAGGTCAGTGGCACGTCAGGCCACAGGAAGATGGGGAGCGTATCCGGCAGTTGGCCCATGTCGCCGACGGTGCGGATATCCAGCCCGAGATAGATGGCAACTGCGGTCAAGACCAGGATGCACACCAACGGTGAGGGAATCACCTTGCCGAGCTTGGGTACATAGGGAAACAGGTAGATGATACCGAGGCCCGCAGCCGTCATGGCGTAAACGTGCCAGGTGACATTGGTCAGTTCAGGTAGCTGTGCCATGAAGATCAGAATCGCCAGCGCGTTGACAAATCCGGTCACCACCGAACGAGACACGAAGCGCATCAACGAGCCGAGCTTCAGGTACCCGGCGGCGATCTGAAGCACGCCACACAGCAGCGTGGCTGCCAGCAGGTACTCCAGGCCATGGTTCTTGACCAGGGTCACCATCAGCAGCGCCATTGCCCCGGTCGCCGCCGAAATCATGCCGGGTCGACCGCCAACGAAAGCGATCACAACGGCGATACAGAACGACGCATACAGGCCGACCTTGGGATCGACACCCGCGATGATGGAAAAGGCGATGGCCTCCGGAATCAGCGCAAGCGCTACGACGAGACCGGCGAGCACATCGCCTCTCAGGTTCGAAAACCAATTCTGTTTGATTGTCTGCAACATCAGTAAATCCAAGGCAATGGACGCGACAGCACGATGCCAGGACGGCGTGCAGGAAGCGTCAGGTTCAAGTTGTAGGAGTCACGTGGCGCCGTGTGGAACGGCAGATTTGCTACAGGCGCAGCAAGACGAATCAGTCGGTAAGCCGAGCTGACTCAGGGAGGGGGCTATGCGTTATGGCGGCGTAGGCAGCCAGGCAGAGATTTTCGAGACGATCATGCTGTCAGGTATTGAGCAGTCAGAGCAGGAAAGAGCGCAGACCATATCACGGTGAGCCCAGTCTTGCGACACTAGGGCAAAAGTTAGAGCCTGAAAATTGCGCTATGGCGATAACTGCTCTTGGCTGTTCTCTGACGGTCGTGACAGTGACACGCCCTGGTCAAGTTGAACGCAATCCGTGGTCAACGCCAACCCAAATTGGTGGTCAAGAGGAGTGCAATTTCGCACATACCTGAGGACTGCTCACCACATCGCTTGCGTCGGTAGTAGCTTCCGCACTTTCCCCGTCTCTCACCGCTAAACAGCGCTTTCCGGTAGCGGACTTTAGAGCGGCTTGATACTGGTCAGCATGCAGAAATTCTGCCCGTGTAGCGTCACGACCGGACAAGCCACTAGGGTGGCGGTCAGGGAAGGCAGGCAAACGGAACACGGCGAAGCACCTCGAAGGCGCTGGCCACTTGCCATCCAACTGGGCGCGGCCTTTAATCGGCGGATCTGGAAAGGAGACGGATATGCCATTGTTGGACGAGATTATTGGGTGGGCCGGCGGACTCAGACCCTGGCAGCAGGAAGCACTGCGCCGGATATTTGCCCGGGCCGAACTAACCCAAGATGACATCGAGACCATTCTGCGAATGGTTCGCGAGCAAGAACGGGAAGACGCAACCACGGGGGGAGCACGGCCATTCACGTTGGACGACGTACCAGGCGCCGGAAGTGGCGCAACCGTGCGGTTGGTGGGTGTCTCGGGGCTAGACCAGGTAAACGGCTTCCCGTCCGGTCGTGCCTTTGACCTCGCACCGGAGGGCATGACCATTTTCTTTGGTCATAACGGCGCCGGCAAATCCGGCTACGCCCGCGTCTTCAAGAATGCCTGCAACGCTCGGCATCGGGTGGAGGTCCTGCCCGACGCTTTTGGGGCGGCAACCCCAGCTAGACCGCCATCAGCAGATTTCGCCATTTTGGTGGATGGCACTCCGGAAACCGCACGTTGGGTCCAGAACGGGCCGGCCCATTTGCATTTGAGTTCGGTCTCGGTCTACGACGCGGCCTGTGCCAATGACTACATCGACGCGGAAGGGACCCCTGCATTTCAGCCCTACGGACTCACTCATCTGACGCGCCTGGTCCTACTTCAGCGTGATTTACAGGCACGGATTGGGACCGAACGCAATGCCTTGGCTCTGGATACCCGGCAATTCGAACCGCTGAAGGGTGACACCGAAGTCGGCCGCTACATCGCCAAATTAGGTGGGGACTCGGACCGCGCCGTGCTTGCTCGATTAGGGACGGTCGGTGACGATGAACTCCGGCGACTGGAGTTTCTGAAGCGGACATTACTGGAAAGCGATCCTGTGCCGCAGGCGCTGGCCTTGGAACGTTTGGCGACACGCTTGGACCAGGCGCAGCGTCGAGCCGAGGAAGTCCAGCGCTGGGTGAATGATCGTGCCATAGCACGGGCAAAGGAACTGATTACAACGGAAAAAACCGCGCATCTCGCCATGCAACTGGCGCAAGCGCGTCTTCAGGATCGAGACACACTGAACGCCATGGAGTTGCCGGTAACGTCCTCACCCACCGCCACGCTGCTGGAAGGCACAGGAGTGTTGGCGCTGATGGAAAATTGACCCACCCTGCCGATTGAAATTTGACCCAGGGCGGATTGCTGATTTTGTTACCAGCAACTGTGGATAAGTCTACCAGCGCAGCTGCTTTTGAACCCACTCCCTC
>Ga0308001_10001501_pt1 | contig 10520 bp, 7 predicted proteins | sample Neamet5_FD_203167 | JGI IMG/M metagenome (GOLD analysis project Ga0308001, IMG submission 203167) | Marine microbial communities from water near the shore, Antarctic Ocean - #5 | ecosystem: Environmental > Aquatic > Marine > Unclassified | place: Southern Ocean | collected 2014-06-04
TGGTTTAACTTTAGGGGAGGTTAGGTCAATAATAAACAGAAATGTATCAAACAGTCTTATTGGCACAAAAGCTTATTTATCTGTTTCTACACTTAGACAAATTTCAGTTCTGGTTGCAGGGGAAGTTGAAAACCCAACACTTGTTAGAACCACCAGCCTTTCAACACCTATTGAAGTTCTACTTCACGTTGGTGGTGTCAAAAAAACAGGTTCACTGAGAAATATAACTATTATTAGAGGTAATAAAAATATTCCGGTTGATTTATATAACGTAATTGAGGGTTCCCGAGGGGAATTTAACCTCTTAAGAGATGGTGACAGGCTAATAGTTCCAACTATAGGTGCAACTGTTGCAATTAGTGGTAACGTAATTAGACCAGGTATTTATGAACTTCCTAGAGGTCAAGAAAGTATATCGTCAAACATGGCCCTTGATCTGGCTGGGGGACCAGTTCGGAAAAGGGGAAATTCATTCACTCACCTTCGTTATGACGATACGGGTAGGTTAAATTTTGAAAAATTAAATCTATCAGGTAATCTGTCCGATGGTGAAATAGTTGTGGTTAATCTATTAGTAAACTCACAACGCGGAAAGGTTTCTCTCGTTGGCCATGTTAAGACGCCAGGAATTCGTTCAGTAGATGTTTATAATAATGTTAGAGACCTTATCGGCTCTGCTAAAAATTTAAATGAAAATCCATATCTACTTTTTGGGGTAATTGAGCGTACTGATGAATTAACTCAATCTAGAAACCTTATTCCCTTTAACCCCCAAAAAGTACTTTATGGAGATGAAAACTTTAATCTTGTTGAAGAAGATAAAGTAATTATTTTTGGTAAAAGCGATATTGATTTTCTGAGGTCAGAGGCAGTTAGAAGTACCATCTTTGGAATTAAGTATGATAAAAATGAATTTTCTGTGGATGGTAGTAGAAATTCTTTATACTGTAAACCAATTCAGGCCCTTTCAAATGTAATAAACGATACTTTAACTCAACGATTTGATCACGTCTTTCGCGCAATGACTGTCCACCAAGCATCTATATTAGAAGATAACTCTGCAAGGGCACTGACTTATATTGAAGAAAGACAAGTGCAGTTAGCTAATGCTTCTAGAATCCCGGTTACTGGGGATATTGAAACAATTAATAATCCAAAACTCCCAACGTTAGCGCCAGTTGATAATAATTTAGTAAATACTGCTGAAATTGATAATTATGAATTTTGTCCGTTAGTTTATCAGGATACCGATCAGCTTTTAACACTAACAATTGAACACATTGTTGCTGTTACTGGTTCCGTTAGGCAGCCTGGTATATTTCCTGTTACCGATAATACTTCTGTCTCATTTTTATTAGCTGTGGCCGGTGGACCATCAAACGATGCTGATATGGCTAATATTGAAACTATCAATTATAATAGGCAATTAAATAATCTTGGTGGCGTCTTGGTGGTGAATTCGTTTGACACTAAAGAGGTTGATGTAAAGCTTAATGTTATGAATGCTGGTGGAAGTATTCACCTTAGAAGTAAGTATGTTAACATTGAAACGGGGGGTGTAGTAGTTTCTGGGGAAGTAGTTAATCCTGGGATATATACCATTCGTAAAGGCGAAAAATTAAGCTCCTTAATTAAGCGCGCTGGTGGCTTAACTAAGCAAGGTTATTCTTATGGTGCAGTTTTAACACGGGAATCGGTAAAAGAAAATCAGCGGATTGAAATGGGTAAAACCGCACAAAGACTAAAATCCGCATTAATGTCCTCGAGTGTAAAGACTGATGCTGGGGGTGAAGGTCTTGCCGCCCTGATGGCTATGATTGATCAAATGGATGATCAAGAATTTTCAGGACGTATTATAATTGAGGCTGATCAAGTTGTTATAGGCCTTGATCCATCAAAGGATGTTGTTCTTGAGGGAGGGGATAATTTATATATTCCTCCTCGGTTAAACTTTGTCATGACAGTGGGGGATGTTCTCAGCCCGAGCGCACTGTCATTTGTTTCTGGTAAAAATGTAAATGAATATCTGGAAGATTCGGGAGGATTTAACGTTTCTGCTGATAAAGACAGAGCATTTGCTATTTTACCAAATGGTGTTGCTAAGCCACTTAATTTAGGATCGTGGGGCAGAAAAAATAGTATTAACTTGCCGCCTGGATCATCGATTGTTGTACCAACTAACCTTAGTCCATATGACGGTATTACCCTTACAAGGGAATTGGGCATTATTTTTCAAAGCTTAGCTGTATCGGCGGCTTCAATAGCTGTCCTCACCAGATAAGGGGTTGAAGTGAAAAGACTAAAAGTATTTCCCATAAGTTGTATGAGGTATCTACTGGTCTGGTTAACTATGGTTCTTACAGCAGTAGCTGCAAATGCGCAGGCTTTTTCTGATCAAACTAATTCTGTGGGAGTATTTGGAGGCATAGGTCTACTTGAAATGCGTAATGCACGGTTTGCAGGTGACGGTACTTTGGCCGTTGGTAGTGGATTTCTGAGTGATAAAAAAAATTATTACGCAACCTGGCAGGCAACTCCATGGCTTGAAACTACTTTAAGATTTTCCGACTATAATAATGCAGTTGGTGGAGTTGATAAAGGTGTGGACATAAAGGTTCGTATCTTTGACGAGGGGCTCTATAGACCGGCTATTGCAGTTGGATTTCAGGATATTCTTGGTGATGGTGTTTTTAGTGGTGAGTATTTGGTAGCTAGTAAAAGACTTTATGATTTTGATATTACGGTGGGCCTTGGTTTTGGCCAGTTAGCAAATAGATCAAAAATAAATAATATATCCCATGTTTTAGGAAGTAATTTTAGAAATCGTAACTCTGATAGTTTTGGTTCAGAAAACTTTAAGTTTGATAGTTACTTTAGTGGTAAAAATATGGGTCTCTTTTGGGGTCTAGAGTATCATTCCCCAATTGAAGGTTTGACGGCTAAACTTGAATATTCAACGATGGATAAGTCGAAAATTAAAATATTTGAGGAATATAAAAGCAAATCAGCGTTCAACCTTGGCTTAAATTATAAAATCAAAAACTGGATAGAACTTGGGGCGGGGTTTATTCATGGAAATCAAATTGCCCTTCATTTTACTTTAAAACAAAACTTAAATAAACCCATCCGTCTCGGCTTTGCTCAAGGACCTGAAGTAGATGAAATTAGGGTGCGCAACCTTGAAAATAATTCTAATAATAATGCTAGTTATAAAGATAGGTATAGTGAGGATATGATATTTGATCGTATTCAACAGATGGGCTTTGTGGTTAAAAAATTAAATTTAAAAAATGATCATGTCGAAATTGATTTAATACCTAATAAATCAGCTATACAAGACCCTTTAGTTATTATAGGCGCAGTTCTTGAAAACTTCAGTTCTACAACTTTAAATTTCCCTGATAAAACTGTATCTGCTGTTTTGGATAGTAATGACGGAAAGCAAGCCCGAAAAACCTATCGAAAAACTCCATTTTATCAGCGAGAACTTAATTTTGATTCAGCGGATAATGTACTGATAGCAAATAGAATTTTTGACCTTTTAGACTTTAAAAAACTCTCACCTGTATCAATTAATATAGCTAGTAATGAAATTGTTGTAACAAAGAATGTTGGTCCATTCCTAGAAATACCGAAAAATATTGGTCGTACTTCTAGGTTGCTCACTATTGCGGCACCTGACAGCATTGAAAGGTTCACTATTTTATCTAAAGATCGTGGTCTTCAAATATCTAAAGTCTCTGTGCTTAGAAAAGATTTTGAAAAAAATGCAAATTATAATAGTAGCCCAGAAGAAATTTTTGCCCGCACCATAATAGTAAAGCCAGAAGGTAATTTAAAAAATACTTTGAATATTCCAAGATTCCCTAATTTTGAATATGGAGTTTTTCCTGATATTGAGGGACATTTTGGTTCTGTAAAAAATGATCACTTTAAAGGTGACTTAAATCTAAAACTTTTTGGGCGAGCAAATTTAAGTGATAGTTTGCAAATTTATGCCGAAGTGCAGCAACACCTTATTGGTAACTTAGATTTGTTACCTGTTTCCAATAATATTAATGTAAATCATGTTAGGAGCAATATAGGGCTTTATGCTGCGCAAGGCACTACCAGCCTAAGGCGCTTAAATATTGAATATCTAAAAAACCCCTTAGATAATTTTTATACAAGACTTACTGTGGGGCACCTTGAAAGGATGTACTCTGGTATTAGCGGTGAAGTCCTCTATCGACCTTATGGAAATAGCATTTCATTAGGAGCTGAAATTAATTATGTTAAGCAACGTGGTTATGAGCAACTTTTTAATATGCGAAATTATAAAACTGTCACCGGACACGCAACGGTTAATTATGTAAATAAAAAATATGATATTACAAGTCGTATTAGTTTTGGGAGATACCTTGCTAAAGATTGGGGGACTACAATTGATATATCCCGTCAGTTTGCTAGTGGCATTATAATTGGTGCAAGTGCAACTTTTACTAGTTTGACGAAAAATATAAGTGAACGGTCTAGTCCCGATAAACAAATTTATATGACAGTGCCGTTCGATTTCTTTTGGTTCAAACAGAGCCGAAATAAAGGAAACTTTAAATTTAAACAGCTTGGTAAAAACGGTGGTCAAAAGATTATGCACAATACAAATTTGTTTGATCTTATGACTGCGGGTCAGCCGGAAAGTCTTAAGAATAGTTGGAACGCCATATTAAATTAAATAATTATATTCAGAGGGATTTTATAGTTTCAGTTGTTATCTGGAAAAATTTTATTTGAACGGCCTGTTATGTAGTAAGCTAAAAGACCTACATATTCGTGAATAGCCAGATCAAAGCGTTGGAAATTTTTGGAAAAATTCAATCTAAAAAAACCTTCGTATTTGAGGCTTGTTCTATAATCCACCGGATAGGGTTGTATGTTAATTCCTGCTTGTTGGAACGCTCCTACCGAACGTGGCATATGAAATGCACTTGTAACTAATAACCATTTATTACGCTCCCCCACCTTTATAAGAGCCTTGCTTCCAATGGCGTTGCTGTGTGTATTGTAGGAATCAGTCTCAAACCTTACTCTAGAAAGGTTAATGCCGGCTTCTTTGAAAAAAATTCGTGCTACATCATTTTCGGAAAAACCGCTAGGCTCAGGTCTTACTCCACCAGAATGAATTATTGGAAGAGTAGTGTACTTTTTTGCCAGAGCTGCCGTTTGGATTAAACGTTCGCTAGAATCATTAAAGGTGGCCTGATTTGTTGTATTAGTTAGTAATGGATTTTCTGAGCCAGAAAGAACAATTATTCCACTGTAAGAGCTTAGGTCCGTTTTATTGCGAAAATCGTCCATGCGACTTTCAAGAGGCCACAGGATCCAGCTTGATAAGTTTGTGAAACCAACTAACGACATAATTGTAATACTAGTAATGACTAGGTAGCGTCCAATTTTTAAAAAAATATTTTTCTTTTGGTTGTATATATTTAAAAATAGTCCAAGAAGGAGCATTAGAAAAAAAAAGTTTCCTGGTTGAATTAAGATCCAAATTGTTCTTGAAATTATATTATCCCATTCCAATGGTTATGACTACTTTCCTAATTAAAATATGAATGTTATGAGAGACTACGTTTCTATCAAAATAATTAAAAGCAAAAAAACGAAAATAAGTCAAAAACGTTATTGCATGTTGATCTGAAAATCACTATGTTCGCACAACGATGAGGCAATCTGTTGATTTTTGGGGTGTAGCCAAGCGGTAAGGCAGCGGGTTTTGATCCCGTCATCGCAGGTTCGATCCCTGCCACCCCAGCCATCAGTCATCAAATTTCTTTAATTTACTAAACTACTCTGGTGTGGGGCGTTAGTTTATTTATTGCATCAAAAAATTCATCAAAATTATTAATAATTAAATGTGGAAACAATTTAGTAATGGGAGTTTCTGTGTAGCCGAAAGATACACCAACAGACAACATTCCCGCTCTTTTAGCAGCCTCTATATCATTTATACTGTCACCAACCATAATTGCCCCCTTGGGATCTGCTTTCATTAATGCGCATGTGGAAATAAGATGACGTGGATCAGGTTTTTTAAATGAAAAACTGTTTCCACAGGTTATTACATTAAAATAGTTAAAAATTTTAAGTTCTTTAAGAAGTAGATGAGTAAGCTCATCACTTTTGTTTGTACAAATAGCCAATGGTATGTTTTGTTTGATAATAGTGTCTAGCATTCGAATAACACCAGGAAAAAGTACCGTTTTGTCAGCTATATGGCTTTGATAGTAATTAATATATTGGTCATGGAGAACCTCTAATTCTTGATCTTCTAGGATTTCACCATTGTATTCATAGCCTTTTTTTATGAGAGCTCTGGCGCCTTCACCTACCATATTTCGAATAAGGTCATGGTGAATTTCATTGCGTCCAGATGTGCTAAGTAGGTGATTTAAAGTTGCCGCCAGATCCAGAGCGGTGTCAGCAATAGTTCCGTCTAAATCAAACAGAATGGCACTAGGTTTTTTTTTAAGCATTTTAATTTCATTTTGTTGTTAATTTGAAGTTATTAATATAAATAAGTATTTAATATTAATAACTATTATGACATTATGTTAATAAAATAAAGTACTAGAATAAGAAAATTGTTGGAAATAATAATATAAAATGAATAATTCTGACCTTGCTATCATCATTCTTGCTGCCGGAAAGGGTACTAGGATGAAATCGTCATTGCACAAAGTTCTTCACCCACTTGGCGGGAGAACAATGTTGCAGCATCTCATGGATACGACATCTCAACTTCAGCCCGTATGCAAAATTATTGTAGTAGGCGCAGGTAAAGAGCAGGTTGAGATAGCTATTGGTGATCAGGCTGACATTATTCAACAAGAGCCGCAGCTTGGAACTGGACATGCCGTGCAGGTAACACGCGAAAAACTTCAAAGTTTCAAAGGTAACGTACTCATACTATTTGGTGATGTTCCACTTCTATCAACTTTGACAATGCAAAGAATGATTGATACTCGCTCTAAAACAGGTGCGTCCCTTGTAGTATTAGGGTTTACACCCAAAGAGACTAAATTCTATGGAAGAATTAAGTTAAATAGTAAAAATGGCGTTGAGAGTATAGTTGAATATAAAGATGCTTCTGTTGAAGAGCGCAGAATAACTCTATGTAATAGTGGAGTTATGCTTTTAGATGGTTCAATTATGTTCGACTTACTCGATAGCCTTGATAATATTAATACCGCTGGGGAATATTACCTTACTGATGTAGTTAAAATTGCTAAATCAAAAGATTTAAATTGTGCTTTAGTTGAAACCAATGAAGAAGAAGTAATGGGAGTAAATAGTAGGTCTGAACTTGCATATGCCGAAGGATTATTTCAAGAAGAGAGACGCCACCACTTTATGGATGAGGGGGTAACATTAACTGACCCAGCTAGCGTCTTTTTTAGTTTTGATACAAAAATTGGTAGAGATGTTAATATAGGGCCCAATGTGTTTTTTGGGAATGGTGTGGAAATTGCTGACGATGTGACGATAAACGCATATTGCCATATTGAGGGTGCTAAAATTGGTAATGGTTCTATAATTGGACCTTTTGCGAGGTTGCGCCCGGCCGTTGAGCTTGGTGAGAGGGTTAAGGTTGGTAATTTTGTTGAAATTAAAAAAACCATAATTGATAATGACGCTAAGGTAAGCCATCTAAGTTATATAGGTGACGCAAAAATTGGTAAAAATGTTAATATTGGTGCTGGAACAATAACATGTAACTATGATGGTTACCTGAAATATCAAACAGATATTGGTGATGGTGCGTTTGTTGGTTCAAATTGCGCTTTGGTGGCACCCGTAAGTATTGGAGCTGGGGCCATTATTGGGGCAGGGAGTGTTATTACAACTATTGTTGAAAAGAATGCACTTGCAATATCCCGGGTTAAGCAGAGACAATTTGGTGGCTGGGCTGCCAAGTTTAGGCAAAAAAAAAAGAAATAGAAATTAAAGAGTAAGAATTTATGTGTGGTATTGTTGGTATTATTAGCAATAGTAATGTTGCGGATCGTATTGTTGATTGTTTAGAAAGGCTAGAATATCGTGGGTATGACGGTTCAGGGTTAGCAACAATTAACCCTAATCTTAAACTAAATCGTCGTCGCGCTAAGGGTAAATTAGCTAATCTTAAAAATGAAATTATAAGCAATCCAATTTTTGGGAATACTGGAATTGGCCATACGCGTTGGGCAACTCATGGTAAGCCTACTGTTGTAAATGCTCATCCGCATATATCTGAAAAAGTAGCTGTGGTTCATAATGGTATTATTGAAAATTTTCAATCTCTTCGCAATAAACTAATTGCTAAAGGCCACATTTTTAATACTGATACTGATACTGAAACTGTTGTCCATCTAATTACTGACTATATTGATGCTGGTTTAAGTCACCAAAGAGCAGCTAAAGAAGCAATTATGGAGTTAGAAGGTGCTTTTGCTTTGGCTATCATATTCGAGGGAGAAGAAAACCTTATGATTGGTGCCCGCCAAGGAAGTCCGCTTGTTCTGGGGTATGGTGATGGGGAAATGTATCTTGGCTCTGATGCCGTCAGTATCTCAAATTTAACGAATAAAGTTGTTTACCTTGAGGAGGGGGACAGAGTTGAGCTTACCAATAATTCGGCTAAAATTTTTAATAAAGATTTTGCGCTGGTAGAGCGGAAGATAATTACTGTAGACCCTGAAGTAACCAGTAAAGATAAGGGTAATTTCAATCATTATATGATGAAAGAGATTTATGATCAGCCTACTGTAGTTGGTCAAACACTAGGTAAACTAATTAATCCCCTTAAAGGTAGTGTTAACCTAGGTGCCCTACCATTTAATTTGGCTGAGGTTACAAGAATTACTATTATTGCCTGCGGTACGAGCTTTTATGCTGCAATGGTAGCAAAATATTGGCTTGAGAAAATTGGACGTATTAACGTTGATGTAGATATTGCCTCCGAATTTCGCTATCGAGAACCTGTCATGGTTTCTGGCGGGCTTTCAATTTTTATTTCTCAATCTGGTGAAACAGCAGACACCCTAGCAGCCCTAAAGTACGCTAAAAATCAGGGACAAAGTATTTTATCGATTATTAATACTATTCAAAGCTCGATGGAACGGGAAAGTGATTATGTTCTTCGCACTCAAGCTGGGCTTGAAGTTGGTGTAGCGTCGACGAAATCCTTCACTTGCCAACTTGCTGTGCTAGCATGCTTTTCTATTGCGTATGCAAAAATATGCAGTAAAATTAGCGATGTAGAAGAATCCCGCCTTTGTAATGCACTTTTAGAGGTCCCTGCGAGGATGGTTGATGTGCTTAGCCATGATTCCAAGATTAAAAGCATGGCTATAAAAATTGCTGAGGCTCGGGATGTAATTTATCTTGGTCGTGGATTGGAATATCCGATTGCTTTGGAAGGAGCTTTAAAGCTAAAGGAAATATCTTACATTCATGCTGAGGGTTATGCTGCTGGGGAAATGAAACATGGTCCAATTGCGCTAATTGATCACAAAGTGCCAATCATTGTCATAGCACCAAGCAATCGACTTTACGAAAAAACTCTATCAAATATGCAGGAAGTGATAGCTCGTAATGGACAAGTTTATTTTTTTACTGACGCGGAAGGGTTTAAAAAAGATGGGGATTTAGCTATTGAAACAATCGCTATGCCCAATTTAGATGAGTTTGTGACACCAATTCTTTATGCAATACCAGTTCAGCTTTTGAGTTATCATACTGCTGTTGCTAAAGGCACGGACGTTGATCAACCAAGAAACTTGGCAAAATCTGTAACGGTGGAGTAAGTTTGTACAGAGAATTGGGGTATAAAAAATGCAAATAATTTATGTTCATGCAATGTTAGCACTGCTTGCAGTTCCACTTGGTCTTTATATCTTCGTAACTAGAAAAGGCACAAAGCAGCACAGGATGCTTGGACGAATTTGGGTTACTTTTTTAGTTGTTGTTTCTTTGACAGCAATATTTATCCAAACAATTAACCCTGGTCAATATTCATTAATCCATCTTTTGATACCTTTTACTTTGGGTTCACTGATATACTCCATTTGTAACATAAAGAAATTCCAAAAAACAAAAATAGAAAGATATAAATTCGCACACATGTATTCGATGATAGGTGTGTATGTTGGAGCACTTTTAGTTGCTGGTGCGTTTACTTTGATGCCTGGTAGATTTTTTAATGAGATTTTATTTGGATAATTATGGAAGAAAAATACATCAAGTTTTACATGATGTTTGATAGGAGATTTAAAAACATTGCGGATAAGTTAAATTCATTAGGAATTAAAACACATCGAGGAAAATCATTCTCCAGTGGTTCTATTCATTCTATTCTCAAAAGAAAAAAAGAAAGAGATAAATGGATAGAAGAGGTTCGTAATAAAGAATTTCCTTTTCAAATTCTAAATTTCGGATTACGATAATTTATAAGGAAATTATAAATAATAAAAATAATAAAAATAATAAAAATAACAATG
>Ga0308001_10001504_pt1 | contig 10514 bp, 10 predicted proteins | sample Neamet5_FD_203167 | JGI IMG/M metagenome (GOLD analysis project Ga0308001, IMG submission 203167) | Marine microbial communities from water near the shore, Antarctic Ocean - #5 | ecosystem: Environmental > Aquatic > Marine > Unclassified | place: Southern Ocean | collected 2014-06-04
CTTAATGTCGACCTTTAACTTTTCAAACAAATCGTAATACTGCGCCGCATGTGTGGACGATTGGCTATATCACTGCCGAAAGAGGCTATGACGGAATTATTTCAGGCAACTCCTGCAAATGACCTGCCGCAAACTCCAAACTACAACGTGTGCCCAACCGACAATATTCATACGGTCACATCAGATCAAGGAACGCGGCATCTAAGAGCGATGCGGTGGGGGTTTGTCCCAAGCTGGTATGCCACCTTATCTGGAGGCCCCCTTCTGATAAATGCTCGGTCAGAAACTATTACTGAGAAACCGGCATTTCGCGACGCCTGCCAAAGTCGTAGATGCTTGATTCCCGCGGATGGGTTTTATGAATGGGCGCGCAACGCAGGAGAAAAGCCTATCCCTTATCGAGTGTTGAAATCAGACGAACAACCAATGGCTATGGCTGGTATTTGGCAGAATTGTGAGATTGACGGCTCAATCATAGCTACATGTGCGATTGTGACGACAGGTGCCAACAAAACTATGGGTAAAATCCACCACAGACTGCCTGTCATCATTGGTCCAGAAGATTGGCCTCTTTGGTTAGGTGAAGCTGGAAAAGGCGCAGCTAACTTGATGCAGCCGGTTGCGGAATATGTTTTGGATTTGCAAAGGGTAAGCACTGCTGTGAATTCTAGCCGTGCGTCAGGGCCCAAACTATGGGAAAAAGTTTAAACGGATTTGTCTGACAGAACCATCACCCCCAAGCGAATAATCTTAGAGCTGGGCATTGGAGTAGCTTAACCAAAAATTAGACATGAAGGGAAGCAGAGAAGTTGATGCTTCCCTGCGATATATTGAGGAGCAAAGGTTTGGCTGGCCTCTATTTGAGCGAGTAGTTTTTTTGTAAAACTCTCCAAATCAACACCTCTTATACCCAACAGCCAAGTTGTGATCCGTCTCACATGTATCCCCTGAGCAGCACTCAAAGATGTTAGACTTGCAGGTTACGCATTGCTCATGCCCATGTACAACGACAGTATTAAGCGGTGATTGGCATCTAGGGCATCTCCACTTCTGGGCATTTTCTGGGTGATTAAAGTTATCCATGATCTAGAAACTGCCTCTGAGGCTAGTTAGGGCAACCCCAACTACTGCATTTGCACCAATCTAATTCCCTAGTCACGCTTCACAACTGGTGTGACTTCAAAATGTCCCATTTCAAGAATTGGGTCAAATGCAGCGTCCAAAGCCTCAAAGCTATCGGCCTCGCATACGATGAAAAGTGTATGCTCTAAACGATTAGAGTATTGGGCATGAACTTTTACACCGTGGTTCCCAAGATTGGCGAGTGTTTCCTTAAAAAGGGGACCTTTTTCAGGGTGATGGGTTTGACAGGTAGAGTAGTCGTGTGAGGATTGGATCATAAATAGCATTATCGGTATCCTTTGGTTTTTGATAATAATAGATAAGCTGAATGAAGTTTGTCGCTAAAGCAAGAGCGTCATCACTAAAACTAGAATTACGGTGAGCCACGCAAACCTTGCTCCCTACATAGCGGCAAACCACTGGGGCACCATGTGAGCTAATTCAGAAGATCAACTAAATGGCTAGGCAAGTCAAAGTAATATTCTTGTTAATGAAACCCAATACATCGCGTAATGGCTCCACCCCAACCTTAGACGCAAACGTTCAGCGATTTTTCTGTCCCACTTAAGGATGTTAATTCTTCTGTCCCCCTAATAACCACACTTTTTGCAGTTGCTGCTCTTACATTCTCTAGCCATTGCTTGTGCTTTCAAGATGTCTTCTGGGGTCATGGTTGCAATTTCGTCATCTCGCCATATGCCAACCATTTGGTGTTCATTAATGGAAGCTATATATAAAGCATATCTTACCAAGGCGCAGATGGCCAAGTTAATTACTAGTTAAAAATAGTTTAACAAGAATAGACCCTCTACCCATGCCGGATCACCAACTCAGCATCACCTGTGGCCCCCCTAAGAGCCATACGTTGATTGAAGTACCTAACGGACGTTGCCAATCTTCTCGGCGTAATGAAGCGCTCTCAGTTTGCATTAAATATCGCAATCTTCGTGCGTTATGGAAACATCCTCCATCCCTAAATTAGGGAATTTACAGGAAGTGTCCCGAAAGTCAGTACATATCTACAATCTAAAACATCGAATTTGGTAAGAAAAGTACAAGTGAAGGGACGAGTACCAATATGGCTAGCCTAATAATATCAACAATCCAAAAAGGAGTAACACCTTTAAAAATTGTTGCTGTGGAAACATCTCCAATCACTCCTTTAAGCACAAAGACATTTAAACCAACGGGTGGAGTAATAAGGCTAATTTCGGTCACAACAACAACGATTATGCCGAACCAAACTGGATCAAAGCCCAGGCCTGTAACTAAAGGGAAGAAGATAGGCACTGTTAGTAAAAGCATCGACAAGCTTTCAAAAACACAGCCCAAAATAAGATAAATAACCAAAATTATTAACATAACAAGCATTGGCGCAAGCCCAGCCGCAGATACTATGAAACGCAAAGCTTCAGGTAGGCCAGCCATATTAACAAAATTCGAAAATATCCACGCACCGATCAGTACAGCAAATAGTGCGGCTGTTGTCTGAACTGTTTCTATCAATACCTGCAGCGTTTTTGCAAAATTAAGCTTACCGCGTGATAGCGCAATAAGGAATGCTCCTGCAGCGCCCATGCCAGCCGCTTCGGTTGGAGAAAAAGTGAGGTTAAGTGGCCAGACATCGAGGACCCCATAAAGCCCCCCAATAACAATAAAAAATAATAGTAAAACAGCCCAAACTCCGCGTAATGCACGAAAGCGGTCAATTATACTGGTGCGTTGACCAGCAGGACCAGCTTTGGGGTTGCGGATAATTGTATACCGTACGGCCACCAGATATAAAATAATGCCTAGTAAGCCTGGTACAATCCCAGCAATAAATAATTTTCCAATACTTGTTTCAGTTAAAAGCCCATATATAACAAGGATGACTGAGGGTGGGATCAGAATGCCTAAAGTGCCGCCAGCGGCTATAGATGCTGTCGAAAGGCTGTCGTCATAATTGTATTTACGCATTTGCGGCATGGCAACTTTTGACATAGTTGCGGCTGTTGCCAACGAAGATCCACATATCGCAGAAAATCCGGCGCAGGCCACAATAGTTGCCATAGCCAACCCACCCCGTAGATGCCCTAGAAAGGCATAAGATACTTGATAAAGCTCTTTGGAGAGACCACCCTTATTCACAAATAATCCCATTAGGATGAAGAGAGGTACAACCGAAAGCCCATAATCCTGTGATGTATCAATAACCAGTCTGCCAACCATCGAAATTGAGGCCCGGAAGCCTCTAATTTCAGCATACCCAGCAAAGCCAACCAGCCCCATCGCAATCGCGATTGGCATCCGCAAGAATACTAAAACAAGAACTACACCAAGGCCAATTATAGAAAGTAGCATCAGACAGGAACTTTTACTGAAGTGAAAATCAGCAGTGCCGCACGAGCTAAAAATGTGAGTGCAGTTATAAAAGTAAATAAAGCGATAAACCAGCCAATATAATGTTGTGGTAGATTCAGGTACTCTGTGACGTCGCCGTAACTTCTAGCGCGTTCAGCTAAATCCCAAACACGTTTTGCAGGCCATAACAGGATAAAACCACAGGTAAGATCAATTGTAATGTTCCGAATTAAGGCAAGCTTGCGCGAAAAAAATGGATCCATTAGGTCGACGACGATATTATTGCCCTTCCAACTCACGATAGGCAGCGATGAGAAAACAATAATTGCCATAAACAACCGTGTAAGTTCGGTAGCAGATTCAATGGGGTTACCAAATAGGCTACGTAGTACAACGTCAGAAAAAGTCATGGCCATAAGTATGAAAAGGGCACTTGCGCCAAGCCATGTTGGCAGAACGGCCACGTAGCCCCAAAACCCAGTTTGCCTAAATGACATATCCCAAGTGGCCTCTGGCGATGGGTTTCTAACGTCTGGCTCATTCATGTCAGTAAATCCACTTTAGATGACAAGGCCCAGTGGTAGGCCTTGTCTGGTGAGCCTTCATTAAATTGAAAATTCTACCATTATTCGGCTGCCATTTGCTCTTTAATGAATGCGTGGACTGCAGATGCATCAACACCTTTTTCACTTACCTCTGCAATAACTTTTGTAATTAAAGGGCCAGTCATTGATTGCCATTTAGCTGCATCCTCAGCCGAAGCTTCGGTCAAGTTATTATCAGAATTTGCGTTCAAAGCCACCATGCCCGCGGTGTCGATCTTATCCCAAGCCTTACCCGCCGCACGTGACAAGTTTTCACCAAACACTTTGCCAAGCGCAGCACGGTCCACATCAGACAAATTATCGAAGGCGTCTTGGTTCATAATAACGGCGAAAGATCCACGATAAAAACCACCAGGCACTTGATATGTATTTTTAGCTACCTCAAATAGTTTAAAGCTCTTCTTAGCTTCCATGGGCATCATAACCCCATCAGCTGAATTTGAAGCTAACGTCTCATATACTTTTGGAGCAGGAACGCGGATACCTGTAGCACCCAGTGCGGCTCCAACATCGCCAGACACCCCCCCACCAAGACGCAGTTTCATGCCAGATATATCCTCTAAAGAATCGATCTGAGCATTCGAGTGCAGAACTCCTGGACCGTGGGTCATCATTGCCAATACTTTGACACCCTTATGTTCGCCTAAGCCCGCAAAGAATTTGTCATAAGCGCGCCAACTTGCAACGGATGCAGCTTCTGCATTGCCTTGGTACCCTGGCAGTTCGATCATCTTTGTTGATACAAAGCGACCTGGAGAGTACCCGTGGAAAATCCATGTAATATCTGCTGCACCGTCGAGAATTAGGTCAAACTGTGCGGGTGGAGAACCCAAGCCATATTTAATTTCAGCACTAACACGTCCATTTGTTGCATCCTCCATTGCCTTGGTTAACTCGGGAAACATTATCGCATTCATACCATGTGTGGGTGGTGCCCAAGATGAAATTGTAAGAGTAGTATCAGCGGCATATGCGGCAAGTGATGCTACAGAAAATGCAGCGGCAGCAAAGCCTGTTTTGAATAAATGATTCATTGTGTATTTTCTCCCTTTTGTTTTTATTAAGTTTAGCTATCCGCTTTGACCACGGTAGCACCATCAGTGGAATTGTTCGCCTAGCGGACAGGATACTGGTTGTGCCAACCGGTGTTGGCAAGCGGCGCATCGTGGTTGGCGGGTTAGAGGGTTGGCATTCGTCATGTCTTGATCCCATTAGTTTATCTATAAAATATTAGTTATTTTTGTAACTAAAAATAGTTAAATTTACTAAATGATATAAAAAATTAAAGTGATTTCCACAACTTCCTGCCATATTTGCTCAGTTAGGTCGCCAACGCCTCAACCTGAGCTTGTCAACAGTATTACAAACACGACTACGGTATGCATTGCACTGAATGGCGCGTTGGGTTCCATTTGGGACGCTACGGTGGAGTGACTTCAGAGGAAATTGGCGAACGCGGAGGCATCGATAGAAGAAGGGTCATTAGTGCGATAGCTGCACTTGGCGGAAAACGATTCCTTACGAGTGCAAAATTACCCAATCATCGCTACCACAGACTATTTTTTGTGACATTACTAATACTGTGGGTTATTTTAAGATTACTTCAGCAGAAATCTCTATGGCAATTTTTTGTAACGCTACGGCATACCTTTCGATGGCACGCTCTAATTTCATTGCCTTGGTGACCCAAATAATCGATAGACACCCGATCACACGTTCATCAACAATGATTGGTACAGCAAGGCTAGAAGTTTTGGGTCTAAAAGATCGTGGGCCCCGTGTAGCAAAGCCTTGTTTGAAATAAGTAGTAAGGTTTTGGTCAAGCCAGCTCTTCTGCAAAAACGGCAAATCCTCCGCAATATTTTCTGCCCGTAGCAAATCAATTATTATTTCACGCTCTCGGTCCTGGCAGACTGACAGATAAGCTCGACCAGATGAAGAGCGCAGCATAGGTAGGGAATAACCAACCATGCCGGGGTCAACCGATAGTGGGCTGCGGCTATGAGTAGATTCTTGAATGACCATATGCGCGTCTTCATAAGTCGAAAGATCAACCGGCCAGGCGTGGGCATCAGTAAATTTTGTCAAAATTGGGGCCGCAATTTGGCAAAGCCTAGAACGAGTTGATGAGCTGTCACCTAAGGCCGCCGCCAGAGGCGATAAACGGACACGAGAGTCGGTTCCAGAATAAAGAACGTAACCCTCATCTTCCAGAGTGTTAAGCAGACGATACACTGTGGGACGAGGCAGCCCCAATGCAAAAGCTATTTCAGCCACGCGGGCTGCCCCCGCCCTGTTTAAGAACCGAAGTATATTTAGCCCACGCGAAAGAGCACGCACATTATCAGGACTTGACGACATTTACCTTGCCTAATCTCAGGCAAACGACATGCTCACCCAGGCTTGTAGTTTCATCCCGCAACTACGGTTTGGTCAATAGCTCCAAAAATACTTTTTCCTTCACTATTGAGCATTTCAAATCGGATAGTATCCCCTGGAGCCATAAACCGAGTGGTAATCTCGCCATTTCGTATGGTCTCAATCATACGTTTTTCCGCCAGACAATTAGAGCCAACTTCATCATGATTTTCATTACTCACAGTCCCTGACCCAATGATGGTACCGGCCGCTAGATTTCTGGTACGTGCTGCATGTGTTATTAAATCTGTAAATTCAAAATTAAGGTCTTTACCAGCATGTACTCTCCCAAATTCAATACCGTTGTACATTGTTATTAGTGGCAAATTAATGCGGCCGCCGGTCCATGCTACACCCAACTCGTCAGGTGTTACACAAACTGGTGAAAAGGCGCTGGCAGGTTTTGATTGAAAAAAGCCAAAACCTTTGACTAATTCTGGGCGCATGACATGGCGAAGGCTAATATCATTACACAACATAATTAATTTTATATGTGATTTGGCTTGATCGGGAGAACAGCCCATAGGTACATCATCTGTAATAACAGCTATTTCACCCTCAAAATCTAGACCCCACTCCGCATTGACACACGGGATCGGATCAACTGGCCCAAGAAATCCGTCGCTGCCTCCTTGATAAAGCATTGGGTCTGTCTCAGAGTTTGTAGGCATTTCAGCACCTCGCGCTTTGCGTACCAGTCGCATGTGACTTAAATAGGCACTACCATCAGCCCATTGAAATGCGCGAGGTAAGGGAGAAGCCAAAGTTTTGGGATCATATGGGATAGTTTCAACCTCAGAAGCCTCCAGCTTGTTATTAAGAGCCCGCAGCATAGGCTCAGTCCGCTCCCAGTCCTCGATGGCATCACGAATGCTTGTAACAACCGATGTCGCTAAAACCATGCGTGACATGTCACGTGATACTATAACTGGCGTTCCATCACGGCCACCAATCTTCAAGGACGCAAGTTTCATAATGTAGGCTCTCTTTCTTTTATCAACGAGACTGGTGAAGGTAGGCCAGTTGATGCCATATCTATAATATCGTTTTCAAAAATAGCGCTGGTAGCAATATATCTGTCGGGGCGTACCAATACTGCGTTCGTATTGAGACCGTCCAACACTTTGGCGAGGTTTGGGTGCGTCTCAGCATCCAAAACACTGATCACTGGAGTGACATTCTTATTCAGTGGATTACGCACGATTAAAACAGAAGTATAACCAACTGCATCATCCAATCGCTGGCCATCCCGAAGTATAGGTTGGCTGAACAAGCAACCACAGTGCGGCCCATTACTGCTTACCAGGCCACCAAGATCACTAGCACCAAGGGGTGGCGTGATCGACGAAATACGCGCCGTTCCCGCTGCGTTACTTTCAGCCTGCGCCAGAGCGGACTGACTATCAATTGTATTAATCAAGCCACCAAGCCGTATCGCCATTTCAATAAATGTGCGGACATGCGGGGAGCGTTCCTGCTGGTAGCTATCTAAAATACCTTCATCTGCAGTTCCCTTGATGCATAACGCCAGCTTCCAAGCCAAGTTAGCAGCATCACGAATACCTGCACACATACCCTGCCCCATAAAAGGAGGGGTCAGGTGTGCCGCATCACCCGCTATAAATAAGCGATCCTTACGCCATTTTTTTGCTACGACAGATTGGAAGGTATAGACTGCAGTCCGCTCCAATTCAGCATCCTCAGCAGTAATCCAGGGTGTAAGGAACTTCCAGATTGTGTCACTGCGGGTGACCTCCTCATCAGTTTCTCCCTCTAACATAGTGATTTCCCACCTCCGCCGTTTGGCAGGGTTACGGCAGTAAGTCATCGGGCGAACAGGATCACAGAATTGAATTGAGTAGTCGCCCAGATCAGGCCGCTCTCTTTTCAATAGCAAATCCACAACAAGCCACCGCTCATTAAATCCCAAATCATCCAAATCAGATCCAATAGTACCTCTCACTAAAGAGTTAGCACCATCACATCCCACTAAATATTTGGCATTCAGTAACTGCTCATGCCCATTGATAATGTCGCGGCAAAGGACCCTTACATTTTCACCATGCTGCTCAATATTTATAACTTCGGTACCTTTCAGAACTACTGCATTTGAGTAGTCAGAAAGCTTATCACGCAACAGTTGCTCCAAATCTGGTTGGTGCAAACGGTAACTGGCATGCCAACCTTGGAGCCCAACTTCTTGTGGGCGCGGCCACTCTAAGATCACGGATTTTTGGTGATCTACAAAACGCATGCCTGGATTTACCCGGATTTTTTCTCTTAGTGGATCAGCAACGCCAACCGTTTGAAAAATTCGCATAGTTTCGTCATCAAAATGTACCGCCCGTGGCAAGTGATACATCGCTACATTCCGCTCAACAACAACTACACTCACGCCACACTGCGCAAGCAAATTTGCGAGAGTTGCGCCGGTTGGCCCATAACCAACAATGGCAACATCAAAAAGCTGAGTTCTGGCCTCTTCCATCAACCACGCCTGCGTAGTTCATAAAGCCATGGACAATCTACAATGGGTGGCGCACGCAATCCGTCTGCAGCAGCTTTTAGCCGCATGTCAACAAAAGCCTTTCGCTCTTCTTCTGGCAAATAAAGTCGATCATGACCCCAGAAACTGGGGCCTACTGTAGTCTCATGAGGCTCCCAAGTTGTAGGATCTATCAGCCGGCCGCCCCAACCATTTTCAACAAAAAAACCTGAGGGAGTATTCGCATAGAAACTAGTAATATGGTCATTTGTATGACGCCCCAGACTATAGGCAATACCGTCTTTTTGTTGACTTGCAAGATCATAGCCTTGCCCCATGTCATCAAGGTTTTCATACTCAACCATGAAGTGGTGAAACCCAGACTTCCCTGAGCCCACTAAGGCAAAGCTATGGTGGCGGCCATTAACATGAAAAAAATAAAGAGGCACCGGCTTAAGCCCGTAATCACTAACAGCAAAACCTAGTATATCGCAGTAGAACGGCAAAAGAGATTCTGCGTCTGGAACATGCAAAACTGCATGCCCCATCCCTAGTGGACCTGTTTTAAATCCGTCGATTGGACGTCCTGGGGTAAAGGGTTCTTCTGCTTTCTGGGGGTTCCAAACCAGTTCAATTCGATTTCCAGCAGGATCACTGCACACAAGTAAGTCTTCGACAAATCGACGATCAGCTAGGTCCCTATCTCCTTGTCTTACTTTATGTCCTGCATTATCTAATTTTGTAGCAAAATATTGAAGGTCAGACTTTTGTGACACCTCCCAACCAATAAAAGCTAGCGTCTCACCGGGCTCATCAGATACAACAAGACGTTGCACGAGATCATCCATGCGAAAAGAAAGCTGGCGCCCGCCATAGTCTGCCAGCTCCATAGCCAGCACTTTGTTAGCAAAGTATTTCCAATCATCTACCCTGTCAGACCGCACTCCCAGATAGCCTAAAGATTTAATTGGCATTTGAATAACTTTCCTATTTTTTACTCAAACTACCAAGCAAATAATAGTCTAAGAACCACTTCCCAACTTGAAGTCCATCAGATGGACATTTTTTAAAATGCGGAATTGACTAACTAATAATAGTTGATTGATGCTCAGTTTGAGCTCAAAAATTGACCATTGCCTTTCAACAAATGAAATTCATGTGCTTGACGCCTGAATGGCAAAAGCGCTCAGAATACCACCAGAGCAGAACGCAGTTTATCCTCTAAATAGAGGGAAATAAATATATTTATCTAAAATCTACAATTAGCTACAATAAACATACTACGTAGCAAGGCGTTCTGCTAAAACATCGTTGATGGTGCTGATGGTGGGCATGATGTGTCTGAGGTATGCGGCCCAAAATCCCAGTCCTTTATCCTTTGGTTTTATGGATAGGACTAATTAAACCCTAACGGAGTTAGTCACCTATCTGCACACAGGTACCGCACAATTTTATGGAGCAAACACGTTTACTAATTTAGATAAGATATGAGTGCAAAGGCATCTAAGAACACCAAATCGCACAAATTTGTGTAATATTTG
>Ga0308001_10001505_pt1 | contig 10514 bp, 8 predicted proteins | sample Neamet5_FD_203167 | JGI IMG/M metagenome (GOLD analysis project Ga0308001, IMG submission 203167) | Marine microbial communities from water near the shore, Antarctic Ocean - #5 | ecosystem: Environmental > Aquatic > Marine > Unclassified | place: Southern Ocean | collected 2014-06-04
ATAGTTGGTTTTCAATTTCAGCGGGATAACAATTGAACCCGCCGGTAATAAACATATCCTTAAGGCGGTCGGTGATTGATAGGTTGCCCTCAGCATCCAGATAGCCTATGTCACCGGTGTGCAACCAGCCATCGGTGTCGATAGATTCTGCAGTTGCCGCTGGGTTTTCAAAGTAACCCTGCATGATATTAAAGCCTCTAACTATAATCTCACCGGCTTGACCTACCTCTAAAGGCTGGCCATTCTGATTTACGCATCTAAGCTCAATGTCTGGGATAGCACGACCAGAGGTAGTTGCTACTGTTGCGTCACTATCTTCATGGCGACACATAGTTACCAACCCACAGGACTCTGTTAAGCCATAGGCAGTTAACACTGTATCAATGCCAAGTTCTTGTCGCATTTTAGTGATCAACTCTACCGGAATAACAGCAGCGCCAGTAGTGGCTTTGGATAAACTCGAAATGTTGAATTTTTTGAGATTGGGTGATGATAAGATCGACTGAAATAGCGTGGGAGGCCCAGGCATCATGGTTATTTTTTCACACTCAATGCGTCCTAATATCAACTCCGGGTCAAACACCTGGTGTGGCAGCAACGTGGTACCACGCATTAGGCCAGCAAGAATTCCCGCCTTGTAGCCAAAGCTATGGAAAAAGGGGTTTATGATCAGATAGCGATCACTTTCATTAAGGCCCAGTAACTCGGTCCAGGTCTTAAATGTCCGTATGTTTTGCTCGTGAGACGTCATTACACCCTTAGGTGCGCCTGTAGTGCCAGAGGTAAATAAAATATCTGACAGGTCAGTTGGTTGGATCTCTGCTATTCTTTTATCCAGCGCATCACAGCCATGCTCGCTGAGATATTGCTCGCCGCTGTCATGGAAATCATCCCATGAAGATTGGCTCTTAGACGACGGATTAAAAATCACAATATCATTAACCGAGCCGATATCTTTATTGATGAGCATTGCGGGGTAATCAGTACCGAGAAACTCACCGACACTAAATAAAATAGACACAGAGGCTCGGCGCAGTAAATCAGCGGCCTCACCACCTTTGTATCGAGTATTTATCGTTACCAGTACGCCACCGGCGGTTTGTATCCCCATCGCCGCGACCACCCACTGATGCATATTGGGGGCCCAAATTGCGGCCTTATCACCTCGCTTAAAATCTCGCAGCATTAGGGCTGCAGCAACATGGCGTGACTGCTCATGGAGCTGCCGAAAAGTAATCTTGTAACCATTGTCATCGATAAAAACATGATCACCAAAATGCTCAGCCGCCGCTTTAACAAGCTGCGGGATGGTTTTACTGTTGCAGGGACTATCAACGGTATTGTAGAGCATGGTCGGTTCAGTTTTCTTTGATGAGCTTTTAATATATTTGAGTGGGACTTTTTTGTCATAGTCCTAATGGATGATGATTGCCTAAGGGTCACCTCACATAATCTGGGTGCTGTATTTATACTATCGTTTCGATGTCTATGGACGGCCTCAAACACTTTTGGGGCGAGCCACTGTTACCGCAGCGTCATTTTTAATCAGGTTTTGGAGTTGCCCATGAACAAGATAGTTTCTGCTGAGCAGGCAATTGCACAAATTAGTAATGGCATGACCGTCGGCATTGGTGGTTGGGGGCCTCGACGAAAACCTATGGCCCTCATCCGAGAAATTCTTCGCTCAGACTTAAAAGAGCTAACTATCGTGGCCTATGGCGGAGCTGATGTCGGCATGCTTTGCGCGGCGGGCAAGGTCAAAAAAGTCATCTTTGCTTTTGTCTCTCTCGATTTTATTCCTCTTGAACCTTATTTTCGAAAAGCACGGCAGAATGCCAGCATCGAAGTGATGGAAATTGATGAAGGTATGCTTTTGTTGGGTCTAAGAGCCGCTGCTTGGAAGATACCCTTTATCCCAACCAGCATTGGTCTAGGTACCGATGTTATAAAAAACAACAGTGACCTGGCTGTTATTTCTAGCCCTTACGATGAAAAAGACTGGGTGGCTATGCCGGCACTAAAATTGGATGTAGCTTTGGTTCACGTTGACAAGGCAGATAGTCGGGGCGTTTGCCAAATCAAGGGGCCAGACTTATACATGGACGATTGGTTTGCGAGAGCGGCTACGGTAACCATCGCTAGCAGCGAAGATATCGTCGAATCAAATTATTTCTCCTCCTCAGACGAAGCCAGGTATGTTCATTGGGAGCGATCTGAAACAACAGCCGTGGTACATCTTCCCGGTGGAGCTCATCCCACGTCTTGCGCACCTCTCTATGGCTTTGATGTGGCGCACTTTAAGACCTACAACGCTTCAGTCAAAGAGGGTGGTTTTGGTCCTTATTGTGATACCTACGTTGCAGGAAAAGATGAACAGGAATACCAACAGGCAGTGGGGGGTCTAGATAAGATCAAGTCCATTCCCTTGCCAATTTATTAATGATTATTTTGTAATGGAAAAAAGTTAATGATGACAAGGGCTACAGAATACAGGCTTTGTGAGCTGATGATTTGCGCGGCTGCCGAAAGCTTTGCTGGTAATGGCGAGGTACTGGCGACAGGTATAGGTGTCATTCCACGTTTGGCGGCGAGTCTAGCAATGAAAACCTGTAATACCGATCTGATGATGACTGATTCTGAGGCCTGGATGTTAAGTGAGCCCAACCCAGTGAGCGGGAGAAATCTGAATGAGGGGCAAAAACAAGAGTCTTGGATGGGATTTTCGCGGATATTTGATAACGTTTGGGGTGGCAAACGACATGCGCTGGTTGGCCCGAGTCAAATCGACCAATTTGGTCAGACCAATATTTCGGCCTTAGGAGGTACCTACCAGCAGCCCAAAGTACAGATGCTTGGTGTCCGAGGCTTTCCTGGAAACTCTATTAGTCACGCTAACTCCTTTTACGTGCCAGCACACAGTAAACGCGTGTTCGTTGAAGGTGAGTGCGACGTAGTCTGCTCTATAGGCTATAACGCCGAACGTTTGCCCAGAGGTTATAGCTTTGATGATATTGATATCCGGCGGGTGGTCACAGATCTCTGCGTGATGGATTGGTGTGGACCTAAGCATCAATTGCGGCTGGTGAGTTTGCATCCGGGTATTACTGTACAGCAGGTGAAGGACAATACCGGTTTTGAAGTGTATTTTGGTAATGAGCTGACCACTACAGTAGCACCGACTGTTGAGCAGTTGGCCATAATCACTGCCTTAGACCCGTTAGGAATCCGTCACAAACAGTTATCGGATAACCCCAAGGGTGATCGACGCTAACTATGTTTTCATTTGATCAAAAACACGAGAGATAATCTATGACTGACACCCAAACTGCCGAAACTGAAGTCGATATCGTGATCTATTCTGTGGCAGAAGGTATTGCCACAATCACTATGAATCGGCCTAAATATAACAATGCCCAGAATGGGCGTATGACTTATGAGTTAGATGCGGCCTTTCAGCGCGCAGTAGCTGACGATGAGGTTAAGGTCATAATACTTAAAGGCAATGGTAAGCATTTCTCAGCTGGCCATGATATTGGCACCCCTGGGCGCGACATCAACGAGAGCCAAGATCGAGTCACTCTTTGGTATGACCACGCCAATAAAGAAGGGGCTGAGTTTCTGTATGTACGTGAAGCAGAGGCCTACCTAGGTATGTGCCGTCGCTGGAGAGATATTCCTAAACCAACCATCGCGGCAGTACAGGGCGCCTGTATCGCCGGAGGACTCATGCTGGCATGGGTCTGTGATCTTATTGTTGCCACTGACGATGCTTTCTTTTCAGATCCAGTGGTACGAATGGGTATTCCCGGGGTTGAATACTTTGCCCACCCCTTTGAGATGCACCCTCGTATCGCTAAAGAATTCCTCTTTTTAGGTGATCGCATGTCGGCCCAAAGGGCCGAGCAGATGGGCATGGTTAATCGACTGTCGACCAGAGAAACGCTGGACGCTGATGTAAATGCTATCGCGGCGAAAATAGCTACCATGCCGCGCATGGGATTGGCCTTAACTAAACAGTCTATTAATAATATTGAAGACTTGCGGGGCAAGCGCACCGGTATGGACGCGGCTTTTGCTTGGCATCATTTTGCCCACGGCCATAATGAATTAGTGTCTGGCGATAAGCTTGGTGGTTTTGACGGTAAGAAAATGGCTGAAGAGAACAAAAAACAGACGAAAACCTAAGGGTCATTATTGCAGGCTAAGGTTTACCCAAACCGGGGTAAAAGGTACCTACGTTATGGAATTGACATACACAGTTGAGGAGCAGGCATTTCGGTTACAAGTCCGTCAATGGCTAGTGGACAATCTACCCGAAAATCCTCTTAAATCCTTTGACACACACGAAGGGTTTGAACAGCATCGGCAGTGGGAGAAAACCCTCGCCTCAGGTAACTGGGGGATGGTTACCTGGCCAAAAGAATATGGTGGCAGAGGCAGCAATCTTATTGAGTGGCTTATTTTTGAAGAAGAGTATTATCGCGCCGGTGCACCCCTAAGGGTCAATCAAAACGGTATCTTCTTACTTGGACCAACCTTAATGGAATATGGTACTGACGAGCAAAAACAGCGTTTTATTAGCGCGATGGCCAGCGGTGACGAAATTTGGGCGCAAGGCTGGTCGGAGCCCGGTGCTGGTTCCGATATGGCAGCAATAAGATCTAAGGCAACTAGGGATGGCGATGAGTATGTCATTAATGGCCAGAAAATCTGGTCATCCCGAGCCGTATTTGCTGACTGGGTATTTTGCATGTTTCGCACTGACTCAGATTCAAAGCGACATCACGGATTGTCATTTGTGCTTGTTCCACTGGATGCAGAGGGTGTCACTGTCCGCCCCATCGACCAACTTAATGGTTTACCGGGGTTTGCTGAAATTTTCTTTGATAACGTTAGGGTTCCTGTATCCCATCGCTTAGGTGAGGAGGGAGATGGCTGGAATATTGCAATGTCTACTGCAGGCTTTGAGCGAGGGTTGATGTTGCGAAGTCCAGCACGCTTCCAGCAAGCGGCAAAAAATCTAATGGGACTGTATCGCGCTAAACGCACTGACATTCTTGATTTATCCATAGAAGATGCTGTGGTGTGCTGTTACATGGACGCTGAAGCCTATGCGCTCTCAACCTATCAAACTGCGTCAAGACTCATGAGTGGCGGGCAGATAGGAGCCGAATCTAGCTGTAACAAGATATTCTGGTCAGAATTAGATATAAAAATACATGACACAGCCATGCGTTTACTCGGTGCAAGGGGTGAATTGGAACCCGATTCAGAAGATGCCTGTGCTGAATTAGGAACCTGGCTAGACGGCTTTTTATTCGCTCAGTCTGGGCCGATTTATGCCGGAACGAATGAAGTGCAACGCAATATTATCGCTGAAAGAATGCTCGGCATGCCACGCAAATGAGAGGCTTTTATATAAGGTGCCTCGACCTAACTAACCAAAGGCAATTACCGTGAACTTCACTTACTCAGAAGATCAACTAACCTACCGAAATACGATTGCCGCTTTATTAGCTAGCGAGGTGACTGCCGAGTCTATTCGCGCTCGCTGGACAAGTATGCAAGGTATTGATTCTAACTTAACCCAGCAGCTGGCAGACATGGGGCTTAATGCCATGCTGGTGCCAGAATTCTGTGGTGGTTTAGGTTTGTCCGAGCTGGACTTCATTCTGCTGGCCCAAGAGTGCGGCCGAGTAGCGATGCCAGAGCCTTTGGTTGAAAACGTTATGGTGGCCACCGTGATGTTATCTGACATCGCTTGCTCAGACCTAACCACGGCTAATCAGTGCCAAGATGTTTTGGAAAAGATCGCCGCAGGGGATGCCTCAGTTGCCTGCGGTCATTGGATTAATCCCTATGTCAACATGGCAGATACAAATCAGTGGCTACTTTTACCTCATGGTGAGGAGGTGCATCTAGTGAGTACAGAAGCGGTGAGTTTGATTGCTCAGCGCAGCTCAGACCCCAGTCGACGAATATTTAAAGTTAATTGGCAGCCCAGCAGTAGGACCAAGATAGCAGACGGGCAACAAGGGGCAGATTTATGGCGTAGCGCGCTCAATCGAGGCGCATTGAGTGTAGCAGCTCAGTTAATTGGCTTGGCAGAAGGCATCTTGCAACGCGCTGTCGTTTTCACCACCGATCGAGAGCAATTTGGTCGGCCGGTGGGCGCCAATCAGGCGGTCAAACACCTGCTAGCGGACTGTGCGGTTAGTCTAGAATTTGCTAAGCCGGTGATTTCCAGAGCGGCCTATGCCGTTGCAACTGCCCCCACTCACGCTGACTGGGCCGTATCGCACGCTAAGGTGGCGGCCAGTCAAGCCGCATTGCTGAGTGTTCGTCACGGTATGCAGGTACATGGTGCTATGGGATATACCTGGGAGTGCGATCTTCAAATTTGGATGAAACGTTGCTGGGCTATCGATAAGACCTGGGGTGACGCTGGGTTTCATAAGAACCGAATTCACGAGTGGCTATTAAACCCGAATGCGTTAATGGGTGCTGAGCATACGTTTGGTAAAAGCATATCACCAAATAATGAAACTACTTTAGACCAGGGAGCAGCTTAATGGCTTTAAATCAGGCTTATATAGTGGATGCTATTCGGAGTCCAACCGGACGGCGTAAAGGCGGCCTTGCCGATGTTCATGGTGCCGATCTTGGCGCTCATGTGCTAAAAAATATTGTCCAGCGCAATGGTATTCCAGAGGTTGACTACGACGACGTTATCTTTGGCTGTATTGATGCTATTGGGCCTCTCGCCGGAGATATAGCTAGGACTGCTTGGCTAGCCGCAGGTCTTTCAGACGAAGTACCTGGAACCACAATAGACCGGCAGTGTGGTTCTTCTCAGCAAGCAGTCCACTTCGCAGCTCAGGCTATCATGTCTGGCACTATGGATGTCATCGTTGCTGGAGGCGTGCAAACCATGACTCAAATCCCTATAGGCTCAGCAATGACCTCAGCACAGCCAATGGGATTTTCAGATCCATTCTCCGGCAGCAAGGGCTGGGTTGATCGTTATGGCGATGTTTTGGTCTCTCAGTTTATCTCTGCCCAAATGATGGCAGATAAGTGGAAATTGTCTCGTGCAGCTATGGAAGGCTTTGCGCTGCGCTCCCATAACCGCGCATTAAACGCCATCGACAAAGGTTATTTCGATCTAGAGATAGCGCCCTTAAATGGTGTGGTGATGGACGAAACAGCCAGAATCACCTCCCTTGAGAAAATGGCCGAACTACAACCCATACAAGAGGGCGGTAGTATTACAGCGGCAGTCTCCAGTCAAACCTGCGATGGTGCCTCTGCGGTTTTATTGGTTTCAGAGGAAGCATTAAAGCGTTACAACCTAACACCGCGGGCCCGTATTGCTCATATGTCAGTTCGTGGTGCAGATCCTATCTGGATGTTAACTGCGCCGATTTCCGCCACGGCTCATGCCTTAAAAAAATCAGGGATGAGTATCCATGATATTGATCTAGTAGAAATTAATGAAGCCTTTGCGCCAGTACCCATGGCATGGCTTGCAGAGACGGGTTTTGATCCAGAGAAGACTAACGTTAACGGTGGAGCAATTGCACTTGGACACCCTTTAGGGGCAACGGGTACTAAGTTAATGACCACTCTGCTACATGAGTTAGAACGCAGTAAAGGGCGCTACGGGCTACAGACTATGTGTGAAGGTGGCGGTCAGGCTAATGTGACCATTATTGAGCGCCTCTAAATATGCTGCCTTGGGTCAGCAACGACTAATTGATTTGACACTTTTATAGGAATTGAACAGATGAGTGGTATTTGTGATGGACGCGTTATTATTATCACTGGCGCGGGTGGCGGTTTAGGTCGTGAGTACGCTCTAGCGTTCGGCGCTGCGGGAGCCAAGGTGCTGGTTAACGATATTAATGCTCAGGCCGCGGCAGACACCGTAGCCGATATTCAAAACGCAGGTGGGGAAGCTTTAGCTAACACCCAAGATATCACTAATTATGAACAGTCAGGATTAATCGTGCGCACAGCCATCGATCATTTTGGCGATCTTCATGTGGTTATTAACAACGCGGGTATATGCCGTGATCGAATGTTCGCTTCAATGACTGAAACCGAGTGGGATCAGGTGATTTCAGTGCATTTGAAAGGTCATTTCTGTATTAGTAGTCATGCCGTACATTACTGGCGGGACCAATTCAAACAGGGCCATCAGGTAGATGCTCGAATTATTAATACCTCCTCAGGCGCGGGCTTAAATGGCTCTGTAGGTCAAAGCAACTACGCAGCGGCGAAGGGTGGTATAGCGTCTCTAACCTTAAATCAAGCAGCCGAATTGAGACGCTACGGGGTTACCGTAAATGGTCTGGCCCCAGCAGCAAGAACCGGCATGAGCGAAGATGCTTTCGCAGATATGATGAAAAAACCGGAGGACGGCAGCTTTGACCACTATAGTCCAGCTAATATCGCACCATTAGTGGTTTGGCTTGGGTCTAAGCATTCAGCAGACTGCACTGGGCGTTTATTTGAAGCCGTCGGTGGAGAGATATCCATGGCTGATGGTTGGCGTTCAACCCCATCGGTGGACAAAGGTGCCAAGTGGCAAGCAGAAGAAATTGGTGAAGCGGTGCAGGTGCTGATGTCACGTGAAATTCCAGCGCAAAACGTCTATGGCACCTAATATTAGAGCGCTCAATAGGGTGTTTAAGTGAACGGAGTACAGCTAAGCTATTATGAATTTTAACTTTACCGACGAACAGATGATGATTCGCGATACCGCTGAGGCTTTTCTGTCACAGACAAGCACCAGCGCGGCTGTACGTCAGGTAATGGGGACCGAGCTGGGTTATGATCATCAGTTGTGGCGCCGCATCTGTGATGAGATGGGTTGGCAAGAGATGCATATTCCAGAGGCCTATGGTGGTCTGGGACTTGGTTATGTCGAACTGGTGGCGACACTAGAGCAAATGGGGCGCTATCTTTGTTGCTCTCCGTTTTATGCCTCAGTCTGTTTAGCGGCCAATGCGCTCTTGATCGCTGGTACAGAACATCAAAAGTTAACTTACTTACCACAGATTGCCGAGGGTAAGACCGCCGCCTTAGCCTATACCGGTGAGTCTGGAGGTTGGGACTCTAACAGCGTGAAGGTCACTTACCAGAAACAGGGCGAGAGCTACCGCTTGAATGGCAGCTATCGCTTTGTTCCAGACGGCCACAGTGCCGAAATTTTGGTGCTGGCAGCGCGAGATCCAGACACCCAGGGGGACGAGGGTATTAGTCTATTTGTCGTGCCCGCCAATACCCCAGGAATAAGTCGCGAGTGGCTGCCAACGATGGATCAGACTCGCAGGCAAGGACAATTACGATTAGATAATTTAGTGCTTAATAGCGATGCTGTAATGAGTGATGCGGGCCAATCGTGGCCGCAACTTGAGAAGATTTTAGATCTAGGTCGAATCGCAGTGGCAGCAGAACAATTAGGTGGATCTCAGCAATGCCTTGATTCAACCTTAGCTTATATTAGTGAGCGAGTGCAATTTGGTCGATCAATAGCCTCTTATCAATCGATAAAACATAAGTGCGCAGATATGATGGTTAAAGTCGAGGCAGCTCGCTCTGCAGTCTATCATGCGGCCTGCGTTGGTGATCAATTTCTGAACCAAACCGCTGACGCCGCAGGCTTAGCCGAAGCTGCCAGCATAGCTAAGGCTTATAGCAGCGATGGTTTTTTCCATAATGCTGGGGTAGGTATCCAACTTCATGGTGGCGTGGGCATTACCGCAGAATACGACATTCAGCTCTATTTCAAGCGAGCTAAGTCCACCGAGACGTTTCTTGGTGCCGCAGACTATCATCGAGAACGACTGGCGACACTCTTATTAGATACTCAGGTGGCCTTATGAAATTAGATTTTAGCCCAGAGGATGAGTTGTTTCGCGAAGAAATTACCAACTGGTTGGCCGCCAATCTCTGTGGGGAATTTGATTCTCTTCGTGGCCGAGGAGGTCCCGGTGATCAGCATATGTTTATCGACGAGCGCAAAGCCTGGGAGAAAAAGCTCTACCAAGGAGGCTGGACCTGCATTGGTTGGGCGCCTGAGCACGGTGGCCGTGGCGCATCCATAGAGCAACAAGTCATTTTTAATGAAGAATATGCAAGAGCTCAGGGGCCTGGCAGAGCGGGACACATTGGCGAGACTCTTATTGGGCCAACACTTATCGCTTTTGGCAATCAGGAACAAAAAGACCGTTATTTACCGGAGATTTTGCGGGGTGAGGCCTTTTGGTGCCAAGGTTATTCAGAACCTGGCGCAGGCTCAGACTTAGGCAATGTAAAAACGAGTGCTACATTTGATGATACTACTCAGCAATGGCAGATTAGTGGCCAAAAAGTATGGACTTCCTTGGCTCGTGAGTCAGATCATTGTTTTGTTATTGCGCGCACCGATTCTAAATCTGTTGGACATCGAGGCTTAGGGTTCTTTTTGGTGCCCATAGATCAGCCTGGGGTCACTGTTGGTCCAATAG